>Ga0214919_10008593_pt1 | contig 13393 bp, 11 predicted proteins | sample LL1503_MetaG_FD_177994 | JGI IMG/M metagenome (GOLD analysis project Ga0214919, IMG submission 177994) | Freshwater microbial communities from Lake Lanier, Atlanta, Georgia, United States - LL-1503 | ecosystem: Environmental > Aquatic > Freshwater > Lake | place: USA: Georgia | collected...
CGTGCATGGCCGGCCAACCCCATTTTTCAGCCTCAGCTTGAATGCCCGCGCGAATCACTGCATCTGCGCCTGGCATGTCGTTCAAGCCTTCCATCAAAGCTTTGAAATACAGCATGGTGCCGCCCACCAAAATCGGCATTCTTCCGCGACTGCGAATATCCAAAACACAGGCCAATGCGTCTTGGGCAAATTCGGCTGCGCTGTAAGCATTCAGTGGATCTCGAATGTCAATCAGGTGATGAGGCACCGATGCCAATTCTTGAGCAGAGGGTTTGGCGGTGCCAATGTCCATGCCTTTGAAAACCAGGGCGGAGTCAACACTGATGATTTCAGCGCCGCCCCGTGCATGAAGATGCTCAGCAATTGCCAAAGCCAAGCCAGTTTTACCACTCGCGGTCGGTCCGGCAATGGCAAGCGCTTGCGGCTTCATGCTGTTTCGCGTTTTGAGATAAGGGGGATTTTGCGCACACCAAACCAAGCAACCAGAGCCAAGCAAGTGGACCAGATCCATAAACCTTGTGCCAATGTCAGAAGTGGATTGCTCATGTGCGTTCCAATCCAAGTGCCCATGCCAAACGCCACCACCATCATGCAGAAGCCATTCAAGGCAGAGGCCATGCCAGCCATTTCTGGAAAGGGTGCAATGCAGCCACTTTGTCCGCAAGGTTGATGCACGCCGTGCGCCACCAAAAAGACATTGATGGGCAACATGACGGCCCAAGGTCCAAACCATGATTGCCCAGGTCCTTCATAGGCGATAAAAAGCATGAGCACACCCGAGAACAGACTTGCAAAACTTGCATACACAACGCAGGTTTGAATGCTGATGCGCAACAATAACCAGCGGCAAATGAAGGTGCCCACGATGTACGAGAAAGACATGCTGACCATGAGTAAACCGTAAGCAGTTTGACTCAAACCCATGCTCTGCGTGAAGACAAAAGAGGAGGTTGCAAGGAAGGTAAACAGGCCCGCAAAAGAAGCCGTAGACAGCGCACTGTAAGCAAGAAAAGTGGGGTGACTGACGATTTTTTTTGTTGAAGCCCATAGACTTTTGGCTTGAAGCGCCTGCGGGTTGAGTTGCTGCAAGCTTTCATCAAAGTAAAAGTAGAGAAGCAATGCCGTGACCAGCGCAAACAGCACCAGACTGCTGAGGGCCCAACGCCAGCCCAACCATTCAGTTAAGAAGCCGCCGACAGGGACGCAAGTGCACGCAATGAGGCCAAGGCCAGAGAGCGCTTGTGACATGACTCTGGCGCCTTCTTTGGGCTCATACAAATCTCGCACAATGGCGCGGGCCGCCATGACACATGCGCCCATGGCTACGCCTTGAAGGGTTCGTGCGGTAATCAGGGCCTCCATGTTAGGTGCCAGTGCAGAAATGACTGCAGAGGCCGCATAGACAAAAATGCCGCCCAACAGGACAGGGCGCCTGCCCCATTTGTCTGAAAGGGGGCCCCAAAACAATTGAGACGTACCAAAAGCCAGCAACAGCGCCGTTAAGGTGAGCTGCGCTTGAACCATGCTGGCGCCAAAGCCTTGGGTGAGTGTGGGCAGGGCTGGCAAATACAGGTCTGTGGTGATGGGTTGCAAGCCAAGCAGCAAAGCTAACAAGAGGACGATCATGGCGGGGCTGCGCTTGAGTCGACCTGCCTGCAACGGCAGGGCCTGGTCTATGGGCGTCATCAACGACCCCTTAAAAACAAGGCATCTAATTCGCGCATACCCACCTGGCGCCAAGTGGGACGTCCATGGTTGCATTGATCGGATCTCTCGGTGGCTTCCATTTGTCTGAGCAGTGCGTTCATTTCATCCAAGCTGAGTTTGCGATTGGCGCGAACTGCGCCATGACAGGCCATGGTGGCCAATATTTCATTTTGGGCCCGCTGCACCACAGTGGCGGCGTCGTGTTGGGCCAGTTCAGCCAAGACGCTGCGCGCCAATTCAACACAATCGCCTTGTGCCAAAGATGTGGGCACAGCACGCACGGCCAATGTTTTGGCAGACAAAGCAGAGACCTCTAGCCCCAATTGCATCAGCACATCAGCGCAACTTTCAGCCGTGGCAATTTCTTGCGGTGTGGCAGAGAATGAAGCAGGAATCAACAAGGGCTGGCTGGTAATTTGTGTGGTGTCGAGTTGTTGTTTAAGACGCTCATACACAATCCTTTCATGGGCCGCATGCATGTCAACCACCACCAATCCTTGGGTGTTTTCTGCCAAGATGTAAACACCTTGAAGTTGCGCAATGGCTCGCCCCAAAGGCCATTCATGTTCACCTTGGCTTGCAACTGCTGGCGCTGTTTGCCATTGAGTTTTTGCGCTAGAAAATCCTGCAGGACTTTCTTCTTCTACTTGCGGCGGTGTGCTCCACAAAGCTTTTAAATCTGCCATTGCTCTGGCAGGGTCTTCATGCAAGCGACTGGTGCCAAATGCCATGCCGCGTTGTGCCCAGGTGTTTTGAGCAGGGGCAAGCGACGGGGCCGTAGATGGCGCAATCGATGGTGCATTTGATTGTGCAATTGCGGACGTTGTAGAGAGAAGTTGTGCTCGTGGCACTGCCAATGCGCTTTCAATCGCGTGCCGCATGGCTTGATGCACTTCCCGACTGTCGCGGAACCGTACTTCAATTTTGGTGGGATGAACATTGACATCCACACGTGTGGGGTCCATCTGCAAATACAACACATAAACAGGCTGCCGATGGCCATGGAGCACATCTTCGTAGGCACTGCGCGCGCCATGCGTGATGACTTTGTCTCGCACAAAGCGGCCATTCACATAAGCAAATTGTTGGTCAGCACGCGCGCGCGCTGCATCGGGTGTGCCGGCCCTGCCCCTGACATGCACGGGGCCAGAACGAAAATCGATGTTGACTGAAGAAGCCACAAACTCTTCTCCCAAGACATCGGCCAAACGCTGATTCCAACCGGCCTCGCCTGGGTGACTGCGCCATTGCGCTACAACTTTGCCTTCGTGCCAAATGGCAAAGCTCACCTCAGGGCGAACCAAAGCGTGGCGCCTCACGGCTTCAATGCAATGCGCCAGTTCGGTGTTTTCAGACTTTAAAAAATGACGACGGGCTGGCGTTGAGAAAAACAATTCTTTCACCTCAACGGTGGTACCGGTGGCCCTGGCTGCAGGTTTGACTTCCCCCGTTTGGCCGTCCAACACGAAGGCACTGGACGCGCCCTCGATTCGCGACAAGAGGCTCATTTCTGAAACTGAGTTGATGGCCGCCAGTGCCTCACCCCTGAAGCCCATGGTGGCCACGGATTCCAAGTCTTGAAGGCTCACAATTTTGCTGGTAGCGTGGCGCTTCAAAGCCACAGCTAACTCTTCTGCGGGAATGCCGCAGCCATCGTCTTCAACTGCAATCAGCCTAATGCCCCCCCCTAAAAGTCTGAGCGTGATCTGGCGAGCGCCTGCATCAATGGCGTTGTCGACCAACTCTCTGACCACAGAAGCGGGGCGCTCGACCACCTCACCAGCTGCGATTTGGCTGATCAGCACATCGGGTAATTCACGGATGGATTGGCGGGGTAAAGGTTCAGACATTCTCAAATTGTAGGTGCTTGGAGGTGGACATCTCCTGATGGGCATCTGGAATTGCGTCACAGGGCTCTGATAATCCGGCAAGCAAGGGATAATCCAAGGATGGACACCTTGATACAATTGATAGACTTTGTACTGCACGTTGACCGGTATTTGGGCGCCTTTGTGGCCCAGTATGGGGCCTGGGTCTATGCCCTTTTGTTTCTGATTATTTTTGTCGAAACCGGTTTGGTGGTCATGCCATTTTTGCCAGGAGATTCCTTGCTTTTTGTGGTGGGTGCCCTTTGTGGCACAGGGCATTTAAGCCTTCCTTGGATCATGGGCTTGCTGGTTGTGGCGGCCATTGCCGGCGATCAATTGAATTACCGCATTGGCAGGTACTTTGGACCCAAGGTTTTTCAGTGGGAAAACTCTCGGTTTTTTAACCGAGCCGCTTTTGACAAAGCACACAACTTCTACGAAACCTATGGTGGCATCACCATCGTGTTGGCGCGCTTCATGCCTTTTGTACGCACATTTGTTCCCTTTGTTGGGGGCGTGGCAGCCATGACACCTTCCAGGTTCGTGCTGTTCAATATGGCAGGCGGTTTAATTTGGGTGTGTGGTCTGACCGGTGCCGGTTATCTCTTTGGCGAAACCGAATTTGTGAAGGCGCACCTTAGCCAAATCATTTGGGCTATGATTTTTATCCCAGGTTTGTTCGCGCTTTGGGGTGCTTGGCGCGCGCAGCGATCTTAAGGGGATGTCACTTTAAGTGGCACGTTTTCGCGCCAGAGGCGGGTTGCGTTCAAAGTACTTTTGCAAACCCTTCACCAGCGCATCAGCGATGGTGTTTTGATACGTATCATCCGACAATTTGGCCTCTTCATTGGGGTTGCTGATGAAGGCCGTTTCAACCAAGACACTGGGAATATCAGGGGCCTTTAAGACGGCGAAACTCGCTTGCTCAACCTTGGGTTTGTGCAGCCTTCCAACGTTGCCAATTTCTCGCAAAATGGCACCGCCCAAATTCAAGCTGTCCTTGATTTGAGCCGATGTGCTCATGTCAAGCAGGGCTTGCTGGACTTGCGAATCTTTCACACCAAAGTTCATGCCGCCAATGAGGTCAGCTTTGTTTTCTTGAGACGCCATCCACCTGGCAGCACTGCTAGAAGCTGCGCCATGACTTAATGCAAACACACTGGCACCCTGTGCGCTGGGTGTAAAAAAAGCATCGGCATGCACACTCACAAATAAATCTGCTTGCACTTTTCTGGCTTTTTGGACCCGCACATGAAGGGGTACAAAGTAATCGGCATCGCGCGTGAGGTAGGCGCGCATGGGGCTGCCCTTCACTTGGCTGGCATTGATTCGATCTCTAAGCTTTAAAGCGATTTGAAGCACCACATCTTTTTCCTTGGTGCCATTGGGGCCGATGGCCCCAGGGTCCTCGCCGCCATGACCTGCATCAATGGCCACCACAATCAATCTGTCGGTGATGGGAGGGGCTTGCACCGCAGGTTGGCCAACGGAAGGGGCTTGCCCGCTTTGAGTGGCGGGGGTTGCTGAATTGGCGGAGCCTTCGTTTGAATTTTTATGAAGCCAGTCGCTTAAAGCATCGCCGCTTTGAGTGCGTTCTGCAATCCAACTCTCTAGAGGATCCACAGGGGTGCTTGGGTAAAGATCCAAGACCAATCGGTGTTGATAAGTGCCCACTGGCATCAGTGCAAAAACTTGCGGCTGAACAGCTTGCTTCAAATCAAACACCATGCGCACCACGCCAGGGCTGTTTTGAGCGACACGCACCCCCGTGATGTTGGGGTCATCTGGTTTGATTTTTCCCACCCATTCTTTGATGGAAGGATTTAAATCCAAACCTTCAATGTCAATGGCCAAGCGGGGTGGTGAGGGTACAAACGTGTACTTGGTTTTCAGCGCAACATCCGATTCCAAGGTGACCCGTGAGTAGTCTTTGGCTGGCCACACTCGGACCGCCAGCAAGCTGGCACCTCGGCAAATGTCAGCCCAGCCTAGCAGCAGGGCTAGGGCAGATGCTTTGAGCCAATCACGTCTTTGTAGGGGCATGGTGAGCGACTTGAGAGTTTGCAAGGGCAGGGCTTAATTTGAGCAAGCCTAGCAAAATGGCAAGCCCTTTGCGTGTGTGTGTTTCGCCCACGACAAAACGGCCTTCTTGTTCGTTGACGGTGATGGCCAGTTTCAAATCTGCGACTGGCAACATGCCGCGAGCCTGCTCGGGCCACTCAGCAATTTTCAATCCAGGACTGGCAAACAATTCGCGAAAGCCGGCTTCTTCAAATTCTTGAGGATCGTTAAAACGGTAAAAATCGAAATGCCAAATGTTCAGAATTTGGGGGCTTATGGGAACAGGGTGGGGCGTTAATTCCATAAGCGTCGGGGAAAGCCTCGCCTCGTGGGGCTCGACCACGGCATAGGTAGGGCTTTTGATGCGTCCTTCAACCCCAAGTGCTTTGAGCAGGTGCCTGACAAAAGTGGTCTTGCCAGCCCCTAGATCACCCTGAAGTTCGACGTAGGCGTCGCGAAGTTCAACTTGCTGAGCCAGAGCCTGCGCAAATTGTTGCGCATGGTTTTCATCCGACCATAGCCAACTGGCCGTGCCAAGGGGCTCGGGAGTTCCTACAATCTCAGGGTGAACAACACTCATCATTCTCTTTCTGGTCCTCCAAGCGCTGGTGCTATTGACACTGCTGCTTTGTGGTCTGAGTTGCAAATTGCCGCTCAGGAACTGGGATTTTCTCAAATTGGCGTGACAGGTGTGGATTTAACCGAAGCTGAGCCAGGGCTTCAGGCTTGGCTGGCTGCCGGGTTCCATGGCAGCATGAACTATATGGCAAGCCACGGCTTAAAACGAGCCAGGCCGGCAGAATTGGTGCCTGGCACGCTCAGTGTCATCACGGTTCAAATGGATTATTTGCCTGGCAATCTGCCTGAGTTGTCGGCGGAGTCTGAGGGGCTATCGTTGAATCAGCCCATTCAAGGCGTGGTTTCTGTGTATGCCAGAGGGCGGGACTATCACAAAGTGATGCGCAGCCGATTGCAAAAACTCCAGCATCGCATGGCCAAATTGTTAGGCCCTTTTGGTCACAGAGTGTTTACCGATTCTGCGCCGGTTATGGAAGCCGAGTTGGCGGTTCGAAGTGGTCAGGGATGGCGCGGCAAAAACACATTGGTCTTGCAAAGAGAGGCGGGCTCCTTTTTCTTTTTGGGAGAATTGTTTGTGGACCTCGCGTTGCCAAGCACAGAGGCCATCACATCGCATTGCGGTTCATGCACAGCCTGCATTGACCTTTGCCCAACCCAAGCCATTGTGGCGCCGTATCAGTTGGATGCCAGGCGGTGTATTTCTTACCTCACGATAGAACACGCCGGTGAAATACCGCTTGAACTTCGCCCCCTCATTGGCAATCGAATTTATGGCTGCGACGATTGCCAATGGGCTTGTCCTTGGAACAAATACGCCAAGCGCAGTACGCTGCCAGATTTTGATGCGCGTGAGCCCTTGAAGGCCCCTCCATTGCAAGAGTTGCTTCAATGGGATGAAGCTACTTTTTTAAACATGACGCAGGGCAGTGCCATTCGGCGCATTGGCCATGCCAGATGGATTCGAAACGTAGCATTGGCTGCAGGCAATGCCTTGCATGACACTGAAAAAATTTCAACTGAAGATGCTGCCGCATTGGTCAATGCTTTGGTGCCTTGGCTGTCGCATTCCGACCCCGTGGTTCAAGAGCAAGTGGCCTGGTCACTTGCCAATCGTGCTTAAAACGTCAAGCCGCCCAACACACCCAATGCAAAAGGCAAACTCAAGACGCCCAGCAGGGTGGACAAAGTGACCAGACCTGCCACATAGCCGCCGTTGTAGCCCATTCTGGATGCCAGCACATAGCATGTGGAGGCTGTTGGCAAACCAGAAAAAATAAGCAGCACCGTGGTTTGCAAAGGGGGGAGTTGAAAAAGCTGAGCCAAGGCCCAAGCCAAGCCAGGCACCACCAAGTGCTTGACCGTGAGAACCAAGCTGCCCAAAAATTTACCTTGGTTCAGTGCCTTCAATTCCATGCCCGCGCCAGCCGACATGAGCCCCAAAGCCAAGGAGGCTGCACCAATTCGTGACAAGCTGGGGTCTAAGACTTCTGGCACCTTGAAGCCCAGCAAATTAAAAGCCAAGCCACTGGTGGTAGCCAAAATGAGGGGGTTGCGAATCAGTTCACGCAAGAATCCCGATTCGCCATGGCGAGCCATGGGCCAAACTGCGCCCACATTGAACATGGGCACACAAAAGCCAATGAGCAGAGCAATGAGCAGCAAACCTTCACTGCCGGTCAAGCGTTCTACCAAAGCCAATGCAATGAACGAATTGAATCTGAAACCGATTTGGGCGCTGGCCGCATGGTCTCTGCGATCGATTTGAGTGCCAATCCATGGCCAGTACGGCATGCTGTTGCTGATCAAGATGGACGTTAAGCCCATGGCAAGGCCGGCCAGTAAAAAGCCAGACGTTGCATGAATGTCTAAGGGACTTTTCACAATGGAGTGAAACAGCAAAATTGGAAACAAAAAGTAATAAACCAGAAACTCGACTTGTTGCCAAAGCGGCCGATTCAGGGGTGTGTATCGGCACAAGAAGTAACCGCACAAAATCAGGGAAAAATCAGGGAATAAAAGCTCAGCGTAGTTCACCCCAATAGCATAACGCTTGTCTTTGCAGTATCTGCCTTTAAACTTAGTTAGATATTGCTTATGATGCTTAGCAGTTAGTTACAGGAGTTTTGATGATCAGGCGTGTTGGCAATGACGATGGAGCCCGAGTCTTCAATGCGCTTGCGCTCAAATTAAAGCTGAATTTGATGTCTACAAAAATGTGGTGGACACTCAAAAACTCCGGCTCGACCAATGAGCTCTGACAGTCAAGCCGCCATCGACCGCTTTGTTGATGCGGTTTGGCTAGAAGACGGTTTGTCGGCCAATACTTTGGCCGCCTACCGACGAGATTTGGCGGCCTTGGCGGAGTGGCTCAGTCAGACCTCAGGCATTCCCTTGAATACGGTCCAAGAGTTGCATTTGCAAGCCTATTTTGCCGCGCGCCACAGCCTTTCCAAAGCCACCTCTGCCAATCGGCGATTAACGGTTTTTAAACGTTACTACCGCTGGGCACTGCGTGAGCGAATTGTTGAAGTCGACCCCACCCTCAGAATGCTGGCAGCCAAACAAGCCTTGCGGGTGCCCAAAACTTTGTCGGAAGATCAGGTCGATGCATTGCTGTCTGCACCCGATACCAACACCGCCCTAGGCTTGCGCGACAAAGCCATGCTGGAGTTGTTGTATGCCAGCGGTTTGCGCGTGACCGAGTTGGTCAAACTCAAAACCTTGCACGTGTCTTTGAATGAGGGAGTGCTGCGCATCATGGGCAAAGGCAGCAAAGAACGTTTGGTGCCATTTGGCGATGTAGCCCGCGACAGTTTGACGGACTACACGCAAAACGCGCGCGGTGCCTTATTGGGGGCCAAGCAAACAGACGATTTGTTTGTGACCACCAGCGGCCCTAAGGCAGGAACAGCCATGTCGCGCATCATGTTTTGGCAGTTGATCAAAAAGTACGCTGTGTTGTGTGGCATTACAGCGCCTTTGTCGCCACACACCCTCAGACACGCTTTTGCCACACACCTGCTGAACCATGGTGCAGATTTGAGGTCGGTTCAGGTGTTGTTGGGGCACGCCGATATCTCGACCACCACCATCTACACGCATGTGGCCCGAGAAAGATTGAAAAATTTACATGCTAAGCACCATCCGAGGGGGTGATGTGTTCATAAGGAGCCGTTGCGTTTCAGGAACTTGCCTGAGCCAAAACCTGTCACTTTGCCATTTTCAAATGCCCACTCGCCGTTGAGCAATACCTTGTGAATGCCTTCGCACATTTGATGTGGGTGGGCATAGGTCGCTTTATCTTGTACCTTTTGCGGGTCAAGCAAAACAAGATCCGCATAAGCGCCCACTTGAATGACGCCACGGTCTTTGATGCCAAATCGCTTTGCAGATAAGCCTGTCATCTTGTGGATGGCTTGGGGCAGGCTGAATAACTTTTCATCTCGGCAATAGTGAGCCAAGACCTTGGCAAATGCACCCCATAACCTTGGGTGAGGACGTTCGTCATGGGGAAGTCCGTCAGAGCCAATCATGGTGAGCGGGTGCTGCAAGACGCGTCTGACATCATCTTCATGCATTTGAAAATAACACGCGCCACCTGGCATGAGCTTGAGACACGCTTCTTGCTCACTTAATTGCCATTGCTTGGCAATGTCTTTTAAATACTTCCCCGCCATTTCGGGGTGAGACTCGCTGCGTGTGATCAAAATGGGAATCACGCCATCTACCAGATCCATACGCAATAAAGTAGACCCTGCGTTGTAAGGGTAGGCATCCAACCCAACTTCCTGCTGCTGACTGATTTGATCTAACAAGGCCAGTGTTTCAATGGTTCGGCCCCAATTTTTAGGACCAGCACATTTGTGGTGAGAAAGTATCCAAGGGACCCTGCCTTCTTGGGCTGTGTCTGCGGCTTCGTGCATGGCCTCAATGATACTGTCCATTTCTGAGCGCATGTGCGTGACATACACGCCACCATACCGGCCTACAACACGGCTGAGGGCTTTCATTTCTTCTTTGTTGGCCGCCGCGGCTGGTTGGTAAAACAAGCCAGAGGAAAGGCCCAATGCGCCCTCTTGAAGAGCGAGGTCCAAATGCTGAGTCATCGCAGCAACTTCATTTTGAGACGCGGCTTTTTCAAAATCAGCCATGCAGACTGCGCGCAATGTTGTGTGTCCAATAAGGACGCCTACATTTACAGACGGCTTCGCATATTCAATGGCCTTGGCATATTCAGAGAGACGGCCGTATTTAAATTCTGTGGTGTGGAGTAAATCCAAAGGAGAGTGAGGGTGATTTGTGACCAAAGGCACCAAAGACAAACCACAGTTTCCCGTAATAACGGTGGTGACGCCCTGCGAAACCTTGGCCAGCATGCTCGGATTTAGCAAAACTTGCGCATCATCATGCGTGTGCACATCAATGAAACCAGGTGTCAGTGTCAGGCCATGACAGTCTAGAACCTCACAATTTGGATACGAGGCTACTTTTAGGTGAGATTCAATTTTTGCAATTCGATCACCTTCGACCAAAACATCGCATGCTTTTGGCAACGCACCCGTGCCATCCATCATGACGACATTTTTAAGAAGCTTCTTCTGGCTTGTGCCTATTTGAACTTGGCCATTCATACCGGGGATACCTTTTGAGAGTTGGGCCATGTCCAGTGTGGCCATGTGTGTTGGTCAACATCTTGCCCATGTTGTTGCAATACTTTTCGGTAATGCATTTGCAAATTCACACTGTCTGGGCCGAGTTCTTTCAAAACCAAAATCATCAAAAGCTCGATGATCAATAGATGTGCAATGTAAGCCTCAGTGCCCACCCGCATGACGGCATCGGGCGGTACCATGACATCAATCACAACATCAGCAATTTCTGCCAAGGGTGTGTGTGGTTGCGTGATGGCAATGACCTTGGCACCCTGGGATCTGGCAAACGTGACGGACTCTAGCAAAAAGGGCATTCGACCCACGTGGGAAATTGCCACTGCCACCCCTTGTGTACCGAGCGAGGCAGCAGAAATCAATTGCTTATGGGCATCGTGAAAGGCGAACGCAGATTTACCAAGTCTGAAAAGCCTGCCCTGCAAGTCATCTGCCATGAACGCAGAAGTTGTACCCACTGAGTAGCAATCTACCCGCGTTGCATTTGCGATCAGTTGTGCGGCTTCAACCAAAGTTCTAGGGTTGAGTTGGTGTTGAAGTGCTGTGATGGAAGCTGCCGCACCACCTAAAATCTTTTGAATCATTTCTTGGCTGGTGTCTTCTAGACTCACTGAGCGATGAACCAAAGAAGTTCGACCTAAGTCTTGGGCTAAAGCCAACTTAAATTCACGCACGCCTTCAAAGCCAAATTGCCGAGCTGTTCGCATGATGGTCGGCATGGAGACTTGTGCCTGCAAGGCTATGGCGTCGACACTCAGAGAAAGGGCCTTTTCAGGATCTTTCAAAATAACGGCGATCACTTGCTGTTGTGCGCGTGGTAAACCAGCTGCTTTGTTTTTCAAGCGTTTGAGCAGGGAAGAAGCGACTGCGTTCATGGTTTGATTTAGAAATTCACAGAAATGGCACTTTGTACGCCATACTGATCATTCACAACAGGCATCCATCTCCACTTGTCAAAGGTGGTGCAAGGGTGTGAAATGCCACTGCCCACCATTTGGCCTAATTGGGGTTGTTCAGAGAGCGGCGCATTGGCGTCGTATCTTAAATAGGCATGTTGGTCATTGAGCGCTTCAATATGCCAATGCGAAGGAACAGCCTGAACGGCTGAGTCGCCCATGTTGGCTCGCCAAATTGGAATGGGCAAATCTAAGTCGTATGAGACATCGCGTTTTCCCATGGTCAGAAGTGCCAGCCCAGGTTCTGGGCAAGATTGAATGCTGCTGATCACTTCGAGTGCAGGTTTGAGTGTTTCGCGAAGTTGAAGTCTCTCTCCTACGCATTGCAACATTTTTCTATATTGCAAATGGTCATGTGTGAGGTAGCAGCCTGAGCGCAAGATGCCCCTGGCGGGTCGTTGGAGGTGAGGCTTTAAATTTTCTGCGACCAGATCGAATATGGCTGAGCCACCTGCTGTGAGCAATACCTCATCGTGTTCAAACAAGTTCTCCTCTTCGCATGCAATAGCCAGTGCCTGAATTCGATGCATCAAAGCAGCGACTTGAGTTTGATCGTGCACATGGTCGCAGGTGGCCAACGCGCCTTCATAAGATTCAATGCCACACAGTTGAAGACCTTGCGTTGACTTGATGAGACGCGCCAAGGCCAGTGCTTGCGCAGGGTCTCTGCAACCAGTTCTTTTACCATCAATGCCCAGTTCTAGGAGAACTGTGAAGCGGATTTTTGATTGTCGAACGGTGCGCCAATGCTGAATAGCCTCAATCTGAGCCACAGAATCCACTAAAAAATAAACGCTTAAGTCGGAGTGTGTCTGCAGCAACAGGGCCAAGGCGTCCAAGTCTGGCGACTGGTAAACCTGGTTGGCAATGATGATGCGCTTCACGCCATGCGTAGCGCCCATGCTGGCTTGAAAAACGTTTGCAAAACTGATGCCCCAAGCCCCAGCCTTAATTTGCATGGCATACAACTCAGGCGACATGGTTGTTTTCCCGTGTGGGGCGATGTCTAGGCCGCGTTCTTTGCAAAAATTTTGCATCCAATGCAAGTTGTGATGCAAAGAAGTTGCTTTGATGATAGCCAAAGGAAAGGGTAAGTCACCTCGCAAAATGTGCCAATCTTGTGCGCCCACTTCTGATAATTCAACAGGGGCTAGATGGCCTGGAAATCCTTTGAAGCTGGCATTGAGTTGCATGATGGTGATCGCTTAAATTTCAGAGAGTCGAATGCATGCCACTGAATGGTGTGTACCCATTTGTGTCAACGCAGGTGTTTGTAGTGAACATTCTTCGGTGGCATACAAGCAGCGCGTTCTAAACACGCAACCTGAAGGCGGGCTCATGGGGCTTGGAGGCTCTCCATGAAGAACTACCTGCGGGGCCGGTTGGCCAGGGTCCGGAATAGGCGCTGCCGCCAACAATGCTTTTGTGTAGGGGTGCAATGGCTTATAAAATAAAATATCTGTTGGGGCCGTTTCCATGACGTGGCCCAGATACATCACCACGACATGGTCACACACATACTCCACCACATCTAAATCATGCGAGATGAAAAGAA
>Ga0214919_10008594_pt1 | contig 13393 bp, 13 predicted proteins | sample LL1503_MetaG_FD_177994 | JGI IMG/M metagenome (GOLD analysis project Ga0214919, IMG submission 177994) | Freshwater microbial communities from Lake Lanier, Atlanta, Georgia, United States - LL-1503 | ecosystem: Environmental > Aquatic > Freshwater > Lake | place: USA: Georgia | collected...
TGAACAGGCGCTCGACGGCCACGACCTTTCGATGGCCGATTACGAAGTCCTGGCCCAGCTCTCGGACGCGCCGGAGCGCCGGATGCGGATGAGCGAACTCGCGCAAGCCGCGCTCCTGTCGCGTTCGCGTCTCTCGCACCGCATGAAGGTGATGGAGCAAGCTGGATTGATTCGCAAAGAAGAGTGCCCTGATGATCGGCGCGGTGCCTTCGCGGTGATGACCGAGAAAGGGTGGCAAGCCATCGTGGCGGCGGCCCCGGATCACGTTGCCAGCGTGCGAAAGGCCTTTACTGATGTGTTAAGCCCCGCAGATCAAGCGGTGATCGCACGTTCGTTCACGACCATTCAAAACCTCTTAAAGAGCGACACCTGCGGCTCTTAAGCTGCCCCATTACTGGACCCACTACTGGACCCACTACTGGACCCAGCAAGCGTCAATATCTCGGCGCCATCTGCCTGCACCAGGAGAGTGTGTTCAAATTGTGCGCTCCACTTTCTATCCTTGGTGACTACCGTCCAGCCGTCATCCCATATTTCATAATCAATACTTCCCAGTGTGAGCATCGGTTCGATAGTAAAGGTCATCCCTTCCTCGATCACGGTGTCGTGATACGGGGCATCAAAGTGCGGCACGATCAGCCCGCTATGGAAGGCGGTGTTAATGCCATGGCCGGTGAAGTCTCTAACCACTCCATAGCCGAATCGACCGGCATATGCCTCGATCACTCGCCCAATGACGTTGATCTCCCGCCCCGGCTTCACAGCGGCAATGGCACGGTTGAGCGCTTCCTCGGTGCGTTCAATCAGTAATTGAGCCTCTTCACTGATCTCTCCTACTGGGTAAGTGGCATCAGTATCCCCATGCACACCATGGATGAATGCCGTGATGTCGATATTGAGAATGTCGCCCTCTTCCATCCGCGTGGAGTCAGGGATGCCATGGCAGATCACTTCGTTAAGTGAAGTGCAGAGGGATTTAGGGTAACCGCGATAGCCCAGAGTCGAAGGATAGGCGCCGTGGTCGAGTAAGTACTCATGGCCGATGCGATCTATCTCATCGGTGGTCACGCCCGGAGCGATTGCTTTGGCGGCTTCTTGCATCGCTTCTGCCGCGATGCGTCCAGCGATGCGCATCTTCTCCACTATTTCCAAGCTAGGAATATGACCATCTTTGTGGAGAGTGGGGCCCTTCTTTCCTACATACTCAGGAGCTTTGATGCTGGTCGGCACGGGGCGGCGAGGGGAGAGAACTCCTGGAGTAAGTGCATTTCTCATGTGCCCATACAAGCAGAAAACCCCGCCACTTTCGTGGCGGGGTTTTCTGATAAGGATTTACTTAGCGGCCTTCTTGGCTGGACGCTTCTTTGCAACGCGCTTCTTAGCAGCACGCTTCTTAGCTGGAGCAGCCTTCTTGGCAGCAGCCTTCTTCGCTGGGCGCTTCTTGGCTACGCGCTTCTTAGCAGCAGCCTTCTTCGCTGGGCGCTTCTTGGCTACGCGCTTCTTAGCAGCAGCCTTCTTCGCTGGGCGCTTCTTGGCGGCAGCCTTCTTGGCTGGACGCTTCTTTGCTACGCGCTTCTTAGCAGCAGCCTTCTTGGCTGGTGCCTTCTTAGCGGCGCGCTTCTTTGCTGTGCGCTTCTTGGCCGGGGCCTTCTTCGCTGCAGCCTTCTTGGCTGGGCGCTTCTTGGCTACGGTCTTACGCGTGGTGCTAGCAGCCACGTGCATCTCCTGTCTGAGGGGTCCGATCCGTCATCGGACTCTTTGCAAGAGAAAGTGTGACACGCATTTCACTCGATAGCCAACATCTGGACATTATTCATTCGTGTCGTGTCGGGATTTTTTTTAATTTATCTGGAGAATGTCGCCATCAACGGAGTCCACATTTTCTACTCTCTTTCGGATGTGCCCGCCCGCTTTTTCCGTTCCGCAAGAGCAAATTCATTGGTGCGATCGTCGTACTTTCGGAAGGTAGGAAGTGCTGCACCGAGTGCGGCAACGGCTCCGATACAGAGAATTCCACCACCCACAATCGATGTTCTCAGCCCACTAAATTGCGCCATCACTCCTGCTCTTGTTTGTCCGCCTAAAGGTCCGAGCGAGTAAGAGAGAAGCTCAATTCCGGCCAATCTCCCGCGTAATTCGACGGGAATCGTCTGATTCCAGACGGTTGATCTGAAGATTCCACTGAGTTGATCAGCGCCGCCGGCAAGGATTAATCCAAAGAAAACCAGGGGGAGAAAAGATGTGGCACCTGCAAGTGAGATCCCTGCGCCCCAAAAGATTGCTGCGACCAGAATTGCGCGACCATGCCGGTGAATCTTCTTGGTCCATCCACTGGTGAAGGTAGCCAGAATGGAACCGAACATGGCCGATGAATAGAGCAAGCCAAGGGCCCAGGGGGCGTGGAGTTCATCGGCAAAAAAAGGAAAGAGCGCATTCGGCATGGCAAAGAACATGGCCGCCAAATCCACCGCATATGTGCCCAGGAGGTCTTTTCTACTAAATGCATAGCGCACCCCCTCCAAGAGCGAAGAGAGAGTGGGGGCCGGTGAATTGTGTTCTGCGGGGGATGGTGTGAGTCGAAGGAGGAGCAGAATACTGAACGCATACGTGACCACATCGAAGATGAATCCGGCGCTTACCCCTTTCCAGGCGATCAAGATTCCACCGAGTGCTGGCCCTAAGAGAGCGCCAAATTGCCAGCGCACACTTCGAAGGGCGCTCGCCGCCATCATTTGATCGTGCGGCAATATTCGCGGAATCATGGCATCAAGGCTGGGGCGTGCGAGCCCGTCGACCGCGGCGAAAATACCCGCCACCACGTAGAGCACCCAGAGTTTTGGGTGGGGCAAGAGGGAATTGATTAAGAGGATCGTGGTCAATGCCAGGCTGGCCACCTCCATCATGACGATCATTTTCTTGCGGTCGATGGAATCGGCCAAGGTGCCGCCGTAGAGACCGAAAATTACTAACGGCACAATTTCGATGGCGCCGAGTAGGCCGACGGCCACATACGAGCCCGTGATCTCCTTCACCTGAAAAGGAAGCGCAACGTACGTCACCATCGATCCAAGGAAAGTGATGAGCCCTGAAGCCATGATGATTCGAAAATCACGCGATGTGCGAAGTGGAGTCAGATCGATCGCAATTGACTTGAGGCGTGTGAGCATTCGGAAAGGATACTTACTCGAAGCTCTGGTCTGCTCCTGGAAACTCTCCGCTAGATACGTCATTGGCCCATTCAGTGACGGCGGTACCTATCAGTGATCGCAATTCGAGGTATCTCTTGGCCAACTTAGGGCTCTTTGCAGTTAATCCAAGTAAATCTTGCCAGACCAGCACTTGGGCATCGCAACTCTTGCCGGCACCAATTCCGATCGTCGGAATACTGATGGAAGAGGTGATGCGAGTCGCGAGATCACTAGGTATTAATTCGAGAACAAGCGCGAAAGCACCTGCGCTCTCGATCGCTTTGGCGTCTCGAATAATCTCTTCACCTTTACCACCACGGCCCTGCACTCGATAGCCACCTAAGGTATGAACCGATTGTGGGGTCAGTCCAAGGTGACCAATAACTGGGATGCCATGAGTGACGAGCATTTCAATCTGTGGAAGCACCCGGGTGCCACCTTCAAGTTTCACTGCATGGGCACCAGCTTCTTTGAAGAAGCGGGTTGCGGTCTCTAATGCTTGTGTAGGGCTGCTTTCGTATGAACCAAAGGGAAGATCTGCGATGACCATGGCGCGCGAAGTGGAGCGCACCACGGCGCGAGTGAGTGGAATTAATTCATCGACGGTGACGCCGATGGTGTTCTGATAACCGAGAACAGTGTTGGCGGCGCTATCTCCCACAAGGAGTGCAGGGATGCCGGCCTCTTCGAAAATCTCCGCAGTCATCTGATCGTAGGAAGTAAGCATCGCCCACTTCTCGCCGCGCTCCTTGGCTGCTGCAATATCGAGCACGGTGACGCGCCTATGTGAAATGCCAGCATAAAGAGAAGTATTCATTGTGATTCCTCCGCCTCAAGGCCACTGGGGGTCCCTGGGTGGGCTGATTCTAACAGCCACCGCTCCCAGTAGGTAGACGGGCTGGGTAGTCGGAGTGGGTAGGCGGGCGAATGGGAGATATGTAGGCTCTATATATGTCTACTCGCGCGCACCTTCGTCTGGCATTGGCTCAGGTCAATCCGAAGGTGGGCGATCTTGCCGGCAATGCCGCTCTGGTGGTGGCCTACACAGTGCAAGCAGCCGATCAGGGGAGCGACCTCGTGGTCTTTCCCGAGATGATGCTGACCGGCTATCCGATTGAAGACTTGGCCCTACGCCCCTCTTTTCAGAGCGCAGTCTTGGAAGAATTACAGACCTTGGCAGATGACATCAAAGATGCGGGGTGCGCTCACTTGCCCGTCATCGTCGGTTACCTGGACCAGCAGAATGTGAGATCCGAAAAACTCGGTGTCCCCGCGGGTAATCCGCAAAATGCGTTAGCGCTCATCCATGAAGGCGCAGTAGTGGCCACCTATGCGAAGCACCATCTGCCCAACTATGGAGTCTTTGATGAATTCCGGTACTTCGTCCCCGGAGAGAAATCTTTGGTTTTTCGACATAAAGGAATTGATATCGGGGTGGCGATCTGTGAGGACCTCTGGCAAGAGGGCGGACCTGTTGCGCAGGTGAAGGAACGAAATGCCGGACTCTTGGTGGTGATCAACGGAAGCCCTTACGAGCAGGATAAAGATGATGCACGTTTTGCGCTCTGCTCACGACGTGCACGTGAGGCTGGCTGCACACTCGCATACGTCAATATGACGGGCGGGCAAGACGAATTGGTTTTTGATGGAGACAGCATGATCGTCGACAGCGCAGGAAATCTGTTAGCTCGTGCTCCACAATTTGAAGATGGTTTAATGGTGACCGATCTTGAATTACCTGTGCGCACTTCAGAATCTGTAGATCTAGTAGTCAACGATGAAATCCGAATTCTGGAGAAGCCGCTACCCCCAGGCATCGCAATGCGCCTGGATATGCATGGCGAATTGTGGAGCGCGCTTGTGGTCGGCTTGCGCGACTATGTCGAGAAGAATAATTTCAAGTCGGTCATTCTCGGCCTCTCTGGCGGCATTGATTCTGCGTTGGTGGCAGCCATTGCAGTTGATGCATTAGGGGCTGATCGAGTCTTTGGAGTCTCTTTACCCAGTAAGTACTCCTCTGACCATTCAAAGAGCGATGCGTATGCGCTCGCAGCAAATATGGGCATCAACATTCGTACTGTGGAGATCGAACCGTTGGTCGCTGCGTTCGTAGATGAGTTAAAACTCACGGGATTAGCCGAGGAGAACGTGCAGGCCCGCGTGCGTGGAACTTCGTTGATGGCGCTGTCGAATTCTGAAGGTCACTTGGTCCTGGCAACAGGTAATAAGAGTGAACTCGCAGTGGGTTACTCCACCATTTATGGCGATGCAGTCGGCGGATTTGCTCCGATTAAGGATCTTCCCAAAACATTTGTATGGGAATTGGCGAGGTGGCGCAACGTGGTGGCCCTGGCCGCTGGCGAAGTTCCTCCCATTCCAGAGAGTTCTATTTCCAAAGAGCCGAGCGCAGAATTGCGCCCCGACCAACGCGATTCAGACTCTCTTCCCGAGTACCCCATCCTGGACCGGATCCTGGATGCCTATGTGCAGGGCGACCTTGGCGCTGAGTGGATCGCCCGTGAAGGCTTTGACCCAACCCTGATTGAGAAGATCCTGCGGATGGTCGATAGCGCCGAATATAAGCGTCGCCAGTACCCGCCAGGGACCAAAGTGAGCGTGCGCGCCTTCGGCCGGGATAGAAGATTGCCCATTACGAGCGCTTGGCGGGAGATTGTTACCCGCCCGTAACGCAAGGAGGGCAGACTGGTCCCATGGAAAAACAAGAGGAATTCGTTCTGCGCACCCTTGAGGAGCGCGATATCCGTTTCGTCCGTCTCTGGTTTACCGATGTGCTCGGCTTTTTGAAGTCGGTCGCGGTAGCTCCTGCCGAGCTGGAGAGCGCCTTTGCTGAAGGCATCGGTTTTGATGGTTCGGCGATCGAAGGTTTTGCTCGCGTGTATGAATCCGACATGTTGGCAAAACCAGACCCGTCCACCTTTTCGATTTTGCCGTGGCGTGCAGAAGCACCAGGCACTGCGCGTATGTTCTGCGACATCATGCTTCCAGATGGCAATCCCTCTTATGCAGATCCTCGATATGTACTCAAGCGCACTCTTGCTCGCGCAGCTGAAATGGGATTCACCTTCTATACGCATCCTGAAATTGAATTCTTCCTCTTCGAAGAAAAGCCTAAGCGCGGAGAAGCTCCAGTTCCCGTCGACTCAGGTGGGTACTTCGATCACACACCGAATGTGGTCGGGCACGATTTCCGTCGCCAAGCAATCACCATGCTTGAAGCGATGGGTATTAGTGTGGAATTTAGCCACCATGAAGGCGCCCCTGGTCAACAGGAGATCGACCTACGCTACGCAGATGCGCTCTCAACCGCTGACAACATCATGACTTTCCGTTTGGTCGTAAAAGAAGTTGCGCTTGAGCAAGGCGTATTCGCCTCTTTCATGCCAAAGCCTTTCACTGACCATCCAGGTTCTGGAATGCACGTACACCTTTCGCTCTTCGAAGGTGATCGCAATGCTTTCCATGAAGCGGGTGCCCCGTACCAACTCTCACGAGTGGGACGTTCGTTCATCGCTGGTCTCTTGCGCCACGCCCCTGAAATTACCGCGATCACTAATCAGTGGGTGAATTCCTATAAGCGCCTACATGGCGGTGGTGAAGCTCCGGCCTTTATTTCTTGGGGTCACAACAATCGCAGCGCGCTGGTGCGCGTCCCGATGTATAAGCCAGGCAAGGGAAACTCCACTCGTATCGAACTTCGGTCACCGGACTCGGCATGTAATCCGTATCTCTCTTTTGCGGTGATTCTTGCAGCAGGACTGAAGGGGATCGAGATGGAGTACGAACTTCCAGAAGGCGCTGAGGACGATGTCTGGTCGTTGACCCCGGCTGAGCGCCGCGCATTAGGAATCGCACCTCTGCCTACCGACTTGGCCGAAGCCATCGCCGCGATGGAGAAGAGTGAACTTGTTGCTGAAACTTTGGGCGAGCACGTCTTCGATCACTTCCTGCGTAACAAGCGCGCCGAGTGGGCGGAGTATCGCCGACAGGTGACGGCTTTCGAACTTGATCGCTATCTTCCGGTTCTCTAAACATGGCGAAACTCTTTATCGTTATCAACGAGCCAGACACCACCGCAGCGTTCTTTGGGGAGTGGATTGCGCAAGAGGGTGTTGAACTTCTTGAGTGTCACGCCTACCGCGGGGATCCCATTCCCAACACTCTCGATGGTCTTGCCGATGGTCTCCTCGTTCTCGGCGGCAGCATGAACTGCCAAGACGACGAGATTGCTCCTTGGCTCCCAGCAGTGCGTGCGCTGCTTCGTCGCGAAGCGACAAGTTTTCGTCCCACTTTAGGGATCTGTCTCGGGGGGCAATTACTCTCAGTGGCCCTCGGTGGGAAAGTTGAGCGAAGTAATCATGGCGAACAGGTGGGTACCTACGATCTGGCGCCTGTCGGTGATCTTTCAGAGGATTTGATCTTCAGTAGCATTTCGGGACCGGTGCGTGCAGCGCAGTGGCACGTCGATGAAATTACCGAGTTACCTGCAGGGGCTGAGCTCCTCATGAGCGATGAGGACTTCCCTCACCAGGCGTATCGGGTGGGGGAGCGTACGTGGGGCGTGCAATTCCACCCGGAAATTGGAGGCGAACTGATGGCCGAGTGGTCAACGCCTTCGACAATGGCGGGTTTGAGCCGCACACCGGCAGAGGTCATTGCTGAAACCGAGGCAGCCGAGGAGCAATTGCGAGCGACATGGCAGCCGGTAGCCCGATCATTTGCCCGCCTGCTAACCTGAACCCACTATGTGGCGCTCGCTTCTCCTTAGCTGCCGCGACGGGGTCCTTTAAGGTCGGTCCCCTCGTCGCGGGTTTTGGCGTTCTCCGGCCCCCACTAGCGAGCAAAGGACCCAAGACATGACGAAGAAGTTTTCAGGAGTGCAATCTCCCTCCTCAATGCCGATCCATCGATACGCCCCTTTCAATGCCATTGACCTCTCCGATCGCACCTGGCCCTCCAAGACGATCACTGTCGCCCCGCAATGGTGCAGCGTTGATCTACGCGATGGAAACCAAGCGCTGATTGATCCTATGAACCCGGCGCGCAAGTTGGCTATGTTCCAGTTGCTAGTCAAGATGGGCTACAAAGAGATCGAAGTAGGTTTTCCAAGTGCGAGCCAAACTGATTTTGATTTTGTCCGCGAACTTATCGAGAAAGATCTCATTCCAGACGATGTAGTTATTCAAGTTCTCACTCAGGCACGAGAGCACCTCATTGAGCGCACCTACGAATCGATCAAGGGTGCCAAGCAAGCGATCGTTCACCTTTACAACTCCACCTCTACGCTCCAGCGGCGCGTAGTTTTCGGATTAGATAAAGAGGGCATCACAGCAATTGCAGTAGAAGGTGCAAAGCTCTGTCAGAAACTTGTCGAGACGGTACCCGGTACCGATATCTTTTTTGAATACTCACCTGAGTCTTACACGGGAACCGAACTTGAATACGCCGCAGAGGTCTGCAACGCAGTCATGGATGTGTGGCAACCTTCGCCTGATTGGAAGACAATTATCAATCTTCCTGCCACCATCGAAATGGCATCGCCTAACGTGTATGCAGATTCCATCGAATGGATGCATCGCAATCTTGCCTACCGCGACTCAGTTGTGATGAGTCTCCATCCCCATAATGATCGCGGCACGGCAGTCGCGGCCGCAGAGCTGGGCTACCTCGCTGGCGCGGATCGCATCGAAGGAACACTCTTTGGTAATGGCGAGCGCACCGGAAATGTTTGCCTGGTTACGCTGGGGTTGAATCTCTTCAGCCAAGGTGTCGATCCAATGATCGATTTCTCGGAGATTGATGAAATTCGCCGTACGGTCGAGTACGCAAATCAACTTCGTGTGCCGGAGCGTCATCCGTATGGCGGAGACCTCGTGTACACCGCTTTCTCAGGATCGCATCAGGATGCCATTAAGAAGGGCTTCGAACACATGGAGCGTGAAGCATCATCTGCTGGAAAGTCAGTGGATGAGATTCTTTGGGCTGTTCCATACTTGCCGATTGATCCACGTGATGTGGGCCGCACATACGAGGCGGTTATTCGGGTCAACTCGCAATCAGGTAAGGGCGGAGTCGCCTACATCATGAAGAGCGACCATAGCCTTGACCTGCCGCGCCGCTTGCAAATCGAATTCAGTCAAGTAGTCCAGTCAAAGACTGATTCAGAAGGTGGCGAAGTAACGCCTGAGGCCATGTGGCAGATATTCGAAGATGAGTATTTGCCCAGTGATCGCGCTGCTTGGGGACGATTCTCACTTCGCAGCATGGCGCAATCCTCAAATGTCGAGGGCACCAACGAGCTCGAAGTGACAATGCTTGATCACGGAACCGAGGTAGTTCTCACAGGCTCCGGAAACGGGCCCATCGCAGCATTCTGTGCTGCCATGGCCGCCCACGGAGTAGATGTGCGCGTTCTCGACTATGCCGAGCATGCGATGTCCGCCGGTGGCGATGCTCGCGCTGCGGCATACCTTGAGTGTGCCGTCGAAGGCAAAGTGCTCTGGGGAGTGGGAATTGACCCGAATATCCTGACTGCTTCGCTGAAAGCGGTCGTGTCTGCAGTTAATCGAGCCATTCGCTAGGCAGAGTAGGTGCATGGGCCTTTATCGTGACGAAGCAGTTGTGCTTCGCACGCATAAATTAGGAGAAGCTGATCGCATCGTCACGCTCTTAACGCGTGAGCACGGTCAAGTGAGAGCAGTTGCCAAGGGTGTACGTCGCACTATGAGCAAATTCGGCGCGCGCCTCGAACCAGCGATGCATGTGGATTTACAACTTCACACGGGACGTTCACTTGACATCATCACGCAAGCTGAGACTCTTCACTCATATGGAGATGTGCTCTCTGGCGACTATTCCAAGTGGACGATGGCGAATGCTGTTTTGGAAACTGCAGAGAGATTTACTGCCCTCGTTGAGGAGCCGGCACTCCAGCAATTCCTATTAGTCGTTGGCGCTCTTCGCACGCTTGCTGAATCCGCATACGATCCGGCGATGGTGCTTGATGCCTTTCTGATTCGCTCACTTGCCGTCGGTGGTTATGCGCCCTCTTTCGATGCATGTTCTCGCTGCGAAGCGCCAGGTCCACATAAGTGGTTCTCGCTAGCCGGAGGTGGCTCGGTCTGTGGGGAGTGTCGCCCACCGGCAACGGCTACCCCTGCTTCAGAGACTCTCACGCTGTTGGGAAATCTGATGGAAGGTGATTGGGAATCTGCCGTTGCAAGCGATGCCCGCCATCAACGCGAAGCGCATGGCATCGTGGCGGCTTATCTCTCTTGGCATCTGGAGCATGGTTTGCGTAGCCTTCCGCTTGTGGAGCGCACATGAGTAAGCCGAAACCACCCACGCCACATCCTTCGGGGGCAAAGCCACCCAGACTCGCTAAGGCATCCATTCCGCAGCACGTAGCTGTCGTCATGGACGGCAACGGTCGGTGGGCGAAAGCGAAGGGCCTTGCGCGCACGGTTGGACATGAAGCGGGCGAAGCTTCGCTCTTTGACATGGTTAATGGGGCAATCGAAATTGGCGTCACGCATTTGAGCGCATACGCATTCTCCACAGAGAATTGGAAACGATCTCGCGAAGAAGTTACTTTCCTCATGAATTTTAATAGAGATGTGATTCGTCGCCGCCGCGATGAAATGCACGAAATGGGTGTGCGAGTGCGTTGGGCCGGGCGCGAACCTCGACTCTGGAAATCAGTGATTCGCGAGTTGGAAGAGGCAGAAGAACTTACAAAAAAGAACAAGACGCTCACGCTTACCATGTGTGTGAATTATGGAGGACGTGCAGAGATAACGGATGCTGCGGCCGCTCTTGCATTGGATGTAAAGCGTAAGAAAGTAGATCCAGATCGCATCACCGAAAAACTCTTTGCAACTTACTTGGATGAGCCAGATCTGCCAGATGTAGATCTCTTCCTTCGATCTTCTGGCGAACAGCGCACGAGCAACTTCTTACTTTGGCAATCGGCATATGCCGAAATGGTCTTTTTGGATACGCTCTGGCCCGATGCGGATCGACGAACGCTTTGGAAGGCGATTGAGATTTACGCTGACCGTCAAAGGCGCTTCGGTAAGGCGTAATCCACACCTTGGCAATTCAGGGTAGACGTAGGCGGCTCAAGCGATCATCTTGAGCGCATGCTTCTATCGCGTCTGCGCTCTGAGCGAGGTAGCGCCACCCTCGAATTCATCGTCTTCGCCATCCCACTCATCACTCCACTCGTAGCCGGAGCGGTGGCACTTATGCGCATCCATGAGGGGGAGATAAGGGCTGACTTTGCGGTGCGCGAAGCAGTGCATGTACTCAAAAGTGGTATCGATTCTGCAACAGGAGTTTTCCAAGGAACATTTATTGCCAATGAAGCCATAAAGGATCTTGGTGATGGTCTCACTTTTGCTTTTGAATGTTCGGCGACTCCGTGCTTGACGCCAGGGGCACGTGTGACGGCGCGCATTGCGGGTCGGATCGATGGCGGGCTCTTCGCGCGGCATATTGAAGTGGCTCATAGCGAATTAGTCGATCTCTTTGATGAGGCGAAGTGATTGCCTCCCTCCTGAGAGATGAGCGCGGTTCGCTCCTTCCCCTCATTCTTGGGTATGTCGCACTTCTCACTGCTGCTCTTACGGTTGCAGTTTCCATCGGACAAGTAGCGACCGCAAATGCGCTGCTCAATAACATGGCCGAAGAGATAGCTCTCGCTTCGGCCTCGAGCGTTGATCGAGGGACTTATTTCTCGAGTGGCGGGCTGACGATTGACGTGGAGAGCGCACGGGCTGTGGCAATGAGTGCGGTGAGTGGCGAGCACTCCCACCTCCTCAACGGAATTTCGGTCGACGCGGTACTCGCCACGGGCTCTCAAGTGGAGATTAAATTACGTGCGAAAACCCAACTGCTGACCGGTCAATGGCGCTCGCTCTCAGCGCACGCGCGGGCGGAGGTGCGCGTAAACCCGGTAGGGTAGCCGTGTGGCTGATCGCGAATTACGTATCGAAATCGAGGCGATTGATACCACATTGGCATCTATCGAATCTGTCCTCGACGTCACCACTTTGCGGGCGCGCATCGCCGAACTTGAAATCAGCGCCTCGGTGCCAGATCTCTGGGATGATCCCGAGAATGCTCAAAAAGTTACGAGCGAACTCTCTTACGCCCAAGATGAAGTAGCCAAATTAGGTGCCCTTCGTTCTCGCTTGGATGATCTGAGTCTCTTACTTGAACTTGCCGAAGGCGAGGAAGACGCGAGCGCTCTGGCCGATGTGGAAGCCGAACTCGATGCGCTCACCTCGGAAATTAGCGCCATGGAAATTCGCACTCTCCTCCACGGTGAGTACGACGCCCGCCAAGCCCTAGTCACTATCCGTTCAGAGGCTGGTGGCGTTGATGCCGCCGACTGGGCCGAATCTCTGCTTCGTATGTACCTTAGGTATGCCGAGCGCCACAATTACAAAGTCGAAGTACTCGACACTTCCTATGCAGAAGAAGCAGGGATTAAATCGGCAACATTTAAAGTGGCAGCGCCATACGCATATGGCACGCTCTCGGTTGAGCAAGGAACACACCGCCTAGTGCGCATCTCTCCCTTTGATAGTCAGAATCGTCGCCATACATCGTTTGCCGGTGTTGAAGTGGTGCCGGTGGTTGAGCAGAGCGACCACATGGAAGTTGATGAAAAGGATTTGCGGATCGATGTATTCCGCTCAAGCGGTCCTGGCGGCCAGGGAGTGAACACCACCGACTCGGCTGTGCGTATTACGCATATTCCCACCAACATCGTGGTCTCCTGCCAGAACGAACGTTCACAAATGCAAAATCGGGCATCGGCTATGGCGGTCCTCCAAGCCAAGCTACTCGAGCGACTCCGGCAAGAAGAGGCTGCCAAGATCGATGCCTTGCGTGGAGATTCTCAAGGGTCATGGGGAAACCAGATCCGCTCCTATGTGCTCCACCCCTACCAAATGGTCAAGGACCACCGCACTGAGTGGGAGACCGGCAATACTGGAGCGGTCCTAGACGGGGATATCGATGGGTTCATTCAGGCAGGAATCCGGTGGCGGCGTGCCACTGGCGCCTAGCCAGCCCGCCCCACCTAGACTCAGGACAGTGATGTGCCCATGATTCGTTGCGAAAACGTCACTAAGACCTATTCCAAACAAGATCGCCCTGCGCTCGATTCAGTCACCCTT
>Ga0214919_10008596_pt1 | contig 13391 bp, 13 predicted proteins | sample LL1503_MetaG_FD_177994 | JGI IMG/M metagenome (GOLD analysis project Ga0214919, IMG submission 177994) | Freshwater microbial communities from Lake Lanier, Atlanta, Georgia, United States - LL-1503 | ecosystem: Environmental > Aquatic > Freshwater > Lake | place: USA: Georgia | collected...
TGCCGCGCAGTTTGACGAAGCCAAGTTGCGCTGGGTGAACGCCCAGCACCTCAAAGCCATGGCAGACGATGCACTGGCGCCCTTGGTGCAGGCGCAGCTGGCTGTGAAAGCCTTGCAATCGGATGCGCGATTGCCTGCCATTTGTGGCCTGTTCAAAGACCGTTGCGACACCACCGTGGCGCTTGCCAACTGGGCCTCAGCCTTTTACGCGGATGTGCACCCTAGCGCAGTTGACCTGGCCAAGCATGTCACTGAGGAAGTGAAGCCGGCGTTGCAACTCCTGGCGAACAAACTGAGTGCTTTGAGCGAATGGAGTGTGGCGGGCATCAGCGTGGCCATCAAAGAAGTATTGAGTGAAAAAGGCCTCAAGATGCCGCAACTGGCCATGCCAGTGCGGGTGCTGGTGATGGGCACGCCGCAAACACCGTCCGTAGACGCAGTGCTCCATCTTTGTGGCTTGGAAAAAGTTTTGGCGCGGCTTAAAGCGTCTTGAAAAAGTTGGTTATACTCTTTGGCTCGACACCCAATGGGGGTATAGCTCAGCTGGGAGAGCGCTTGCATGGCATGCAAGAGGTCAGCGGTTCGATCCCGCTTACCTCCACCAAACAAGGCGTCGAGATGGACAAGTCCACAAGGTTTTGACCCTATCGTCTAGAGGCCTAGGACATCACCCTTTCACGGTGAGTACCGGGGTTCGAATCCCCGTAGGGTCGCCAAGTTTGTAGCACTTGGTTTCAGTTAACGCTGAAACAAAGCTATCTACCAGGAGTGGTAGTTCAGTTGGTTAGAATACCGGCCTGTCACGCCGGGGGTCGCGGGTTCGAGTCCCGTCCACTCCGCCATGAGTCTCGTAGAAACGCCCCTCACGGGGCGTTTCTTTTGAAAGTCCTGCTCTTTTCGAGCCATGTCGAGGAACACCATGTACAAAAACCTCATCGCCGCGCTGTTTGCGCTCGCTTTGTTTTCAGGCCCTACGCTCGCAGCTCAGGGTGACGTCAAATCCCTCAAAGTCGGCTTCGTCTACGTCACCCCACGTCTGCCCAGTGGCTGGGTGCACCAGCACGAACTCGGTCGCTTGGCGCTTGAAGACAAGCTCACCAAGGAGGGCTACAAGGTTCAAACCCAGTTCGTAGAAAACGTCGCCGAAGGTGCTGACGCTGAGCGTGTCATTCGCGACATGGCGCGCCAGGGCGTGGGCCTGATCTTCACGCCCAGCTTTGGCTACATGGAGCCCACCATTAAAGTAGCGGCGGACTTCCCCAACGTGAAGTTCGAGTCCATCACCGGCTACAAGACCTCGCTCAATGTGGCCACAGCCAATGCCCGCTATTACGAGGGGCGCTTCCTGGCAGGCATCGCCGCTGGTCGCATGAGCAAGACCGGCATTGCGGGCTATGTGGCCAGCTTCCCCATCCCCGAGGTCATCCAAGGCATCAACGCCTTCACCCTGGGCATGCGCTCGGTCAACCCAAATGCGCAGGTCAAGCTCATCTGGCTAGACACCTGGTTCGACCCGACCCGCGAGCGCGAAGCCGCCATGACCTTGATGAACCAAAAGGCCGACGTGCTGTCCTTCCACACCGCCTCCGAGGCGGTGATGGTGGCCGCACAAGAGCGCGGCAAGATGGCCATCGCCTACCACTCGGACATGCGCCATGTGGCACCTCAGGCACAACTATTGGCCATCACACACCAATGGGGTAACTACTACAGCCAGCGCGCCAAAGCGGTGCTGCAAGGCACTTGGCAGAGTGGCAATGTGTGGGGAGGTGTGCACGAGGGCATGATCAAGGTGGACGCATTCGGTCCCAAGGTGCCCAAGCGTGTGGAGGGGGAGATCTTGCGTTTGCAACGCGCCATTGGCAAGGGCAGTTTGCAACCTTTCGCAGGTCCCATCCTGGACAACCAAGACCAAGTGATTTTGGCGCGGGGTCAAAGCCTCACGGACGAGCAGATCTTGAACATGAAGTTCTTGGTTCAAGGCGTGCAGGGCAGTTTGCCCTGACTGCCTACAATCTGCCCATACCAACAAAGGCAGTGGCATGAGCATCAAAAGCGACAAATGGATTCGCCGCATGGCAGAGCAGCACGGCATGATCGAGCCCTTCGAGCCGGGTCAAATTCGCCAAGACGCGGCTGGGCAAAAAATCGTCAGCTACGGCACCAGCAGCTATGGCTATGACATCCGCTGCGCGCCCGAATTCAAGGTGTTCACCAACATTTACAGCACCGTGGTTGACCCGAAAAATTTCGATTCCAAGAGTTTTGTCGACATCGAGTCCGACGTGTGCATCATCCCGCCCAACAGCTTTGCATTGGCCCGCACCATGGAGTACTTCCGCATCCCTCGCAATGTGCTGACCATTTGCTTGGGCAAGAGCACCTACGCCCGCTGCGGCATCATCGTCAACGTCACGCCCTTTGAGCCCGAGTGGGAAGGCTATGTGACGCTAGAGTTCAGTAACACCACGCCGTTGCCTGCCAAAATTTACGCAGGCGAGGGCTGTGCCCAGGTTTTGTTCTTCGAGAGCGACGAGGTCTGCGAGACCAGTTACAAAGACCGTGGCGGTAAATACCAAGGTCAGGTGGGCGTGACCCTGCCCAAGGCTTGAGAGCCGGCCCGAATCAGGGTTTCTGGGCGGCAGGCCCAGAGTGCGACAATCAGTGTCACTTATGAATTCATTCTCGCAACTGCAGTTAGACCCCCATTTGGCGAAAGCCGTCGCCGAAATGGGTTACGAATCCATGACGCCCATTCAAGCGCAGGCCATTCCAGTGGTGTTGTCGGGTCAAGATGTCATGGGCGCCGCGCAAACCGGCACTGGCAAAACCGCTGCTTTCTCGCTGCCGCTGTTGCAGCGCATGATCAAGCACGAAAACAGCTCTACCTCGCCCGCACGTCACCCGGTTCGTGCATTGGTATTGTTGCCCACCCGTGAATTGGCCGACCAAGTCGCTCAACAAGTAAAGATGTACGCCAAGTACACCCAGCTTCGCTCGGCGGTGGTGTTCGGTGGCATGGACATGAAGCCGCAAACCGCTGAACTCAAGCGCGGTGTGGAAGTGTTGGTGGCCACGCCTGGACGTTTGCTGGACCATATCGAGGCCAAAACCGCGGTGCTCAACCAAGTGGAGTACGTGGTGCTGGATGAAGCCGACCGCATGCTCGACATTGGCTTCTTGCCAGACTTGCAGCGCATCTTGAGCTACCTGCCCAAGCAACGCACCACCTTGCTGTTCTCAGCCACGTTCTCGCCCGAGATCAAACGCTTGGCCGCCAGCTATTTGCAAAACCCGGTCACCATCGAGGTGGCGCGACCCAATCAAACCGCGTCTACGGTGACGCAGCTTTTTTTCAATATCAGCGAAGACGATAAGCGCCGCGCTCTGAAACACATATTGAAAGAAAAAACCATTACGCAGGCCTTTGTGTTTGTGAACAGCAAGTTGGGTTGTGCACGCTTGGCGCGGTCTTTGGAAAAAGAGGGTTTGCGCACAGCAGCCCTGCACGGCGACAAAAGCCAAGACGAGCGGTTGAAAGCCTTGGACGCCTTCAAAAAAGGCGAGGTGGATTTGCTGGTATGCACCGATGTGGCTGCGCGTGGCTTGGACATCAAAGATGTGCCTGCGGTGTTCAATTTCGATGTGCCCTTCAATGCAGAGGATTACATCCACCGCATTGGCCGAACGGGTCGTGCTGGCGCAGAGGGTTTGGCGGTGAGTTTTGCATCAAGCTCGGATGCGCGTTTGGTGGCTGACATTGAGAAGCTGACCAAACAAAAAATCGAATTCACGCCCTTGAGCTTGGACGAAGAGCGTTTTGTGCCACTCCGCGCTCGCTCAGACGATGACGAGCGTCCAAGGCGTGATACCGACGACCGCTCTGGCGCTTCGCGAAGCCGCTACACACCTGTTAAACCACCGCCTGATCCTTTTTTCGATCAGCCTTATGAGCCCAGTGCACAGGCGCTAGACAAAGAAGCCAGCACAGCTTCTTCAAAAGAACCGGTTGTTCCTGTCCGTGCTGGCGTATCGCCCAATATCAAACCCAAGCGCAAAGTGGCGGCGCTTTTCAAAACCACTGAAAACACGTTAACCAGCTAGCGCTTTTCCACCGAATCGATGGTGATGCGCTGATGTTGTCCTGGCCCCAAGGCATGCAAATGCAAGGCAGTGAGGCTACGTCCCCAGACACAGCCTGAATCCAGTGCCCATACATCGGGCCTGTTCATCAAAGGCAATGAAGACCAATGGCCAAAGGCCACGGTGATGCCCAATGTTTGACGTTCAGGCACCTCAAACCAAGGCACATAGCCCTCTGGCGCCATATCAGGGCCGCCATGGTGGGCAAACTCCATCTCACCTGCAGGTGTGCAGTAGCGCAAGCGTGTCAGGCCGTTGACGATGACCCGCAATCGGTCTATGCCTGTTAAACCATCATCCCAACTGGCGGGCACATTGCCATACATCTGTCGTATGAAATCTTGCCAGTCGGAACTTCGCAGCACAGCGCTGACTTCGCCAGCCAGCGAAAGTGTTTTACTGGCAGTCCAAGAAGGCAATACACCTGCATGCACCATCAACACATCGTCTTGCATCATGGCCAAGGGTTGTTGGCGCAGCCAGTCCATCCAACGGTCACGCTCTGCGCTTTGCAACAAGTCTTGCACAGTGTCACCGGGTTTGAGATTGCGCACACCCAAGTGCACGCCCAGCAAATGCAAGTCATGGTTGCCCAATAAACATTGGGCACTGTTGTCCAATGATTGCAGCCGTTTTAAGACCCCGATGTTGTCAGGGCCGCGGTTAACCAAGTCACCCAATAAGTAAATGGTATCGCGACTGGGTGAGAAGCCCAGGGTGTCTAAAAGATGGCCCAAACTGGTGTTGCAGCCTTGGACATCGCCAATCAAGTAAAGTGCCATGGCATGATTGTCTTAGATTATTCTTTGCTGTATTTTTTCAGGTGATGTCTTTACCCCTACCATGGATGTATTGCTGATATTTTTTCTAACGGTTCTTAACGCGGTTTTTGCCATGTCTGAGATGGCCTTGGCCTCCAGTCGAAAAACCCTGTTGGCGCAACTCGAAGCCTCGGGCGCTTATGGCGCCAAGGCTGCCTTGACACTGCAAACCCGACCCACAGAATTCCTATCCACCATTCAAATTGGCATCACCACCTTGGGGGTTATCAACGGTATCGTTGGCGAGGCCGCTTTCAGCGAAAAATTGTCTGTATGGTTAGCCGCATGGCCTGTTCTCAGCCCTGTGGCAGGTCTTTTGGCAACGTCTTTGGTGGTGACTCTTATCACGCTCAATACGATTTTGCTGGGTGAATTGGTACCCAAGCGCATCGGTCAATTGTTCCCAGAAACGGTGGCACGATGGACAGCACCGTTCATGTTGTTCATTGCATTGACGGCCAGACCATTGGTGCATTTACTCTCATCTACCACCGCCGTTATTTTGAAGTTGCTGCGCATAGATGCCAATCAATCTCGGCAAGTGACAGAAGAGGAAATTCGTGCCAGTTTGGTGGAGGGTGTGGATGCAGGCTTGATTGAACACCACGAGCACCAAATGGTCAAAAATGTCTTTCACTTGGATGAACGTGAATTGCCATCCATCATGGTTCCGCGCACTGATATTGTGTGGCTCGATGCACAGTTGCCCACACATCTTGCGGTGGAATCATTGGCCAATGTGGCAGCGCACTCTTGGTACCCCATTTGTCGCGAAAGCCTCGATGATGTGATGGGCATTGTCAGCATGGCAAGCCTTTTGAAAAACCGCTTGTCAACACAACCCCTCAGTGATTGGATGGAGCCAGCGGTATTTGTGCCTGAAACCTTGTCAGGATTGGACCTGTTGGCGCAATTTCGTCATCCCAATCACAACCCAAATACACCGCATATGGGTGGTGCTGGCCGCATGGTCTTCGTGGTGGATGAATACGGTGTGGTGCAAGGGTTGATGACCCCCAGAGACTTGCTAGAAGCCATCACGGGAGAGTTGGTGCAAACCAATGCGCAAGATGAAGCATGGGCCACGCAACGCGAAGATGGTAGCTGGTTGCTAGACGGCATGATGCCTGTGCAAGAACTCAAGTCGCGCTTGAATATCAAAACCTTGCCCCAAGAGGATGAGGCCATTTACAACACCTTGGCTGGTTTGCTGATGGCCGTATCAGGTCGCTTGCCACATGTAGGGGAAGCCACGAACGCTGCGGGCTGGCGGTTTGAGGTGGTAGATTTAGATGGCAGACGTATTGACAAAGTATTGGCCAGTTACCAAGAACAAGCCATGGACTTAGGACCCAATACTTAGTTCAGCAAGCCTTATTAGGTAGGCTTTTTATCGTGGGGTACCATTTGGTCAAGTTTGGCGTTGATATGGCTGACCGTATTGCGTATGGCTTCTACCCTGCCATGAAATTCTTCCATTTTGTGCTGTTTTTCGGCAAGCGCAGCTTCTTGTAACTTGACCATTTCAGGAGTCAAAGGCACGGGTGGCTTTTTGACTGGGGCAGCAGGCTTGGCAACAGGCTTGCGAGGGACAGAGGCAGAGGGTGAAGTGGAAGCGCCCTCAAGCTTGGCCTCCTTTCGAACAGGAGTTTCTTCTGACACATGTTCAATGTGATCTACCAGTGCCTCATCTGACAAAGCTTGCACATTCGGATCGGGCTCGGGTTCGTGCTCAATTTCCATGTGATCGTCAGGAAAATCATCATCCGCATTGACGAACGAGGGTATGGGTTCGGCGGGCTCAGGGACAGCTTCGTGATGGTCTTCTAACGCATCGTTTGGCAAAGCTGCGTGGTTATCACTGACATCGTCCTGCGGGACAGCGGCCAAGTGGTCTTCTACGTTGTCCTTAGGCAGCGCAGCTATGTGATCCTCTACGTTATCCTTAGGCAGCGCAGCTATGTGATCCTCTACGTTATCCTTTGGGAGTGCCGCTATGTGGTCTTCTTCATTGGCATTAGGCACTGCTGCTAAATGGTCTTTGATACCCGCGTTAGGAACGCCAACATGGTGATCTTCAACACCCTCCTTGGGTACTGAGGCCAATAGGTCATGGTGGTTGTCTTTGGCTATGCCATCAGCATGACTGTCATGGATATCTTCATTGGCGACAGCCAACAGATGGTCTTTGGTGGATTCTGATTCAACGCCAACCAAGTGATCATGCGTGTGATCCGTTTCAACGCCCAAGGTTTGATTTTTTAATGCATCAGCTTGCACATTGGCAAAACCGTCTGCTGAATGATGCGCATCTGTGAAAGGTGAGTGCCCCGATGTTGCCTCATCCTCTGCAGTCAGTGATTGAGATATGGCTGCACCTTGCTCTTCAAAATGCGGTTGTAAGCTATGAGCGCCCTCTGATTCACCCGCAACGACATCACTGCGTCGGGCTTTTGCGCTGTTAGAGCCTTCAGGTATTTCTACGGAGAAAGCTTTGGTACTCCGAATAAGGGGCGGTTCTTTGGAAGCCATGAAGGGTGCTGCTTACCTGTTTTTGATTAAATCTCCCGCCAAGTTTACTGCCTCTGCGGCATTGACAGAGACTGCATCCGCACCCAGGGCATGGGTCTGAATATGGGGATGCAGCAACGCAGGCCCTCCCAAGATCACAAATGCGTGGGGATTGCGAGAGGCTTTTTTCAATCGCTCGATCAGACCAGGAATAGCGGGCAGTTGTTCAACCAAGCCAACGGACAAGCCAATCACATCAAACCACTCATGCGACACAGCGTGAATCAGCACATTTTCAGAGGTGGAAATTTCGACCACCACTTGCCAATGCTCGGCGCGAAAAAATTCAGACACCATGGCCAAGCCCAAGATGTGTTGGGAGCCGGGTGCAGAGGCCAGCATGATGCGACGAACGTCCCCTGCCGTTTGGGGGCCATCTTGGGTTTCATAGCCAAGCTGACGCATGGCGTGGTGCATGCGAAGCAAGCCTTGGGCAACCAAAGTGAAGTCCATTTTGTCTTGGCTCCACATGTCGCCAAGGTAACGTGCCGCAGGCGTGATGACTTCCAAAAAAATGGCTTTGGAGCCAACGCCTTTGTTTTGTAAGGCTTGCAACTGCGTGAACACGGCTTGGGAATCGACGTCTAAACAAGCCTTTGCAAAATCCAGCACATCTTGCGCTGTGACATTCACCGTTTCGCTGGGCTCAGTTTCCAGCTTCAAGCTGTGTGCACTGGGATGCGCATCCAGCAGTCTGGGAATGATTTGCGACTCAATCACAGACAGCAGCGATGTCTTGCATTGGTCAACCGTAGCTTTGGCATCGTTGGCTGCCATGGGTGTGTGGGCAGTGGCAGATTGTTTACCCCAAAGTGACCACGCCAATCCAGATAAAGCTTTGATAGGGGACTTCAGACGTGGAAGGAGACGGTGCGACACACGTGTATTCATGGCAACTCCGTTCGCAGGCATGTGGGCTGTACAAATATGTGTAAGACACCCATGCATGTATTTTGTCAACAAAGCGACTGATGCACCACCCTGTCTAGGGTAAACACCGAATAAAACCGGAGCATCAGGGGCTTTTGCCAAGGGTTTTCCTTGTGTTTAGAGAGATACCACCTATTTTTTTTGGCAGATGAAATACTGACCATGGTTCATCAAACCGAGCAGGTCACCAGGAGACAAACATGAAAACCATACCTATTCAAGCAGTAACGCCAGAATTCGATACGTGCGAAGAAAGTGGCGTCGTTCCCAAACAAAACCTTCCTCTCGTCAGACGTGAGTTTTTAAAAGGCTCTGGTGTTCTCATCGGAACATTGGCCTCTGGCTCCATTTTGGCGGGACTAGCCCCTTCAACCGTCTGGGCTGTAGAACTCAAAACACTGTCTCAGGCTGAGGGCGAAACCCTGATGGCCATGGGTCGTGTGCTTTATCCCCACAAAAAATTACCTGATGCGGTTTACGCCATATTGGCAAAAGACTTGGATGGTTCTGCTTCTGCAGACGCAGGCACTGCCAAGATGCTGCGTGACGGCGTCGCTTCCTTACACCACTTGGCTGGCGGCAATTTCAACAAAGCCAGTGCAGATAAAAAACTCGCCATTGTCAAAGGCTTAGAGGGTTCCGCCTTTTTTGGTGCTGTGCGTGGCCAATGCGTTACCTCTGTGTACAACAACGACATGGCATTCGCTGCTTTCGGATACCCAGGATCTGCATGGGAAAAAGGCGGCTACATCACACGTGGTTTTCAAGACCTCAAGTGGTTGCCGGCACCTTCTAAGGAAGCCAGCCCACCCCCCTACATGGGCTAACCCGTCAACACAACCCAATTCTGGAGATAAACCATGGCTTCTATTGCATTCAACGACGACAGTGCTGTCGTCATCATCGGTTCTGGCGCAGGCGGCGGAACCTTGGCTAATGAACTCTGTCAAAAAGGCATCAAAGTGGTGGTGCTTGAAGCAGGTGCGCGTCAATCACCCCAGTCCTTCGTCAATGACGAATGGAAATCTTTCAGCCAGCTGGCTTGGCTAGACCCCCGCACGACTTCTGGCACATGGCGTGTGGCCAAAGACTTTTCAGGATTGCCTGCTTGGATTTGCAAAACCGTGGGCGGCTCTACCACCCATTGGGCAGGTGCCTCTCTGCGTTTCCAAGAGCATGAGTTCCGTGCCAAAACCGTTTACGGCGACATCAAAGGCGCCAACCTGCTCGATTGGCCCATCACCTTGTCAGAGATGGAACCGTACTACGCCAAAGCTGAAAACAAAATGGGCGTGACCCGCACCAATGGCATTCCTGGTCTTCCCGGTAATAACAACTTCAAAGTCTTGCACGCAGGTGCGAAAAAACTGGGCTACAAGGAAGTGCATACCGGCAACATGGCCATCAACAGCCAGCCACGCGATGGTCGTGGCCGCTGTATGCAACTTGGGTTTTGTTTTCAAGGATGTAAGAGTGGCGCGAAATGGTCTACCTTGTACACCGAGATTCCCAAAGCTGAAGCCACCGGCAACCTCGACCTGCGTCCCGAGTCGCATGTGACCCGCATCGAGCACAATGACCGCGGTTTGGTCAGTGGTGTGGTGTATTTTGACAAAGACGGCAAAGAGCAACGTCAAAAAGCACGCGTGGTTTGTGTGGCTGGTAACTCCATCGAAACACCTCGCTTGTTATTGTTGTCTGCCTCCAATATGTTCAAGGATGGATTGGCCAACTCCTCAGGTCAAGTGGGTCGTAACTACATGCGCCACATGACCGGTTCTGTGTATGCCGCATTCAAAGACCCTGTGCACATGTACCGTGGCACCACCATGGCGGGCATTGTTCGCGATGAGTCTGTCTTCAACCCCAAGCGAGGTTTTGTGGGCGGATATGAAATGGAAACGCTTTCGCTGGGCCTGGCCTTCATGCCTGCCTTCCTCGACCCAGGGGCCTGGGGTGCTGACTACGCATGGTGGATGGACCACTACACCAACCTTGCCGGTATGTGGCTGGTGGGCGAGGATATGCCCCGCGAAACCAACCGCATCACATTGAACACCAATGTGAAAGACAAGTGGGGTAGCCCTGTGGCCAACGTGCATTTCGATGACCATGAAAATGACATCGTCATGCGCAACCACGCCTTCACACAGGGCGAGCGAATTTACCAAGCGGCGGGTGCCATCAAAACCTACCGCACGCCGCCTTACCCCTCCACGCACAACCTAGGCAGTTGCCGAATGAGTGCCAAGGCCAGTGACGGGGTTGCCAACAAGTGGGGTCAAACCCACGATATTGCCAACCTGTTCATCAGTGATGGGTCTCAGTTCACCACCGGTGGTGCAGAGAACCCTACATTGACCATTGTGTCTTTGGCCATTCGTCAAGCCGACTACATCGCCAAACAAATGACTGAAAAAGCCATTTGATAAACTGGTTTTTAAGTCGAAGGAGCTTTACATGTGTGAGTATTTCGTCAAGGCTGACCCTATTCTGTACGAGCAACGTACCCGTTCGGTTCGCATTCGCGGCATGCTCACCAGCATTCGATTGGAAAACACTGTTTGGGACGTGCTGGCTGAAATGGCTGAAGACGAGGGCTGCACCACCAATGCCCTTATTTGCACGCTCCATGATGAAATCATGCAACACCGAGGCGAAGTGTCTAACTTCGCCTCGTTTTTGCGTGTCACCAGTTTGAGGTACCTCAGGCGCTGCCTGATATCCCAAGAAAAGCAGCAACAGGCGATTGATGACAGCTTAAACATCGATACGCCGACATTAATGACAGGCACCACCCATCATGCAAGTCCCCCCACTGCCAGTCGTGTGGCAGGTGCTGCTTTGACCGCTGTCAAATCCTGAATCTCTACCATGACTTTTTCATCTGAAATGCACGCAGGCGTCTGCGCGACCCCCCCTGTACAAGCGCGTGGCTTCGTACTTAACCACTCTATGCTCAGAGTAAAAGACCCCGCTGTTTCTTTGGACTTTTACAGCCGCGTCATGGGTATGCGGGTTTTGCGCAAACTCGACTTTCCTGAGATGACGTTTTCCCTTTACTTTCTTGCTGTGGCGGCGTTGGCCAGTCAGGCACCTGACAAAGTCGGTGACAGAACAGCGTGGACGTTTTCTCAAAGCGGTATTTTGGAATTGACCCATAACTGGGGAACAGAAACAGATACAGATTTCAAATACCACGATGGCAATGCGCAACCCCAGGGCTTTGGGCACATCTGCTTTTCAGTCCCCGACCTGGATGCTGCTGTGAAGTGGTTCGACGACAACCAAGTGGCATATGTCAAGCGACCTGACCAAGGCAAAATGAAGGACGTTGCGTTTATCAAAGACCCTGATGGCTATTGGATAGAAATTGTCGAACCAGCCAGACTTCACCAATTAGGTCAAACAACTTAGGGTTTGTTTTTCTTCATATCCAAGGCGGATAAAAAATCTTTGGGTTTGATGGCATCTTGTTTGATGCCTGTTTGAATTTGTTTCAGCAGCAAATTTTTGGTTTCATCCTGCATGCTGGCTGCCCGAAGGCTGATGTACTTGGCCTGGGCCTTGGCGGCATCTCCGCCGCATTCGGCCATGGCTTGTGCCCATAGACCGTCACGAACAATACCGTCTTGCATTTCGCGCAATACCAAGGCGTGAATCAATTCACTGGGTGGATTAGCCATGGGATGCCTCTTGAGGTGTATGCATGTCAGTGATGCGTGCGACTTCGTTTTTGGAACCCAAAAATACACTGACACGTTGATGCAGTTGCTGGGGTGGAATGTCCAGAATGCGTTGAACGCCATTGGTAGCCATGCCACCTGCTTGCTCGACGAGCCATGCCATGGGATTGGCCTCGTACATCAGACGCAGTTTGCCTGGCTTGTCTGGTTCACGCTTGTCCCAAGGGTACATGAATACGCCGCCACGCGTCAAAATGCGATGAACATCGGCCACCATGCTGGCCACCCAGCGCATATTGAAATCCTTGCCTCTGGGCCCTTCTTGACCTGCCAAACATTCTTCAATGTAGTGTTTAACCGGTGCAGCCCAGTGACGCATATTGCTCATGTTGATGGCAAACTCTTTGGTGTCTGCGGGAATTTGGACATGTTCTTGGGTCAGCGCAAAAGAACCTTGCTCGCGGTCAAGGGTGAACATGGCCACACCATCACCCACCGTCATCACCAAGGTAGTTTGTGGGCCATAAACACAATAGCCAGCGGCTACTTGGGCATGGCCAGCTTGAAGAAAATCAGCCTCTGTCACAGCCTCTGAGCCTTCGGGTTTCTTCAATACGCTGAAGATGGTTCCTATGCTGACATTGACATCGATATTGCTAGAGCCGTCCAAGGGATCAAACAGCAGCAGGTACTCGCCTTGAGGATAGCGGTTAGGGACCGCATAGATGCTGTCCATTTCTTCAGAAGCCATCGCAGCCAAGTGACCACCCCATTCATTGGCTTCTATCAGTACTTCGTTGGCAATGATGTCGAGTTTTTTCTGGACTTCCCCTTGCACATTTTCTGTGTGTGCACTGCCCAAGACGCCACCCAGTGCACCTTTGTTGACAGCATGGCTGATGCTTTTACAAGCACGGGCCACCACTTCAAGAAGCAAGCGCAATTCGGGCGGAATATTGCCTTTGGCGCGTTGCTGCTCTACCAAATAGCGAGACAGTGAAACCGACATAGTCAACCCCCCAGTGCGGATGAAATCACTTCGCGCACATCTGCGCTCAGGTCAGTGGTTGCGGCAATTCTTCGCAAAGCCTCATGGGCTGCACTTTGGTAAGGCTCGCTGAGCTTGCGCCAACGGTCCAAACCTCTGGCTAGTCGGGCTGCAACCTGAGGATTGAAGGCGTCAATTTCAAGCACACGTTCACTCCAAAAAACATAGCCTGACGCATCATTGCGGTGAAAA
>Ga0214919_10008597_pt1 | contig 13389 bp, 10 predicted proteins | sample LL1503_MetaG_FD_177994 | JGI IMG/M metagenome (GOLD analysis project Ga0214919, IMG submission 177994) | Freshwater microbial communities from Lake Lanier, Atlanta, Georgia, United States - LL-1503 | ecosystem: Environmental > Aquatic > Freshwater > Lake | place: USA: Georgia | collected...
CTGTCTATCTATCAGATTCAAACAAAGTATCGTGATGAAGCACGACCTCGCAGTGGAATTATCCGTGGCCGTGAGTTCGTCATGAAGGATTCATACTCATTTGATATCGATAATGCAGGGCTAGAAGTTTCTTATCAAAAACACCGCGATGCATACATCAGTTGTTTTAATCGTTTGGGACTGAAATTCAATATTGTTAAGGCCATATCTGGAGCGATGGGTGGCTCTAAGTCTGAAGAGTTTTTAGCACCATGTGATACTGGTGAAGATACGTATGTTTTGTGTCCTTCATGTGGTTACGCGGCAAATGTTGAAGCCATGGTGACAAAAGTTCCTGCCGGTAATCCTTCTGGAGTTCCAGCACTGGAAGAGTTAGATACCCCAAATACACCAACAATTGACTCACTTGTTGCAATAATGAATGAAAAGTATGGTCCTGGGCATACAGCTGCAGATACATTAAAAAACATTATGTTAGTTGCCGATGGGAAACCAATTGCGGTTTTAGTGCCTGGAGATCGTGAAGTTGATTTAAAACGTCTGCAAGAAAACTTAGGCGGGGTTCACGAGTTAAGAGTTTTCGAAGAGGCTGATTTTGCAAAACATCCACAGCTTATAAAGGGATATATTGGTCCACAGGACGCCGTTAAATTTGGAATTACTGTTTATGCAGATCCTCGTGTAGCACCTGGGACATCATGGATAAGTGGCGCTAATAAAAAGGATCGCCATGCGCGCTTTGTTGTTAACGGTCGTGACTTCACTCCTAATGCATATATTGAAGCAGCCGAAGTTCGTGCAGGTGATGCCTGTCCAGAGTGCAACACAGAAGTTATTATCGACCGTGCCATAGAGATCGGCCATATCTTTCAACTGGGTCAAAAGTATGCCAAGGCGCTGGATTTAACTGTCTTAGATAACAATGGAAAGTCACAAGTTGTCACGATGGGCTCGTATGGAATTGGTGTATCACGTGCAGTTGCGGCCATTGCCGAACAAACAAGTGATGCGATCGGTCTTAACTGGCCAGTTGAAATAGCCCCAGCCAAGGTACATATCGTGGCTACAGGTAAAGAGGATCTGCCTTTTGATACAGCACTCAAACTAGGAGAGGATTTAGAGGCGATAGGAGTCAGCGTGATGCTAGATGATCGCCGTGATGCTAGTGCAGGAGTTAAGTTCAAAGATGCCGAGTTAATTGGAAATCCGATTATTATCGTTGTTGGTAAGGCACTAGCCGATGGAAACGTTGAGGTTCGAGTGCGCAGCAGTGGCGAAAAGCAAGAAGTTACACTTGGTCACGCAGTTGCAAAGATAACCGAACTTTTGAAGTAAGCCGTGTTTCTAGATTTAGGAATTGCTACAGCGTTCTTTCTTGTCCTGGCTTCTTTCTTTGCTGGATTTGTAGATTCGATCGCAGGCGGGGGAGGCTTGATTCAGCTACCTGCACTTCTTATTGGTCTGCCCAAAACCGAGACAGTGACCGTTCTTGGAACCAATAAATTAGCGGCAGTCTTTGGCACAACAAGTGCCGCCGCGCTCTATCGCAGGCAGATTAAACCTGATCGTTCGATTCTTCTAGCTATGGCGCTACCTGCATTTATCGGTTCGGCAGGTGGAGCAATGCTGGCATCACGCATTCCAACATCGAGTATGCGCCCGATAGTCCTCATTCTCTTAATTAGCGTTGCAATATATACATGGTTAAAACCAGATTTAGGAAAGATCGAACTTCTCAAACACCATTCACAACGCCGAGTCCAAATCTGCATCCTGGCCGGCTTAGGTATTGGTTTCTATGATGGAATCTTTGGTCCTGGTACCGGCTCATTTTTAATGCTCGTTCTAGTTGCTTCACTTGGTTATGCCTTTATTACTGCCTCTGCAATTGCAAAAGTAGTAAATGTCGCAACTAATATCGGTGCGCTTCTTATATTTGGCTTTCATGGCGCCATTATTTGGCAGATCGGATTAGTCCTTGGTGGGGCCAATATATGTGGGGCAATCCTGGGTTCTCGGCTGGCAATAAAGGGCGGATCTACACTTGTGCGTAAGGTTTTTCTACTTGTAACTGTAGCGCTGATTATTAAAGTGGGAATTGTGACTTTCCAAAGTTTTTAGTTACAATTGGGGCTACAACTTAATAAGAAAGTAGCCACACATGATGTTAAAAGATTCACTGACTGAACTTCTTACACCTGCAGTTGAAGGTGCAGGGTTTTTCCTCGAAGAAGTTATCCCAACAAATCCAGGCAATCACCGCATTATTACCTGCGTAGTCGATGGCCTTAAACCTCTCAATTTAGATGAAGTCACGGTGGTTTCACGGATAATCTCTGAATTACTCGATGAGACAACGTTGGTGGACGGGGCATTTACCTTAGAAGTTACTTCGCCAGGTGTAGATCGGCCAATTACTAAGCGCCGCCATTGGGAGAAGAATCTAACTCGAATAATTACATCCACATTTAACGATGGAACTACGTTGACTGCACGCCTAACCGAACTTCGTGACGAGGACGCAACATTTGTAGAGAACATCAAGGGGCGAATGAAGACACATATCGTTGTTTTAGCTGACATTAAACTTGCCCATGCTGAAGTCGAATTCAACCGCAAGGATGAAGAATAAATGCATGTCGAGATGAGCGCACTCGTAGCGCTGACAACTGAAAAAGGAATTCCACTTGAGCAGTTAATTCAAGCCATCGAAATCGGCGTGCTAACGGCATATAACCAAACCGATGAAGCTAAGCGTCATGCCCGTGCGCACCTTGACCGCGAAACTGGTGAGATCCAAATCTTGATTCCGCAGTTCAACGAACTTGGCGAAAAAACCGGCGATGAGGCCGACATACCAGATGGTTTCTCAAGAGTTGCTACATCTACAGCGCGCCAAATCATTAAGTTAAAGATGCGAGAGACAAACGATGCATCAATCGTTGGAGAGTTCACTGGCAACGTGGGGGATGTTATCTCTGGCGTTGTTCAGCAAGGACGCGACCCAAAGATGATCAATGTTAATTTAGGTCGCACCGAGGGACGTATCCCTCCGCAAGAGCAAGTACCAGGCGAGGTCTACAACCACGGTGATCGAATTAAATGTTTCGTTGTAGAAGTAAAGCAAGGACTTAAAGGTCCTGAAATTATGTTATCGCGTAGCCATCCAGCACTTGTTAAGCAGCTATTTGCATTTGAAGTTCCAGAGATAAATGATCGAATCGTAGAAATCATGGCCGTTGCACGCGAGGCTGGTCATCGCACAAAGGTTGCAGTTAAATCTCATCGCGCGGGTGTTAGTCCAAAGGGCTCATTGATTGGGCCAATGGGCTCTCGTGCACGTGCGGTAATGGATGAGCTGCACGGTGAGAAGATCGATATCGTCGACTGGTCGGAAGATCCAGCGACTTTCATTGCGCATGCTTTAGCTCCGGCAAAGGTTTCATCGGTGGAGATCGTTGATCTGAGTTCCCGCTCGGCCAAAGTGATTGTCCCTGACTATCAACTCTCATTGGCCATCGGTAAAGATGGACAAAATGCACGCTTAGCCGCACGCTTAACTGGCTGGCGCATCGACATTCACCCTGATAACCCCATTATGTGAACTGGCACTTCATTGGATACGATGGTCCCCTGCACTTTTAACGAAATGGATATGAAAGATATGAAACTCACATGAGCTCGCTAGAACTATGAGGTCGTACAACTAGGGCTTGCATGTGAATAACATTGCGGGCCAAGACAGGGGAAAATGTGTCAAAGGTCCGCGTACACGAGTTAGCAAAACAACTCGGTATGGAGAGCAAGGAAGTTCTTGCAAAGCTCCAAGATATGGGTGAGTTTGTAAAATCGGCATCATCGACAGTAGAAGCGCCTGTTGTGCGCAAGCTCATCGAAATGTATCCCAATGCAAAACCAGCTGAAGAAAAGAAGCCGGTCAAGAAAGCCGCAGCTAAAAAAGCAGCTGCCGCACAACCAGAAGTAAGCGCTGAACAAGCCGCCTCTCTTGCCGCCGAACTTGGCGTTGATATTGAGGCAATAAAGGCTGAAGCAATTCGCGCCGAAGCTCATAAAGCAGAGTTACAACACAAGGCCGAAGCAGTGCGTGCACAAGAAGATGCACCAGCAACCGAAGCGCCAAAGCCAGCTGCGCGTCCAGGTAATAATCCATTTTCATCAAGTGGTGTTGTTCCACGTCCACCACGTCCAGGTAATAATCCATTTTCAACTGGTGGTGCTGTTCCGCGTCCACCACAACGTCCGACAGGTGCGCCTCGCCCAGGAATGAGCGGGCCGCGTCCAGGTTCAGTGCGTCCAGGTTTTGCTGCACGTCCAGCAGGATCTCGTCCACCAGCAGGTGCCGGTTTTCCACCGCGCACTGGTAGTGGTGCACCAGCATCAACATCTCCGTACAAGAGCAATGCTCCAGTTGCACCAGGTGGTGCACCAACTCGTCCAGGCGGTGGACGTCCACCACAGCGTGGCGGAGCAGGCGGAGCTTTCGGAAAGAATGCAAGCAAGAAGTCAGGTCGTAAAGCGAAGTCGCGTAAAGCACTTCGCGATGAGTTCGACAATATGCAAGCCCCACAACTGGGTGGCGCAGTTGTTCCGCACGGTGATGGAAAGACGCCAATTCGTATGCGTCGGGGTTCATCATTGGCAGACTTTGCCGACAAGATTGGTGCAGATCCAGCAGCGTTAGTTGCAGCACTATTTCACTTAGGTGAGATGGTGACAGCTACACAATCAGTTGATGCGGATACTTTTGAAATTCTCGGAGTACAACTTGGTTATGAAATCCAAATTGTTAGTCCAGAAGATGAGGATCGCGAACTTCTGCAAGGCTTTGATATTGATTTAGTTGATGAGCTTGCAGCTCTTGATCCCGAAATGCTCGTGGCACGTCCACCAGTTGTCACTGTTATGGGTCACGTCGACCATGGTAAGACTTCGTTGCTCGATGCAATTCGCAAGAGTGAGGTCATGAAATCTGAGGCCGGCGGAATTACGCAGCACATTGGTGCATATCAAATTCACCATGATCACAACGGCACAAACCGTGCGATTACATTTATCGATACACCAGGTCACGAAGCATTTACCGCTATGCGTGCACGTGGTGCCAAAGTAACTGATATTGCGGTGCTTGTTGTTGCCGCAGATGATGGCATCATGCCGCAGACAATCGAGGCGTTAAACCATGCACAAGCTGCCGATGTTCCAATCGTTGTAGCTGTTAACAAGATGGATAAAGAAGGCGCTAATGCCGACAAGGTTCGTCAACAGTTAACTGAGTACAACTTAATTGCAGAGGAGTACGGCGGAGAGACAATCTTCGTAAACGTCTCAGCAAAATCTGGTCAGGGCGTAGATGCATTGATCGATTCGATTCTATTGACCGCTGATGCCGCAATTGATCTTCGCGCAGTTGCCGATGACAGCGCTCGTGGTGTTGCTATTGAGGCACACTTAGACCGTGGTCGTGGACCTGTAACAACGGTTCTTGTACAGCGCGGAACATTAAAAATCGGTGATGCAATCGTTGCCGGTGGATCCTTTGGTCGCGTTCGTGCCATGTTGGATGAAAACGGTGACAACGTTGAAACTGCAGGACCATCGCGTCCAGTTCAAGTTCTTGGATTCACATCTGTACCAAGTGCTGGAGATACTTTCTTAGTCGCCGATGAAGATCGAACTGCGCGTCAGATCGCTGAAAAGCGTCAGGCCGCTGAACGTAATGCTCAATTGGCTAAGGCGCGCAAGAAGGTTTCATTGGAAGACTTCATGGAGCAGTCCAAGATTTCTACCTTGAACTTAATTCTTAAGGGCGACGTCAGTGGTTCGGTAGAAGCGCTCGAAGAAGCGTTGATGCAGCTCGATGTTGGCGCAGAAGTTGATCTTCGCGTTATTCACCGTGGCGTTGGTGCAATTACCAAGAGCGATATCACTTTGGCCTCGGCATCAACTGCAGTAGTGATTGGCTTTAACGTTAAGCCTGAGCCACAGACGGCGATCTTTGCTGATCAAGAAGGCGTAGAAGTTCGCTTCTACTCAGTGATTTATCAAGCAATTGATGAGATTGAGCTTTCACTCAAGGGCTTACTAAAACCAATCTACGAAGAGTTTGTTGTTGGTAACGCTGAAGTTCGCGAGATCTTCAAATCTTCTAAGGCTGGAAATATCGCAGGTTCTATCGTTAAAGATGGAATCATCCGTCGAAATGCAAAGGCGCGCATCATGCGTGGCGATCAGATCCTTGTCGATGACCTCACTATCGATTCACTCAAGCGCTTTAAAGATGATGCAACTGAAGTGAAAGAGGGCTTTGAGTGCGGAATTGGTGTTGGCAACATGAAGGAGATCACCGTTGGCGACATAATTCAGGTATTTGAGATGCGCGAGAAAAAGCGAGCATAAGAATGAGTCCATCACATCGCACATTAAAAGTAGCCGACCGCATTAAAGTGGTGGTGGCGCAACTGCTTGAGACAAAGATTAAAGATCCGCGTCTTGGTTTTGTCACTATCACTGATGCGCGCGTTACTGGAGATCTACAACAAGCCTCAATCTTCTACACCGTATTGGGCGATTTGGATCAACGCGCATCAACAGCCGCGGCGCTAGACAGTGCGAAAGGTGCAATTCGTTCGGCGCTAGGTCGCGAACTAGGTCTTCGCATAACTCCTTCCCTGGCATTTTTTGAAGATGGTCTACCGGAGAGCGCTAAAGCACTTGATTCCCTGCTTGAAAAAGTGCATGAACAAGATGCTCAAGTAGCTGCGCTCCGAAAAAATGCAACCTATGCAGGGGGAGAAGATCCATATAAAGCCCCACGCATAATCGAGTCGGAGTAAATCATCGAGCACGGATTTCTGGTTGTAGATAAAGAGCCAGGAATGACTAGCCATGACGTTGTGGCGATTGCCAGACGCGCATTGGGCACACGTAAAGTCGGTCATGCTGGAACATTAGATCCTATGGCAACTGGAATTTTAGTTCTTGGTTTTAACAACGGAACACGCCTGCTTCAGTACATCACTGACGGAGATAAAACATACCAAGCAACTGTTGTCTTAGGTGCAGCAACAGTTACTGATGATGCCGAGGGCGAAGTTATCTCCACCGCAGATACTTCTGCAACCACGGATGCCGCAATCGAGAACGAACTCGCACGTATGCGTGGAACAATTATGCAGCGCCCAAGTTCAGTCTCAGCCGTTAAAGTCGATGGAGAGCGCGCATATGATCGAGTCCGTGCAGGGGAAGTAGTTGAATTAGCTGCACGTGAAGTCACCATTAGTCAGCTGGATATTCTGCAGATCCGTAGGCTGAGAGCAACTATTGAAGTTGATATCGAAGTTACGTGTTCTGCTGGAACTTTTATTCGGGCTATCGCCCGTGATTGTGGAACAGCCCTTGGTACAGGTGGACACTTAAACTCACTTCGACGCAGTCGCGTGGCCGGATTTGCATTAGATCGCGCAGTTTCTTTGGCGCAGTTAAAAAACGGTGATTTTTCGATACTAGCTTTAGCCGATGTTGCTCGCGCAACTTTTAAAGTCCGTGAGTTAGCCCTGGATGAGCGAAATGAGCTCTCCTTTGGTCGTCCGCTTTCAGTCAATGCATCGACTGAGATTTATGCAGCTCTGAGTTCAGACAATCAATTAATAGCCCTGCTAGCCAATAAGGATGGCTTTGCTAAGCCCATTGCAGTGTTCGCCGCAGCTAACTAAGTAGTGAATAATGAGCACATGAGCGTCGTTGTTATCGGAGTCTTTGATGGTGTCCACAAGGGACATCAAGATGTACTTACCCGCGCCAAAGCTCTTGCCGGAGATGAAAAAGTTATTGCACTTACTTTTGACCCCCATCCGGCATCGATCTTTGCGCCAGATCGCGCACCGACACTTCTTACAATATTAACTGATCGAATCGAACTATTAAAGATTCATAACGCCGACCAAGTAGCTGTCATTAAATTTACACCAGAGTTTGCGACAATGAGTCCAGAGGATTTTGTCAACAAGATTTTAATTGAGCAATTAGGGGCTAGAAAGGTAGTTGTTGGTAAAAACTTTACATATGGTCACAAGGCTGCTGGAAATGTCACAACACTTGCAGCGCACACCGAATTTGAAACAATCGCACTAGACCTGACTCCTGCTGATGCAGAGGTTGTTTCATCGACGCGAATAAGAAAACTAATTACCGCAGGCGACGTTGAAAAAGCGCGCGAGCTTTTAACTAGACCACATCGCTTAGATGGCATCGTTGTCCACGGTGAAAAGCGCGGGCGCGAAATTGGTTATCCCACTGCCAATCTTGGTGACTTAGATAATCAATGCATTCCATCTGATGGGGTATATGCCGGTTGGTTAACGGTTGGCATTGATCGCTGGCCAGCAGCAATTTCTATCGGCACGAATCCAACTTTTGTAGGCGTTCGCGCTCGGCAAGTGGAGGCCTATGCACTCGATCAGACCGACTTAGATCTGTATTCCAAACGGGCAACGATCGAGTTTGGTTGGCGACTTCGAGATACTCTCGCCTTTGATGGCCTAGAGCCCCTACTAGTTCAAATGGCCAAAGACTGCGCAAAAGCCCGCGAATTGACCGAGCTCTAATCCCGATTTCACGTATCCACAGCCCCGCTGGTAGCCTATGCATCCAACGAGAAAGCGATTTTCCGTGAGGTACACCGGAAAACCCCGTGATCATCAGAAAAATAGGAGCACCACTACATGGCACTAACACCAGAGGCAACAAAGGCAATCGTCGCAGAGTACGGATCGACTCCTACTGATACGGGAAGTCCTGAAACACAGGTCGCTTTGCTATCCAAGCGCATTGAAGAGATCACAACACACTTAAAGACCAACCCACATGACCACCACAACCGTCGTGGACTTTTGTTACTAGTTGGACGTCGTCGTCGAATTCTTCAGTATCTCGCAAAGACAGATATCAATCGCTACCGTGCGATTATCGAAAAGCTCGGTATTCGCCGCTAAATAAAGCACTATCTACCCACTAGAGGATCAATGGTCCTCGGTAGTGGTTTCCGCAAGAGCCTTTTTATAAGTGCGTGCGTGAACTTCGATCGGAGATTCATTGTTTTTCACTCGGTGAGGTAGCCCGAAACAGAGATAGCTGAAGGCAGCTATCTCTACATAACTAAAGGAGGACCCATGGAGGGTCAAGAGGTTCAATCAGCCGTTGCAGTAATTGATAACGGAAAGTTCGGAAAACGAGAGATTCGTTTTGAAACAGGACGCTTAGCGCGTCAAGCAGCAGGAGCTGCAGCAGTATTTCTAGATGATCAGACAATGATCTTCTCAGCAACTACTGCATCAAAGACACCAAAGGATCAATTCGATTTCTTTCCTTTAACAGTTGATGTTGAAGAGAAGATGTATGCAGTTGGCCGTATTCCAGGATCATTCTTCCGTCGTGAAGGTCGTCCATCAGAGGATGCGATTCTTACCTGCCGCTTAATCGATCGTCCATTGCGTCCATCATTTGTTAAGGGCCTTCGTAACGAAGTACAGATCGTTGTAACCGTTATGGCGTTAGATCCAGATCATATGTATGACGTCATTGCTATTAATGCAGCATCAATGTCTACACAACTTGCAGGTCTTCCATTCTCTGGACCAATCGGCGGCGTTCGCGTTGCGTTGATTGATGGCCAGTGGGTTGCATTCCCTAATCACTCACAGGTTGCTAATGCAGTCTTTGACATGGTTGTTGCCGGTCGCATAAGCGATGATGGTGATGTTGCAATTATGATGGTTGAAGCAGAAGCCACAACACAGACAATTGATCTGATCAAGAGCGGATCGCCAACTCCTAATGAGGAAGTTGTTGCACAAGGACTAGATGCGGCAAAGCCATTCATCAAGATTCTCTGTGATGCACAGGCCAAGCTTGCAAAGGTGGCCGCAAAGCCAACTGCAGAGTTCCCAGTGTTCCTGGACTACCAAGATGATGTATTTGCAGCCGTTGAAAAGGCAGCAGGTGCAGATCTTGCTAAGGCACTTACTATTTCAGGTAAGCAAGAGCGCGAAACAAAGATCGATGAGATCAGCGCATCTACTAAAGAAACTGTGAGCGCAGCTTTTGTTGGACGTGAAAAGGAAGTCCCAGCGGCTTTCCGTTCACTTACTAAGAAGCTAGTTCGCCAGCGCGTTCTGCGTGACAAGATTCGTATCGATGGTCGCGGACTTCGCGATATTCGTGCGCTATCTGCAGAGGTAGAGGTTATTCCTCGTGTTCACGGCTCAGCGATTTTCGAACGTGGCGAGACACAGATTCTTGGAATCACAACGCTTAATATGCTCAAGATGGAGCAACAGCTAGATACGTTGAATCCAGAGAACCATAAGCGTTACATGCACAACTACAACTTCCCACCATATTCAACTGGTGAGACTGGTCGTGTTGGCACACCTAAGCGCCGCGAAATCGGCCATGGTGCACTTGCAGAGCGTGCATTGATTCCAGTTCTTCCAACACGCGAAGAGTTCCCTTACGCAATCCGTCAGGTCTCTGAAGCACTAGGTTCAAATGGATCAACATCTATGGGCTCTGTTTGTGCATCGACTCTTGCGTTATATAACGCAGGTGTGCCATTGCGCGCACCAGTTGCTGGTATTGCAATGGGTCTTATCTCTGACACTGTCGATGGCAAGATCGAGTACGTTGCCCTTACCGATATTCTCGGAGCAGAAGACGCCTTCGGCGATATGGACTTTAAAGTTGCCGGAACTAAGGATTTTGTTACAGCATTGCAGCTAGATACTAAGCTCGATGGAATCCCAGCATCTGTTCTTGCCGGAGCACTTCTTCAGGCAAAAGAGGCTCGCCTTGCAATCCTTGATGTAATGAATGAAGCAATCGATGGCCCAGATGAGATGAGCCCATTTGCTCCACGCATTATCTCTGTCAAGATTCCAGTTGATCAGATCGGTGCAGTAATCGGACCTAAGGGCAAGATTATCAATCAGATCCAAGATGAAACTGGCGCAGATATCTCTATTGAAGACGATGGAACGATCTACATCGGTGCAGTCGATGGCCCATCGGCCGAAGCTGCCCGTGCACAGATCAACGCCATTGCTAATCCGCAGATGCCAGAAGTTGGTGAGCGTTACTTAGGTACGGTCGTCAAGCTAGCTGCATTCGGTGCTTTCATCTCATTGATGCCAGGTAAAGATGGTCTTTTGCATGTATCTCAGATTCGCAAGATGCATGGCGGAAAGCGCATTGAGAACTTGGAAGAGGTCATGAAGGTTGGCGACAAGATTCAAGTTGAAATCGGCGAGATTGATCCAAAGGGCAAGTTGTCTTTGGTTCCAGTTCTTGAAGATGGAACAACTGGTTCAGCTGAATAAATGAGCGTTCGTCGCACAGTTTTACCTAGCGGTCTGCGTATCGTTACTGAAGAGGTTGCTTCGGTACGCAGTGCCGCGATCGGTATCTGGGTAAATGTTGGTTCAAGGGACGAAACCCCGGCAGTTGCTGGGGCTTCGCACTTTCTCGAGCATTTATTGTTTAAAGGTACAACACGTCGAACGGCGCTAGAGATTTCATCATCTATCGAATCCGTTGGCGGAGAGATGAATGCCTTCACATCTAAGGAGTACACCTGCTTCTATGCACGTGTAATCGATACTGATTTACCAATGGCAATCGATGTGATATCTGATTTGATTACATCATCGGTTGTTAGTGCACTGGATGTAGATGCCGAAAGAAAAGTAGTGTTGGAAGAAATTGCAATGCTCGATGATGACCCCAGTGATTTAGTGCATGATTTATATGCGCAGACTTATTTTGGAGATACACCTTTAGGGCGTCCAATTTTGGGAACGATCGAGTCAATCAACGCTATGTCTCGAACAAGCGTCTTTAATTACTACAAGAAGCGTTATTTACCGCAAGACTTAGTTGTAGCTGTAGCTGGAAATATTAAACATAAAAAAGTTGTGCAGATGGTCGAAGCCGCACTCTCTAAGGATGGATTCTTAGATGCACTTGGTGTGCCAGTTATTCGCCCGAATACACCACCTAAAAAAGCGGCTCAACAAAGTGTTGGCTTAATTTCACGCACAACTGAACAAGCCCACATGTTTTATGGCATGGAGGGTGTTGCCCGTCATGACGAACGCCGTTTTGCAATGGGCATTTTGGCATCGGCCCTTGGTGGCGGAATGTCTTCGCGCTTATTCCAAGAGATTCGCGAGAAGCGCGGCCTTGCATACTCGGTCTATGCCTTTGCCCAGCAGTTTGCTGGAAGTGGTCAGATTGGTTTCTATGCTGGATGTAAACCAGATAAGTCGATAGAGGTGCTAGAGATTATTCGCGAAGTCTTAGCCGATGTTGCCGATAATGGAATGTCACATGAAGAGATTGAGCGGGCTAAAGGCGCTGTTCGCGGTTCATTAGTCCTAAGCCAAGAAGACTCCGGCTCACGCATGAGCCGTATTGGTAAGAACGAGATTGTCTATGGAGCGATTATGGGCTTCGATGATATTTTAAAGGCAGTTTCGGCCGTGAATGAACAAGACATTCGTGAAATTGCCAGCGCCTACCTAACTAAAACGCCTACGCTTGCACTCGTTGGACCATTCAAAAATACGGCCAAGTTTGAGAAGGTAATGAAATGATAAATGTTGCAGTATTAGGTGCCAAAGGGCGCATGGGCGCCGAGGTGGTTAAGGCCGTAGAAGCCGATAATGGCATGTCACTGATTGCCGGGCTCGACTTAGGAGATTCTCTTGATCAATTAATTGGATCAGGAACACACGTAGTTGTTGATTTCACAACTCCCGATGCAGTTATGTCTAACTTAGATTTTCTCATTAACAATGGAATTAATGTTGTGGTTGGAACAACTGGATTTGATGATGCAAAACTTGCAACCATAAATGGGTTTTGTGCAGGTAATCCATCGGTAGGAGTTTTGATTGCACCTAACTTTGCAATAGGGGCAGTTTTAATGATGGAGTTTGCAACTAAAGCTGCTCGATACTTTGAATCAGCAGAGATAATTGAGTTACACCATCCAGATAAGGTCGATGCCCCAAGTGGCACAGCATCTCGTACCGCACAATTAATGACTGATGCACGCAAGTCTGCAGGATTAGCTCATATGCCAGATGCAACAACGACTTCACTTGAGGGCGCACGTGGTTCGCTTGTGGGAGATATTCCGGTTCACTCTGTTCGCGCACGTGGTCTCGTAGCCCACCAAGAGGTTATCTTCGGGGGCCTAGGTGAGACGCTGACAATTCGACACGATTCAATCGATCGTGCTGGATTTATGCCCGGAGTTTTGTTGGGAGTTCGTAAAGTTATATCTGTATCAGGGCTGACTCATGGCCTTGA
>Ga0214919_10008598_pt1 | contig 13389 bp, 11 predicted proteins | sample LL1503_MetaG_FD_177994 | JGI IMG/M metagenome (GOLD analysis project Ga0214919, IMG submission 177994) | Freshwater microbial communities from Lake Lanier, Atlanta, Georgia, United States - LL-1503 | ecosystem: Environmental > Aquatic > Freshwater > Lake | place: USA: Georgia | collected...
TATTAGTTTGGAGTCCAATTAGATGAAACCATTGCGTTCTCTTTTCCATTTACAATGATTAAAGTTGTTGTTATTGACAGTTTAGGAAACTCATCAACAGATTATAGAATGGTCTTTAGATGCCCACCAAACTAATATCATCAACATTTGAAATATACATAAATAAAAATAAATATAAATTATGCCAGATCCAATAAATAGATATATGCAATGGCCCTTAAATTCCAATGAAGGTGATGTTTTTAAGTCAGAAACCGGAAGTTCATGGGTATTTGATGGATGCGGATGGGTTTCAACATGTTGTCCACCTACAATACCATGCGACCCTGAAGTTAATGGAATATCGGTGATTTACGCCCGAAAAGGGAATACCGGTCTTAACGAAAGTTTTGGTGTTTCCTATTTTACATGGAATAGTAATCTTAATAGATATGACGGTTATCTGGATGGACCATTAACAATTCACTGGACAGGATTCCAGTGGAGATTTATGCTTCCTGGTAATCCAAACATTATTGCAACATCAGCGACATCAAATATATTGGATGCTGTATGGAATACTTTATCACCATACGATACTAAATTTAGTATAGAACAGGTAGAGTGTGGTTTAATATACAAACAATTATGTGTAGATACTACATACACTATATTATTTCCAGGGCCTATTTCTCCAAGAGGACCATTTACCCTATATCCAGAAGGATATCCTTCTATAGAGGATATTCTAAATGGTTTCCAGGCTATTATATATACCGGTGTGGATTCGAATGGAAATCAAATAAATTTAAGTTATGATTCAATAGACGGTATATGGTACATGGATGATGATTATGGAAATAGTTGGCAAATAACTGCAGCACCTAACCAAAATGCACTAATATTAGGCAGTGATTGGATCGATCTAAATAATGTTACGCATGCGACTTTTGATCAGGGAACATGTGAGACTGAGTGCTATCCTAGAAGAGATGGAATTACATTAGTATACGATACCGGCAGTTATTGGACTCCAATCTATTTAACATGGAATGATTCTTTGGGAGGTTATTATACAGATAACCAATACATTAATGAATTATGGGGTTGGAATTGGGTTAAGGTTAAATATAATGGAGCATCAGGTCTAATAGAAATTTCAATAGATAACGGGTCTGGAAGCCAAGTAATTGGAGAAAATAATTATACTGGAAGTTATGGAACCACATTATTTAATCATTATTGGAGTGGTGGATTCGATGTTTTCTGTGGTAGTGTTGGATGTACCCGAATGTGTGCAATTTTCAATGGAAATGCAACTACAATGGTACCTTATGGGTATAGTGGTATTGAAGATTTACTTGCCTGTAATAAGGGTTTTGCAGGTTGGGTTGGATGGAATGGTACTAACGAGGTAATATATTTTAACTGGGACGACGCAATATCAAATACATATGCTTTAAGTATAGACGGGGCTAGCTGGCAAAATACTGGAATCACTTCCCATACCTCTGCTGCCTTAATTGCAGCTTCACCATATTCATATAATCAAAATGGAGTTATTGGTACATTAACCTTAACATCCGGAGATTGCTAATGAGAATCTTAAAATTTATAAAGGCAATGACTATTTTCCTCCTTTGGGGTAAAATAGTTGACGAATATATATTAAAAAGCAGAAGAGAATTGTGCAACGCATGTCCCTTTAGAGAGGGTAAAAGATGCTCAATTTGTACGTGCTATATAAAACAAAAAACCAGACTTTCAACAGAGAGTTGTCCTAAAAATAAATGGTAGAATATGGCATGTACTTCATGTAATGGTTCCAGTGGAAATAATAATAAATCGGCAAAGTCTTCTACATCAGGTGGAAACACAGGTAATGTGTTTAAATCCGGTATAAATTTATTGATACAAGCCAAAAGGATCTGGCAACAAACTGCCAAAACTCCGGAGGAACCAACACCACAAGTGGAACCAACTCAACCAGAACAAAATAACAATACAAATGTCTGAAGTAATCTCATGGCCTATAGGCCCACTCGAAGGAGACCAATATTCCGTCAATGGAAAATTTTGGGAATGGAATGGATGTGCATGGATTTCAACATGCTGTCCAGGTATATGTGATATTTATGAAACTGGAATAATATTCGGAATTACAGAACCCCGCACATGGGGACCAGGAGATGGAAGAAAACGACCGGTAACAACCAAAATATGTTTTAAATATGATTCTCAAACTGGGACATGGAACTCTGAAACTATAAATTCCAATGGAGATTATTATCAAATGGCACCAACCCCGGAAGGAAACGTGTGGGATCTTAATCTAATGAGCCTTGGGATGGTAAAATCCGCGATTGGCGGAATTGCTGGAACCACACCGATAGGACGTTGGGAATGGAAGGGCAAAAATCAAATCGCTGAAAGTATATGCGGTTGTCCTCCAATGATTTGTGGATGTTTATTGAAAGATCCGGAAGCAGACTGTGAATATATATCATTTTTTCCAATAAGTTTAACTGGAGTTTCAGGAGAAACTGTAGGTTATATTGATATATCAAGTAAATTTTTTATTTATTACAATACCATAGCTTCTCGATGGGAATTATATCCAGAAAATTGGGCAACACCACTTTACACAATTAGTCTTCCGATAACAACAGTTCCCATCGGACCTGATATTGGAGATTGGACCGCGACACTTGTAGGTCAAGAATTGACATATTCGTTTTCAACAACAGTTGGACATTGCGAGCCATGTAATCCATATACTGATGGTATTATATTAGCGTACACAGACGAGGATGGTTTAATAACGTACGTTCCATTAACATGGAACGCAACAACTGATCAATTTGAAAATTTTGACGGTTCAATATACATAGAATACAATGGTGCAGGACCGGAATGGAATCTTTGGATTAATGGAAGCTTAGCATATTCTCATAAGGGAAAAAAAGGAGTTCCTCCCGATCTTCTTGGATTTTGGGATAAACCATTTACCATTCTTTGCGGTAGCACATCAATTACAAATACAGAGGGCTGTTTGGTTGCCATAAGTGGTGGATCGGCGGCAGCAACCCTATATCTTCAAGAAAGTACATCTGGAGAATTTAACTATGGATATCCATTTAGTATACCAACATGGCAGATTGTATGTAACGGTGGAGTTTGGACTATACAGAAATGGAATGACTCAACACATACTTGGGTTACCCAGGCATATGTAACAGCGCCATGTACTACACCTCCATACGGTTTAACGTGGACAGTTTCTCCAGGAGCAGACTATGATTCATTTACATTTACAGCAGGACCCTGTCCAATTGTATGTAACTCTTATCAATTTAGGTCTCTTAGCGGCGATTCAACTACAGTATCATTCAAATTATGCGGATGCTCACAAAGAGTCTATATTAATGCACCCGCGGGAGGAATTTCTCCAGCGTATTGTGTCCAAGAGGATTCAATTGAACTAGGAGCATATGGTGGTAAGCAATTAATCAGTGCAGATTGTACTCCAAACCCAACACAGTGTTACACAATTAGTATAAGAAATAGTAATCAAAATGGTGCATCTTCTTTCACATACACAAATTGCAATGGAGATACAGTAAACGCTACTCTACAGTCTGGTGGTGAAACCCAAATATGTGCAAGGCAATGTTCAATTAATGTAACGAGTGGTTCTATTTACACCGTAATACTTTCGCTTGGATGTAATTAATATACATAAAGGGACCCTAGGGTCCCTTTTTAAACTTTTTTGGACGGCTTCATATAATATTAAACAATAATATGAATCAACAAGAACTCGATACCGTTGCTCTTGAACTTGCAGCTAATGTCTTTGAGAAATGGCAAAAGGATTTTAATCTAGGAGAGCAGACTTCAAATTGGTACCATCAAATAAAGACAAAAGGACTTGAATTTGACTTTGATGCCACTCTTTATTTTGGAAATGTTAATGGTCAACCAATCACTGGATTTACATCATTTGATTCAACAGGGGCAGACAGCCGAGACTTTGATGATGATGGAAACTATCAAACGCCTTTTATAATTATCGATCTTGGCATTGAAACTTCTTGGCTTCCAGACTATTTTAGTGAACTCTATTTCTATCTTGTTGATATTATCCGACATGAACTGGAACACATAACCCAAGGTGGTGAGAGTGTTGGAAACTACCAACTTGGCAAGCCCTCTGATGATGATTCTATGGAACGTGAATTGATACACCAAAGGTTATTACCTCAATCAACCTACTACATGCTACCCAAAGAGGTAGATGCAAATCTTCAAGGACTGCGATTAGAATCACAAGTTCGCGGAGAAAAGATGATAAATACCTTAAATAGATACTTAGACAATCAGAGTTTAAGTGCAGCAGAAAGAACCCAAGTTATTGAACTTTGGAGAATTCGTGCTAAAAAAATCGGATCAATTCCAGAATTCTAGATGAAAAAAGTTAAATTATTTGAAGAGTACATGATGAGTGATATGGTTCAAGAAATCCATAGACTTCATGATGGTGAACTAAATGAAGAGCAAATCAACCAACTCATAAATGAGGGTTTCTTTGATTGGATTAAAGGTATTTTCTTGAATCCATTGAAAAAAAGAAAACTGCGTCAACTTGCTGAAAAATTAGTCGGCGTTAGAGTTGAACTTGGAAAACTTAAAATTGAACAAGACCAAATTGAGGAACTTCAAGACGAGGCAGAGGCAGAGGCAGAAGAGGATCCGTATACATATTCAACAACATCTCGACCAAGCTCTTACCGAAGTAGTAGCAGAAGTAGCCGTAGCACAAATGACGGTAGCGCAGCATTCCAGCTTAAAGAGGATTCCCTAACCGCAATGGAAGATGCAATCATTGATAATATGGATGCAATCGGGGAGGAGAATGAAACCCTTCAAAAATATGTAAGTACCGTTAAACTTGATGCCAGAATGAAGTCAACTGAGATACTTATTAAGATGGCAGATTCTGAGGTTAAAAGAATCCTTGTAAAATCCCTTAAAAAGGACAAAGGCACTGTTGATTCTCTTCAAAAAGAGATTAAATCTTCACTAGATACATAGAGGAGACTCTTACCCTGATTTACAAATATATAATAAAAAAGAAAACTTTATGAATTTAGTATTTCAAGGTACAATTGATACTTCAGCAGCCGGAACCACAATAGACTGTATACATGATAACATGCTCGTTTCCCTAATTGTTATCAATAACATCACCGCAAATTATAATCTTACTGTTAGTAGATTAGAAACCGCAGCCGGCGCTCTAGAAACACTACTTTATAAGTTTCAATTAGATAATGGTGATTCTGTTAGGGACACTACACAATACAAAATGGCTAAAGGTGATTATATTCACCTAGAATCTTCACAGCCGAACACAACATATTACATTTCAGCTGAAGTTTCATGATACAAAGACAGGACAAATACGGAAATACAAGCACAGACCTGGGTCCAGTATTAGTTTATGACAAGTATGGTAAACTAAAGAAAATAGGAGGATCCGGAGGATCTGGTGGTACAGGGCCTCAAGGTCCTCAAGGACCTGCTGGTGGACCTCAAGGGCCTCAAGGAACTCAAGGAAACCGAGGATTTCAGGGAACTCAAGGTGACCAAGGATTTCAGGGAACTCAAGGATTTCAGGGATATCAAGGTAATCAGGGAACACAAGGTGACCTAGGTCCTCAAGGAGACCAAGGAACTCAGGGAAACCGAGGATTTCAGGGATATCAGGGTACTCAAGGAAATCCAGGAACTTTAGGAACACAAGGTAACCAGGGAACACAAGGTGTGCAAGGTGCACAAGGATTCCAGGGTAACCAGGGAACTCAAGGAGTACAAGGTAACCAGGGAGTTCAAGGACCTCAAGGAACACAAGGTAACCAGGGAGTTCAAGGTAACCAAGGTAACCAAGGTAACCAAGGAAAACTGGGTAACTTTGGAGGAGATTCAACATTAATGAATTTTGGCGCATATTATGGTGGTTTTCCACTTGCAAATGCTTCTGGAACTATTATATTTAATGGAACTACTTCATCCAATACTAATATAATTTTTATTTCAAATACAGATGCGCAAGGTGGAAATATATTAGGTTGGAATAACTCATTAGCCGCTGGTATTGGTAATACTATAGGTAGTTTAAGAATTAGTGTTAATGGAAATTCTAATATCTATGCACATTATCAAATATCTTCAGGATATAATCTTAGCGGAAGAGAAATATTAGCGGTTGTATGGGTTAGTAGTAATGGTACATTTAATCCGACAGATTCACTAGTTGTATCTTTTTCTAGATCTGGGGATATGGGAGCTCAAGGTTATCAAGGAACTCAAGGGGTTCAAGGACCTCAGGGCCATCAAGGAAATATTGGACCTCTTCCATGGAACTTTGTAGGAGCATATAACAATGGATATTATTATGGTATTAATGATGCAGTAACCTACTTAGGTGGATATTATTATAGAACAGGAAATCCAGGAAATCCAGGATACCCTCCATCACCAGGTTCGATAAACGCATCATGGACTCCAGTTGCAGACGGTGGTAGCCAAGGACCTCAAGGTTTTCAAGGTAACCAGGGACCTCAAGGTTTTCAAGGTAACCAAGGAACTCCAGGAACTTTAGGAACACAAGGTAACCAAGGATTCCAGGGACCTCAGGGAGTTCAAGGACCACAAGGATTCCAGGGAACCCAAGGTAACCAGGGTTTTAAAGGTGACCAAGGATTCCAAGGTAATCAGGGAGTTCAGGGACCACAAGGATTCCAGGGAACCCAAGGTAACCAGGGTTTTAAAGGTGACCAAGGATTCCAGGGTAACCAGGGAGTTCAGGGAACACAAGGAAACCAGGGACCTCAAGGATTTCAAGGAACACAAGGTAACCAAGGATTTAAAGGAGACCAAGGATTTCAAGGAACACAAGGTAATCAAGGAAATAATGGTATATCATCAGGTGCTGTTTATTACATTAATCAATCAGTAACCCAAACTCCATATAAAGAATTTTCAACAATACCAACAAGTGCTGCTGAACAGAGCGTAACTGTTAATATCACAAATGGTGCTACCAGTACTATAAATTCATATTTAACACCGTCTGGAATACCTAATGTAACTGCAATTCCTTTAGGCGTGTGGACATTTTATTTACATGCATATAAAGAAAATAGTAATGCTTCATTTGATATATTTTGTGAAGTTTATAAAAGATCGTCAGGAGGCGTAGAAACTTTACTTTTTACAACAGATCCTGCGCCAGTTACTTCTAATTCACCTAATCCGTCAATGGTTTTAACCGATGGGTACCAGCCAGGGTTTAGTTTGTTAACTACTGATAGGATTTTTGTTAAAGTTCGTGCTACTAATACATCCAATCAGTCGCATGATATAACACTTGTAACTGAAGGGACTACACATTATTCATTTGCGCAAACTACATTAGGAATTACTGGAAATCAAGGACCTCAAGGGTTTCAAGGACCTCAGGGATTCCAGGGAACTCCAGGAACTTTAGGAACACAAGGTAACCAGGGAACTCAAGGGTTTCAAGGACCTCAGGGATTCCAGGGAACTCCAGGAACTTTAGGAACACAAGGTAACCAGGGAACTCAAGGAGTTCAAGGACCTCAGGGATTCCAGGGACCTCAAGGATTCCAGGGACCACAAGGATTCCAAGGAACTCAGGGATTCCAAGGACCTCAGGGATTCCAAGGTTTTCAAGGAGACCAGGGTAATCAGGGAACTCAAGGTGTACAAGGATTTCAGGGAAGTTCTCCCACTGTGATTAGGTCAATAGGTGCAGTATTTGACGGAGGAGGTTCAGTAATAACTGCCGCAACATATGTTGATGTTTATATGCCGTATGCTATAACAATTACATCTTGGACAATACTTTGTGATGTTTCCACTACATCAGTCATTGATATTTGGAGAGTTGCATATGCTTCTTTTCCGCCAGCAATTGGAAACACAATTACCGGTTCAGCTAAACCAACAGTTACTACAGCAGTTAAAGCACAAAGTTCAACTCTTACAGGTTGGACAACTTCAGTTGCCGCAGGTAGTACAATAAGATTTTATATTACATCAAATACAGCGGCAACTAAATTAACAATAACAGTACAGGGTACACAAGTATAATGGAAGCAATGTTTATAAATAAACAATATGATGGTAAGTTCTATACATATGACCTGGTTTTCTTTGATGAAGTGGAACAACTTCTTCGTTTAACGGGTGTAACATTTGAAACTGAACCTATTGGTGAAGATTTTAATAATAGAGCTACTGAAATTGCTGAATGGAATCTTTTCGAATATGAACTAACAAAAATTAACTTTTAATGGCATATTTACTTTCAACAGCCGCAACCGGTACCTGGACATCTGCTTCTACTTGGAGTTTATGTAATAGTATAAACTTTATTGATTCGAGAGCAGCATCAACTGCAATAACTACAACCGCAGTGGGTAATACTGCCTTTACTTGGGCTTCTGGGGCTCCTATTGTTCAAGGAGTAGCTGTTCAATTGAGTGTAAGAGCTGCAACTCCATCGGGAACAATTACGCTACAGTTATATAATTCGACTGGAGCAAGTGTTGTATCATCATTAACAATTAATGTCAGTGATATATCTACAACCTTTGGTGCTACTGGGTCAACTTGGACTTATTTTAAATTTGCATCACCTGTAACATTATCCAATTCAACTAACTACCAAATAAGACTTTTAACATCAGTTGCCTCACAGGTAAGTTGTTATGCTAGTGCAACTACTAACTGGAGTTATCAACTTGTTACTACTACTACCCAAGCGCCAGTTGCAAGTGACTCAGTAATTGTAACTGGAACACATTTATCCGCAGGGAGTGCTACCACATCTACTGTAACAATAGACAATACATCAGCAACACAATATGGTAATATATTTGTTAGTAATTATGGAACCTTACAATTTGGTAATGCAGCAGGTACTAACTACACATTAGCAAATAATGGTATTGCGGGTAATGTTTTTATTATTGGTTATGGAGGAACAATGAATATAGGACAAAATGGAGTTTCTTATTTACCTACATCATCTACTATAACAATAACTCTTAACTGTGCATCTGCTTTAGGTACTCCTATTATTATTTTTGGGCAAGTATGGTCAGGTAGTGTTTATGCAAATCCAGGAGGAACTGGAACCGGAAAACCTTTTAATAAATTAAATGCTGATGTATCAGCTGGAGCAACAAGTAGTACATTATCCGATGGAACAACTGGATGGAAATCAGGAGATCAAATTATTGTACCAAGTACTACTAGAACTGCATCCCAGGTGGAATCATTAATATTAAGTGCTGATCAATCATCAACATCAATAACCCATAGCGCCTATGTAAATGCACATGGAGGAAATGCTCTTACATATGTTCAAGCCGATGTTGCAAATATTACAAGAAATATTATAATAAAATCAGGAAGCACAACATTTAGATCCAATATACAATTACAGGTGAATGGAACTGCCTGGTTATTTGGTATTAGATTTGAAAATTTAGGAACAGGTATCGCTGCTACAACGGCAGGTATATGCGTTCCTGCACCAACAAATGGAGGTGGATTTCAAATGAGTAATTGTGTAATGTTAAACACAGTTACTAACTCAACAACGCTTTCTGGAACGGGTTTATTTACCGCAAGTGATACAAATACAGCTATATCAAATAATGTTTTTTATAACTTAGGCTGGACTGCATTGGCGGGAGCAAATTCTATTTTTGGGCATCATGGAAACAATTATTTTATAGGTAATTATTCATCATCGTATGCATGTATTTCAACATACTGCGCAAGTGGATCAGTTTTTGCATCTAATACTGCGGCAGGTGCAGCATATTCTGGAGGTTTTTATACAGGCGCATCTGGATGTTCTTTTTATTCTAATTCCGGCTCGGGTTTATATTTTGTAGGAAATGGAACGTATAATCAAAGTATGACAAATATTTTTTGTTGGAGAAACAATGCAAGCGGGTTAGTTATTAATAGTTCATCAGCTAATATTCCCAGAACTTATTTCTGGGATTGGTATGGTGTATATTGTTTTGGTAATACTGCTTCTGGAATTCTTATAAATGCAACATTGCTTACACGTTTAATTTTTTATAACATGTATTTATGGGGAGGTACTACGTTTGTACAACAATATGGATTTAATGCAAATGGAAACATTTGTGACTCTATTGCAATTGCATCCGGTGCATTTGGAGTAAATGCAGCAGATGGTTCACAATCACTCCATACAACATCAAATCTATTTAACATTAACAGAAATGCATCTATTCAATTTTCACAATGTATTTTTCAAGGAACTGAAGTTTCCGGACAGTCAACTGTGATTAATCAAGGAACGAATGGATATGGACAAACTTTTATATCACTTAATCATAATGGTAGCGATTATGTGCATAAACAATGGCTAATTAATGGAACTCTTTCAACTGATGATACTATTTATAACCAATCAATACCATCATTGAGAATGTCGCCTATTTCAGGTACGGTAAAACTGTGTACATCAACATTTAAAATTCCAGTGAAAAATTATTTGAATGCCAGTGAATTTACTCGAAAAATAAAATTAAGTATTAAAAAGTCTTCAATGAATTTAATGACTTTCACTGAAGATATAACCAATCTTGCTTGGCTATCTGATACAACGGCTGTTACTAGAACAGCAAATGCAACAACTCCTCCGACTGGATTAGGAATTACTTCTGCTTGTAAAATAACAGAGTCTTCTACTGCAACAAGTACTTGGGGTATTTATCAATCTATTCCAGCAGTTACAGTAATACCTAACATAAATTATGTGTTTTCCGTTTATTTAAAAGCAGCTGAAAGAGGGCAAGCAAGAGTAATTCTAGCTACATCGGGAATTGCGCAAGGATATGATATGTTTATAGACCTTACAAATGGTAACTTAAATGCATTAAATCAATATGGTACAGCTTCAACGCTTCAAAATTATGCAATCGATAATGTAGGAAATGGATGGTATAAAGTTACATTGTCTGTTTCTTTTGCATCATCTGCAGCAATTTTTCCACAAGTTCAAATTAGAAATTCAACTCCCGGTTCAACAGCATCATACTCCGGTACGGCAGGTTGGGGAATATTTATAACAGGCGCAATGTTATATACTGATACCCTTGGTTCTACTACGTTTTATTCTTATGAACCTGTTTTAACAACACCCACAAATACACCATACAATGGACAAAAACCTAGACTGATACAAGTAGGAAATCCGCTAACAGGATATCCGGCAGATTGGGTGATTGCTGAACTATCTTCACCTTCAACATATTCTTCGTCTGGATGGGAAACTACATTAAACCAAATTAACCCGATCTATAACTCAATAGGAGGTATTCTTGAGTTTTATATTGATTGTGATGGAACTCAAGGGTGGATTAATATTGATGATATTAGTACTACACCTTCTAATGATTCTAGAGGATTGGATTATATGGCACCAAATGGAACTTATTTAGAAGCTGATTGGAGAATTCCAGGAGGAAGTTTTGGTTTTGTAAATTAAAAACTAGATTAAACAATCTTAAAATTTGATATATAACCTTATGAATATATCAAATAACATGTTAAACGAAAAGTACACCACTGACAAAATCCTTATTTTCGACATTGACGATACAATTGCAATTACCCCTGCAAAAATAGTAGTCACTGACACCCGATCTGGAAAGTCTTTTGAACTGACTCCAGAAGAGTTTAATTCTTATGAGAAGGGTCAAAACCACTTGGTTAATTTTGACCAATTCCGTTCCCTAGAGATTATGAAAGCTGGTAAGCTAATTGACAAATACTTTAAGGTACTTACAACAAACTACAATAATGGTGTTGCTATTGGTGTTATAACTGCACGCGATAATAGAGACATGATATATGAATGGTTCCGTTTTCACTTAGGATTCCATATCGACAAGAAACTAATTTGGGCAGTTAATGACCCAGTCCACGGACTTACCGGAAATATACAACAGAGAAAACAAGATGCAATGCGCTGGTTTATTGACCAGGGTTACACGGATATCACGTTCTTCGACGACGATAGAAACAATATAAAACTAATAAAACAATTAGAGAGTGAGCTTGGTACAACGATCAAGACACATCTTGCTAAACACTAGGAAATTATGAGTACAGTAGGAGATTTTAAAGCCCGTTTTGAAGCGGCATTAAACACATCAATAGATTCTGCAATTGTGGAATCCATGAATTCACCTTTAAATGAAAAGGTTAATGCAGATAGTATGCAAGGAGAGGTAGACAATCCAGGTTCTCTTCATGGGAATATGGCCTTAATTAATGCGCTGTCCGCAACTAAAACAGGAATTGCAGATTATAAAGAATTTGCAAAAAACTATCCAAACGGAATTCCAACAACATTTATTTTAAATTATTTTGCGTCACTGAATCCAAAGGAATCAGTAGAACTTGCAGGATATTTATATTCAGCAACTACTCCAGCAGACTTAAAAACAAACATGTACTCTAATAGAAATTCAGTACTTGGTAGATTATTTGACCAAAAGCCAACTGGACTCGGAAAGGGAGAAGCCCTTATTGCATGGTTAATTAAAGGTGCAGTAATTCAAGGTGGTGGAGAAAGCTATGATGTTATCATTAATGGAAAGGACACTTTTGAAGTTAAAGACTATAGTAGTGGAAATTCAGCAATCCGAGCTGGTGTAAAATCAAAGGTTAGTAATTTCGAATTTTGGAGAGAAATTGGTGATACATTATCAAGAATCGATAAATTGACAGGATATTCAGCTGGAAAACCTAAATTTGATATAAGCAAATACTTCTCTGCTGAAATGACAGCAGCTTCAAATTACCTAATGGGTAGAAAAGGAACTATCATGTCAGGCGAATGTAATTTGACTGATTTTAAAAATCTTAATAAGTTCTATGAATTGGCCTCTAAGGTTGAAAATACTCTACAAGGATATACCAATGTGATATTAAGAGGACCAAATTCAAAGCCAATCGAATTGAGTATTGACCTACTGGACCCAACTCAAGTAACGGGAGATACAATTACTTTTAATATTGCAAAAGGAGACCAAACAGGAACATACATTCTAGCAGAATTAAAGAGGTTAAAATATGTCAGAAATCCAAAAGATCTACAAGTAGACATGCAAAATGCAGTAAACCAAATCCATGCTGGACTGGTTTATATTGTCTTCCGTAAAAATACAATAAACATTACAACTGATTTTGTACCAGCTGCGGTTTCAACATCATCTCTATATTTCGTAGAGAGAAGTATTAAAGAGCCTACAATAGACCATAATT
>Ga0214919_10008599_pt1 | contig 13389 bp, 5 predicted proteins | sample LL1503_MetaG_FD_177994 | JGI IMG/M metagenome (GOLD analysis project Ga0214919, IMG submission 177994) | Freshwater microbial communities from Lake Lanier, Atlanta, Georgia, United States - LL-1503 | ecosystem: Environmental > Aquatic > Freshwater > Lake | place: USA: Georgia | collected 2015-03-15
GTCCCTGACTAACCTAAGCAAAGACTTGGGGAATAAATATGCGTATGCTTTAATTAAACACCAAAACTTAATCAAGACATACGAAGGTCTTGGATATGCTAAGGGTGATTCATACACAAGTGAAATGATAAAAATTTTATAACTATGGCAGCAACAACAGCAGCGATAATAAGCGTGGCGGCAACAGCCGGAAGCGCGGGCATGTCTTTTGCTCAGTCGCGTAATCAAAGTAAATTAGCAGCACAGGCAAGTAAAGATGCCGCTGATGCAATAGAGGCGGCTAAGAGAAAATTAGATGTGAACTTCTACGATAAGTTGGCTGTGCCTCTCGAGGCTTACGACCTACAACGCAAGGCTCTTATCTCGGCAGGTGCTGGCGCTATACAGGCAGGCGTTGAGGGTGAGAGTCGCGGAGCAGGTGCGGTAGCGGGGCGTGTGCAGATGGCACAGAACGAAGCTCAGGGTGGTATCCGTACCGATATGGCCAAGGAGGTTGCTGACTTGAACAAGCTAAGCGCCGAGGAAGACTCTCGCCTTCGTGACATCAAGACGCAGATGGACTTAGAGCAGGCTGCCGGCGCAGCTGCGGCGGAGAGAGATGCCTATGAGGCAAAGAACCAAGCTATGATACAAGGAATGCAGGGTGTTGGAAATCTTGCTCAGATGGGCATGGAGATGGCTCCTTTATATGATCAAAACTTTGGGGCTCAAAAGCGAGCGTTGTCTCAATTTGATATGACCAAGTTTACCCCTGAGCAGATAAAGAAGCTTCCTAAGGTAAACGGTGAGGTTTTTGACCCTAATGCATTTACCGATATGGGTAACCGTGACTATAGAAAATTTAAAAGGAATTTAAGTCCGGGGCAGCAGCAGATGATGTTCTTCAACCCTCAGTATCAACAGTTATACAACCCGTTCGATCCGTATAGAAACAGCTTTGAATCAAACCAAGAATAAAAAAGATGGCAAATTATTATAAGTACGCAGAGAGAGATGTCTCGAGTCAGATAAATTGGGCTGAGGTAGGCAAGAGCATGTCTGACATGCTCAAGGAAGAGAATAGAATTAGAGAGGAGAAGAAGGCAGCGATAGATGAACGCTCACGAGCTTATGGCGAGCTGTTGGCTAACTCACCACAGGGTGAGAGCAAGTCAGCTAACGCTGCAGCATTAGAGTTTGGAGCCAACGCTTCACAGTATCAATTAATGCAGGACAACCTTTTAAAGTCAGGTCAGCTGAGACTGTCTGACTATACTATCAACAGGCAGAACCTTATGGATAATACCACCATGGCGTTTAACATGATGACTAACTATCAAAAGGTGTATCAAGAGAAGCAAGAAAGGTATAAGAACAGTGTCAGTTCTGCTTATGAGCTTGACGCCATGGTTATGGCGGAGGGGTTTGGTGACTTTAGCAAGTCGGGATTATACATAGAGCCTACCACGGGTAAGGTGACATTGGCTATGAAGGACTTTAAGAATGGAGTATATACCATGTCGGATAACCCTAACAAGAGAGCTGCTGTCAATACCGTCAACGGTCTTATCTTAGGTAAGTGGAATAAGTATGACCCTACAAATGCGGTTAATGCTACCGCTGCATCATTTGGTCAACAGATAAGAGTGACAAGAACAATTGGTAATCGAACTGCGGCAGGTCAGACAAAGACAGTTTCTGACATTTTATATGAAGAAAGAAATTTAGATGCCGCTACAGCAGAGCGTACTCAGAAAGCTGATAGACTTGTAGAGCTTGGTAAAAAAACTGAGACAAAGGCTATAAAGAAAGAGAAGGCGGCTTTAGTAGCTGATATAGAAAGCTTGACTGCTGAAATTGAGTTGGCAAGCACAACAAAAGGTTTTAAAGATGCTGAAACAAAAGCCATAGGCGCATTGCTTTCTAATCCTTTTGATCAGATGTCTCTTCTTCGTGATGTCATACAATTTGGAGCGAACAACGAGATGTATTATTTCGAGAGAGATCCTGCCAAGGCTGAGCTTGATCCTAACGCTATTCTTATGGTGCCTGCTCCGGGAGGTAATGGCGCTGAGACACCTGCGCTTACGCAAGCTCAGAAAGATATTACTACCGAGTGGATGCGTGGTCAGTTGAGAGCAAGATATACTTACGAAGAAAAGATTCAGACTAACCAAGATTATCAAGCGCCTCAATCAAGAACTCAAAGAAGTCAAGCTGAGATAGATGAAGCTAATAAGAATAAAGAGCTGAAGAATGGCTACTACTATTGGAACTTATCTAGGACGGGAACAGATGCGGAAAAATTAACAGCTGTCGAGTGGCTTAACGGAAGTAGCTTCTTGAAGAATCAAGGTATAAATAAAGTTGCGCTTACCGAAGATGGTAACGGTCTTGAGCTTCAGTACCAAGGCATAGAAGGTGGAAGAGCAGCGCATAAGACGACTAAGAACTTTAAGGATAGTAGTGGTAATCCTATTAGAGGTGATCTATGGATGGGTGAGGCAACAGAGGCCTTTGGAACTATCAGTCCTGAAGACGCAAGAACATACGGCACGGGCGAGTTCAGACAAGCCACGAAACCTTCTGTTATCAAGTCAGAGAGAATAGGCACAGGTGGCGGAACGGGAGAATTAGATAACTAATCATTGAAATAAAAAAGCATGGACGAATTACAGAAGTTATACGACGTATTAGTTAGAGATGGGAAGTACACGAAATCATTTGAAGAGTTTCAAGGTCAATGGGGCGACGAGGCGTATAGAAATAAAGTATACGACGTAGTGTCAAGAGATGGCTTGTATACAAAAGACAGAGACTCTTTCAATCAGAAGTATGACATTCAGTCTCAACAAGGAGATGGTATTTTTGGTATGTTTCAGCAACAGCAACAGCAGTTTGAACAACAACAGCAGCAGGACGCTGAGCAGAAGCAGAGAGAAGCAGAGCAACAGCAACTTATGCTTGAGCAAAATAAAAAAAGAGACGAGAGCTCGGCGATGCTTGACGCAATGAAGAAAGCCGATGGCGCAAAAGCTTATGTAAAAAAAAAAGCAGCTCAAGAGAAGGCTCTTCAGGAGATGGGTCTTGGTCAAGATACAGGTACGGCATCTGCATCGGCAGATGGTTCATCGGTGTCTCGAGAGATAATGGACCCGAGCCATTTTGATCCTAACATACTAAAAGAAAAGATAGACATCTCTGCCCGTCAAGACGCTACTATGGCGGCTCCAAACATTGTGCGCAAGTACAACGAGGTTAAGGACACTCGAGCGCTTAAAAAAATGATTGCGGAGGAGGAGGCCTTCAACGCCAAGCAGGCTGAAGACATGGCTGCTATCAATGAAAGAGAGAGTAAGGCAAAGGAAGAGGAGGCGAATAAATTTGCTGAAGAAAACAATCAGCTTAAATCTTTGAACTCATTTCAAACCTTAGTAAACACTATTGACTCTAACGTCATTGACCAAGAGGAAGAAGACGTTTTGTCTCGATTAGATTTTCAATTCGGAAGGTTTGGTTTCACATTCTCTGAGTCGGGTGCAGGAGACAACATAACGGTCACTACCAATGATGGTCTTCATAGCATTGACATTGGCTTTGACAACTATACCTACAAAGAAGACGCTGCTCAAAGCGAAAGACTGAAGGAGTTCATCAGAGAGTTCTCTCGCATGCCTAAGTCCATGCAGTTTATGAAGGACAAGAAAGAGCTATCTCCTTTTGAGTTAGAGGCAGACGCGTTCTATTCAAAACGAGGATTGAATTACTTCGAGGAGAAAGAGAAGTGGGACACGTATACAAGGCTTCGTGACGAGATTGAGTTCATCAAGGAAGATATAGATGAAGGCAAAGACTATGAAGACACGAAGAGGTATCCCAATCTATATGCAGCAGGAGAGATAAGGCCCGACATTGAAACACATCTTGCTCAGCTCGAGAGGCAGAGAGATGGTTTGTTTGATAGCGTGTTTGACGCGGGGTTCACTGACGAAGGAATTATTCAAAAGACTCGCGAGGATTTTGATGTACATCTAAACAAAGTAAATGAGGCTACTGCTAAGCAGGCTGCGGACTTAAACCTTATCGCTCAGACAAAGGAGTTTGAAATTCAAACAGCTGCCTTTGAGCAGTTTGGTGTTGGTGCTAAGGACTTGTTTAATGTAGTGCCTAAGAATGACGAGGAGGCTCTTACTTTGCAATCATTGCAAGAGGCGTATTACTCGTCTCAAGTAGAGAAAGATTTCGCCGCAAAAAAATATGAGATAGCAAAAACATTTTTTGACGGCAAGGTAGACAAGGAGATCCAAGGAGAATACGTCGAGAATTTAGAGTCATTTTTTACTCAGATTGAAAGTGGATACGCAAGCGGAACGGCAGCTGAGCAAATATTAGCAGTCTCAATGGGGTTAAAAGATATAAATGACCCCGAAGAAAAAGCCAAAGCTATTGCTATCATTGTTGACAACATGCGCAAGGTGGATGATCTGTCTGATAAACAATCAAGGGTATTAGACAGACACCGCTCAGCTATTGGATGGAAGGAGTGGCGTTCATCAGTTGCTGCAGACCCTTTTGAGTGGGCTAGCTCTCTTTTCGCTCACTCTGTTAGCGAGATGTTTCCGTACGGCTCTAAGATAGTAGTTGCCTCAACTTTAACCGGCGCAGGTATAGGAGCAGGAATAGGATCTACGGGGCTAGGTGTTGGAGCTATTCCGGGTGCTATCACCGGTGCCGGATATGGTTTTAGAACAGGTATGGGGGCTTCGGGTTTTGCAATGGAGTATACCAATGCAATCTTTGATGCGATGAGAAATAAAGGTTACGACTTAACCAATCCTCAAGATGTTGAGGCGGCTATGTCGGACGCTCAAGTTTGGGAAGAGGGTGGTAGAATAGGAACACTTAGAGGTATACCTATCGCTGCTATGGATTATCTATCAGCAGGTCTTGCAGGTAGAGTGTTTAAGGTTAGCAAGTTAGCTGCTGCTCCTGTTAAGATTGGAGTTCATACAGGTGAACGTATGATATTCGACCCCCTTGCCGAGGCGACGGGTGAGTTGATGGCGCAGGTAAACGCGGGTCAAAAGGTAGACTGGAAAGAGATTGCTGCTGAGGCAGGCGGCGCTATAGGTGGCAATTCATCTAATATGGCCATCAATCTATACAGGGACTCAAGAAATAATACCAACATTAGATTTGCTGACAACCTAACTAAGATTGGGTTCCTCAGTTCTGAGAACGCATCTGATAGCCGCATAACAAATTGGGCTAACAACATGGAGAAGCTTGGTAAGATTGATGCTGATGTAAATCAAAGGATACAAGAGAACGTAGGGTTAAGAAGAGATGCGAGAGATGTGTTAAGCATCGGCAAGGTAGGTAGATTTTTAAATAAAAGTTCTGAGACGGTAAACAGAGTCATGGAGCTTCTCGCTGCACGTCAGGAGTTATCTTCTAACACCATCCGAAGAGAGTTGAACAGATCAAAGATAACGGCCATCAACGATGAGATTACTGCTATCTCTGAGACTAGGAAGTTATTACCGCAGGAACAATCTGTTGACTTGAGTCTTATCATAGGTACTACACGAAGAGGTACGTCTCAGTATATCATTGACGGCAAACGCTTGACTAAGGATGAGTTCAACTACCGCCTTGGTAAGATGAACCCTGAGAAGGTGGATAAGCTTAACTCTGAGGGTAAGATCATTATCAGACAGGATACCGATGCTATGGCTGCTGTGAAAAAGATTACTGAACGCAAGGGAAGTAGAGTTAATACGCCTGATGAGGAGGTGACTGCTGAGGTGATCACGCCTGAGGTAGCTGCACCTGAGGTGACTCCTCAAGCAATTCCTGCCGTAACTGCTGAGGTGGTTCCAACCGCGCCTGCTCCAACAGGTGAAGTTACATTTTCAAAAGAAACTCTTGAGAGTTTTCTTTCAACAAGAGAGGAGGATGAGAAGAATGGTTATGTTGAAAAGCCATATACGGATGGTACTAACAAAGTAAATCTTACTTATGAGAATGCTCAAAAAGCATTGGACCTTTTAAACGAAAAGGAAAAATTTGAGTCGGCTATACAGAAAGCTGCGGACACAGCGCCTGAAGGTATCAGTCCAATCGCTGCATTCATAGACAACGAGTTGGTCCCATTCAACGAGGCTCAATCACAATTAGAAACTTTAAACCAACAAATAGATGCCATTCAAAAGCAAGCAACAAGTGAAGTTCCTGTTCAGTCAGAAACCGGAGTTAGCGAAAAAGTGGAGGGAGGAAAACCCAAAACAGAACCTCAAGTCACTACCCAAGAAGTCGGTCAAGAAGAAGTAACTCCTCAGGCGTCAGGGCCTACAACTACAACAACCCAAGAGGTAAAGCCTCTTGTGATTGATGAGGCTCCTATAGCAAATACTGAAATAGATAATGACCAAGAGTTAGACAGAGTCTTTAATATTTGGAACGAGTTAGATAAGACAGATAACGGAAACCTTAAAGGCGCTGCCAAGGCTAAGGTTACTAAAGCTTGGAATAAACTAACACAACTATCAAAGGCAAAGGGTATTCAAGTTCAAGATGTTGTCTCGTACAAGAGAGCGAAGATGGAGCCAACTGCTCCTGCCACTCAAGTAGCACCTGCTGTGTCACCTACTGTCTCTCCTGCCGTTGCACCAACAACTCAGACGGAGACTAAGAAGGCAATGACTCGTGAAGAAGTTAGAGCTAAGGAAAAAGAGATAACAGAAGAGAATAGAAAAGCCAAAGAAAACAAAGGTGAGAATATAAACGTCAGAGATTTTAATAGAACCAAGAAGAGAGGACAAAACCTAAAGATTGGTGATGTTTATGTGAGAAGAATATTTGACACTCTTGTTGTATATAAAGTCCTATCTAAACTTACAAAAAATACAGGTCAGTTCTACTACATGGATGTAGAAGTCCTTCATGTTGGTAATCACGTTAATAGAAAAGAAGTAGGTCCGGATGGTGAGGTAAGCGAAAGCAGATTAATAGTTGGACGAAAGACTGTTGACTCGTTCAAGAATATGATGAGTGGTACAGGTAAGTTCAACTTCGGTGAGGTTACCGTATTAGAAAACTTTGAACAAGCGCCTGAGGCAAAGACTGAAGTAGCCCCTGCCCCTGCCCCTGCCGTTGAGGTTACACCTACCGTTGAGGTTGCTCCTGCTCCAACTACCACTACCGAAACTACTCCAACTACTACTACCAAAACTACTCCAACGACTGCCACTGAAACTGCTCCGGCTAAGACGGAGAAAGAGATTAAGGCTGAGGAGGATTTGGAAGAGGACATGGTACAAGCGCAAGCAGAGGTTGTCGATGCCAATGAAAAGATTGCTGAGATACAGGAAGAGATTGCAATAGAGAAGAGTAACACAAGAGACAAGGTCGCTGAGATAAAGGATAAGATAGCCAAGATAAAAGCAACTGTAGCAAACAAGACTACTCAGAAGAGACTCATTCAAGAACTGAAAGATGAGTTAGAAAACTTCAAGGAAGGGCAAGAGAATCAGATAGGGATATACAACGAGGACTTAGCCGAGCAGAGAGCTGCGCTAAGAAAGGCTGAAGCTAAATTTAAAAAGCTTGAAGCAAAGAAGGCGGAGGTAGCTCCGGCACCTGCTCCGGCCCCTAAGCCAAAGACTAAGCAAGCTCCTGCTAAGAAAGGTTTTATTTCAATGGCTGAAGTGAGACAGAGATTCCCGCTTGCCGCAGATTTTATTGAGTTAATCCACGGAAAGAAAGCTAATACTACAGGCGTAACGGGAAATGTAATTCAAAATCTTATGATCAAGGCATACGAGACTGTGCCAAAATCAAAGAAAGCAGCTATTGAATTTCTTAAAACTCTAATAGAAATTGAGAAGTTAAGTGAAGAGTTAAATCAAGGTGGTAAAAAAGTTACTAAGGATCAGTTTAAAAAACAACTTGCTGATAGTGGTGACTTTAGCGTTAAGCAGTTGAGAATATTAAATGCTCTTGTTGATTCACTTCAGACCGATGTGATGCCTGAGTATATTATTACGGAAGAGGAGAGAAAGTTATTGGGAAAGAACAGTAAGAACTTTTTCATGAACGCTACAAATCAAATAGTATCAAGAGATCCTGATGCTTTGATACATGAGATAGGTCACTTTGGTTTCTTCAAGATACTTACAGGACCTGAAAGAGTGAAGTTCTTTGAGTATATGATTAACTCAACGTACGGTAAGACAGGTGTTTCTTTAAAAAGTAGACTTGCCTTTACGGTTTCTCCTGTTTTAGGTATAGGTCCTCAGGGTCAGGTGTATGAAGCCTCGACAAATGTTGCTGATAACTTTGCGGAATATTTTGCAGAGCAGTTCTCTCAGTGGTATATGAACGAGAGAATGGTACCTGCTGAGATAGATACCATGTTTGAAAAGATTGCTAAGTTCTATAACAGGGTTGTTGAAAAATTCAAGTCAGGAAAATATGTTGACAAGAACCTAAGCGAGTACTTCAATAAACTATCCGCAAGAGTTGAACAGAAGAGATCAGCTAATAAGAAGGGGAAAAAAGCAGACGCTATTGAACCTGAGTTAGCCGCAAGCATTCAAGAGCTTGAAGATAACCTTGACTTAGACTTCGAGGATGAGTTCGGTCTTGACGATGAACTATCTCCGATGAACCGGAACTTTGACACTCCTCTTGTTCAGATGGCTAAGATGTACAACATGAAGGAGAGTGGGTTCTTCCAAAATAATGTAAGCACGTCACATGTTAACAGAGACTTCTATCAGTTTGGATTAGAGTCCAAGCGGTCGGTAGCAGGTACTTACTACTTGGTTGATATCAATACCAAGAAGATGGTTAATCCATTCAAGACCAAGAGAGGAGGCGGCAACAATACCTCTAACATGGCGAGAAAGGTTTCCGATATCAACAAGAAGCGTACGACAGCAAGGGATAATGTTAAATCTAAAATTGGTGTAGCACAAGCTCTTGCTCCAAATCTTAATAGAGTGTTCTCCGTGAACCCAATGATAATACCGGAGTCGGTATTCGATAAATATGTTGCATTGGTTGACGCGTTCACGGGTAGAAAAAAGGTTCTATCTCTTCCTGAGATTACCGCGGCAACTGCCAACGTGCAAGATGTTCTTAACGCATTAGACGCTGAGGTTTCACAGGTTGAAGCGTTGGCTATACAAATGGATAACTATACCAATAAGGTATTTGATGCGAATGGCAACCTAGATTTTGACGCTACCATTACCAACATGAAGAATGATGGTACTGTGACCGAGGCTGAGTATAAGCTATTGAAGAAGCACAAGAAGCGTATTGTGCCTAAGGTTTCTAAACCTAAGATGACCCCTGCTCAAGAGAAGATTGTTAAGGATCAGTTGATTCAAGACATCAAGTCTCTTGTGATAAGGATTAGCGGTCTTGCTACACGCTTCGAGAGAAATGCAGCGGGGAAGTTTGAGAAGCTACTTACCGATGAGATGCTTGAGAATTTATCTATCTCAAGGTTATCTAACATCGTGAAGCTGATTGACAATATCAACAACGGTTACTTCCCTCACTACGCTCAACTTACTATCAATAGGTTGCAGGGTATCAAAGAGGCTATCAACGTGTCTGAGTCTATACGCAAGGTAGACCCACTGAAAGTTTCTAAATTCATCTCAAGTATCAAGGCTAAGCTTACGAATAGCGAGGCTCTTCTTGAGATGATTAGACGCTCACCATTGTTCTATATCGACCAAGCCTTTGGTGATTTCAAGAGCAAGACAATATACAACGCTGTGTTTCAGCCTGTCGCTTCTGCCTACTCATCGTTTAAGACATCGATGGATCGAATCAATAACAGGATAGATAGAGCGCACGATAGAGTCGCTAGGTCTTACAAGTACAACGGCAACAAGATATTAGAGTCGTCATTTAGAATGATGACCTACATGATACAGCTTGAGTTTGAAAGTAACCCGGCAAGCAAGCAGGTAAACCCTGCAGCGAGTTACTTGACAGCTACTATCAACAAGAGAAACTCAATGTATGGTGAGGCTGAGACGAAGATGCTTCAGGATATACTTGACAAGTACGGTGTTGTTATTGGTCAAGATAAGAACGGGAAGGATATTATAGGCATTGATAACCAAGCCTTATACGCTTCATTTAACAAAGCCGAGAAGGCTGCGCTTCAGACTATCAGAGATATCAATGACGACATGACAGAGACGGCTCAGCATACCGCATCTGTTATCAGGGGCCAGAGTATCAACCCTCTGAATAACTACGTTCACCTTCGCGTGATGACGGATATGAACCCTGAGGATGCAGCGACCGCAACGATAATGTCAAGCGCTTATAATAATTCTTTAAGACCATCTACTAAGGCGAAGAACTTAGAGGAAAGAACGGAGGGAGCTAAGGCGATTAACTTTGACGTGTACGCCTCGGCTCAGTCGGGTGCTAAGTCTACCTTGTTAGACTTCTTTATGACCGACCCTGTGCGTACTGTGAGAGGAACTATATCTGAAGCCACGCGCATGTTGGAGGCGGGACCTAAGATGACAAAAGAACAAAGCGCTGCATTGGATGCTGTGAATAACGTATTCGAAGAGGTACTTAAAAACGTATTGTCTAATAGCTTCTCTACCGATTCGTTTGGAGATTTGGTGACAGGCGAGATTGTTAAGCAAGGGTATAGAGCAGTACTTGCAAGTACTCAAAAGTTCTCAGCCGAACTATTGTCCAACCTTTCTTATGTTGCTGCTCACCCACAAGAATTTGCAGCGGGATTGGTTTACGCAAAATACATTATGTCATCGGCCGGCCCTGACATCATGATGAATGTGGATAGTACAGCTACCAACAGAACATATAATGGAGAGTCTTTAAGTGGTAGACTTGTAGACACATCGGCTATGAGTCAGTCGAGTGGTGTTAAGTCTGCGCGCGCTAAGGGTACTGTTCGTAATGTGTCCAATATGATTTACAATCTGACTCTTAAAAAATACAAGAACAGCATTGAGGTTATGGCTGACGCGTTGATATCAACACCCGACAAGGTTATCATGCGTCCCGTTTGGTTTGGTGCATTTGCCAACGAGTTCAAGAAGCAGACAGGTGCTGATGTTGACTTTGATATGATAGCGGCAAACGATGAGATGTATATGCAGGACAACGCTGAGGCTATTGCTGCTGCGCGTAATGCTGCTGATGAGCAGTCTGTTCTTATGGGTGCAACTAACAACCCGTTCATGGCTGTTACCAAGGGTACTGCTAAGCCTGACATGAAGATAGCAGCTAAGTTATACCACAACTTCAATAACTACATGACCACGTTCCAAGTGTTTGAATTTACCGCAGCAAGACAGGGTATCTACGCAGCGGTGGGCAACGGGACAATGAGTAAGGCAAGAGGGGTGTCTCTTCTTGCAGCTTGTATGCTACGCATGACAACCTATACCTTACTCTCAGGAATGTTTGCAGGTGGGGTAATTGGATTGATTGCCGGCAAGAAGGATGATGATGATGATGAGAAGACTATCGGTCAGAAGGCGACTCAGGCAACTATCTCTACCGTCTCAGGTCTTTTATTTGGACGTGACCTTGGCAATGCATCGAAGACACTTATTAACTACGCTATCGAGAAAGGTAATGAGAAGTACTTAGATGGTCTTAGAAAAGAAGATGTAGACCCGAGGACAGGAGAGATGGTTGTTAGACCTTACGACCCGTATAAAGATCAGATTGCGTATTCTGTTTTGCCAAAAGAGGGATCTTCAACAGACTATGGTGATATGCTTATGAGCCTTACAGGTTCATCATCTCCTATGTTTAAGACTGCTAAGTTGGCTTATGAAAAATGGCGTGAAGATCCAAAGAAAGAACCTGCTGCTATTGAAAGACAGAAGAGAGAGATACAACAGCGTATTCCTCTTGAGATATTGGGTAACATGGGATTGGTTCCTCTGTACAAGGAAGTTAGAAAGGTAGTTGTAGATGATATATATGAGAGTCTCAAGGACGAGAAGAAGCAAGAGGCTATCAACGCTAAGGAAGCTGAGAGAGAGAAGAAGAGACTACAAGGCTACGACTCAAGGTCTGACATGGAGAGGTATAACCCTAAGCTTTACGAAGAAACATTCGGTCCATCATCACCTGACTATGCTGAGGATGAGGCGAAGAGAGAGGCTGCGAGACTTAAAAGTGAAGCTAAGAGAGCTGAGAAGGATAAGAAGTTTGGGTATGACCCCAATGCTATTCCTACAAAAGATCAGATGACCCGATCGGAATTGAAGAGATACTTCCCTCAAGAATATGATAGGAAGTATGGCAAGGGCTCACCTACATACGCAGAAGATGAGGCTGAGAAGGCGGTGTCTAAACAGGAGAGGGACCTAAGAAGGCAGCAGCTCGACAGGTACTATAACAAATCTTCTAACAGCGGAAAGGGATTTAAGACAACCTTGAATAGCGGATTCAATTCAGACGGAAGTAAGAAGAAAGGATTTAATACAACGTTGAAGAGTGGGTTTTAATAACCCCTCTTCTTCTATGCGAACCGAACATACTTCAATGACTTCTGCTTATCGTAGTATACCATAAGCTCTACATCGTTAACCATGCCTTCGCGGGGAGCTCTGCCTCCCTGCTTTATTTGTCCTACTAACTTCTCCGGCCTGCCGTATATGATGCCGTCCTCGCATGCCCATATAATGACGGGGTTTAATCTCTTGTCTATGAGTTTGATTATCTTATGTGCTGAGATAGGAAGGGGGTATGCATTTATCATAGGTCTTATCCTACCCTTTACCTCTGCGTATGCTACGATCTTCTTGTTCTCATCGAATATCTTATAGTCGATATCAAATGGGTCGAGCTTCTGATATGAACCACCGAATGTTTTAACGAAAGTTTCTATGGCTTTCTTCTCCCTGATTAAGTCTTCTTCTGTTTCAGAAATCGTCATCTTCAATTGATTTTAAGATACACCTCAGTTCTGCTATCAAGAACTTAACATCTTTGTCAACCTTAGAGAAGTCTCTATCAACCAAGTTCTCATAGACATCAGCTAATAGAATGTGGTACTCGTTAACTCTTAACGATAACCTGCGCGCCCTTTCGTTTTCTAAATTCATCTCAGTGCATCACCGTTAAGTATGTTGACAATCTTCTCGCAAAGTATTGACTCCATACCAACCGGTGTTCTTTCGTCCATCTCTTTGAGAATCTCTTTGAATCGGTTGTTCATCATCTTTGTTTTCTGAAGTTTTTCGTTCTCCAAAATTAGTGAATCTATTTGATATTGTAAATCCTCTATAAAACTGTTACGCGGCATGCTTCCTGTTACTCTTCTTGGGGTTCTTTTTTCTTTGAAAACATTACTACATTCAAGGTATGTATCCGTTAGGT
>Ga0214919_10008601_pt1 | contig 13386 bp, 12 predicted proteins | sample LL1503_MetaG_FD_177994 | JGI IMG/M metagenome (GOLD analysis project Ga0214919, IMG submission 177994) | Freshwater microbial communities from Lake Lanier, Atlanta, Georgia, United States - LL-1503 | ecosystem: Environmental > Aquatic > Freshwater > Lake | place: USA: Georgia | collected...
TCGCCTCGGCCTTCGCTCCTCTTCGCGCCACGCTGCGCTCAGCACCTGCGCCCGAAAGCCTATTGGAACGGCTGGCCGCCGATGGCCAGAGCCTGACGGCTGCAGCCCTGCATGACGTCTGGCGACAGGGCGCCGTGCGCCTTTAACGACGAGATCATCGCGGCCTTCATGCGCAGAGCCTGAGCGGCAACCTCATCAGCCCCGCGCTCAGCGCGGGCAACTCAAGCGCCGCGACTGCCGATTGCCTGCATGAACTCGCTGCGCAGCTGCGGGTCCTGGTTGAAGCAGCCGGCGAAGGCCTGGGTGTAGACCCGCTCGTCGCCGCGCCGGTCTTCGCCCAGCAGCAGGCACAGCTGCTCGGCCTCGATCACGCAGGCTGCGCCCTGGGCTTTGCCATGGGTGACCAGCGCATCGGCGATGTCGCGCGTCATCCACTCCTGGTAGGTGAAGCGGTGGCCGATCGCGTCGACCAGCCTGGCGATGCGACCGAAACCGTGCAGCCGCCCACCGGGGACGTAAGCCACATGGGCGGTGCCGCGAAACGGCACCAGGTGGTGCGGGCAGACCCCGTGCACCGCGATGCCGCGAACCACCACCATGTCCTGGCGCGGGTCGGCAAACCCTTCGCCCAGCACCTCGGCCGGGTCTAGCGTGTAGCCGCCGAGCAAGCGGCGCTCCCAGAGCTCGCGCACCCGCTTGGGCGTCTTGCCGGTGTGCGCGCTGTCGGGTGTCACGCCGCAGGCGCGCAGCAGGTCGGCGATCGCGCGCTCGAAAGCCGGTCCGTCGAAGACGCCGCTGCGCGGGATGCCCAGCGGGCCGGCGACCGGCGCGGGGTGATCGTGATCGTGCGGGTCATCGGCAGCTGGGTTGGGCTCGGACATCGTCGGTCTCCGGGGGGGCTTGGCGCTGTTTGGCACTGTTGGCCTGCGGGCAGCGTCATACCTTAACGCAACGCGGCGGACTGCTGGCGCCTCGGCCGCGAACAAGGTCGCACATGCTGGGCCCGGCGCTCACATGCCGCGCCGCAGCACGACCACTTGCTCGACGCCTTGCTCGACCACGGCCCGGGCCCGCAACTGGCCGCAGCCGCCCTCGACATCCTGGCCCGCCGAGTGGCGCAGCTTGGTCAGCACGCCGCGGCGGTGCAGTGTGCGCGCCATCGCGGCGGCGCGCTCCCAGCTTGGGCGTTTGAAGTCCAGGCCGTCGACTTGGTTGTAGGGGATCAGGTTGAGCACCATGTACTTGCCGGCGAGCAAGCGGACGATGCCCTCGACCTCGTCATCGCCGTCGTTGATGCCTTCGAGCAGCGTCCACTGCACTTGCACCGGGTAGCCGGTGGTGCGGGCATAGACCTGGGCCAATTCGACCAGCTCATCGGGGCTCAGGCGCGGCGCGCGCGGCAGCAGGCGCTCGCGCAGCGCGGCCTTGGTCGTGTGCAGCGACAGCGCCAGCGCGGGCTTGACGGGCCCCTGGGGCAGGCGCTCGAAGACTCTTGCGTCGCCGACGGTCGAGAACACCAGATTCTTGTGGCCGATGTTGCCGGCGGTGCCGAGCAGCTCGATCGCCGCCATCACGTTGTCGAGGTTGTGCGCGGGCTCGCCCATGCCCATGAACACGACTTTCTTGACCGGGCGCATCGTCCTGGCCAGCGCAACCTGGGCGACGATCTCGGCGCTGCCGACCTGGCGCAGCAAGCCCTCGCGTCCGGTCATGCAGAACAGGCAGCCGACCGCGCAGCCGACCTGGCTCGACACGCACAGCCCGTCGCGCGGCAGCAGCACGGCCTCTATCGTCTGGCCGTCTGCCAGCGCCAACAGCAGCCGGGCCGAGCCGTCTTCGCCCGGGTGCTCGGACTGCAGCCGCACCAGGCCGGCCAGCTCGTCGGTCAGCGCTGGCAGCGCATCGCGCAGCGACTGCGGCAGCCAATGCTCAAGCCTGCGCTTGCCGGATTGCTGCGGCAGCGCGTTGGCCCATTGGCGCAGCAAGCGCTGCTCGTGCGCGGGTTTGGCACCCAGCGCGCGCAAACGCTGGCGGAGGTCTTGCAGTTGCATCTGGCGGGCGGCAGGCGAGGGCTGCGGGGTACGGGCTTGGACGAGGCCGCGATTTTGCGCTGGGGCGCTCGCGCCTGCTGGTATCTGGGACACTCGGGCGGCCCGCGGCGCTGATGGCGTCGTGGGCAGAAGCTCGCCGATGGTGGTGTACTCGCAACAAACCGGATTTTGAAATGATCGATTCACGCTGCGGCCTGGTGGCCGCGCTGGGCCTGGCCTTGCTGAGCAGCGGGGCGGCGCTCGCCCAGCCTGCCGAGCCGGGCCTGCCGCTGTGGGAGGCCGGGCTGGCGCTGGGCGGCGGCTGGGTCAGCGACTATCCTGGCGCCGACCAGAACCACGGCCGCGGCCTGGTTCTGCCTTACTTGAGCTACCGCGGTCCGGTGCTGCGGGTCGACCGCGAGGGCATCAGCGGGCGCATGGTCAAGCACAGCGACTTCGAACTCGACTTCACGGCCAGCGCCGCTTTCAACGCCCGCAACAGCGATGCGCGCCAGGGCATGCCTGCGTTGGACTATATGTTCGGGCTCGGGCCGCAGCTGATCTACAAAGGGCTGCGCAACGAATGGGGCAGCCCGACGCTGCGCCTGAAGGCGCGCGCGCTGACATCGACCGATCTGCACAGCCTGCAAGGCCGCGGCGTGATGGTCGACCCGGAGCTGCGCTGGCGCTTCAGCCCGCTCGCGCTCAGCCCGTTCGGCGGCGGGCCTGCGGCGCTGAACCTGGGTCTGCAGCCGATCTGGGCCAGCCGGGCCGCCAGCCAGTATTTCTACCAGGTCGAGCCTGCGCAGGCCAAGGCCGGCCGGCCGGCTTATGCGGCCCGGGCCGGCTACCTGGGCACCGAGTTCAGCCTGGGTCTGAGCGGGCGTCAGAGCGACAGCCTGTCGTGGTTCGTCTCCGCGCGCGGCATGTCACTGCACGGCGCTGCCAACAGCGCCAGCCCGCTGCTGCGCAGCCAGACCAACTACAGCGTCGGCGCCGGATTGATCTGGACACCATGGCACAGCGAGGCGCGCGCGGCCGACTGAGCGCAAAGCGCGCTGCGCGTTGGTCGCCCGGGCCTGTCGGTCGACTGGGCCGATCTTGCCGTTGGGGCTGCCGCTGCCGCTAGGATTGAGCGCCCCAAGGCCGGCCTAAGCCGGCCGCCCCCCGCGGGGATCAAGCCGCCAAGCCACATTTGCTTGAGAGGTGTCAGTTCCCGAGCGCGGCAGCGGATCACCGCCGCTGCCGCGCACCAGTTCCCATCCAACAGGCGCGGCCAGCTTGGCACGCACCGGAGACATTGCCATGAAACTCAAAGACCGCGTCATCGTCATCACGGGTGCTGCCAGCGGCATCGGCCGCGCGCTGGCGATTCGCTTCGCCGCCGAGCAGCCGCGCGGCCTCGTGCTGGCCGACCTGCCACGCCAGGCTGCGGCGCTCGAACAACTCGCGTCTGAGCTGTCGCGAGATGGCGCTGGCAGCGGCACGCCGGCGCCGGCGATCGCCGTGCTCGGCGACGTGGGCGTCGAGTCCGATGTCAAGGCCTTGGTCGCGGCCGCCGAGCAACGCTTTGGCCAGGTCGATGTGTTCTTCTCCAACGCCGGGCTGATCCGCGACGGCGATGAGAACACACCGGATGCCGATTGGCAGCTGAACTGGCAGGTGCATGTGATGTCGCATCTGTACGCGGCTCGCGCCGTGCTGCCTGGCATGCGTGCACGAGGCGAGGGCTACTTGCTGAGCACCGCGTCGGCGGCTGGCCTGATCACGTCGCTGCCGTCGGCCACTTACGCGGTGACCAAGCATTCGGCGATCGCGCTGGCCGAATGGCTGTCGGTGCAGCATGGTGAGGCCGGCGTCCGTGTGTCGGTACTGTGCCCGCAGGCGGTGGACACGCCGATGATCCAGGCCCGATCGGGGTCGTCGGCGGCCCGCGCCGACGGTGTGATGACGCCGGCCGAGGTGGCCGAGGTCGTGATCGCCGGCATCGAGGCTGAGAAGTTCCTGATCCTGCCGCACCCGTCGGTGCTCGAGTACTTCCAGCGCAAGGCCGGGGACTACGACCGTTGGTTGGGCGGCATGCGCCGGTTCGCGGCCAAGCTGGGCTTCGTCAAGCGCTGACGCGCCGTCAGCCGCGTGATCACTCGCGCGATCAACCGCGCTCAGCCCCGCAATCAGCCCCGCGATCAGCCTCGTAGGTGACAGGCCACCTGATGGCCCTCGCCGACCGCTTTGAGCACCGGCGCCTGCACATCGCACAAGCCTTTGCGGGCCATCGGGCAGCGGGTGTGGAAATGGCAGCCCGAGGGCGGGTGGATCGGGCTGGGCACATCGCCTTGCAGCAGGATGCGTTTTTGCTGACGTTCGCGCTTGAGCCTGGGGTCGGGGATAGGCACGGCCGACAGCAGCGCCTCGGTGTAGGGATGCTGCGGTGTGGTGTAGAGGTCTTTGGCCGCGGCGATCTCGACGATGCGGCCGAGGTACATCACCGCGACCCGGTCGCTGATGTGCTCGACCACTGACAGGTCGTGGGCGATGAAGATATAGGTCAGGCCCAGCTGCGACTGCAGGTCTTCGAGCAGGTTGATCACCTGGGCCTGGATCGACACGTCCAGCGCACTGACGGCTTCGTCGCAGATGATCAGCTTGGGCTTGACGGCCAGCGCGCGCGCGATGCCGATGCGCTGGCGCTGCCCGCCGGAAAACTCATGCGGGTAGCGGCGCATGTGGTCGGCACTCAGCCCGACGGTCTCGAGCAGTTCGACGATGCGCGCGTCGTACTCGGCGCGTGTCTTGGTCAGCTTGTGGATGGTCAGCGCCTCGCCGATGATGGCCGAGACCGTCATGCGCGGGTTCAGGCTGGCGAACGGGTCCTGGAAGATGATCTGCATGTCGCGCGCCAAGGCCCGCAACTCGCTCTTGCCGGCGTCGGTGACGCTCTTGCCTTCGAACCACACCTGGCCCGAGGTGGGCTCGATCAGCCGCAGGATGCAGCGGCCGGTGGTGCTTTTGCCGCAGCCGCTTTCGCCCACCACCCCCAGGGTTTCACCCGCAGGCAGCTCGAAGCTCACACCGTCCACCGCATGCACCTGGCCCACGGTGCGGCTGAGCAGGCCGCCTCGGATCGGGAAATGCTTGACCAGGTCTTGCACCTTCAGCAGCGCTGTCTTGCCGGTTGACTGAGTCAGGGAGCGGGCGTCGCCATTCATGTCAATAAGCCCTGGTGCCATGACGCAAATACCAGCCAGCGAACGCCGCGGAACCGGCTCTGCCGGGTCGCTGGCCTTGCCCCCTCGAGGGGGTGCACGAAGCGCGTAGGGGGTGGTTCAATGGATGGCACTTTCCAAAATGCAGGCCACCTTGTGGCCCGGTGCCACCTCGCGCAGCGGCGGCGTGGCGATGCTGCAAGCCGCCATCGCGAACTTGCAGCGGCCGGCAAAGCGGCAACCGGGTGCCGGGTCGATCAACTTGGGCACGGTGCCGGGGATGGCTTCCAACCGCACCTTGTGCAGGGCAGCGGTGTCGATGCGCGGGATGCTGCGGATCAGGCCTTGCGTGTAGGGGTGACGCGGGTGCGCAAACAGGTCTTCGGCGCTGGCCTCCTCGACCACCTGGCCGGCGTACATCACCACCACTTTTTGCGCCACTTCGGCAACCACGCCCATCGCGTGGGTGATCAGCATCACCGACATGCCCAGGCGGTCCTTCAGCTCTTGCATCAGGTCCAGGATCTGCGCCTGGATCGTCACATCGAGCGCGGTGGTCGGCTCGTCGGCGATCAGCAGCTTGGGGCTGCAGGCCAGCGCGATGGCGATCATCACGCGCTGGCGCATGCCGCCTGAGAATTGGTGCGGGTAGTCCTTGATGCGCCGCTCGGGCGTGGGGATGCGCACCAGCCGCAGCATCTCCACCGCGCGGTCCATCGCGTCCTTGCGCGACAGGCCTTCGTGCAGCCGTACGCTCTCGGCGATCTGGTCGCCCACGGTGTAGACCGGGTTCAGCGACGTCATCGGTTCCTGGAAGATGATCGCGATCTCTTTGGCGCGGATCTTCTGCATCGCCTCGGGCGGCAGCGGCACCAGGTCGCGCCCTTGCCACAGCACCTTGCCGGCGACGATCTTGCCGGGCGGCATGTCGATCAGTTTGAGCACGGTCTTGGCCGTCACGCTCTTGCCGCAGCCGCTTTCGCCGACCACGCACACGGTCTGGCCGGCGTCGATGCTGATGTCCACGCCGTCCACCGCGTGCAGCCAGCCCTCGTCGGTCTTGAAGTGGGTTTTCAGGCCCTGGATGTCGAGCAAGGGCATCAGAGAACCCGTCTGGGATCGAGCGCGTCGCGCAGACCGTCGCCGATGAAATTGATCGTCAGCACCGTGAGAAAAATAGCCATGCCAGGGAACAGCGCCCAGTGCAAGGCCATGTCCATGTAGTCGCGACTGTCGTAGAGGATGCGGCCCCAGGTGGGGATGTCGGGCGGGAAGCCCAGGCCCAGGAAGCTCAGCGTGCTCTCGGCAATGATCGCCGCTGCCACGTCGATGGTGGCGGCCACGATCACCGGACCCAGGCTGTTGGGCAGGATGTGGCGCAGCACCTGGCGCGTGGTGCTGGCGCCCAGCGCGCGCGCCGCCTCGACGAACTCTTTCTCGCGCAGGCTGAAAAACTGCGCCCGCACCAGCCGCGCCACCGGCATCCAGCGAAAGCCGCCGATCACCACGACGATCAGGATGAACACGCCCGCCTCCAGACCGAACGCGGCTTTTAGCGGCTCGCGGAACAGGAAGATCAGCAGCAGCAGCAAGGGCAGCTGCGGCAGGCTGAGGAACAGGTCGGTCAGCCACATCAGCAAGGAGTCAACCCAGCCGCGCGCCATGCCGGCCACCGAGCCGACCAGCACGCCCACCGTGATGGCCATCAGCATCGCGGCCAGGCCCACGGCCAGGCTGATGCGCCCGCCATACAGCATGCGAGCCAGCAGGTCGCGGCCCAGGTCGTCGGTGCCGAAAATGTGCGCGGCCGTGGGCGAGGCCAAGCGGGCCTTGAAGTCGATGTCGTTGATGCCGACTTTGTAGAACAGCGGCCCGAGCAACACCACCAGCACCAGGGCGCTGAGCAGCCACAGGCTCCAGTAGGCGAGGCGGTGGCGCTGGAAGCGGCGCCAGGCCTCGGCCCAGGGCGTGGTGCTGACGCGCGGCTTGTCGAGTTCAGGCGCTAGCTGGACTTGTGTGATTTCTTGCATTACCCAAGAGCCTTGCGTGGACAGTGCCGGCTAGCGGTAGCTGATGCGGGGGTCAAGCCAGCCATAGAGCAAGTCTGCCATCAGGTTGAAGAAGATCACCAGGCAACTGAACACGAAGGTGACCGCCATGATCACCGGTGTGTCGTTGCGCAGGATGGCGTCGATCAGCAGGCTGCCGATGCCGGGGATGCGGAAGATCTGCTCGGTGACGATGGCGCCGCCGAACACCGCCGGCATCTGCAGCGCCACCAGCGTCACCACCGGGATCAGCGCGTTGCGCACCACATGCTTGGTGATCACCGTGCGCTCGGCCAGCCCCTTGCTGCGCGCGGTGGTCACGTAGTCGAGTCGGATCACATCGAGCACCGCCGACCGCACATAGCGCATCATGCTGGCCGCCTGGAACAGGCCCAGCACCGTGATCGGCATGATCGACTGCCTGAACTGCTGCCACCACCAGTCCAGCCCGGTGGCCGACAGGTCACTGCGGTAGACGAACGGAAACCAGCCCAGGTAGATGCTGAAGAACAGGATGAAGATCACGCCGGTGAAGAAGGTCGGCAGCGAAAAACCGACGAAGGCCAGCGTGCTGGCAATGCGGTCGAACCACGAATAGGGCTTGGCAGCCGACAGGATGCCCACCGGCAAGGCCACCAGCATGGCCAGCAACTGCGACAGCCCGATCACCACCAAGGTCACCGGGAGGCGCTGCAGGATCAGCTGGTCAACATTGATGCGGCTGACGAAGGAAAAGCCCCAGTTGCCCTGGAACATGCTGCTCAGCCAGCTCAGGTAGCGCTGCCAGATCGGGTCGTCGAGGCCGAACTGCACGCGCAAGGCCATGCGAACCTCGGGCGGCACCGACGGGTTGTTGGCCAGGTCCTCGAAAGGGTCGCCCGGTGCCAGCGCCAGCACCGTGAACAGCACGACGCTGATGCCCAGCAGGCTGGGCAGCGCGATCAGCAGGCGGCGGAGGATGTAGTTGAGCAAGAGATCAAGCGCTCGGTGGCGCTCAAGCAAAGGGGAAGATCAAATCCATGGGCAGTTCACCTGCCTAGGCCAGCCAAGCGGCCGCAGCGGAGCCGGCTCCGCCGGGCCGCTTGCGGCGCCCCCTTGAGGGGGCAGCGCCGCAGGCGCTACGGGGGTGGGTCAAGCTTCTCGGGTCCAGTAACCGATAGCCCAGGTCAGGCTGTCCCAGGCCGAGCTGTGGATCAACATCTTGTTGACCACCCCCACTGGGCGCGGGCGGGCAAACAGCGGGATCACATAGCCGTCATTGACCACCAAGTCGTTGCACTTGATGAACATCGCGGCGCGCTTGACCGGATCGATTTCGACCTGCGCTGCAGCGAAGGTGTCGTCGTATTCCTTGTTGCTCCAGCGCAACAAGTTGCGGCTGGCCCACTTGTTGGCCTTCTGTGAGTGCTGGCTGCTGGTGAACTGCTCCATGAAGAACTGCGGGTCGGGCGCGCCCATCGTGGTGGTGAACATCTGCACGTCGGTCCAGAACTTCTGGTAGGTGTCGGGGTTGGCAAAGTCGCCGCCGAAGAACACCGAGGCCACCACGCTCTTCAACTCCAGGTCGATGCCGGCCTTGGTGCAGGCGTCCTTGATGATGGCTTGGCACTTCTGGCGCGGGCCGCTGACAGAGGTCTGGTAGACGAACTTCAGTTTCAGATTGCCCTTGGCACGGATGCCGTCAGCGCCCTTTTTCCAGCCAGCGCCCTCGAGCAGCGCGATCGCCTTGTCGATGTTGAATTCGTACTTGGTGTTGGGGCTGCGAAAGCGCGGCGGGTTGTTCAGGAAGTTGGCGGTGGCCACAGCGCCACGGCCATAGATGACTTCCTGGATGCCCTTGCGGTCGATCAGCAAGGCCATTGCGTCGCGCACGGCCTTGTCCTGGAAGACCGGGTGCTTGCTCTTGGCGCTGCCTCGTTCACCATCGACCTCGTTCCAGGGGTCGGTGACGTTGAGCGACACGAATTCGATGTCGCTGCCGGCCTTGAATTCCATCTTGCCCTTGCCGACGGCTTCCAGGCGCTTGAGGATCTCGTCCTCGACCGCCAGGTTCCAGCCGACGTCGTATTCGGTGGTCTGCAGCACGGCGCGTGCGGCGCTCGTGGCATCGCCGCCGCCCTTGACCTCTAGCGCGTCGAAGAAGGGCTGGTTGGGGATGTGGTAGCCAGCATAGGCCTCGGCCCGCAGTGTGTCGCCCGGTTTGAAGTCGACGATCTTGTAAGGCCCGGTGCCCACCGGCTTGGTGTTGGCCGGGTTGTCACGCGACTTCGCGCCCATGAAGGGCTCGAAAATATGTTTGGGCAGGATCAGCCCGGTGACGCCGGTCAGCGCCTCGGCCCAGAACGGCGTGGTCTTGGGGTAGTCGATGCGCACAGTGTGCGAGTCGATCTTGCTGACCTTGATGTCCTTGTAGGTGCCGACGGTGACCATAGCCGCTGCCGGGTCACCGGCATAAGCGGCGGTGAACACCACATCGTCGGCGGTGAAGGGCTTGCCGTCGTGCCAGGTCACGCCCTTCTTCAACTTCCAGGTCACGCTCTTGCCGTCGGCCGACAGGCCGCCGTTGGCGCGGCTGGGGATTTCGGCAGCGAGCCGCGGGACCAGGTTGCCTTCGCTGTCCCAGCCGGCCAGCGGCTCGTAGAAGATGTGGCTGGCATCTTGGTCCTTGGTGCCACCGGCATAGTGCGGGTTCAGGTGCACGGCGGCTTGCCAGTACAGCAGCTTGAGCGTGCCGCCACCGCCGCGCTTGGTCGGTTTGTAGGGAATGCTGCCTTGCGACTGGGCCAAGCCCTCGTGCATCAACATCATCGAGGCCATAGGCGCTGTCAGGCCCAGCATCACCATCTGCTGGATGAAGCCACGGCGTGGCAGCTTGCCGGTGCGCACGTCTTCGATCAGTGCGCGCAGTTCACGTTCTTCTTGCATGGTGGGGACCTTCTTGCGAGTGGGATGTTGAGCGCCATCGTGGCCGCCGGTACCCGAATACTAGCGAGAATCGCGCCAGTGCCCATCAGGGTCGTCCCGATGTTTGTGAGCCGCTACCCGGCCGGGTTTGCAAGATGGGCGTGTGGACGCCGCCATCTTCTTGCTGCACGGCCCGGCTCGCGACCGTGCTGACGGCGTGGGCTGTGACCGCGATGGCAGTTTTTGTGCGCCAGCATTCACCAAGTTCGTGCGCCTGCGTCGCCGGCCTGGGTCACGGCGCCAGTCGCGCGGCAGCGCTGACCAGGCCGAGTGCGCCCAGCCCGGCCAGCAGCGACCAGATCAGCTGCTGCAGCCTGGCTTCGTCTAGCCGCAGATACAGCCGCAGATACAGCCGACTGCCTAGCCACACGCCGAGCAGCGCAAATGGCAGCGCAACGACGATCAGCGGCCAGCCCGCAGTCGCGAGCAGGCCTGTGCCGCCGGCCCATGCCAGCGCGTACAGGTCGGTGAACAGAAAGAACGCGATCAACGTGGCACGGCTCACCGCGGTGCCCGCCGTCGAGAAATAGAAAACGATGGCCGGTGGGCCGCCGATACCAGCCGCCCCGTTGAGCAGGCCCGAAGCGATGCCCACCGCCATTGCGCCCAGCGGACCGGGCTGGCGTCGCGGCGCCAGTCGGCTGGCCAGGCCGCTGAGCATCAGCAGCGCGATCACGGTCAAGCACATCGACACGAACCATCGCATCGGGTTCGGGTCTAGCCCGGCCAGCAGCAGCAAGCCCGCAGGCGTCGAGACCGCGCAGCCGCCGATCACCCAGCGCAGTGAGCGCCAATCGACCTGGCGCCAGACGCTGGGCAGCAAGTGCACGGTACTCAGCAACTCGATGGCCAGGAAGGCCGGCACGACCTGGGCCGGCGGCAACAAGATGCTCAACGCGCCAATGCCCATCATCGAGGAGCCGAAGCCCGACAAGCCGCGAACGACAAAGGCCAGCAGCGTCGCCGCAGCGATCCAGGCCAGCGTCGCGAGGTCGAAGCCTAGCAGCGTGGTCACCGACTCAGCGCCAGGGCCTGCGACCCGCGTGCGAAGTCAGGCCTTCAAGCGAAGCGCGCCCAGGTAGTCGCGCTTGCCCAGCACGACGCCCTTGGACCGCAGGATGTCGTAGGCGGTGCTGGCGTGGAAGAAGAAATTGGGCAGCGAGAACGACAGCAAAAAGCCTTGGGCGGTGAAAGGCATTCGGGTGCCGCGGATCTCGAAGACCATGTCACCGCCGTCGAGCGCGTTGACCTCTTGCGGCGTCAGCTTGTGCAGCGCGGCGCTGGTGTCGGCGATGAGCGCCTGAAGCCCTGGGTAGTCTAGCGCTTGCAGGTCGGCCGGCGGGCGGAAGACACCGCTGCGAATCCCCTCAAACGCGCCCAACGAGTGGTGCGCGACAGACTGGATCTGGAAGCGCAAAGGCAGCATGTCGGGCGCCAAGCGCGTTTCGACGAGATCGTCGGGCGCCAGGCCTTGGGCTTGGGCATGGGCCATACCTTTTTCCAGGCACTTGGAGACCGCGCCCAAGGTTTGCAAGTAGGTCGACACGCTGGCGTCGTAGAGTGAAATCGACATGAGTAGATGGCTTTCTTCAGGGCTGCCGCTGCAGTCCCGCAGCGGCTTCGGGTGGGCGGGGTGCGGACTCAGCCGCGCAGCGGGAAGCCGACCAGGGCTTCGAGCTGCTGCAGCGCGAGGTCGGGGTCGCCGACCTTGATCGTTCGCATGCCCATGTCGCGCGCCGGCTTGAGGTTGACGCCGAGGTCGTCGAGGAACACCGCCCGATCGGGCGCGACGCCGAGCGCATCGCACATCATCCGGTAGATCAATGGGTCTGGCTTGCGAACGCCGGCTTTCGAGCTCTCGATCACCTGGTGAAACATGGCCATCACCTCGTCGCGGCCCGAAGGGTTCAGGCCGACCGAGTCCGGGCTCGAGACGTTGTTGGTGATCAGTCCGATCTTGAGCTTGGGCTTGAGCCGGCGCAGCGCCTCGACCATCGCCGGGCGGATCGTGCCGCCGAGCAGTTCGATCACTTCGCGGCCCCGCACCACATGGCCCAGCGCCGCGCATTCGTCGGCGAAGGCCTGGTCGAAGCCCTGCAGGTCGATGTCGGCGCGCTCGAACTTGGCCCAGGCGTTGTCGTGGTGGTTGGTCGCGTTGACGCCGCGCAGAAAGTCCTGCGGCAGGCCACGCTCTGTCTCGAAGCGCCTGAACGACTCGAATGGCGACGAGCTGATGACGCCGCCGAAATCCCAGATCACTGCCTGAATGTCTTGTTCTTTCACCTTGTCTCCGGGTTCATCATGGTTGTCTGGCTTGTGGCTCGGGCATTGTCAGTCCCGGCCTGGCGGGGGCGCTGTGCTGCAGGCGACGCGCTCGCGCGCTGGGGCCTGCGGGCGGGCGATTCATTCGGCGGCGACCTGCACCAGGCGTTTGCCGATCGTCTCGCCCTTCATCATGCCGATCAGCGCTGCTGGCGCGCGCTCTATGCCCGGCACGATGTCTTCCTGGAAAACGAGCTCGCCGCTGCGCAGCCAGGGTGCGACGCGGGCCTGGTAGGCCGCGAGCTTGTGCACATGGTCATAGATGATGAAGCCGGTCATCGCGATCCGCTTGCTCAGCAGCGCCTGCAGGCCTTTGATGCCGGCGTCGCCGACCTCGTTGTAGGCCGAGATCATCCCGCAGACCGGGAACCTGGCGGCGACATTGGCATGGCGCAGCGCGGCTTCCAGCGTGGTGCCGCCGACGTTGTCGAAGTACAGGTCTATGCCTTGCGGGCATTGCTCGCGCAAGCCCTGCTCGATGGCCAGCGTCTTGTAGTTGAAGGCCGCATCGAATCCGCATCGATCCAGCAGGAACGCCACCTTGTCGTCGCTGCCGGCCGAGCCGACGACGCGTGCGCCGGCGCGTTTGGCAAATTGCCCGGCGAGTTGACCGACCGCGCCAGCGGCCGACGAGATGTAGGCGGTGTCGCCGGGCGCAGGCTTGCCGATTTCGATCGCGCCGACCCAGGCGGTCAGTCCGGGCATGCCCAGCACCGACAGCGAATGGCTGATCCGGCCCAGTGAAGGGTCGATCTTGTGCAGGCCTTCGCCGCGCAGCGCGACGCTGCGCAGCGCCCAGTCGAGAAAGCCCCAGAC
>Ga0214919_10008602_pt1 | contig 13382 bp, 9 predicted proteins | sample LL1503_MetaG_FD_177994 | JGI IMG/M metagenome (GOLD analysis project Ga0214919, IMG submission 177994) | Freshwater microbial communities from Lake Lanier, Atlanta, Georgia, United States - LL-1503 | ecosystem: Environmental > Aquatic > Freshwater > Lake | place: USA: Georgia | collected 2015-03-15
CCGCGTGATTTAATCACGCCCCCTGCCCAGCAGAATTTGCTGCGTTAGAGCTTCTTGGTTAATTGGAGCGACCAGGACTGACCGCGGGCCATCAAGTTATAGATCGCCGGATCATAGCCGCGTGAATCGCTGGAGAGCGGTGGCTTGCTGTTGCGCAGATTGATAACCCCGAGGCGAATCGTCGTGTCGTTGGTCCACTTGTTATTTGTGCGCAAACGATAGGAAATATTCGCGTTGTAGGTAATCGAATCACTCACGCGATAACGATAGACCGTGGCGCTGTTAGTAACCACGGGGACAATATAATTTGGCGCGCCGAGCGAATCGTAGATCGCTTGGGTGGTGGTGGCTCCACTATCGCTATAGTCGCCGATGTAGTACGCCGAGAGCCCCGCGCTCCAAGCATCACGCCGCCAGCCAACGGTAGCGCTGCCGCGCCAGACCGGAGTGGCGCCGCCGACACTGGCCGAATTGGTCCAGAGCAGATTAGTGCGCGAGGCCCCAGCGGAGTTATAAGCGTGGAAGTCGATGAGCTTCGTCCAGGTCGTGTTAAACGTGAAATTGCCGATGGCGGTGACGGGAAAACGATAATTTAAATCAAAATCCACCCCGTTCACAAATTCCGAAGCTTTATTGAAATAAGTCGTGCGCAAAATATCGATCGCACCGACGACTGCTTTTTGATTACCGGCGGTCCGGGTGGAATTGTAGAGCGTAAAGAAATCACGATCGGCCTGCGTGACCGCCAAGCGCACGACGGAGCCGTCGCCTTTGTAATTAGCGGTGCCGGAGCCCAAATCGATGGACCCGATTGACTGGCCAGCGGCGAGCGCAGCCTGTGTGGCGACGTTAAGCGCTAAATTGTCATCGGTAATCGAGCCGGAAGCAGCGATCACATTAGTTTGCGCGATCTCCCAGTAATCAACCCCGAGGGAGAGGCCCTTAAGCAGCGGCACCTCGATCACGATTCCAGCAGACTTGCCCTTGGATTCTTCAGGCTGAAGATTCGGATTGCCCGCGGCTATGCTGCGACGATTCGAAGGACCGTCGGTGGTCAGACCAGTGACTCCGCTACGGTAAGTATCCGTGCTGCCGGTCACCGTACGAATCAAGGTGCCGGTGAAAAGCTGCGCTAAGTTAGGCGCATGAAAGCCCTCGTTGTAGGAGCTGCGCACCATCGCCCAGGAGAACGGCCGCCAGTTAACCCCGAGCTTGGGCTTCGTGGTATCACCAAAATCAGAATAACTTTCAAAACGCGCAGATGCCGACAGCTCCAATGAGCGCACGAGCGGCAAGCGGAATTTATTACCAACGAGCGGAATGCTTGTCTCAACGTAAGCCGCTTCCACATGACGCGTGCCATGGGTATCGGAGTTGGGGGAGAACCCGAGGAAATCGTTAGTGGCTTCATCTAAACCGGAGCCAGCCGGATTTAAGCCCGCGTAGGCTGGACGCATATCGTCATAGCCTTCGTAGCGCCACTCGCCCCCGACCGCCGCGCCGATCGCGTTGCCGCCCCAGATCGAGAGCACATCGCCGGCCGCGCGGACGTCGCCGCTCGCCAATTTTGTGATGCCCTCACGAATAAATTTCGAGCGGAAGCCCGACTGCACCATCGAAGAATTAACGTACGGACCCGTCGCCACGAGGGCGCCGTTCTGAACGGCAAAGGTCCGCGTGAAAGGATTAAACGCCTTCAACGGATCGGTCTGGTTAATGGCGGCGATGAGCAGGCTCTTCCGGCTCGGGCCTTCCTCTTCATCGGTGACGTGAGCTTGCGAATAGAGTACCGCGCTCTCCCAGGTCCAGTTGTTGAAAAGTTTACCGCGCAAGCCGGCCACGCCGCGATAAACGGTATCGGTAACCGTCGCGGTGCGATCCATCAAATCGGTCAGCCGCTTATTCGTGATCGAAACAGCGGAAGGCGTGCCGGTCAGACGCGGCGTGCCATCGGTGTTAGCCGCACCTGTGGTCGACCAAAAACGCGTACCAAAGGGATTCCACGGATTAGTGGCCGGCACGATAATGAAGCCATCGGTGCTCTGCGTGATTCCATCCGGCTCACGATAGGTCAGCGAGTCAGCGCGATAGAAACTCAGATCAGAGAAAAAAGTAACGCGGCTATTGAGATCATACTCGCCACTGGCGAAAATATTGAAGCGCTTCGACTGCGGCTGGATCACGCGGTAAGCGTTATTATTCCAGTAGTAGTCATGCGTGATCCCGGCGCGAGAAGGCGAAGCCGTTAAAAATTGCGCGCCGCCCAGCCCATCGCCATTAGGAGCGAGATAAAACACGCCCGTCGCGGATGCGAGGGTCGTAGGCACGCCCGTTGGCCGCGCCCCGGTGAAGCCGGTGACCGCCCCAAAGGCGTTGGTCGCGGTGATCGTACCGAGCAGATAATTACCATATTCAGTAGTAGCAGAACGTAGATTGAACGTGGTGTTAGTGGAAACATTCCACGGCGCCGGAGCGCGGTAGCTGTTGTCAGCCTCGGCTGAAAATGACCGATCCCGCGCAAACATCGCTTGGCGGGTATAGTAATCAGCCACGATCATGCCGCGACCTTTCCCATTGGAAAAATCGAAGCCATGCGTGAGGGTAGAGCGGAATTCTGCCCCATCGCGATAATTGGTCTCCCCATAACGCAATTGCAGCTCGGTGCCGTTATAATCATGGCGGGTAACATAGTTAATGACGCCAGCCACTGCATCGGTGCCATAAATTGAAGAGGCGCCATCGCGCAGCACGTCGATATGATCAAGGCCGCGATTGGGCAGCTGATTGACATTGGTCGACAGCGTGGGGACGCCCGCCTCGGATTGACTGATCGGGTGCGGAGCGAGGCGACGGCCATTCAATAAGACGAGCGTGTTGCTCGAAGGGATCCCGCGCAGCGAGACCGTGGCGTTATCGCCGCGAGCGGTGGCACCCAGGGTAGCCGTTTCGTTGCCCGGCAAACCGGTGACTTGGGGCAGCGAGGTGAGCAGGTCCGAAGCTTGCGAGGCATCACGCACTTCCATCGCCTCACGATTGAGCACGGTAACCGGTAGGGTCTTTTCTGCGTCGAGGCGCTTAATATTAGAACCCGTGACGGTGAAAGTCTGGAGCACCACCGTCTCTTCTTTGGAGCTCTGAGCCGCGGGCGCGGTCGGGCTCAATTGAGCTTGGGCTAAAGAAAGGCTGGCGGCAAAAGCCAGCAGCGCGAGATTGCTCGCGCGACGAAGTGTATAGGGTGTTAGGTTCATAGGTGTCAGGGTTAAATAAATTAAAGACTGGAAAGTGGCAAGAGGTGTTGCATCGCCGATGGGGCCATTCCCTGGTTCGAGTGCTCGACATTAGGCACGGTAGCTAAGGTCCAATTAAAAGGCGTGTTCAGCGCCGCGGCCGCGGCCTTAGCGTGCGCAAAGAAATAGTGCCCGCGGGCAAAACGATAGAGACCTTGCGCATCAGCTTCCGGGGTATGGCGAAGGCTTTTGTGCTGTGGATCAATATCGGCCTCGCCCAAAAGCACCACCAGCGGACGCGCAAATGCCGTCCGGAGCGCCGCCTCGTTTAAAACCGTCCCTTTAAGTCCGTAGGGAAAAGCAGTGGTCAATTCGGGCAGCATATACCAACCGGCATTGGCCGCGATCAGACGAGTCACCCGCGCCTCTGGGACAAAATACAAAAATCGCTGGACGAATTGCGCTCCCGCCGAATGGCCATAGATCAGGTAATTGTTGCGCTGACTGCCCAAGCGCTCCCGGACGGCGTCAAAGATCGGCTCGATCATGCTGTAGGACCATTGGGCCCGCGGCACCGACTGGCCGCTGACATCAAATAAATTACCGGAATTAAAAGCCTCTTCGCCGGGGAATTCAGTTTTAGAGAATTCCGGAACTATCAGCAGTACTTTTTTCTGCTCAGCCAGTTTCACCCAATCGTTTAAATATTCCTCGGCGTTGCGCCCCACCCCATGAATCACAAACAGCACCGGTGCATCTGCCGACGCTCCCGCCGGACGATAATGCCACACGGTCAATTTATGGCCGCCACTGGTGAAGAGGAAACTCCCCCGTGTCGCCGACTCCGTCCCGAGCGCCGTCAGGCTCAAGCCAACTAAACCGAGGGCAAGGAAAAGGAGCCAAAAGCAACGCATGCGTAAAGGGTGATGACAGGAAGGAAGATGGATTAATGGGGCCTGCGATCAGCCGCGTTAGACCCACAAGATAATATGCAAAGGCCCTCAATGAACCAATCGTTCCATTATTGTCTAGCTAAACTCCCCTGTTGGGATGGCGTAGTTATAGGTAAGGCTCCCGCCGAGCTAACTCCTTAGCTACTAAGGCCGAGGCGCCCTCGCGTTAAGACCGCAGCCGCCAGTCACAGGCCGGAGCCAGCGGCGGGCTCGATATGCACCGTCACATCGCTGATACGATGACTCGCCGAAGCGATGAGTGCATCTTTGACGGCGTGCGCGATGCCGTGGCCTTCACGCACGGTTAAGTCACCGTCCACCCGCACTTGAATATCCACGAGGTGACTGAGTCCACTTTTGCGCATCCGCACTTTGTCGAGCGCCTGCACCCCCGACACCGCGAGGGCCAGCGCCCGCACCTCATTTTCGAAATTCTGCGGCGCAGCTGTATCCATCACATCGCCGAGGGCCTGCATAAACATACTAAAACCATTGAAGGCGATAATCACACAGCCAAATAAAGCAGCCCAGTCATCGGCGGTTTCCCAACCTGCGCCGCCCCATAGCGCGATACTAATACCCACAAAGGCGGCGCCCGAAGTGATGGCATCAGACCAATGATGCATGGCCTCAATCCCCAGCGCCGTGCTCCCCACTTCTTCGCCCGCCAGCCCCATGCGCCGCGAGAACCATGTTTTTGCAACGATCACGCCAGCTAACACTAATAAGGTCCACCAGGCCGGACCTTGATGGGGCGTCCGAATTTCATGGATGGCATGCGAGGCCACCCAGCCGGCCATCACAAAAATAAATAAGGCGACCACCAACCCAACGAGCGGCTCCGCTTTGCCGTGCCCGTAAGGGTGATTCGCGTCTGGCGGACGCGCCGCCACCCGAAAACCCGCCCACACCAGCGTCGAAGATAAAATATCGAGCATGGACTCAGCCGCATCCGCAATCAGCGCATAGGTGTGGCCGAAGATGCCCCCCGCTAATTTCACCACCGCCAGCACGGCGTTTAGCCCAATGCCCCGCAGCACCAAGCGCGCACTGTTATTTGCGCGCTGGGCGACCGCTTGATGCACATCGAACGGCTTCATCTTAGAGCGCGGGAATTTGCTGATGAAAAACCATGCGGCACGTTGAGTGCTCCCCGCACGACACTCAAGCCTCCTGTCGGCCGCACACGTCGGCATTGACCGCCACCCGCCACCGCGACATACAGCAATCGCCGTTTATGTCTGACACTGCATCCCCGCTCGCCACTGATCCGGTAAAACAATTTTCAGTTTTTTTACCGAATCGCGTTGGCCAACTTTATGATCTGACGGCCTTGCTCGCGAAGCATAACGTGCACGTGATGGCGATGACCACTCTCGACACGACGGATTGCGCGATCGATCGATTAATCGTGGATGACCCAGACCGCGCGCGCGAATTGATGGCCGCCACTAATTTTGCCTATACCGAATGCGATGTGCTGGCCGTAGAGATTACGGATGAATCGCAACTGCAAGGCGTGCTGAAGGCGCTGCTCACCGTGGAAATTAACATTCACTATCTCTATTCTTTTTTTATGCGACCCGAGGGAAAATCGGCTCTCGCGCTCAGTGTGGAAGATAATGATCTCGCGGCGAGCGCGCTCAATACGCGCGGCTACAAGGTGCTGACTCAGCGGGATATTTCGCGCTGAAGGCGGGCGCCGTTGCCTCAGCACTCCGAGGCCAGGCGGCGCGGGCTGGTTAGCCTTTTACGCCCACCAGCTTTTCGCCCTCGAGCAAATAGACACCGGTCAGATAACCATTCTCGTACATCTCGCCCACGCGAAGTTTGCCTTCAAAAGTAATCGGCACGTCCATCAGCGGCTTCACGCCAGCGCCGATCATTTTGACCACCACCCACTCGTTGATTTTCGGCATGACGCCATAGCAACACATCATGGGATCTTTAACCAAAAGTAGTTCCTTCACCAACCCGCCCTCCATCCGAACCGGCAACATATAACCCGTCACCGCCACTTTCTGCTGATTGAGGGCCTTGATCTTAGCCGGGATTTGATCAGCGCCCGACGGAGGTAGCGCCTTGGGATCCGCATTGTTAAATTCTGGCGCGGTGAACGCGAAAGAGGCCAAGCGATCGAAACCGACCACCTCATATTCTACGGCGGCGGGGCCGACGATCGGCAAGCTGCCTACACAGAGGCCAAAGCATGAACGGAGGAGACGCCAAGAGCACTTCATGTCGGCAAAATACTCAGGATCTCCGCCGCGTCAAAGGATTTGGCCGCCCCGCAACCTTGGAGGCGGGTTGCCTGATCGCCGCTGACCGCTTCAGGATACCGGAGCGATCGTCTCAGCCACCGACACCCGATAAGCCTTAAACGCCGGCACGCACCCACCGAGGATACAGAGCCCGACAAAAACGGCGGGGCCCCAGCAAAAAACTGGATTCCATTGCAGCGGCTCAAGCACGACCCCGGTCTGCGCCTGAATGAGGGCCGCCACCGACCCAGCGAGCCCAGCAAAGACGGCGAAACCCGCGGCTGATCCAAGCAGACCGATCACAGCCGCCTCCCCGACGACCGCCCCAAATACCGTGCGCCGACGGGCGCCGAGCGCGCGCAAAATGGCAATATCTCGAGCGCGGGCGCTCATGGAATTATAAATACTGACCAAAACAGAACCTGAAGCCACCACCGCCACCAACCAAGCCACGAGGGTCAGCACCTGATCAAACCAGGCTATTTTGTTAAACAATTCCGCCACAATTGTTCCAATCGGATAGGCAAAGGTCAGCCGCCCGCCTGGGCTATTAAGCCGCAAATTTAGCATCATCCCAGCCTCTGGGGCCCGCAATTGCACGAGCACCGCACTCAGCTCAGTCGCCGCCAGCGGATTATGCCCCTTCATGGTTTGCACTCCCTCCAGCGGAATCCAGATCACGCGATCAACCGGCGTGTTGGTCGGGGCCAAGACCCCGACCACCGTATAAGTCTCCTCATGCTGCTCTGCCTGAGGATTGAAAATGAGGCCATGCGAAGGATGAAAAGTCGTCCCAACCTGCCACCCTAATTTTTTGGCCGCATAACTTCCGACCACGGCTTCAAGTTTGCCGATTTGAAAAAACCGCTCGCCGCGACCGACCTGATAACGATGGCCCGGCATATATTCCACGTCCGTAAATAACGCTTCGGTCGTGCCCGCGATGCGCCAGCCTTGATAATTATCCCCGACCGCCAACGGAATCGCCGTTTTCACCTCGCGCTGATGCCGGATCATTTCGAAATCGGCGGCGGTGAGATTACCGGGCGATGCCTCGAGATGAAAAATTGCATTCAGCACGAGTTGCAACTTCGACCCGCGCGCCCCAAGCACCGCATCGAAGCCAGAATTGGTCGCCGCGAACACCGCCTGTGATTGCGTCTTCACCACCCACACCGTCAGCAATAAACCGCTCGCCAACGCAATGCTACCCGCGGTCACCAGCGTCGCCAGCAAGTGCTGCCGCAATGAACGATAGATAAGATTGAGGATCATCGCGGAAAAACAGTCGGCGGTGCGGCTAAAGCCCGATTGATCGTCATGAAATCCTGCATTTGCTCAAACTGAGCGAGCACGCGCTCATCGTGACTCACCAACAATAAAGCTGCCCCAGATTCGCGACATACCTCGCGAATCAGTTGCAGCGCTTCCCGAGCATTACGGCGGTCGAGATTACCTGTGGGTTCGTCGGCAAGAACCAGCTCGGGCCGATTAGCCAACGCCCGCGCGACCGCCACCCGTTGCTGCTGACCCGTGGAAAGCTGGCGAGGATAATGACCGAGTTTATCGCCCAGCCCCACCCGCTGTAACAAAGCCACCGCTTTAGCCCGGTCCACGCCACGGCCAAAGGCCATTCCCAGTTCCACATTTTCTAAAGCCGTATGCCCCTGGAGTAAATTAAAGGTCTGAAAAATATAGCCAATGCTCTCCGCCCGTTGCCGATCACGCCCCGCTTCGCTTAGTTTCGTTATCTCTCTTCCAGCGAGCAAGATAGAGCCGCTATCAGGAGCGAGGATGCCTGCAATCAGATGGAGAAAAGTCGTTTTGCCCGAACCACTTTCGCCGCGCAGCGCTCGCTGCTCACCGGCTTCCAAGGTGAATGCAGCAACCTCCACCACCCGATGAACAGCGCTGGGGTCGCTCCGCTTAAACCCAGGCGCCGCGTAGGTCTTAATCAGGTTTTTAACTTCGAGCAGAGGCATAAGCGCATTTAACAGTCTTCACAGATAAAATTAAACTACCTAACAGGTCAATGCCGAGGCGGTTTGCAGCTGGATTATACTGGCCTCACTCGCGGCCGCTTGGCAGGTTTCCCGCGTTCAGTACCCTTACCCTTAGTTATGCTTAAATCCAATGTTTGGAAACAAACGGGAGCGCTGATTTTAGCGCTAGCCACTTTAGCAACTCCCGCCTTTGCCGGCGAAGCTGACATCAAGATCCCTGATCTTACTCATGTGCACTTCGATGGCCTCGGTGGTGTCAGCGGTCTCACGCTGATGTACTGGGGGATCGTGATCTGCGCGCTCGGCGCCGCGTTCGGCCTCATTCAATACACCCAGACCAAAGCCCTCCAAGTGCATTCCTCGATGGCGAGCGTCTCGCACATGATTTGGGAGACCTGTAAAACCTATTTATTCACCCAAGGTAAGTTCCTCGCCATTCTTTGGGTGCTGATCGGCGCGTGCATGATCTACTACTTCGGCGTCTTGTCACACAACACCGCCGCCCATGTCGTGGTCATTCTGCTCGCGTCAGTTCTGGGCATCTTGGGCTCTTACGGCGTCGCGTGGTTCGGCATTCGTATCAATACCGTCGCTAACTCGCGCACCGCCTTCTCCGCCCTTAAGGGCAACGCGCTCAACACGCTCTTCATTCCGCTTCGCTCCGGCATGAGCGTCGGCCTGCTTTTGGTCTGCGTCGAATTGTTCTTCATGATTTGTATCCTCGTGTTCTTGCCTCGGGAACTCGTCGGACCTTGCTTCATCGGCTTCGCCATCGGCGAATCCCTTGGCGCCTCCGTCCTCCGCATCTGCGGCGGTATCTTCACCAAGATCGCCGATATCGGCTCTGATTTGATGAAGATTGTTTTCAAGCTGCCCGAAGATGATCCCAAGAATCCTGGCGTCATTGCTGACTGCACCGGCGACAATGCCGGTGACTCCGTCGGGCCAACGGCCGATGGCTTCGAAACCTACGGCGTGACCGGTGTAGCGCTTATCTCGTTCCTCGCCCTTGCGCTGGTTGATAGCCAAGAACTCTGCGCCATGCTCATCATCTGGCTTTTCGTAATGCGCGCGCTGATGATCGTCACCTCCCTCGTCTCTTATTTCATCAACGATGCCTTCTCGAAGGCCAAGTACGGTCACCTAAAGGATTTTGATTACGAGGCCCCGCTAACGCACCTCGTCTGGATCACCTCGGCTGTTTCGATCGGTATCACTTTCGTCGCCTCTTACTACCTACTCGCTCACCAAGCCGGTATTAACCCAGCGCTCTGGTGGGTGCTTTCCGTCATCATCAGCTGCGGGACCATCGCTGGCGCGCTGATTCCCGAGTTCACCAAGGTCTTCGTCAGCACGAATTCCCGTCACGTCAAAGAAGTCACCAATTGCTCGAAGCACGGCGGAGCCTCCCTCAACATTTTGTCCGGCCTCGTCGCCGGCAACATGTCTGCTTTCTGGATGGGCCTCGTGATCATGCTGCTGATGGCGGCTTCTTATTACTTCTCCCAAAATGCCGCGCTGCTGGCGCTGATGCCCACTAAGTTCTTGTTCGCCGCGCCGATCTTCGCCTTCGGCCTCGTGGCCTTCGGCTTCCTCGGCATGGGCCCGGTCACCATCGCCGTCGATAGCTACGGTCCCGTGACCGATAATGCTCAATCGGTTTACGAACTCTCGCAAATCGAAGGCCGCCCCGGCATCGCCGCAGAAATCGAAAAAGATTTCGGTTTCAAGCCAGACTTCCACAACGCCAAATACCAACTCGAGAAAGGCGATGGCGCGGGCAATACCTTTAAAGCCACGGCCAAACCCGTCCTCATCGGCACGGCGGTAGTCGGCGCGACCACCATGGTGTTCGGCATTATCATGCTCCTGCAGAAATTGTATGAAATCCAAGTCGCGTCTGGAGTGGCGGGACCATTCAAGGAAGTCATCGGCGCGCTGAGCATCGTGCAGCCGGAGATTATTCTCGGTCTAATCATGGGCGGATCCGTCATCTACTGGTTCACTGGCGCCTCGATGCAGGCCGTCGTCACGGGGGCTTACAGCGCTGTGGTCTACATCAAGGAGCACATGAAGCTCGACGCTACGACCGCCTCTGAAAAAGACTCCAAGGAAGTCGTGCGCATCTGCACCGTCTACGCCCAAAAAGGCATGTGGAATATCTTCATCGTAGTATTCTGCTTCGCTTTAGCCCTGCCGTTCTTCAATGCGTACTTCTTTATCGGCTACCTGATCGGCATCGCGTTCTTCGGTCTGTTCCAAGCCATCTTTATGGCGAATGCCGGCGGCGCCTGGGACAACGCGAAGAAGATCGTCGAAGTGGAACTTCGCCAAAAAGGCACCGACCTACACGCGGCCACGGTGGTCGGTGACACCGTAGGCGATCCGTTCAAAGACACTTCTTCAGTCGCCATGAATCCCGTGATCAAGTTCACCACCCTCTTCGGCCTCCTCGCCGTCGAGATCGCGGTCACCATGACCAATCAGAACCTCAAAACCGGCATCGGCCTATTCTTCTTCGCCGTGGCCCTCGTGTTCGTGTATCGCAGCTTCTACTGCATGCGCATTCCAGAGGACAAAAGCGCCGGAATCTAATCGATGCAACCAGACCCTGCCCCTTACGGCAGGTTCGTTTAATTCTCCAAGCCGCGGCAAGTGCCGCGGCTTTTTTTAGCTAAAAATTTTCCGCAAGGCGGCCCGCGCGAGTGCATTTTCCTCCGGCAGTCCGATGGAAATACGCGCCCAATCGGTCATCGGCGGAAACGCCCGGGCGATCGAAACACTCTCCGCTAACATCGCCGCCGCTACTTTCGCATGCTCGCGACCCGTCTGGAAAAATACAAAATTAGTCTGCGATGCCGCATACGGCCGGCCCAACTCGCGCAGCAGAGCCAGCAATTTTTCTTTCTCGGCCACAATCTTCGCCCGCGTGGCAGCGACATAACCATCATCACGCAAGCTAGCCACCGCCGCCGCAATACTCGGGCTCGTCAGCGAACCCAAACCATAGTTTCTCAACTGAGCCGCGAGCTTGGGCGAAGTAACCCCGTAGCCGATGCGCATCCCCGCGAGGCCATAAATTTTTGAAAAGGTGCGCGTGACGATCAAATTACGATCGGCGTGGACCAGCCCGACCAGCGTGCGCCCCGCATAGTTATCGGCGAGATCCAGATAGGCTTCGTCTAAAAAGACCAAGGTCTGACGCGAAATTTCTTTCACGAAGGTGGCGAGCGCGGTGGGATCAACGACCGTGCTGGTTGGATTATTAGGGTTAGCGATATAGATCACGGTAGGCCGATCGCTGATCTTTGCCGCCATCGCCGCGAGATCGTGTTCGAGCTGCGCGTTAACAGGCACAGGAATACCCCGACCGCCGAGAGCCTCCACCGCCCGCGGGAGCTGCAGATAACCGGGTGAAGCGTAAATCGCATCGCCTTTCTGCAAACCAAATTGCACGCCGACCGTCTCGAGCAGTTCGCCCGAGCCAACGCTCAAGACGATGTGATCTGGCGTCACCCCTTCTTTTTTTGCAATGAGCGCGATCAACTCATTCACTTCGCCATAAGGATAACGGGCTGCTTTACCCGCTGAGAGATTGCGCATCATCGCCTCGAGGGCCGCCGGGGAGGGACCAAATGGATTCTCATTGAGCGATAGCCGCGCCCGCACGGGGAGCGTAGCGGCTAAGCGTTCCGGCGTCATTTGCGCCGCCGCTTCAAAATTCATCAACCGCGACGTCAGCGCGAGCCCCGCGAGGGTCGCTCCGTTAGAAATTAACCACTGACGACGACTAAGCGGCAAAGGAGTGAACATAAAAAATAAATAAGTTAACCCAACCCACCACCCATACCCCGCCTCTCCCACCCAACACAAGCCGTCCTTCCACCAGCCGATTCGTTCGGTTTGTAATATATTATATTACAAACCGAGTGTCGGGGCGGTGAACTTGGGCGGCTATGGGCGGGCTAATTTAGATCACTGTCTTTGCCCTCGGCCCCGCGGCGGGCGGAGGGCACGATGGCGCGGCACTGAGACGAGCTTAAAGCCACGGGTCGAAGAGGATTTTGATGGCCTGCTTGGTGCGCAGCAATTCCACCCCGGCGGCGTACTGAGAAAAGGGCAGGGTGTGCGTAATCAAGGGGGCCAAATGCAATTTTCCCTCGGTGATAAACCGCAACGCCGTCTCGGCGGCGGCACGATTGTGATCACCGTAACCCATTAGGAGCAGCCCCGGACCAAACATGTGCCGACCACTGTAGCGCACCTCTTCGCGGAGCACGCCGAACAAAGTGACGCAACGCTGCGTGCGATCTAAGAGAAATTCAATGGAGGCGGGTACACCTGTGAGATCAATCGCATCATCCAAGGCGCCGACTCCCCGCGCGGCTGGCCACGCCGTGGCATCGGGCTCCACGGTGCGATGTCCGCCAAGCGCGGCGGCTAAGGCCCGGCGTTCAGCTACCGGATCAATCCCGATGACTTCGGCGGCGCCGTGTGCGCGCGCTAATTGCACCGCCACCAATCCGGCGGGCCCCAATCCGCTCAGCCCGATGCGCCGACCCGCAATCCCCCCCAAGCGCGCTAGTTGCTGAAAGGATACTTCTACGCACATCGCTAATTCTAGCGAAGCGATCGCCGCGGCGCTAAGCGCCGTGGGCACCTCGAGCAAATCTTCTGCCCGCAGAATATTATACTGCGCATAACAACCCTGCGGCCGCCGGCCGGTATCACGCCAGACCGCCACCCGCGCCCCCACGTGCAATGTGCCCACGCCGGCGCCGAGCGCCGCGACTTCGCCGACCGCCTCGTGCCCTGGCTGGCCCGGCAGATAGGGATAAGCCAATTTCATCCCCGGAAACATGGGCTGACCGCCGAGAATATGCAGATCCCAGTGAGGACAAGTCGCGATGGCGAGAATCCGCACCAAGACTTCCCCTG
>Ga0214919_10008603_pt1 | contig 13382 bp, 4 predicted proteins | sample LL1503_MetaG_FD_177994 | JGI IMG/M metagenome (GOLD analysis project Ga0214919, IMG submission 177994) | Freshwater microbial communities from Lake Lanier, Atlanta, Georgia, United States - LL-1503 | ecosystem: Environmental > Aquatic > Freshwater > Lake | place: USA: Georgia | collected 2015-03-15
GTCCTAGTGCTGTCTCTTTTTTCTTGCTGCTCAGAGAATACATCAGAAGATAGTCTAGATAAGGGTCACCTCCTGTGCTTCCTGTGTAGTTTAGGGGAAGAGCTCTGTAGTCTTTAATCACCACGTAGGTAACAAATAGAATACACTTTTGAGCAACGTTTTCTATCACTTCGTACCTGACAGGTGCCTGAATTTGAGTTGAATCTTCAGGAACAACCCTCAGAATAGCTGCAAACTTATAGTCCTGAAACCCTCTGAAATTTGGAACGAATTTATCTAGATCGTTCTGAGGATTGGGAAGTGTACTTCTTCTCTTGAGAGAAATTTTAACACCTCTAAAGATGGTGTCGTAGAATCCGGTGACTTTATTGTATTTGAAGGGGGTGAAAAATTCTTTCACCTGATCAGTCTTGTCGTAGTAAATCCCAGGATAGTCGATAGGGTCAACGGTAAAGTAGGACTCAAAATAATCTTTCCCCGAAGGAGAAGCATCTCTAATTTTAGCCAAATCTATCTTGTAAGGAAGATAGTTGTTCTGGGAAGAAATTGAGGATGCAGGGTATTCTCTAGGAACTCCCTCCAATAGCATCCATTCGTGGGTTAGATACTGTGGATTTGGGGTGTCCTGTTGAAATCCAGGAGAAAAGTTGGTCGGAGTAAATGCAGGGCTAACATTTAGTCTATATGCATTCCCCCTGGCATCAGTTCCTCCGTTATAAGCCCACTTGTTGATATACGGAACTATTCTCGATTTGTTTGCTCTTGTAACCGTATAGTTCTCCTCTAAGAACTGATACTCGGTATCAAGTTTTCCGTACTCAAACAGGGTCTGCTTGATGTTCTCATCGACTATCTGTTCGGGAAGTAGGCTCTGAATTCCATAAAATCCGTTGAATGAATTTAGATCCTGCTCAGACTGAACACTAGTTCCATAGTTGTATGTTGGGGTAGAGAGAACAGAGTTGACGTATCCCATTCTGGTAAATACTGCAGGAAGAACTATCGCATTCTGTCCGTTTAAAAGAAGATCCTCAAATGTGGTCGAGGACAATCCAATAAAGACTTGTCCAGGATTAATTATCCTCTCGTTGATTGTTCCTGCCTCCACTTTAATTTGCCCTTGTCTCACGTAGTATTTCACTCCGACCTTGATCTGTCCAGACTGATTTGGTACCAACTGAAAATATCTATGAAATTCAGGGGTTGGGGTTATCCCATATGTCGAAGACCAGAAATCAAAGTCTATCGTTTTAAGATCGAAGAACGTGAAAACACCCGAATATAGTTTGGCCATGCTAAAGACGTTAAAGCTCGAATTTGATCCAAGCTCAATGATAGCATTGTTGTCTGAAAGATTTGCAACTAGATATTCTTGGTATCCCTTAAATCCAGTTACAGTTCCGGTCACTGCTAAAGGGTCGTTGTCGTAAATCGGGGTGTCAACATATCTTGTTACAGAAGAGATCTGGGACATTCCCCCGGTTATTCCTTTTCCTGGCTGAACCTGGATCCAGTTTCCAACTGCAACATTTCCTGATTCTGCAGCAGAGAAAGCAACTCTATTTTTGATGTAGTTAGTTCCTCCGACGAAATTTTGAACATAAGAAATCTGAGACGCATCAACTCCTCCAATATTCACGTATCCGGGATATTCAAAAGGATAATAAGGGGTCCAGTCATCAGACTCCGTAGGAGGAAGATTTGTGTTGTATGGATTCTGAGCAACCGCTGTGGTTGCTTCGTAATAGTTGTTGTTATAGGTAACTATAGCTCCTACTGAATATGCAGAAATGTTATTCCAAGTTCCTTCGTAGCTTGCTTCAAAAGTTGGGTAATCGGAGAAGACGCTGATAGAATACTGGAGATTCTGATTTGCTCCGGGGTTCTTAATTCTGATGATTGCGTCTGCAGGGGAGGTTGATCCTGCACTAGAAGTTGCAGCGTCCCAAACCACAGTCGAAATATCGGAAACTGCTCCGGTAAATGCCTTAGCTATTTGGGTCGTTGTTCCCTGAGTCCAGTTGAAGTAAAAATTGTCTCCTGTGGAATAATAGGATCCTGCAGTCCATCCAGATAGAGTTCCTGCATAGTCTCCAGAGGTAACTAGATCATACTTGTGATTCAGTTCCCCCCTAGATCCATTGGGCCAGAAGATTTTAAAGGTAACTGGCTTAGAAAGATCTAAAGACTTTTGGAACGTGATGTTCATATAAGCTCTTCCTTTCTCTCCCGTGATGTTTCCAACATAAGATCCTATCTTCTCGTCGGGACCGGTAAAGTCCAAAAGGTCCACCTTGGTGTCTCCAATTACCAAAGATCCAGTCTGGTAAGTCGTAGATCCGGTAGTTCCTGCGATCAGACCTCCGGAAGCACCCTGCGAGGGGTAGACGGTGGAGTCTACGTAGTTTACAGTAGAACCTGGGATATACCCGGTACTTCCAGTAACAACTCCGGTTCCAGAAGAGAGGGCAATTGGAATTTGGAAATAATTCCCGGTTGCTCCAGAAGGAATTGTAATTCTCCAAGGACCGTTAATCTGAGGGGTAGATCCGGTGATGGTTACCAGAGACCCGTCCTCAAATCCATGATCTCCAACGGTTAAAATATTAACATACCCATACTGAGATTCTGGACCTAAAACAGAGTAGGCCTTGTCGATGTTCTGATTGTTAGGATAGTATGGTCCAAACTTTAGATAATCTGGGGTGTTGTTCAACCAGATCCCATCTGGGTAAGTGGCATTCTGAACATAATTCTCGTATCTAGATAGACTGTAGAATCTCTCCAGTTTGTCCGTAACATAATATAGCTTCTGTGGGTCTTTGACATTGACGTCCTCCGAACCAGGCATCCAGCCGGAAGCTCCTTCGTAGTAGAGTCTAACTCCACCTGTGCTGCTCTGGTAAGCAGGATTTGCATTGTAGTAATAACCCAGATTATTCCTAGTTGGCTTTGGAAGATTTAGATTATCTGCATCATTTCTGTTGTCATAGAAATATTGTCCATTAAGTCTGAACTCCCCGAGATCATTTCTAGAAACATAAAATCCCATATACCTATTGATGGTATAAAGATCTGAGTCTGGATCATCAAATAAGAATTCTAGATTTAGGACATTGGGACAGATTATCCCATTTCGGGAAAACCCATCGGTAATATACTCCTCGAAGTCAATTTGTGAACTCGAGGATGGAGAAGTAAAATAACTATTTAGAAGTTCTCCCTTCTGTGTCAAAACTCCTTCTTTAATGCTAACCCCATTAAAATAAGAGAAAGTATTGGGCTGGAAAGAAACATCAATCGGGTTGTTACTGAACCCTGGATTATTCACTAGAGATCTAATGTAAGCTCCAATTGGAGTATTAGATCTAAGATCAAAGGTGGAAATTACCTGAGCATACGGGAGGATCTTAGAATTAAAGAAATCTTCAACGTTATTTACCTCGTCGTAATATTTCAGCTCGTTCATTTCAGTTACAACACCAGAACCTTGAACTATGGTATATGTGTTGTAAATACTATTCCCGTAGAAAAACTCCCCGTCCGCATATTCAACAAATGTGCTAGTTTGGTTATTCCAATACTTAACAATAAAAGGAATTGTTGAGTTTGGGCTTGCTATGACTTTATATTGAACCCCATCAGAAACAGTAGAAACGTTAGTTGGATAAGGGTAGCTTAAGGGCTGGGGAACTTTGAAGACAACAAAAAATTCCGGAAGGGCATCTCTAATCCAGAGTGGCTGGAAGTACTTGAAATTCTCGGTGTAGTTTCTATCAATTAGAGTCGAAGCTCCAGACCCATAGAAAAAATCATACTGAGAACTGAAGTTGTCTGCCGGCTGGCTAGCTCCGTTAGTAAAGTTCCCAACCTGGAAAATCACATCGTTCGGAGTTTTTCCCTCATCGAAGAAATTATAAACATCTTTAGCATAGGTGTTTTTTCCTGTAATGCTAAATTTTTTGTATTTCTGTAGACTTAGGGTTGGATTTACGTCCATTGAATTGAACCACATTCCTCCCGTAGAATCTAGAGTTAATTTCAGATTCCCAGTTAACTTAGGATTTGTTCTAAGTACACCAAAGGAACTATTGTAGTCAAATAGTTGTTCTGTCGCCATTTTTTATAAAACTCCTTTCAGGATTAGAACACTCCGCTATTTCCTAGCTGTCCGGACTGGGTCTTTGTTCCACCTAGTCCATATCCCGAGAGGGTTGCCTGCTTATAAGATCCAGTAGCTACTAGATCGAACGAGAAGGGTGCGCTATTTCTAACTTGTATGTCTATTCCTATTTTTTTCTGATAAACTATATTACTTGGGTTTCCAGAAAGTCTATACCCTCCAATATACCCAAGAGCATCGGTTGCTCTAAACTGGAATATCAAAGGAACATTAATTGCATTTGCTACACCTTGCTGAACATATCTGCTAGCTAGTGCAGTAGATCCCTCTACTTGGATCAGAGAAGGCGTAGGAGGTCCTAAGAAAAGATAGGCTCCGCACGTGTATTTTCCAATTAAGTACTGGTCATTTTGAGTGTATCCGAGCTTATTAGGGTACATTGCATCAGATCTAGATGCAGTTGGTCCAGTTGCAAACGTGGAGGTAACTAAAGAATATCCAAGCTGGGTAGCAAAGTTAGTAGAAGTTGTATCCACGTAGAAGTAGTCAGAATGTCTAAAGTAAGGGTAAACCACAGTTCCGTTAGAAAAATCAGGTTTTATCAGCTGGGTGAAAACAGAAGTAGCTGAGTTTGGATCCCCATTTGCTAGGGCAGGGTGACTTTTACTAATGCAAAATTCTGCAAGATATCCATTTCCTAGACCTGTATAAGACCCGGTTGATCCGGTCAGTCCTCCGTTCCAAACTGACCCATTCAGTCCTCCGTTGGGGTAAGTTGGGGTTGTGGCAGAAGGTTCAAAAGGAAGAACTGCACTTCCATTCAAAGGATTTCCGTTATCATCACCTTGGTAGGTGTAGGATCCAGAAGGAGTTACTGCTGCAGTATAGTATGTCGAGTCTAAGCCAACACTCTTCCACCTTGGGTAGATGAACTGCCCATTCTCGTTTGCAGACATATAAGGAGGTGCCTGCTGAAGAAGTTGGAACGAATTGATCGTAGCAACTGGAGATCCAACTGGTCTGATATTAGATGGACTCAGAGAAGTTACAGAAATTGAAATCTCACCGTATCTTAGATTTTCAACATATCCAGAGGGTAGAGAATAAGTGCTGCTAGTTCCGGCAAGGGTATTAAGTCCGCCAGGAAGTGAGCTAGAAAGTTCAAGAAGACCAGCAGAAGAATTTACTATCTGAATTGAGTAGATGGTAGAAGAAATCTTTCCTGCGTCCGATGTGGTTGGATTTGGGAAGATTTGGTTATAAACAACGGGAGAAAGTTCGAATGTTGTTCCTCCGGACATCTTTTTTGTAGATCCGTCAGGGAGAACAATATAAACTTCCAGTGTTCCAACTGCTTTCTCAACAACTGCTTGAAGTGAATTGATCTGGTCCTGGAGTTCGCTTATCTTTTGGAACAAATCTAGAGGCTGTCCGTTTGAGCTGATAAATCCGCTCGCAACAGAAGCAGCGTCGAGATAGTAAACCTTAGACCCATAAGTAAATTGTTTACTCAAAAGACCATCAATTCCTTTGGACTGAAGATCTTGTTGAACTGCTAAAACAGCTGCATCTGTCAAGTTATTATTGACGTTAGAAGCTTGAGACTGAACGGTAAGATCCGCAGGGAAAGAAATTACCACCGGGGTAGAGTATTCTGACATCTGAGGATTTTCCGGCCATCCTGCTTCAGAAATTGATCTGATTCTGATCTCGACCTTTTCTCCCTTAGTGATAGGGATATCTAGCTGATTGATATTAGGAACGTTAGCATCTGCAGTTAGTTCTGGAGCCCAAACGTAAGTTCCTGTATTTGGATCGAAAACCTTCTTTCTAATGTCGGTCAGAGCTTCAGTCCAGTTGCTAAATGCACCAGTCTTAGTTTGACCGTTGTTGTCGATAAAATCAACCTGTTGAATGGGATTGGCAGATCCAGAATCGCTCAGGTATCTGTATTGGATAGAGAATTGAATTACCTGCTGAGGTCCAGTCTTTGGACTAACGGTGGGTTCTGGAATAGCCCAGAATCCTCTAACTCTATATTTTGGAGCCTCATAAATTCCAGGGGTTGTCTGGCTCAATGTACTGATATCCTGAACTAAGGAAGACAAAAGCTGCTGCTTCTGAGCTCTCTGATTGGTTAAGCTATCAATCTGGGCAAGAATACTATCCGAGCTAGCGACTGTGCTAGAATTAGAGGTAAGGCTCGAAACGTTAATTGTTTGTGTAGATGTTGTAGTACTAGAAACAGAATTTGCCCTAGATTTTGCATTTGCAATTGCAATGTCCAACTGGTTGATTTCCGACTGTAGAGACGTCTTTGCTGCAACCTTGTCGTTCAGGGTCTGAACCGAAGTTCCAGCGGTTAATTGAGTATTGACTTGGACAACTTTAAAGTTTGTGTCTGCTAAAACTGGTGTGTTTGGGGTAAGTCCGTCAAACGCAGGAACTTTCTTTTCTTTTGCAGCGCTAAGGAACATCTGTCCGATATCTGCAACTGAATTTAGATAAAACTGCTCTAAAGTCTGAACCCCAGAGGTCGTGTTAATTCTTAGTTCGTTGCTGTAGAACGTTATTCCAGTGGACCAAGTAGTAGAAACTATATTATAGTTGTCGTCAATCTTCTTAAAGAAAATCCCCTGTCTCTCGTTATATCCAACGTTTACCTGGACATATCTAGTACCCAGCTGTCCGCTAGAAAAAGAAAGTGTGTCAGGTCCAATTTGAACTGGCTGATATCCGGATACTCTCTTTAATTGAACAGTAGTCTGGTCAACATTAACGGAAACTATCTGGTAGGTAGAACCGTCTCTAGTTAGAAGGTAGTCATTAACCGCTAGGGTTTTTCCGTTTTTGATATTTGAACTTGTATCCGTGTAGTTAAGACTATTTAGTCTGTAATTTCTCCTTGTCTCCTGAACGGTTTGATTATTAGCGTCTGTTGTAGAAACAACATCATCAAAAATGCTAAGAACGCTAAAATTTCCAACATATCTTAGAGATCTAAGAGGTAGTGGAATTGTATCTTCGTCCACAAAATATCCAATTCCTGCCTGTGTTAGCTGGTTGATGAACTGGGTTTCTGTGATATCATTTCTACCTTTAAGATTTTGGTCGAAATAGATCTGCTGAGCATCTGTTGTCGTGTTAGCTATAATTCTCTTCACTAAAATTCTATCTGCAGAATCTGGAATTTGACCGGTAACATCCACGTTAATATAGAGAAGCGGGGAGAGAAAACTTTCAAAAAACCAATTGTCTTTAGTCGCAAATGTACTAGGTACAGGAAGACCCACCAAGGGCAAAGGATCCCTTAGAGGTTCCACTTTGTAAATTTGGGAATAAGTTCCGTCTGGATTTTTGATAGTTGAGAAATTCTGTCCTAGTCCGGCCAGAGCTTCTATGTTGCTATCCAGTCTTTGGATTTGACTTCTTAAGTACCCATATGCAGGAATACTAGAGGTAGTTGGGAATCCAAACTCGTCAAGGAGCTGGATTTCAACAGTATCGTTGGTGGAAGTCGCAACCTGATTCAGTCCATTGATAATTTCCAAGGCATTCTTTTGAAGTCTTAGAAACTGGGCTACTAGCGAACTTATCGAATTTTGTGTATACATTTTTTACTTTGCAATTTTAAGAGTTATTTGTTAAACTACTACCTATCATATCAACCTGGAAGGTTAAGTTTTCAGAATTAATGCAAATCATGTCAATTACTGGCATATAGTCCTTAGCAGCAAACTCTCCATCCGTTAGGGAAACGATAAGTGTTCCATAAGGAACACCAGAAGGAGCTGAGATCGGATAAGATCCAGTCGCATCGGTTAGGAAAGAAACATTATAGTCCCCAGGATAGATTTGGTCTCCGAAAGAGAATCTATAAACCTGCCCTCTCCTCCACTTAATGTTTGTGTCGTTAAGTCTAATGGTTAGATCTGAAGTCAGGGTAATAGGAACACCGTTGTTAACATGCTTTGTGTAGTTTCCGTAAGGTCTAAGTTCAATGACGTTATTGGAAGTTGTAGAAAGAGTTACAGTTCCTCCTTGGATTCCGATATTATAATCTTGGTTATCATTTGTAATAATCAGTTGATTTGGAATGCTCCTATCAACAATAATTCCAGGTCCTTGCTTTATTAGGTCTAGATTATAGGATATCTCAACACTAGTTTGTCCGTTGATCAGGGCTCTAACCAACTCGTAGTTCTGATTGATCAGACCCATGATTGCTTGTGTGTTGTTGAAAATTGCTTGATTTGCAGCGAATGCGTTCTCCAGAGAAACAATTCTCTGATTTAGATTGAACACAGTGTCCGAAGTAAGAGTTAAATTTTCTAGGCTTGCAACTCTTTGATCCAAACTTGCATAAATCGAAGCAGTGTTGTTCAGGGTTGAACTTGCATCTTGAAGAACATTCATCGAGTCCATAAACATAGACAAAGAGAACGGAGAATAGTCGTTGATCGCCTGCTCTACCCCAGTCTGGTCTATATCGACGTCAAACTTAAGGTTGATCTTAAATCCATAGGAGTTACCATTTAGTTTGGTAACAATATTTGGCTTATATTTCTTTAGAACTGGAATCGAATAGATGTTAGCTCCAGCAAGTTGAACGTCATCCAAGAAAAGCACTCCATAAAGGTTGGTAGCAGAATCGATTGGATTTGCAGGATCGTAAACATCGTAATAGATCAGAACGCAGTTAAAGTCAAAATCCTCTGCTGCAGAAGTTGAATTGAATTCTTCAATTGTAGAAATAGCAGGGTCAGTAACAATCTGCTGGTATGAGTCTGGATCAAAATCAATTCCGACAGAATCCAATTTAGTTCTCACATAGGTCTGGGAAGCCAAGTCATACGTCTTAGTTAGAATTAATGCCGTAGGATCAGTGAAGGTAGAATCCGAGAAGTACGTTGTTGCAGTAGATCTTGGCGTATACCAATCTCCCGATCCAGTAGCTCCATTTGAAGTTTGGGAATAAATAGACGTTGGTGCACCGATTACAGCATCATCGAAGATTGCTAGATTAGTGAGTCCGCTAGGATTCAATTCATCATAAGCTCTTCCCTGAAGATAGTCGTCATTTAGAGGATCTGCTGGGTTATTAGTCCAAGCATAATCGGGGTAATAATTTACATCTAAGTTGTTTTTGAATAGAACCGTTGGGGTGTTCCCGTCTTTGGTCGGGACGTAAACGTAAACCTCCGAATATGTGTTATTATTGTTCTTTACAGAGTTAACTATATCCAAATTTCCGATATACTGGACAACCCGATTGTATGTTGCTCCGGTTAGTCCGTAAGAACCTGTTCCTCCTGTAGGATCTCCTTCCACCCATCTAATCTGGTTTACTGGAAGACCGTCAACTAGGGTAACGTTGGTTTGATTCAAAAGAGGAGAAACCTGAGTAGAATTAGCTTGCTGATATCTAATTCCACCAATTTCTTTCAACCACTTAAAAAATACTCTCTCTGCTACCGTCTGCTTGATGTCCGAGTTGTAATCGGCGGAGCTTAAGATTGTAGATTCTAGATTTAAACAGTAGCTCTGAAAACTCTGAGAAAAATCAACATTTGCGTTTCCGGTAATTATCTGTCCAGTTCCTGTTGCATAATCTAGGAATGCACTATCTGGAGCATTTAGCTTTAGAGAGTTTCCTAGTGGATCCCCATCGTTAAGAGGAGGAATATTCAGAAGAGCAAATTTAGAAAATTTAAACTTGTTGATCGAATTGTTGAATGTAAAAGACAGATCTTCAGCAGAAGAGGAGAAGGAATAGAATGTTCCACCCTGTACCTGAAGGGGCCTTATAAAAGGGGTTGTAGCCATGTATAGCTTTTTTTAATTTTAGATGGTTACGTTTGTTCCAGAAAGAACTACCCAAGATCCTGCTTGAGTGGTTTGTCCTTGAGCAATTCTAGGCTCCCACTGGAGATGTACAGAAGCTTGGTATTGGCTATTCTGCGCAACTACAATTCCGCCAGTTGCATAGTTTCCATAACTGGTGTTGGTATTGAATCCGGTATAGTAAGTCGTAGATGATCCTTGAACTCCGGTATAAATGTATCCTGTGCTTCCACTAGTATTAACGACTCTAATTCTATAACCAGCAGGTATATTTGCTGCTGTCCCCCCGCTTCCTCCGACAACAGACATATAGAATCCGGTAGGACCACAGTTTGCATAGATCACATCTTCTAAACCAGTAATCGAGTAAGGAGAGTCGATCGAGGTATAAACCCCTCCACCTCCTAGAGTATTAGATGCTGGAAAAGCGGTTCCTGCAGTTGCTCCTGCAACGTAGGTCGTGTTTGTGCTAACGAAATTTCCGAAAGAACCTAGTGTTGTTCTGGAATTCAAATTCATTCCGCTATTAAAAGCCGCAGTAGCCCCGAAGGTAGAAGCTCCATTTTGAACCAGAGATCCACTAATTGTTGTTAGACCGCTAGAAGTAAAGGTGGCAGTGCTAACGTCCGAGAATGATGCTGCACCACTTGCTAGAATTCTTGCAGTGAAAGTTCCAGTTGAGGGAACCTGAATCTGGTCGAAATATCCAGTTTTAGCCGAGATAGACCCGGTTGTAGCTGAGGAAAGATTTAGAATACCATTAACGGTATCAATTCCAAAAGTGCTAACATACCCATTAATCCAGTTGTCCAGAATTAAGAAGTTAGAATTGATGGTTATTCTCGAAGCTGATATCGAATCAGATCCTAAAATTGTGGTTGTGGTTACTGTTGCCATTTTTTGATTTATTTGTTTTCTACTAGTATATTTTATCTTTCTTATATATCAATGGTCGAAACGAGACTAAAAATTATTATTTCAGAAAGTTAGTAAATATATAGATAGAGTTATAAAACATGGATCAAAACATACTGAGTGAAAAAACAAGGAACACGGACAAAAGAAGACCCAAAGGGGAAATCAAGTTTGCAATGTCTCTAAATGAAGAGCAAAAAGCAGCAAAATCCGAAATTCTTAAAAACACGGTTACTCTTCTGAGAGGTCAAGCCGGATCAGGTAAAACTCTACTTGCATGTCAGGTAGCCCTAGATCTATACTTTACTAGACAGATAGAAAAAATTATCATAACTAGACCGGTTGTCGAGGCAGCAGATCCTATAGGATTTCTTCCTGGAGACATGAAGGCCAAGATGGATCCTTGGCTGGCTCCGATCTACGCAAACTTGTACATGTTGTACAACAAGGAGCACATCGATAAAATGGTGGAAAATCAATCAATCGAGATCCTTCCTTTCTCTTTCGTTAGGGGAAGAACCTTTATAGATTCAGTCGTTATCGTAGACGAGTGTCAAAACGTCAGTCACAGACAGACAGAAATGATCGTGGGAAGACTCGGGATCAATTCTAAGATGATCTTCTGCGGAGACACATCTCAGATCGACTTAAAGACGAAAAAAGAATCTGGAATAGATTTCTTCAAGACCCTAGAATCTAGAGTCGAAGGTGTGAAAGTTATCACACTTCTAAAAAACCACAGGAACAAAATAGTTCCTCAAATCTTAGAAATTTACAGGGAATACGAGTCCTAATTACCAGTAAAGGTATTATAGGGATCGTCTTTCAAAATTAGACCAGAACCAAAAGGTTCTTCCATGGACTTCAAAATCTGACCTTGCTGTTGGATTAAATCTTGGCTCAGTCTATAAGACTGGTTCTTCTCTAGAGGAGTCAGTGGTGGATATCCATAGTCAACTGAATTAACAAACTCAGGATTAGGATCGGATGCAGTTGGGATCGACTGGTTTATAACTTTAATGAAAGCCGGTTTGGAAATTTGATATACGTTTCCTGCAGCATCTTGAACTATATTCTGAATAGAATAGTATCCAACTTCAGTAAAGGTATAGATGAAATATGGTATCGACTTAACGTCCAAAATTGTCGTCTTGCTCGACTCGTCGGTTAAAATCCACTGGTTGTTCTGCTTACCAAAAATCTGAGAAGCATAGTTGCTAAAGAAGACTGTAGAAAGCATCGGAACTACTAAGTCCCCGTATGCTTCATGAACGTCCGCCCATGTCCAAGCACCAGATCCTGCTCTAGAAATAATGTCTCCTAGATCGATTCCGGTCCCAGGTAAATACTGGGGAATGAATGAAGTGAAGGATTGATCTGAAGAAGAAGCATCGATCGGAAGGGCATCAGGGCCAGTAACCCCTATCCTATATCCGCCGATTAACAAATTGTCTTCGTAGTCCAGCCCAAGTCTCATGTGTCCAGTTCCATAGATTCCTATTGATCCGTCCAGTCCTCCGCTAGGACTTACCTTCCAGATATAGTTTACTGCTGTTCCTCCCTCAGTAAAGATCGAGTAGTACTTCTGTCCAGCTCTGCCAACATCTATGTCATCAAGTCCAATCGAAGTAATATTTAGGTCAACGGGAAGAATCTTGTTGCTTTGTAGCTCGACAGTTGATTCAGAAGGGGTTAGTTCTGCGGTCAAAACGCTATATCCGTTATAATCTGGATTTTGTGAAGCTGTATATGAACCAAACGAAGCAGTCCCCGAATAGAAGGTAGCCCAGTAGTATTTCCCGTTTCTATATGCAGAATCTATCCCCTGCTCGGCATCAACCGGAGCAGAATTAGTTTGGATAAAGTTATATGAAGATAGACTTCCGGAATAGTTTGTTACCATATACAGAGGACCAGTAGATCCGGTAGTTCCTCCAGTTAGTCCATATCCCAGAAAATTGAATCCATAAGAGTCTGAAGTTCCAGTTATCAAATAGGTTAGAGTTCCTTGATCCTTCTGAACCGAATTGAAGATGACGTTTCCTCCTGTTCCAGAAGAGACATTAGATTTTAGAAGTTCAAATTCTGTCCCAATGGAAATCCAGAATCCAGACTTAAGATAGGAAGAAGTATTCCAAGACGAGAATAGAAATTCTGAAGTAGCAGGGTTATCTAGACCTCTCTGCCATCCTCCTCTATAGGTGGAAATTCCCCCCTTTAGCGTGCCAACAATGTCAACTTCATAATTAGAAACGGACATGGAAAGTGTTTTTTCGTAGAGCTCTGTATCAACCGAGGTAGAAGAAGAATCTGGATTGTACGAAGAACTTGCTGCAGGGAAGGATCTGAATTTTTTCAGTCTATATGAAGACTGGAAATCTCCAGTAGAACCAAAATTTATTCCCCCATAGGAGGTTTGTCCACCTATGTTCTTCTCAATCTCCATCAAGAAAATACCTTGAGCAGATGTATCAACTGGTCCTGTTGCTGGAATATACGG
>Ga0214919_10008604_pt1 | contig 13382 bp, 12 predicted proteins | sample LL1503_MetaG_FD_177994 | JGI IMG/M metagenome (GOLD analysis project Ga0214919, IMG submission 177994) | Freshwater microbial communities from Lake Lanier, Atlanta, Georgia, United States - LL-1503 | ecosystem: Environmental > Aquatic > Freshwater > Lake | place: USA: Georgia | collected...
GGCGTTGGGTGCACCGCCGTCAACGCGTAAACAACTGCCGGTGATGTAGCCTGCAGCAGGAGACAACAGGTAAACAATGGCCGCTGAAATCTCAGATTCGGTGCCAAACCGTTGAAGGGGTACGGTGGGTGGAAACTCTAGAATTTTTTGTTTGGCTTCCGGTGGATAGGTGTCAAAACCACTGGACGCAATGCCGCCTGGTGCAACGGTGTTCACCCGCACACCTGCGGCTGCCCATTCACAAGCTGCCGTTTCAGTCAGGGTCAGCATGCCACCTCGCGATGCACCAGAATGCGCAAAATCTGGCCATCCGTGCCAGATGTCAGCAATGATGTTGACGATGGCACCACCATGGTCTTTCATCCAACGGTTGTAGGTCTCTCGCATGAAGATGAAGCCACCTGTGAGATTGTTTCTAACCACGGCTTCAAAACCTTTGGTAGAGATGGTGTTCATAGCAGTGCGGTATTGACCGCCTGCATTGTTGACAAGCCCGTCGATTCTGCCGTGCAAGGTCAGAACGTTATCGATCACGTTGATGACGTTAGATTCTTCCCTGATGTCGCAAACAAAGGTGCTAATCAAGCCACCATCTTCTAAAATTTCGGCTTTGACAGCTTGTAATTTTTCGTCGTTACGGCCAACGATGATAACTTGCGCGCCTAGCGCAGCCAATTCGTGGGCTGTGCATCTGCCGAGACCACTGCCGCCGCCAGTTACGATGATGACACGTCCTTTAAACAAATCATTTCGATAAACTGATTGGTATTTCATAAAGACTTTTTTAATAGGTGATCAATATTGGATGGCTGTTTTGCCAATGTGCTCGCGCGCAATGATGAGCTTCATGATCGCGGCGGTACCATCGCCAATTTCCAAACCTGAGACATCGCGCATGCGCTGCTGGTGCGGAAGGTCTTTGGTCCAGCCATAGTGACCCAAGGTCAAAATGCATTGGTGGATGATGTCAAATGCATATTTGGGTCCCATCCATTTGCACATGGCTGCTTCGGAAACGTGGGGTAAGCCAGCATCTCGCAGGGCTAGAGTGTGCAGGCAAAGTTGTCGGATGGCGGTGATGTGTGACTCTCCCTCGGCCAAGGGAAATGTGACGCCTTGAAACTGTCCAATTGGTCGACCAAATGCTTGGCGCTCTTTGGTGTAGGCCCAAGCCTCGTCGAGGGAAGCTTGCGCAGCACCGCAGCATTGAAGACCTATGAGGGCGCGGCTGTAATCAAACCCTTGCATCACTTGCGTGAAGCCTTTGCCTTCATCGCCTAATCGATTGCCCACCGGTATGCGAACATCGTCGAAAAAAACCTGCCCACGGCCAATAATGGCACTACCTAAATCGTCAAACGATGTAGCAGAAAGTCCGGTCGTGCCCGCTGGGATGAAAAAGGCAGAGACCCCTTTGGCGCCTTGTTCTGGGGTGCCTGTTCGAGCAAAAACAACGTATGCGTCAGCTCGGTCGGCAAATGTGATGGATGTTTTTTCACCATTGATGACATAGTGATCGCCTTCTAACTTGGCTTTGAGTGCCAAGTTGCTTGCATCTGAACCGCCTCGGGGTTCAGTGAGACAAATTGCAATGATGGCTTCCCCTTTGGCCATTTTGGGTAGCCATTCGGATTTGATGGCGTCGCTAGCGTGACGCTCCAAAATGGCGCCATTGAGTGAAATGCCTACAGGCACTGCACTTATGTTGAAATCGCCATAGGCTAATTCTTCAGCAATAAGACCGGTGGTGACCCCATCCATGCCCATGCCACCGTATTGTTCAGGAAAATCCATGCCTAGTAATCCCAATTTGCCCATTTGCTTGATCAAATCACGGTCTAAAACGCCTAGTTTTTCTCGTTTTTGATAATCGGGCAGCAATTTCTCGCGGGCAAACCGACGAGCGGTCTCTTGAAGTGCTTTTTGAACGTCATTCAATACCATTTGGGTTCCCTAGGTCGTTGGAAGGTTAGATTCATTCAATCGCATTAAAATGAATTCAGGGCATATTACACTAGCGTACTAGTGAGGTCTTGGGGGGTTACCCTGAGGACAGAGAGGCGGAGAGTCTATGGTTTTTTTTTGGTTTTGAAGGCCAATGCCTTGGCTTGCAAAACGCCTGTCGATCGCGCGAGTATTTGCGTTCTATTTTCTAGTTCGATGGCTGAGCTCATGCTTGCGGCCTCTAGATTGGCCCACATGCCTCGTTTGGTCATCCAAACTGCAAAGCCATCGTTCTCACTCAACTGAATAGCCAGTTGATGAGCTTCAGGTATTAGATTAGCTGGTTCACAGAGCCTGCTCACCAAGCCTATATTGGCAGCTTCTATGGCTGAAACCATTCGACCAGTCAACATGATGTCAAAAGCGTGTGAAGTGCCCACGCACCGTGGGAGCAAATAACTAACGCCGATATCACAGCTTGACATACCAACTTTGATGAAAGCTGCATTGAAACTTGCAGAATGGCTGGCCATGCGAATGTCGCAGGCTAATGCTAGCCCAAGTCCGGCACCGTTTGCAGGACCATTTACAGCCGCAATGACGGGTTGAGACAGCGATTTGAGCTGGGTAATGATTCCAGCAAAGTTCTCTTGCCGGCGCATCCATGCGGCTGTTTCGCCTTTTTCACTGCCGGGTGCATCGTCTGCCAAACTCAAGTCAAAACCAGCACAGAAACCTCTTCCTTCACCCGTCAAAATCAAGACCCTGCAGTTTGTACTTTGATGAATGTCGCTAAGTATTTGATGTAGACGATGAACCATGGCATCGCTCAAAGCATTGAGTTGCGAAGGGCGACAAAGCTTCAGTGTCCAAACGCCATTCTCATTTTTGTGGAGATCGAGGTCGGACATGATCAGATAGGCGGGTGAATTTGAACAGATTCGTATTGGGCATAGCCCTTTCCAACACCGTATTCCATAATGCCGTAGCCTACTTCATCGCCATCGCGCACTTCAATAATTTGGTCCGCCAAAGTCCTAACCAATTTGCGAGTACTTGAAAGGGTCAGGTCCCAGATGTCGTGTTCTGAATAGAACTTCCCTTTAAAGTCACCATGAAACCATCCATTGAGACCGCCGTAAAGACCGCCTTTGAGGTAGTACTTCACAGGAAAGGTTCTGATGAAGACTTGTTTTTCTCTGCCATCTGCAAAAGTAAGGTTCAATTCACCCCTTGCCAAGGATTGCCCTAAGGGGTCATCGTGCCACACTAAATTGTGAGCGACATCCGCCAGTTGATTGCGGCTACTGATTCGGTTGCCAAACGTAAAAACTTCTTCGCCAGAAATGTAAATTTTGTCGCCAGGTGCCCGTTCTTTGAAAAAAATATGCAGTCCCCGGTTTTTAAATTGTGCTGTAGTCCAGGTATAAAGGAAAGGTGGGTAGAAGGTGAGTGGAGGGTGTGATTCGTCTGTTCGCATTTCTGAGCGAACACCCCAAGAGTGATCGCGTTGGCCGTACCAGTTTTCTGACGACAGTTCAATGCGTCGCCCATCAACTTTGAGCCATCCTTGATAGCGCCCTAATTGCTGGGCGCGCGCCATATTTTCAGTGACTCGTCCATTCCGTCTGCGCAGGTGAGGCGTTTCCTCATGCGGTGTCATTGTGGCAATGAACTCAAAGTCGAACTCAAGCCCAGAATCATTTTGTTCAAGGATCAAGCGATGGCGCTTCAACCCTTCAATCACAATTATTTTCAGGGCCCCAACCGATGTGGTTAGTGGATCAGGGCGAAGTTGGCGCGAAACACGAAAATTCCATTGTTTGCCATCAATGGCCACACCTGCAAACGCATCCATGACGTTTCGGTTGGGGTGATACCCTAGGCCAATGTCAAAGATCATGTCCAGCTTGTCAATCGGATTTCCGGTATACCAGAGGCGCTCCATCCAAGAAGGGTCACTGTTGTCAATTTGATCAAAGGTTGAGGGCAACTGGTGCCCAATCAAATCGTCTTGTCCTGTAAGCATAAGGAGACTCCTGTTTCTATACCAAGAATTGATAGTAATTGCTTTCCATTAGTACAGTACTTTACTATACTGTGATTGAATCCATCAATGATTTGGGGGGACGCAGATGAATTTAAGCAAAGTAAGTTTGGAAATCAACGATCAAGGTTTGGCAACCGTCACATTGACCAACCCTGATAAGGGAAATCCCTTTAACGGTGATTTTGTGAAGGACATGCGAGATATCTGTCTCGCGCTGTGGGAGTTTCCCAATCTAAGGGCTGTACTTTTGCGAGCAGAAGGTGCTAACTTTAGCTTTGGAGGCGACCTTAAATCGTTCTACCCAGATCGACACAATCTGGCACCAATTGTTCGTGCTTGGACTGCCGATTTGCACATGGGCTTGCAACGTCTTTGGCAATTACCAGTCCCCATCGTTGCTGAAGTTCAGGGTTTTGCAATGGGGGGAGGCGTTGCGCTATTTGCGGGTTGTGACATGGTGATTGCAGGCAAGTCTACAAAAATCGGTTCAGCATTTGCACAAATCGGATTCAGTTGTGATTCTGGAAGTTCTGTGGTGTTGACGGCACGCCTCGGAACCGCAAGAGCAAAACGTTTTGTAATGATGGCGGAAATGCTCACAAGCGAGGAGGCTTTGAACATTGGTTTAGTAGACATGGTTGTTGAGGATGAGCAACTAACTCAAGAAACTTTGAAGTTAGCCACACGACTAGCACAAGGCCCCACAGTGGCTTATGGCGAAATTAAACGCTTGTTTGCACACGCAAGTGCCATTCCTATGCAAGCGATGTTTGAGGACGAAGCGCTAACCTTGGCAAAAGTATCTTCAACACATGATGCACAAGAGGGTATTGCTTCATTGGTTGAAAAGCGCAAACCTGCCTTCAAGGGTCATTGATGTGAACAACCAATGTCTTTTAATCGAAAAAAGTTCTGAAGGTTGGGCCCTCATCACCTTGACCCGGCCTGATAAATTCAACACATTGTCGATCGCCATGCGGCAATCTATGGAAGCCAAAATAGTTGAACTTGAATTAGATTCTGAGATTCATGTTTTGATCTTGACAGGGTCTGGCAATTTTTTCACAGCAGGCCTAGATTTAGACGAATGGGAATCTTCCGAGGGCCAATCGGCAGCCGCGTTTAAGCACGATTTTGTAGCAACACTCAAGCAATTTAGAGGGCCTGTAATAGCTGCTGTTAATGGACCCGCTATCACAGGCGGTTTGGAAATTGTACTTGCGTGTGATTTCATTGTGGCTGCTAATGACGCTAAGTTTGCAGACACCCATGTGCATGTTGGCTTACTACCTGGTTGGGGCGGTTCAGTTCGCATGATCGAACGTGTTGGCTTGGCTAGGGCCAAAGAATTAGCATTTACTGGTCATTTTTTCAGTGCAGAAGACGCGCACCGATGGGGTCTTGTCAATCACTTGGTTCAGCCAGCTGACCTGTTGCCATTTTGTCAAAATTTAGCGTGTCAAATGCTCAAAGCTGATCCCGTGCATTTGAAAACGTACAAGGCCTTAATTGATCAAGAAGCTCAGTTGATTTTGGGTTCAGCACTGGCCCATGAGCAAGAAAAAGCAAAAGCGGTCAACTCGTATTCATCTTTGGTTCAAATTAAGAATCGACTGAAAAAATTCACCCGCTCTAAAAATTGATGTCGAGCATCAAAATGCAACAAAGCCACGACTGACTGGAAATTGAACATGGAATTGCCTCTTTCTGACATCAAAGTTCTCGATTTGTCCAAAGTTCTTGCAGGGCCCCTGTGTGCGCAGTACTTGGGCGACATGGGCGCAGATGTGATCAAGGTGGAGTCAAAAGACCTCCCAGATGAAACCAGAAGTTGGCCTCCATTTAGAGAAAGTGGAGAGGCTCGTTATGGCGCCGTCTATTTAAGTGCGAATCGGAATAAGCGGAGTATTGCATTGGACATGACCTCTGAAAGTGGTCGGGAAATTTTGCATGAATTGATTGAATGGGCTGATGTTGCCATTACCAGTTTCGGACCTGGCGTTGCCGAAAAATTAGGCTTGAACCATGAGGCCATGAAAGCCATCAATCCGCGGCTTGTTTATTGCCAAATTTCAGGTTATGGCAGTGTTGGCCCGATGCGAGAGGGCAAGGGCTATGACGTTATATTGCAAGCTTTCACGGGCATGTTGTCCATCACAGGCGATCTGGGGGGAGTGCCTGTACGCAGTCCGTTCTCACCTGTAGACCAGGCCACAGGGATGCATGCTATGAGCGGTATTCTGGCCGCCATTCATCGACGCAATAGAACGGGACAGGGCGGCTTGGTGGAGGCTTCATTGTTTGATTCGGCAACCGGTTTTTTAGGCTATTTTCTGCAGAGTTTTTGGGAACGTGGAACTGAGCCAGCTAAGGCGGGTTCAGGGCATGAATCACTGTGCCCTTATCAAGCTTTCGATACTGCAGATAAGCCCCTCATCTTGGGTGTGGCCAACGATAGACTTTGGAGGCGATTCTGTGCGATTGCACAACTTGAAGCATTTGTCGACGATCCTCGTTTTGTGACTAATGCATTTCGGGTTACCAACAGGGCAGAGACAGTAGCGCTGGTTTCTGAGACTTTAAAAAAGAAATCACGAGATTTTTGGTTGAAAGCCTTGGATGAAGCAGGCATACCATCCTCGCCGTTGCATACCTTGGGGGAACTTTCTGAGCATCCGCACACAACAGAAAGTGGCATGCGTTTCGAATATGAGCATCCGGAATTGGGAAAGGTTCGAAGCATTGCACAACCTTTGCGTTTGGATGGTGAAAGAACTTCCTTTCGAAGACATGCGCCAGCTTTAGGGGAGCATACTGATTCGATACTTAAGGAGTTGGGTTTCAGTGAAACGCAGATTCAGACCTTTCAACCTGCTTTAAATAGCAATCAATCAATAAAAAATATGAAAGAGGAGACAAAATGAATTCAAACTTCAAGTGGACTCGAACACTAAGCGTTGTCTGCTTTGCATTGAGTGGTGCATTGAGCCATGCACAAACCTATCCCAACAAACCTGTTAAATTGATCATTCCGTATGCAGCCGGTCAAGGAACCGACATCATGGGGCGCTTCGTGGGTGAAGAAATGTCTAAAGCATTGAAGCAGCCCGTCGTGATTGACAACAAGCCAGGTGCCGGCGGCAACATTGGAACGCAAATCACTGCACGATCAGCGCCTGATGGATACACCTTGATGATTGGCACCAACGCCACTCATGCAGCTAATTCATTTCTGTTTAGCCAAACTGGCTTTGATTCACAAACAGATTTTGAACCCATCGCCATGGTGGGCATCTTGCCATTGGTGTATGTCGTCGCTGCTAACTCACCAGTGAAAAATGTTGCTGAATTAATGGCTGCGGCCAAAAGCAAGCCCGATGCACTAAACATTGCAGTTTCAACTACCACCTGCCGCATGGCACATGAGCTTTTTAAAATGCGAACCAATTCTGCCATGATGCCTGTTGACTTCAAAGGGAGTGCACAATCTATCACTGCGGTATTGGGCGGACATGTTGAGTTCATGGTCGACACCATTGCTTCTTTGCATACGCAGCTTGCTTCGGGACAGTTGAAGCCGCTAGGTGTCACATCCTTGAAATCTAGTCGCCTCTTGCCGGGCGTCAAATCAATTTCTGAGCAAGGTGTTCCAGGCTACGAGTTGGTAGGCTGGACCGTAGTTTTTGCTCCAAAGGGAGTTTCGAGTGAAGTGATTCAAACACTCACTGCAGCCATCAGCAGAACACTTGAACGTTCAGACGTTCAAGAGAAATTGTTGCAAATGGGGGTAGATTCTCAAGTCAAAACAGGTGCCGAACTCAAAGCTTTTGTGGCAAGTGAAAAGGACAAGTGGGGGCGATTGATTGCGGCGGCTGGTTTAAAGCCGGCGTGATGTCTGAATGGGTCAGACAATCCCTACCCATTTAATTTTTTAATTTCACAATGAGGACTGTCTATGCGTGCTGTTTTCTTGACTAACCGAGAGCCTGGTGGGGTGATTGTGCGAGAAGTTCCCATTCCTGAGCGCAGACCGGGTGAGGTATTACTAAGAATACACGCTGCCGGTTTGAACCGAGTTGACCTGTACATGCGTGACAGTGGCGTAGGCATTACACACCGCTTGCCGCAAATCATGGGGGTCGAAGGCGCAGGAGTTGTTGTTGAGGCTGATGCAGATTCCGGTTTGGTCATCGGTCAAAAGGCGGTGATATTTTCCAATGCATTTTGTGGACAGTGTCGCTATTGCCTGGCCGGTAATCAACCATTGTGCTTGCGTTCCTTTATCATGGGGGAACACCGTGATGGGGCTTTTGCTGACTATGTCGTCATGCCAAATCGCTGTGTGTTGCCCTTACCAGACACGATAGACCTGGTTTATGCCGGCGTATTGATGGCGGCTTACCACACCGCTTGGCGGATGTTGTTTGGTAAGAGTGTTCTGATCGCGGGAGAAACGGTTTTATTAGTAGGCATTGGTGGAGGTGTGGCTGTAGCCTGTTTGCAACTGGCGAAAATGGCAAGGGCCAATGTCATTGTAACCTCTTCCAGTGATCTCAAGCTTGAGCGTGCAATGGCACTAGGCGCAGTTGCCGGGATCAACTATCGCACCCAAAAGGTTTCCGAACACGCTTTGTCACTTACCAAAGGTGAAGGTGTTGACATGGTTATTGATAGCGTGGGAGAAGCCAGTTGGTCTGAATCATTGCGCAGCTTACGTCGTGGCGGACGTTTGGTGACTTGTGGCGCCACTTCCGGCTCACACCCCTCAGCGGACCTGCAGCGGATGTTCATCCGCCAGCTGGAAGTTTACGGCTCGACGGGTGGAAGTCTTGATGAGGCACGTGCATTATTGCGCATTTTCACGAGTGGCTCTATCTGCCCTGTTATTGACAAGATATTTCCAATAGAAAATGCGCCCGCCGCACTAGATTACTTGGCAAGTTCAGAACAATTTGGAAAAGTGGTCCTTAGCATGGTCCCTTCAACATAGCATTTCTGATACCGATTTTGCTTTATAGATTCTGTGCAGGCTGCGCGTATTAGGGTAATCGATAGCTACTTATTTGTTGACACCGTTTGCAGATGAAATAAGATAGTATAAGGTTCGCTAGTGTAACGTCTAGTGGTTAAATAACTGAATTTGAGAATACTCTTGGATTGTTATGTCTTCGTCGGTCCATTAACTTCATGAGGTAACTAATGATGACTTTCGCCCTTCGACTCCGTCTCGCCTTCACTGCCGCCGCTTTAACCCTTGCGGTTCCAATGGCCACGGCTCAAACCCAAGGCCCCATAAAAATTGGCTTACTCACTATCGACAGCGGACCTTTTGCCACACACGCCAAGCTCATAGAAGAGGGGGCGAAAACCACAATTGACATATTGAACGCAGAAGGTGGCGTCAGCGGCCGAAAGTTTGAGCTCATTGTGCAAGCGCACACCGGATCGCCAGCCAGTGCCGTTGCAGCGGCAACGAAGCTAGCTCAACAAAGTGGCGTAAGCATGATCACGGGCCAGACGTTGAGCTCGCATTCTCTTGCCCTTGTGCCTAAGCTTGAAAGTCTGAATGTATTGTTGATAGACGCCTATTCCCAGAGCAACGACTTGATGACCAAGTCCTGCGCTGCGAACTATTTCCGCGTCAACACACCTGATGCTTTGACCACCAAGATGATGGAGTCTTACGTCAAGTCTACTGGCTCCAAGACTTGGAACTTAATAGGCGCGGATTACGCTGCCGGCCATAGCTTTGCTAAGGGTTTCACCGATCTGATTCAAGGTATGGGTGGACAAGTGCAGCAAAGCCTGTTTGCGCCCACTGGTACGACCGACTTTGGTAGCAATATATCCCAACTGTCCAAGCCTACCGATGCCCTGGTGGTCACGCTTTTTATGAGTGATGGCTCTACATTTGCTAAACAGCAAAAACAGTTTGGCTTGTTCGAAAAATACAAGCAGGTTATTGGCAATGGCTTTGCTACTGATTTCCAGCTAGAAGGCCATGGCGACAACGTTCTGGGTGTGGTGAACAGCCTGAGTTATGTACCAGAACTGCCTGGCGCTCGTAATGCTTGGTTTGTCAAAGAGTTCGAGTCTCGCACCAAACGCAAACCCTTTTACAACGACGCTGACTTGATGTTAGCTTTTGAATCTTTCAGGGCAGCAGTTGCTAAGGCCAAATCAACCGAAGTGTCGGCTGTCCGCAAGGCAATGGAAGGGGTCAAAGTCCCTTCAATTATTGGAGAACTTGAAGTCCGTGCCGCTGATCATCATCTCATTCGCTCACATGGTATGGCGCAAGTCGTTCGCGCACCTAATGGCAAGACAATGTTTCAGATGAAGGTTTACACGCCTGGTCCTGAAATCTTTCCGGCACCGAATCCCGAATGCAAGCCGGTCTGATTGAACAGGGTTCAAACCTATAACGTTTGCACAATGAATTTTGATCAGCTTTTAAGTATCTCGCAGCTGGCCAATGCCTTGGCTTTAGCCAGTCTGCTCACCATTTTGGCCAGTGGTTTGGCCTTGATTTTTGGTTTACGCGATGTGATGAATTTTGCCCATGGAGCTTTATATATGCTGGGGGCTTATTTGGGCTTCAGTGTCGGCAAGGTTTTTTCTTTTTGGGGTGCGTTAGTGCTTGTTCCCATGGTTCTGGCTTTGCTGGGAGTGGTTTTCGAGCTTGGTGTTTTGCGGCCCTTGCAAAAGAGAGCACACATGGATGTCGCTCTCGTCACCTTTGGTCTGGCCTTGATTATCGGCCCAGCCGTGCACAAAATCTGGGGCACGATTCCAATTTCAGTTGAGCCACCACCTTCGTTGTCCGGTTCCGTAACCCTCTTCGGCGAGTTTTATCCGGTTTACCGATTATTCCTGATTGGTGTGGGGTTTAGTACCTGCGTGGCCCTTGCCGCTTGGCTTAAATACACACGCAGCGGTATGCATACTCGCGCTGTTAGTCAGCAGCCGCACGTGGCACGGATGATGGGTGTGAACACAGATAGGCTTAGCCTATTGGTTGTGTGCTTAGGTACAGGATTTTCCGGGCTTGCTGGTGTTTTGGCTGGCCCTTATTTGTCAGTTGATCCGGGCATGGGTGCCACCATTCTGATCAGCTGCCTTATTGTGGTTGTGGTGGGCGGTTTAGGCAGTATTGGTGGGGCAATAGCCGCCGCAGTTATCTATGGTTTTATTCAGGTCATTGGCACAATTTTGCTTCCGTCCCTTGCTGTTCTTGTACCCTATATGCTACTTTTCATTGTGTTGTTGTGGCGTCCACAAGGCTTGGGCGGCGGGCGGGTTTCATGAACATCAGTACGTTATTTTCAACGTCAGCGTCATCTCCTTCTGCTAGGACAATCCGCATCTGGTGGTGGCTGTGGCTTGCCTTGGTGATGGTTGGTTTGGCCCTGCCAAAACTTCTCAGCAATAGCTTCCATCTTACTCTTTTGACCAATGGAGTGGTCTTGGGGATAGCGTCTGTAGGTATCGGTTTCTTGATGTGGCAGTGTGGCCTCATTATGTTTGGTGTGGCCGCCTTTATCGGTCTGCCAGCCTATTTGCTTGGGCTGGGTTCTGACAAGCTAGGAATGGGCTTGTCGATGGCTGTGTTTTTTTCACTTTCAGTGAGTACTATCTTTTCGCTTTTGGTTGGGTTGTTTGTTGTCACTGCCAGACCGCTGCCCTTTGCAATGCTTACTTTGGCGTTGGCACAAATGCTCAAGTCCATCACAATGATGCAAGTTATGCGCCCATTGACCGGAGGAGACGATGGCTTGACCATGACCTTCAAGGGAACTTTTTTTGGACTCACCCAAAGTCAGCTTGGTAAAGCAAGCGAGTTCTGGCCATTGGCTTGGCTTGGGTTGTGCGTCGTGCTTACTTTAGCTTGGCTGGCTTCTAACTCTCGTTTCGGTCTGGTTCTGCGCGCCATTCAAGCCAATGAGGAACGTATGCGCTTTTCTGGTTTCAACACCTTTCTTCCTAGATTGTGGGCATTTATTTTGGCCAGTTTCATCGTCTCAGTTGCCGGCGTGTTGATGGCTTTGAATTCAGCCTTTGCTTCACCAGAACTTCTTGACTTTGGCACCGGAGGTCACTCTCTTGTGGCCATGTTGGTGGGAGGCGCCTCCAGTGTGGCAGGCCCCCTGCTTGGCGCTTTGCTTTACACGTGGGGCCAAGACTCTTTTGGAGCTTCTGGTCACCTAGAATTATTTACGGGAATTGCTGTCGTGGTAGTCATTTCGATCTTCCCTAAAGGGGTCATTGGCTTTTTGATGCAACTTGTTGCTCACCTGAGCGGCAGCGACAAGAGGGGATGACATGCTGCGTGTAGAAGATTTAAGTGTCAGTTACGGCAGTGTTCAGGCGTTGGAAGGGGTCTATCTGGAAGTTGCTCAAAGTGGTGTGCTGCATGGAATTATTGGACCTAACGGCGCAGGCAAGTCTACACTGATGGACGCTATCACCGGTCGCCGTAAACCTTCCCGAGGCCGTGTTTTTGTTGATGGCATAGATATCACGGATCGCAGCGTTGCTTGGCGTCGCCGGGCTGGCATGTCACGTTCTTTCCAGCGCACAAGCATCTTCCCTGGTATGACCGTGCTGGCGCAACTGGAGCTGGTGGCCTCGAAGTTAGGAGAGAAAAATCTTGATGAGGTAATCGATGCCTTTGAATTGCGTCCCAGTCTATATGAAATGGCTGACAACATAGCTTATGGCGATCAACGGCGAATCGACATTGCATTGGCCATGCTAGGTCAACCTGTGCTGATGCTTCTTGATGAGCCTGCTGCAGGATTGTCCACCACAGAGACTATTGCATTGTTTGAACATCTTGAAAAACTCGTTCGCTTGCGTGGCGTCACTGCTTTGGTCGTGGAGCATGACGTGGATGCAGTTTTTCGCTTTTGTAATGCGGTTACCGCATTAGACCTGGGTCGATTGATACTTACTGATACCCCTTCGACAGTTCGAAAAGACCCTCGCGTAGTGTCAGCTTACTTGGGATCAGTAGCATGAGCTTCATTAGCATTAAGGGGCTATCGGCAGGGTATGGAAAATCCATCATTTTGCGAAGTATTGACCTTGCAGTCGACGAAGGTGAGTCAGTGGCAGTGGTCGGCAAGAACGGGGCTGGAAAGTCCACGTTGCTCAATTCTTTTTTTGGTGGAACTACCGTTCATGGCGGCTCCATCGAAGTCGGCGGTATGGCTCTTGAAAAGCTTCCCGCATACTCAGGCCCTAAGCATGGTGTGACCATCTGTCCTCAAGGGCGACTGATACTGCCACACCTGACGGTAAAGGAAAATCTTCTTCTCGGTGCTGCTAGTCGCCGTAATGGTCAGTGGACCCTGGATAAGATATTTGATCTCTTTCCTATCCTGCG
>Ga0214919_10008605_pt1 | contig 13382 bp, 6 predicted proteins | sample LL1503_MetaG_FD_177994 | JGI IMG/M metagenome (GOLD analysis project Ga0214919, IMG submission 177994) | Freshwater microbial communities from Lake Lanier, Atlanta, Georgia, United States - LL-1503 | ecosystem: Environmental > Aquatic > Freshwater > Lake | place: USA: Georgia | collected 2015-03-15
CTGTGAAACCTGTGAAACCTGTATAACCAGTATCACCAGTGTATCCTGTGAAACCAGTGTATCCTGTGAAACCTGTGAAACCTGTATAACCAGTATCACCAGTGTATCCTGTGAAACCAGTGTATCCGGTGAAACCTGTATAACCTGTATAACCAGTATCACCAGTGTATCCTGTGAAACCAGTGTATCCTGTGAAACCTGTGAAACCTGTATAACCAGTATCACCAGTGTATCCTGTGAAACCGGTGTATCCTGTGAAACCTGTGAAACCTGTATAACCAGTATCACCAGTGTATCCTGTGAAACCGGTGTATCCTGTGAAACCTGTGAAACCTGTATAACCAGTATCACCAGTGTATCCTGTGAAACCAGTGTATCCTGTGAAACCTGTGAAACCTGTATAACCAGTATCACCAGTGTATCCTGTGAAACCAGTGTATCCTGTGAAACCTGTGAAACCTGTATAACCAGTATCACCAGTGTATCCTGTGAAACCAGTGTATCCAGTGAAACCTGTGAAACCTGTATAACCAGTATCACCAGTGTATCCTGTGAAACCAGTGTATCCTGTGAAACCTGTATAACCTGTATAACCAGTATCACCAGTGTATCCTGTGAAACCAGTGTATCCGGTGAAACCTGTATAACCAGTGAAACCAGTGTAACCTGTATAACCTGTTGGACCTGTTGGACCTGTATCACCAGTGTAACCAGTGAAACCAGTGTAACCTGTATAACCTGTTGGACCTGTTGGACCTGTATCACCAGTGTAACCAGTATATCCTGTAAAACCAGTGTATCCAGTGTATCCAGTGTATCCAGTGTATCCAGTTACCCCTGTATAACCTGTATATCCTGTATATCCAGTGTATCCTGTAAAACCGGTATATCCAGTGTATCCTGTTACCCCTGTATAACCTGTATATCCTGTATATCCAGTAAAACCTGTATATCCTGTATAACCAGTTACACCTGTGTATCCTGTATATCCAGTAGAACCTGTAGAACCAGTTACGCCAGTTGCGCCTTGTGGTGTTAAACTCGATTGTAAATAACTATAACCTCCATTACCGTTTAAGTATTCATATTGAACCGTTAAATTAACACTACTACTTGAAGAATTATTCGCATAAATACTTAAAACTACACTATCATTTGCAGGGTTGATACTTGTTTTTGTACCTACGGCAGTTATTAGATAAGAGGTAGATACATCTGTAGAAGTAATTTTTTTAACACTACTTGTAACAAATTGATCTATAACACTAGTTGCATCGGCTACTGACAAAGTATAATATAATTCTACATTCGTAATATCTGTTGCCCCACAATAAATATAAAAGCCATAAATACCATCTGGAATTTCTGTATTACTCACAATATTTGTTTGAGTAGCAAATTTTTGTATTAAAGCACCTGTACTACCCGCAGTAAGAGTATATCCGATCGATGTTCCGCCAGCGGTATCTGTCGTTGTACTTAAAAGCTTAGTAGATTGACTTTCGATGGTAGGTCCTGGTTCACTATAATTTAAAAACAATACTAAACCTCCGGCATTTCCGTCATTCCCTCTTGGTCCAGTATAACCAGTATAACCAGTGAAACCGGTAAAACCTGTATAACCAGTATATCCTGTTACCCCTGTATAACCTGTTGGACCTGTATCACCAGTATAACCAGTATATCCTGTTACACCAGTGAAACCTGTGAAACCCGTGAAACCTGTATATCCTGTGAAACCAGTATATCCAGTATATCCAGTAAAACCAGTGAAACCTGTATATCCTGTGAAACCTGTATCACCAGTGTATCCTGTGAAACCTGTATAACCTGTATAACCTGTATATCCTGTGAAACCTGTATATCCTGTGAAACCTGTATATCCTGTGAAACCTGTATATCCTGTGAAACCTGTAAAACCAGTAAAACCTGTATAACCTGTATATCCAGTGTATCCTGTAAAACCAGTATATCCTGTTACCCCTGTATAACCTGTATATCCTGTGTATCCTGTAAAACCAGTACATCCTGTATATCCGGTATAACCAGTTCCACCTCCTGCTGGACCAGTAGGGCCTGTGAAACCAGTTCCACCACCTCCACCACCATAAGAAGTAATGGTTGCCACATTATTACTAATATCTAGATTTAAACCATCACCAATTAAAAGTGTCGTAATTTTTGAACTAGTATTAATTTCATCTGTTACTGTTATTACGGAAGGTAATACATAAGAAAGAATTTCATTTGTTACATTAACTAATGTATCTACTTCATCTTGGGCTATTTTTACTGCGATTTCTTTTGCTAAAGAATAAGCTTCATAATATGTAGTACCTGAAGCAGTTGCACTTCCAGAAGAAGTCATTTTTAAACCGTTGATTGTAAAACCAAAAGCTTCTGCCGTTGCATAAGCAATGTATACCATACAATTTTTATATAATATAGAATGATAAAAATTTGGGGTAGGGGGACATATTTCACTACACTATTCCCTAAAGGGTAATAGACTTCCCCTTTACCTACGGAAAACCACCTCCTTAATAAGAGCGAATGTTTTTTGGCGCGTGAGTATCTACAAAAAAAGAAAATAATATTATGCTTTGCAAAATATTATTTTAGAAATTGTTGTACATATTGCGGCAAATTATCAATGAAAAAACGAGAACAGGTAAGGGGCTTTGGGGACCCCGTAAGGAGTCCACCTACCTTAAGATCTTATGAATCGTTGGAAAAAAAGCATATTCATTCAATATTTTCTCCTTTTCCTGACGAATGATATCAATACGTTGAGACCACCAATCTTCCCGAATTGCCTGTTTAATTAATTCATATGATTTTTCAAAGTCATAAATATCTAATTGAACATATGCTAAAGGGTCAATATATTTGGAAACATTGGGACATCCATAATAAAATACCAATGTTTCACATAAAATCGGTTCCCATAGCTTCTCCGTAATAAAATTCTCTTCAAAATTATTCTCCACCATAAAATAATATTTATAAGGAAGAACTCCATCACTTTTATTTACATAATGATCCAACCCTTTACGATAATTCTCAAATTGATGATTATTATCCCAATTATAAATATCCAATTCAAAATTTGGTTTCTCAGATTCCTTGAAACGTTTTTCCACATATTTCAAGAAATCAATACGTAATATATGCCCCTCATCAAAATATTTGGAACTACACATTGTACTCAACACATTCTTCTTTTCCATTTTACTTACATCCAATACTTGAATTTCACTTAAATTCATTTCCAGTTCCCAAAAAGCATTATTCCAGCAATCATTATTTCTTCCACGAACCGCCAAAAACTTTTTCTCATCAGGAATCGCCCATTCTCCCCACGTTTTCACTCCCCAACCTTTTGAATGGTCGTGAATCCAAGGCTCCATTTGAAAAACAATGGTTTTCTCAGCAACATAATATTCTCCATCTTGTGGTCGATTAATAATGACATAATAATCAATGTTTTCATCCGTCCAAGTAATTTCGATATTTTTCCAAGTAAATGATAAAGGATTTTCACACATATTCGACCATCTTCTACATAATGTTTCACTTGAACACCAGTTACATAACATTTTAACTCTTATTTTTTTTTCAATTGTTTCGATTGTTACTACAGTTTTGGAAGAATCAATCTCAACAAAATCAAAACCGGTATATAATTCTCTAGGATATTCCACGTCATAATGATTGACATTTGAATTGTACATACTGAAAAATCGTACCGAAGGATCCGATAATACAAAAAATTCAGCATCGTGTTTTGTTTTCACTCTTGTTATATCCAATCGTTTCATAGATGCACTTTTTACCCACCAAAAATTACCTGAAAAATGCGGATTCCGATTTCCATAACAATCTTTCTCAAAATAATTACATCCAACGGCATCATATTCATTAGAATCCAGTTTTTCCAAACAATCCATATGTTTTTCTACCAAAAAATATAACATTAAATTAGTCCAGTCTTTAATCCTTTTTTGAATTTCATTTCTAGAAATACCTTTCGTATGTAAATATAAAACATTACAATTCTCATTCTTTTTACAAAAATGATGTAATAAATGAATGGTTGGTACTTCAAACAAACCGGTTCTTTTTGACAAATGTAATACTTTGATTTTCGGATCCATCTTTTCTTGAACTTCTTCTGGAATCTTCTCTCCGTGATTTATAATAAAAACTTTTTCTATAACATCTAATAATCCTGATTTTGTAATCGTTGAAACCAAATGGTTGAGCACCTCCACACCAGAATCCGATTTATGACAACTATGAATAAAACAAAAATTCTTATTCTTACTCTTTTCATTATCATATTGATTGATATACGAATAACCCGATTCGATCATTTTTGTTTGTTCTTCCATCATTTCTTGGTAGTATTTTTTTTTTATCCATATTCCATCCTTCTCTCCAAAGTAAGGCGACTCGTGTAATTCTTCAATTTTATTCTTAAAAAATCCAAGTGTATTAAAACAAACACACTCTTCCTTTTTCCAAGCAATCTCCATACATTCTTCTGTTGAACCTCGATGATAAAAAATATCATTACCTCCTTGATCTAATCCTTTCACAAAGACAAAATTATCTTTCATATCCACCAGAGAAGAAAAATCCATTTGTTCAAAATTATGTTGAATATTCGTATCGATTTGTCTTCCGTGTTCATTCCAAATCGAATAAACCAATTGAGGTTGTAATTCATAACAATTTAATTCCCTATAAATCTTAAATAACCAATCGATACCGTGTTTAATTCCATTCTTCTCAATATATTCAATCATTTTTCTAGCACCCGCTTTATTCAATGAATAACCATAAAATCCACCAATATATTGTTCACGATTTAATTCATTTATTTGAAAATCACTGAATAATTCATCTATATTTGTATCATTATTTCCATATAATTCTACATTTAAGTTTCGATATTCATCAAACATATGATATCCCAAAAACAAACAGTCTCTTTCTTTCATTTCCTTTTTCAAAGAATCAACTTTTTCTTTTATTTTTGTATGATTTCCTCCTTGTATAAAAGTAAAATCATCTTCCATAATCAAATAAAAATCATTATCCGAATCATTAATTAATTGATTCCATAAAGAAAGATGACTTAATGCCGCACCAATAAAACCCTTACGATTTAAAAAATCATTCCCTTCAAATAACTTTTTCAATTGTAAAGTAGGTTCCAAAGCATATCCATCTACAGCTTTTACAAATTGATAATCTGTATGTTCGGCGAATCCTTGTTCTTTTAAAATCTTTTCCGTATTCTCCTTACGATCCATTCTTTTTTCAAGATTTACAATTTGAATATAACTTCGTTTCTCCTTTTTTTCTAAAGTAGTATTACCTCCACCCATCATATATTGTCCTTCATTGTTCAAATTATATGCATTTGGTTTAGTTGGATCCGTTCTCTCAGAGGTCAAACGTCCAATATGACGACAAGTTATTTTATTGAAAAAACCGGTTTTATATCCGGTATTTGTCCAACGAAGAGCATAATCCATTTCAAAAAATTCATTCGGAGAATCAAAATTACCTAATTGTAAAATGGAACTTACCTCAGTGATTCCAGGACGGAAACTAAAATGCGGCCAATAATGACAATTCTGATACTGGAAATTACCGTTCTTATAATCTTGAACAGAAAATCCATTATTTTTATTAATATGACTTTTACAGTGATAATTGTCAATGGTCTCTCCGTAATTCAAGTTGAAAATAACCTGTTTAACATTGTCCGTTTTCAATTGTTCTAATCCTCGAATCCCTTCTTCCACATAATCCATTTTATGATGAAATAGGAAATCATCTTCAATATGAATCCAATAAGTCGGATTCAATTCGTGTAATTTATTCCAAATAATATTCATACTTTTTCGATGTCCCTTCTCTTCCAGACCTTTCATATAATACTCGATCCAAGGATATTTCTTTCTCATTATTTCACGGTCTTCTTCCGATGAATTATCATCGACACAAAACCAATAATCGACTTTCTCAATATTGGTCCAATGATTCAAAATAGATGCCATTGTCTGTTGAAATAAATCATATCGTTTACAAGTAGTAAAAGTAACAACTACTTTGGGTTTCGAGATATCTATTATATTTTTTTTTAAGTTCGCGACCATATTCATATTTTCATTATAAATATCGCGAAATTTTAAACAAAGTTTCACTATTTCTTTTTTACTCGATTCCATATTAATCAATAAATTCTTATTCTTTTCAAACAATAAATTCCAGATTTCCAAAGTATGTGGTTGAACAGTATCATTTCGATTAGTTAATTCCCCAATCACTTTATCCAACCCATAAAAAAAAGAAAGTGTATCTTCTTTGTCATTTTCGATATGTCCTTTATAAAATTGTAAATTTAAAACGCTAACAATTAAAAAATGCATATTGGCAACTTGTTTGGATAATAATTGTTTACAACACGAATAACCAGAATCAAAATCTTTGGAATAAAAAGCCGCCACGGAATTTTCAAACTCCATTTCATCTTGATACAAATAATTATATAAAAAAAGTCTTCCTTCTAAATTTCTTTTATAATTCTTGTATTTATGATAAAGAGCATTTGTCAATACAAACATAGCATCTCGATTAAATCTTTTCATTGCAAGAACAACTCCATCGATTCTCTCCGTATCATATTCCGATGCTTTTAATAAATATTTAATCACCTTGTAATCATCCTTCTTTTTATCATACATTTCGCCCAACATTAAACATGAATGATATTTCTCTTGAACCCATACATTTAAATCCAAACATTTTAAATACCAGGTAATCGCATCATCCGTGTGATTACAATCTTTGTAACTTTGGGCACAATAAAAAGCGTATCTACCGGATAATCCTCCGTCTGGTTTTTTCACTTCTTCTTCAAATGCATTTTTCAAGATAATTGCATCTTTCAAATATTTATCTGGATCTTTATTTCTTGCGCCACTTCTACCTGACTCAATAAAATAATTACCTGGGAATAATTGAGAAGATTGTATTGAATCAATATTTGATAGAAATTCGTGTAATACACCACGAAACTCCCATCGTAAACGATTATTTATTAAAAGTGGACGGTGATAAGTAAACCCTCGACCAAAGACAAAATCATATCTGTCCGCGGTTAAACGGGGCGGCATCACAAAATCACCTCCAATGGAATCATCCGCATCGAAAATGAAAAGATAATCTGTTTTATTATAAGCGCATTCTAAAGCTTTACTTCGATTATATCCGAAATCACGCCACGAGTGTTCCACTAATTCTCCGGGAATATTTCGATTCTTAAAAAAATTCCGAATCATATCTTGTGTACCATCTGTTGAACCTGTATCCGAAATCACCCAATAACTAATTGGTATTTTCGATAAAAGATGATCCAATGTAATCTGAAGTATGTGTGCCTCATTTTTCACAATCATATTTAAACAAATGGATTGTGGATATATATTTTTCTTGATCGAATGATCAATTTCTTCAATGATCAATTTCATTTACTTTTCATAAAGTAATATCTTTAAATTCTAATTTTAACGTAATTGAGAAAAGTTTTCTTTCTGTTTTTCTTTCTGTTTTTCTTTCTGTTTTTCTTTCTGTTTTTCTTTCTGTTTTTCTTTCTGTTTTTCTTTCTTTTTATTTTTATTTTTTTTAAAATAGGAATAATATATATTATATAATCATATGGCGAATACTCGATTTAATTATGATGAATGTCGAACGGTTAAAAAATTACAACAACAAACGGATCCTGGAAGATGGGTATTAAATGTTCCTGGGAATGGATCGAATCCTTGTTATATCGAAGACCCACAAATTATTATTCAAAAATGGGGGGCCAATTTAAGAACCAATACCATTGATTTAGAAAGTAGTCTTTTAGGAGTAAATCGTCATTTAACCCGTGATTGTTCTCAAGATAATTATAAAAACTATAATGTTCCAAATGAACCGATCTCTTATCCTAAATGTCGCGAATTATTTACAGAACAATCCCGTGCAATTGCCCCGGCCTGGATGGTAAGAGATTTAGAACAAGTCGATTGGTATTATCCACCATTAAATCCACAAGAAAACACTTGTTACCCATTTGAAAATAATTTAAGTACCCGTATTTTAGAAAAAGACTATTTTACTCCAAAGCGTCCTTGTGTTACTACAGTATCCAACGATCAATTACCTACTAATTATATGACTGTAAATCGAAATCAGGTTTTATGTAATAACACCAACTCTTGTGGATTGTAGGGGGGACTTCCTCCTTGATAAGGGTAAAATCATTTTCGGTACAATGAAAATATAAAATATAAAATATATAATATAAATGTCAAATAATATTGCAATCTCTCTAGGAAATGTTTGTTATTCTGCGGAATGGGCAGTAGCAAATGGTTTACGAGCTACGAAAGCAAATGGTTATAAAACGTGTCCATTTGATCTAATGATTTCTAATTATGATGGTTTAATTAAATGTATTTATGATGATTTCCAATATTTTTGTAATCCTCATTTTCTAGTATTAAATGAATCTGGTATCTTCAATACTTATTATAATTTTAATTTTAATCACGAAAGTCCTGAACACGCGAATATCTATTTACACGAAAATTGGCCAGAAGGAAAGTACCATTTTGTAAATAATAATTTTAAACATTTTATTGATCGATACAATTCTCGTATTCAATCTTTTAGAGAATATCTTTGGAATTCAAATAATCATATTATTTTTATTATTCAATTTGTTTATGACAAAAATCCAAACGACGATTGTATGAAATTAAGAGAAGCATTGAGAACAAAATATCCTTATTTAAATTATTCAATTCATATACTTTAAGGGAACCTACGGTTCCCCTATGACCCCTCCCTTTGTCCTTCGGGGGAATAATATTATTTTATAACTCGGGGCGGGCTCTACAACAATCTTTACAATGATATTTCGCAAAGCACAATATTATTGTTTTTTTCTTTGTAGAAACTTCCGCGCCAAAAACATCGTCCTTAATAAGTAGAGGGGACGTATGTCCCCCTACTAAAATAATAATATAATATAATATATTATCAATATGGAATTAGCCATACCATTATTAGCATTAGGAGGTATGTATGTAATATCGAATCAAAATTCTTCTTCTTCTTCTTCTTCAAATAATACAAATAATAAAAATGATTCAAATCACAAACAACAACCAATTCGAGAGAACTTTGAAACAGCTGGAAGAATCCGTAATTATTTACCCAACGTAGATATTCCTCCACAAAATTATCCCGTTACCAACCGTAAAGAATTAGTAAACACGGTTCAAGAATATGTAAATCCAAATACAGCAACCGACCGTTATTTTAATCAAAACGCATATGAAAATCGTTCCAATGCTGGTAAACAAGTCGGCAACAACCCACAACAAATATATTCTTTAACCGGAAATTATCTTGAAAGTGAACAATTTAAGCATAATAATATGGTTCCTTTTTACGGAGGAAAAATCAAAGGATATACATATGATACCGATATCGCGGAATCTGTTTTAGACAATATGAACGGTTCCGGTTCTCAAGTGATTAAGAAGATTGAACAAGCCCCCCTTTTTAAACCAGAAGAAAATGTTCAATGGGCGTATGGTGCTCCTAATCAAAGTGATTTCTTTCAATCTCGTGTGAATCCTGGTATGAAAAACAATAATGTTAAGCCTTTTGAAACTGTGAATGTCGGCCCAGGTTTAGGAAAAGGATTTACTACAAGCGGTTCTGGGGGATTTAATTCCGGTATGGAAGATCGAAATGCTTGGCTTCCTAAAACGGTGGATGAATTACGTGTCGATACCAATCCAAAACTAGAATATAGTTTAGTAGGTCATCAAGGTCCAGCAGAAGGTATTGTGAAAAATGTCGGAATTCAAGGTTTAGTAGAAAAACAGCGTCCAGATACTTTCTTTATCAATACACAAGATCGTTGGCTTACTACGACTGGAGCAGAAAAAGGAGAGACATTGAGACCCATTCAAGAACTCGGGGTGATTCGTCGTGATGACTGTATGAGTAATTATGTAGGACCTGCTGCGAATCAGGATCGTCAAGTTGGTCGTGCCCCAACTGAATTTGAATATAGTAAACGTCAACAATTGGCTAGTAAAGATGTACCAGTTTCTTGTGCTGTTGGTCGTGGACCGATTACTGACGGAGATACAAGAATTCAGAGTTTTACCAATTATACAAATAATCGTATGTCTTTAAAACAACCAGATACAATGCGAAGCGGTTTTAGCGGTGCGATTGGAGCAGCAATCGCGCCCATTTTAGACATTTTTCGTCCTACACGTAAAGAAGAAGTATCACATAATGTACGTATTTATGGAGACGCAACTTCCAATGTCAAAGGAAATTATGTCATTAATATGAATGATACGACACCTACCACCGTGAAACAAACAACCCTTTATTCACCTGAATTTTTTATTAATAATCAAAAAGAAGGGATTTATGTCAATAATTACACGCCAATGGATTTAACTCAGAGAGATACGACCAGTTGCCCTGTAATGGGTAATGTAGGAGGTGCATCGAATCAATATGGGGATATGTCATATGAAGCGGATTACCGTCAAACGAATAATGATATTAAATCTTCTACGATTTTCAATCAACCGAACCCTGGAGGAACACAGATTTTCAATCAACAAATGAATGTGAATATTGCACGAAATGATGTCTCGATGGATGATGGACGTTGGTTTACACCTAATTCGATTACTCCTATGCCTCCTTCCAAGGAGAATTATGGAAAAATTACTATGCCTCAGTACTACAATGAATGTATTGGATGTGAGAGAATTGATCCAAGTCTTTTGGATGCATTCCGAGCCAATCCATATACTCATAGTTTGACTACCTCAGTGTAGTAGGGGGACGGAAGTCCCCCCTACGACCCACAGATGACATTTTGCAAATGCTTTTCGGTGCAAGAGTTTCTACAAAATAGTGGACAATGATATTATGCTACGCACAATATGATTGTTATTTTCTTTGTAAATACTTGCGCGCCAAAAATGTTATATCAAAAATACTCAATGATTTATAATGATGCTGGATTAAAAATAGAGATGAGGAGGGGTCATAGGGGAACCTAGGTTCCCCTAAGTTTTGCTCCACTTTTTCAAAAGTGGGTGCGGAACAATAATGATTTAAAAATACCTTTCTTCTTATAATAAAGTCATCTTTTTATTTTATTATAATGAATAGTATAAATACAACCAACGAATCCATTACCAATAAAAAACCAACTCTCATCATCCACGAAAACATCAAAGAAAAACTCAATTATTTTATCTCGATTCAAAAAATACCCAATATTATTTTTCACGGTCCCCCAGGAAGTGGAAAAAAAACATTATTAACTGATTTCATGGAAGAAATTTATCAAGGAAATAAATTGAAAATGAAACAATATACGATGTATGTGAATTGTGCTTATGGAAAAGGGATTAAATTTATTCGTGAAGAATTGAAATTCTTTGCCAAAACCAATATTCAAGAAAATATATTCAAATGTATTATATTACTTAACGCTGATAAATTAACGGTAGATGCACAATCCGCATTACGTAGATGTATTGAATTATTTAATCATAATACACGATTTTTCATTATTATTGAAGATAAATATAAATTATTGAAACCAATTTTATCTCGTTTTTGCGAGATCTATGTTCCACAACCGGTCATTCATAATGAAGAAACAAATTTACATCAATACCATTTGAAAAATACAGAAACAAAATCGTATTCTCTCGAATCCTTGAAAAAACAACTCAAACAAATTTCTACCCAAAAAAAAGAGGATGATTTAAAGGTGAAAGATCTCATCCATTTTTCCAGTCAATTCTATGAAAAAGGTTATTGTGGTTTAGATATAATGTCTTTATTAGAAAATCATAAATTTATGGAAAAAGAAATTACACAAGACAAAAGATATGAATTATTGATTTGTTTTCAAAAAATAATCAAAGAAATTCGAAATGAGAAAATCATTCTCTTTTTTATGTTGAATTTTCTTTTTTTAAGTTTAGATTGTTCTTTGGAAAATATTTTCTTTATGTAACAACAATTATCCAGAAAAATGGACGATTTTAATATGAATTCTTTGAATGAATCGAAAAATGAATGGTCAGCACGATTAATTCATATTCTTACCCCTTTAATTATTGATGGTTATAAATCGATATTGGAAGAAGCCGTGAAATTATGTAAAGAAAACGGGGAATATGATAAATATTTAATGACTTTTCAGAATTTTATTAGTCGTGTTCCCAAATGGAATCCAGATATTATTGAAAGAGAGAGAAATCGTATTTGCGAAAAAAGTGGATGTAATTATTTAGAAGATTTAGTGGTTTGTATTCATATTATTCAATTAAAGATTTTAACAGCGATTCGTGTAGGACAAAAACAGAAAAAAATAGAAATTAATATTCCCAAATTAGACGATTTTATCCATAAAATCTATATCAATGTGGCACGTAAATTATATAAAAATGTATATCTTTTTGAATTGGGGATTCAACCATTACAAATCCAGAAAAATCATCGAGAGTTGGAAATGATGGTTCAAGAATGTATTTTAAATACGGTGAGAGAAAGTATTCCTGTAGAAGCCATTTTGAAAGCCTATATGGATGAAACCGTGGAAGAAGATGTCGTGGAAGAAATAAAAGAACAAGTCATTGAAGAACCAATTATTTCTCCTAGTAATACTACAAATCAAACCGGTGGTACAAGTATAAATACACAACACGTTACCTCTTCTTTATCTTTTGATAATATCGATTATGCAAGAGATGAATCTGGAAAGGTTCATCAAGTAGATGCCCCAAAATCCATTGATCGTTTAGAAGAAATTAGTGAACAACGATACCAACAACGAAAATTGGAAACGGATGATGAAGATAATGAAAATCAAGATCAAAATGAAAGGTTGAATATCAGTGACCAAACGGTGGATTTAACGCATTTAGACATTCATAACATTGAACCACCGGAATTGAATTTGTTGCCTGATTTATTGATTGATGATATTGAGATTCTCTTGTAGGGGGACGGAAGTCCCCCCTACGACCCCCACCTTGCTTTTCCCTTGATAACTCGGAGCAAGTATCTACAAAGAAATAATGCTTTGCAAAAATTCTTTGTAGATACTCGCGCGCCAAAAACACTCTTTTTCATCCCCGAAGGGCCAAAGGGAGGGGTTAAAGGGGAACCTACGGTTCCCCTTGCGTAAGATAAAAAAGAACATTGTCCTTTCTTATGTTATATTTCCTGTTTCTTTTTCTTTGCAA
>Ga0214919_10008606_pt1 | contig 13381 bp, 12 predicted proteins | sample LL1503_MetaG_FD_177994 | JGI IMG/M metagenome (GOLD analysis project Ga0214919, IMG submission 177994) | Freshwater microbial communities from Lake Lanier, Atlanta, Georgia, United States - LL-1503 | ecosystem: Environmental > Aquatic > Freshwater > Lake | place: USA: Georgia | collected...
ATTAACTATTACAAAGAATTGAAGCAAGAATATACATTCGCTATTAAAGATATTCTATCCGCTTATGCGACTCTTTAATAAATTATTAAAATAAATAAAATATAAACATAAGAAAACCAAAAAAACAAATAAAAATATTATAGGTAATCTACCTATAATATTTTAACAACTATTACATTCTATTGAATTGAAATTTTACTCTTTTATTGTCCAAACCGGATTTTTTAAAAAACATTTTATATAAAACTAAACAACCAACTAAAAAAGCGATGACTATAATAATTTTGGTTATAGTGTTTTTTACTCCAAATATAGATGAATTATCAGAGGGTCCTTCATAATTTTCGACCGTTTCGCAAAAATTCTTATGAAATTTTTTCTCTTTTATATCTATTCCTGCAAACTCATAAAATTCTTCTAAACTCCTTTTAGTTCCCAAACCGTATTTTTCTATATTTTCATTTACATAGGACGGAACTTCACCGCCACCATCTAATTTTAAAAGCATTTTAACTTTATTAACAGCATCGCTATCATTATAATTTTTCTTATCATCCCAAATATGCGGTTGGTCTGAACGAGTATATAAATGATATACAACGTTCTGTGTCGGGCTATATATATCATATCCGCTTGTCCATATACGGGCAGAATGAAGAATCTCTTCGCCTACAAATAAATTAGGCAAATTTGGATCGTAAGGAACATCGTGTATACATTTACCTTCGCAGAAAAACATTCCAGCCGCTACAAACGGTGTTTTAATATATTTAGTCGTACTAACAGGTTGCGAACCTGAAAATGAAATAACACCGTTCGGTTGAAAATTCGGCTCGCATATAGTATACGCTTTTGTGTTATCTACATTTTGATTACCGTGATCTTCATATCCAGGAGGATAATGAGATATAACAACATCTGTTGAATTTGTGTTTCGTTTTATTTCATCTATCATCGAAATCAATTTATCATCCCAATCTTGTGCAAATAACGTATGTGAATCTATCTGTAAAAAATAATCTTCTTTATTCATTAAAGTTGTGCATAAATACCTTGCCCATGTAGGACCTTTAGCCTCGTAATCTTTTAATCGTATCGTTCTTATATTTTTAGCGTATTTTTCATCTTTAAGAAAACAGTCTTCATCATCTTCTTTATTTTGAATACATAATCCAACGTACATGTTTTCAGGATGTTTTGCGTTGCTGTATAAAGAATTCAAAGTTTTCAAACAGTAAAAATCGCGATAACTAGCGATACTTACAAATATAGTTTTTTCCATTTATATTTTACGAATATTTTTTTTATTGTTAATTAATTATTATAGCCTTTTGACTATAATAATTTTATTGATTTTTATTACTTTTTATATTTTATTACTTTTTATATTTTATTACTTTTCAAACGAAATTATCAAGGATTTCCGCAAGCTCCGCATTATATTCATGGCATATATTGTCAAAGAAACGTAATTCTGGAAATTCTTCACCATCGGTGTTTCTAGACAAAACACGTTCAGTCGCTGCGTAGTAGTATCGCACGTAATCCTTATATTTCATATGCAAATTTTGAACCATTTCAACAAATCGAGCTTTAAGCTTTTCATCGGTAATCAAACCTAAAATTTCTGAATCGAACAATTCATACGATTCATCACGAATAGAACGTTTAATTCTCGCAATAATATCGTCATCAATGCACTTCTGAGTAACATAACCGATCATATAAGGAGTAACAGTCGCCATATTTTAAAGGTATATACTTTTACCAGTAATTTTATACGTGGAAAATCAATTTTTTCTCCGTTTTTTTGATATCATAAATGAAACGTATAATGTTATCTATTCTAAATCAAGTAGAACGGTAAATATTAACAACCCTGAATCTGTTCTAGATGATACTATTTTAATATCGTACGGATTATTTACACCTCTTATCGAGTTTTTACGGATAGTTGTCCCATTCGTATAAGAATATAAAATGAATGAAAAATTAATCGTCTCATCTTGAGCTTCATAATAATTGTTGTATCCTTTCATCTTCCATGTTTTACATATATTAATAGCTTTCATATATGTATCAGTGTTTTGAGCTAAATATATATTATTACTTATCAATTCATTTTTGAAAAAATAAGGTGTTGTAGATGTTTGTTCTATTTCTTCAACAATTGAGTATTTAACTTTTTTCCTATTTATAAATCTTAAAAACGAGTCAGGACCTTCTATTATATTTTGAAACGAGTATTTTTCAAAATCGGTAGAATCGTTATAGTATTCGGTGATCGTTGTTTTATTTCTATAGTTTAAAATTCTATTCTCATCTCGCACCCAGTTGAGTTTTAACATATAAATTAATCTTTTTAATACTTCCTCTGAGGTCAAAACTAATTTACCGTTTGAAATCACTCCCCCATTTTCCAAACTAAATAATTTTTTAATTCTCACATAATCAAAATTTTTTATAACAACCACATACGAATTATTAAATTCAACAATATTATCATTCGTTAAAGTTGATAAATTCCGTTCGTGTAAAAATTTAGAATATAACCATAAAAAATATTCAGAAATAAAACGAGCAATTTTTTTATTCTTATTAAAATTATCTAGTTTGGATTCTTGCATATATGGAAAATTTTCTCTATTTTCTATCTCTACACCGGATAATAATTCAGGTGTGTCTATTACGGGGATATAGAATGAAACATTCCCTAAAACACATCCTAATTCTTTTAGTAAATTATTTTTAACTACCTGTTTTAATATCGTAATCTTCTTCTCTTCTATAAATTGCAAAGCTATAGTTTTAGAGATTTTATTAATTTTTAAATCTTTTACTTCTCTAATTCTAAAAGGTGGTAAAGGAGTTGTAAATAAATTTATTTTCTGATTGTTATATTTAATATTTAGAACACGGACTTTTCCCTTAGAATCTATTATCTGTGATTCTAATCGGACAGAATCTACACCACCCATTTTCATTTTCATATAATCTATTAAATTAAATTCAGGGGTAGATACGAGTTTATTATGAGAGTACGAACTGTTTATTTTGTTAAAAAGCTCTTTAATTTTAATAGTTCTCATAAGTTCGTAATCGAAAAGGTAATCAACTTGTTCATTACTAGTCGTATCCCATCTTGCTATTATTTCGCATTGAGGATATTTAGCATTATCTGATTCACTTCCCATATGTTCATATACGAATACATAGTCTTTATTTTCATCTACTTTATAGTAGGTTTCTAAATGATTTGGAATACTTATTTCTCCATCGACCGTATTTCGTGTAAATAATATAATATTACAATTAAATTCTAATTCTAACATCCTAATAAATAATTTAGGGTCGAAATATATTTCCGGATTTAAAACTATCTTTCGAATTTCTCCAATATCTAAATTATAAAATTCTTGTCTACACGAACTTAATAATTCATCGGTTGCTAAAGAACGTCGCGTTTTATCTAACTTTCTTTCACGTTTTTCTTTCGTATCGTAAGATAGAATATTTGTTTCTCCGTTAAGTGCTTCCATAACACAGTTTAGAAAACTATTTTTATTTCTGTATACTCCTTTACGTAGATATGATATATCTTCATTATTTTCTATTATTTTAAAAACAGTTCCTATATTTTTTGGCAATTCTCCAAAATTATTCTGTTGAACGAATTTATTCGTAGTTAAAATAGCTTTTTTAGCATTCTCTTCTTCCATCTCCCTAATTTTGTCGTTATAGTAAGCGTCGTATCGCGTCCCTGGTTTATTTTGCGTTTTAACATAACAGCAAGGAATATAAGGGAAATCGTCGGAATTGCTTAACGAATTTTCTCTTAGCCCTGGATATTTATGTGATTTATGCGAGCAGATATAGTTAGAAGGTTCTACGATGCTATTATCTTTAGGGAATTTCATAACTTCTACACCTTCTAAAGTTTTAGTTTCATCTTCAGAAATTATAGTCGGCTTTTTCAAACATTTTCTTGAATAGTTAGCAACGAACAATTCCGGCACTATATCTTTTAATTTTTTACCTGATAAAACATTCTGTTTAAGGGTCGTTTCTCCAAATTTTGGAATATACGATTTATATATTCTCAATATATCGGGTGCTTTCTGATAGTATATATTTAATATTTTAGAAAAAAGAGTTTTAATCGTATTTGCTAGTTCTAAATTTTCAATTCTCGAAATTCTAAATTTTAAATATTTTTGATTAAATGGAATATCTAGTTCAGTATTCTTATCGGATACTTTTTCTGATATAGAAACTCTAGCTTCCCCAAACTTACTTTTATCTATAAAATACAACGAGATACTATTCGATTTCTTACTTGAATATTCGCTCTCATTAATAACGAACATGTTAGAAAAGAATGAATCGTTCATAACTAAATCAGCCATTATAGAACTATTAAATTCTTTTTCTAAAAAATAAAAAACTGTTGTAACTTCTCTGTCGTTCGTTTCAGAAAAATTAACACTGTCGGAAAAACAATTCTTAACCCTTAAAATAAATTCTTCTTTCGAAATAGAAGTTTTACTAAATGTGAATTCTATTCTACATTTAGCTACTCCATCTTCAACATATATAAAAACGTCCGAATATTTCTTCTCACCGATTAAAACTTTTAAAATAATCACATCGTCCAATACAATACTCCAATCTTCAGGTGGTATAAAATTATTGTAGATTTTATAGAATCGATTGACACATGCGAAAGGTGAATATTGATTTAGTTTAATTAAATCAAAAATCTCCATAATACTATTATTCTCAATTTCAAAATTGAAAATAATCGCCGTTTTATGTATTTCAATATCGGTAGAAGTGATAGAAGTTGAAACAGTTTGAAGATTATACATTTCACGTGATTCGTTATCTGAACGGATTCTATTTTCAGATATTGAAGTTTCTAATCGCGCTCTAATTTCATCTCTTTTATTCCATATTTCTTCTACTACTGTTTTAGGTTTTTTTTTACCAGTCAGTAGATTACTCTTTTTAATCGAATCTCCAATTTCTTCGTAAATAAAGGTTCTATACGCTTCAGGTGTTTCTTCCAATACCGTATTATAAGCGATAAAAGGCTCTAAAACATCTGTTTCAATATTTAGAGCGTCGATACGACCTTTAAGGTTTTCAATCAGAAGTTGAAAATTACCCGTAAAGCTTTTAATCTGTGTTAATATATCTTCAACTTCTACTGGCTCCGTAAAATTTTTATTTCCGTTTTTAAAATATAGATATTTCGGGATAGTTTCTAAAGAACGTGCTATACGTCTTATAATCGTATCTTCATTATCCAAATCGTATAGTTCAAAATTTTTTTGATTGATTTGTATCATTTATTCTTATGATACAAAATCATTTTTAAGTAATTTATATTTACAAAAATTTATTAAAGTCCTGCAAATTCTATTAAATCTGCTTCTCTTCTCCCTTTAATTGCTTTATCTTGTCTTTTTCCATCAACAAATAAACAATAGTCTGGAAATCCTCTAAATCCCGGTTTAATCGATTCAAGACGCCGCGCTAATTCTGGCTCACCTTCTTCTTTTCCATCACCTTGAATAGTAGCGCAAAATACATTTTTATTCTGTTTAGCAAATCTTTGAAATGCTGGCTTAGCTGTAGAGCAATGTCCGCAAAATGATGCTTGAATCATGACAACTACGGGCTTATTTTTAGGAATTCCATCGGCTATTAAATTTCCTTCACTGTCAAAATCTTCATCTTGAAGATACGCAATAGGTTTATCTAAATATTCTAATTCTTCTTCTGTCATTTATTATTTATTTTATTTAATAAATTTATTAATTATTTAAAACATTAAAATATTCAAATAATTAATATAAAATGACTATAATTTTTAAAGCTAAAAGCAACGAAGCTTATTGTCTTAAAATTTTAGCAGAATTGTTAACAAATAATATTAAAACCGGTTGTTTTGAATTGGATGAAACCGGAATATCTCTATGTATGATGGATACGAATAGAAAAATATTAATCGATCTGAAATTACATGCTGAAAATTTTTTAACTTATAAATTTAGAAGTAGAAAAATGTATTTGGGTATAAATCTGAATCATTTACATAAAATGTTAAAAGCTATTAAAAAGAAAGATTTAATAGAATTATTTATAGATGATCAATTCCCTAACGAGTTAGGGATTAAAGTTATCCCAAAAGAAAATAATAGATTCTCAACTTCTACAATCATGATACAGACCATTCAAAATTTAATAATTGAAGTTCCTACAGGGTATAAAAATCCTATCAGTGTTGCATCTCCCGATTATCAAAAAATGTGTAAAGAAATGGGCAGTATTTCGAACACGATTAAAATAACTTCTAAAAGTTCAAAAATGGTTTTCGATTGTAATGCGGGAGGTGTAATAAAAAGAAAAGTTCAGTTTGGAAATATAGAAGATGATGAAGAAGGTAAAGAAGAATATACTCAAGATTTTGCGACAGAACAATTATGTAGAATTACTAAACTTTCAGGCTTAAGTAATCATATTCAAATTTTTACCGGGAACCCTTTAATGTTTAGAACGAATATCGGAAATTTAGGGAAAATCTCAATCTATATCAAATCTATTAACCAGATAGAAAGCGAATCGTTGAAAACTGCGTGCGATGATGATTCAGAAAATGATGATTAAATTATTAATTTAAATAAACATTAATAATTTAGAAATGGAAAACGAAAAGGTTTATAATATAAATGAACTTAATCTTGAAATTATCGCCCCATCTACTGAAAAGATGTATGAGCCGGATCAAGGCGGATCTAAAACTGTAGTTATTGGGAAACCCGGAACCGGTAAAACAACTCTAATCGCTTCTTTACTCTATGGAAAAAAACATATATTTCCAGTGGGGATAGCTATGAGCGGTTCTGAAGATAGTAATGGATTTTACAGGCGAATTATGCCAAGCACTTTTGTCTATAATGATTATAATGAAGATAAAATTAAAGATTTTATTAGACGACAAAAAATTGCGAAAGAACATTTACAAAATCCGTGGGCTGTAATACTTTTGGATGATTGCACGGATGATCCGAGTCTATTTAAGACACCACTACAACAGGGAATGTATAAACGAGGGAGACATTGGAAAATGTGGTATATCCTCTCATTACAGTATTCAATGGATGTTAGACCCGTAATTAGAACGAATGTCGACGGTGTTTTTATTTTACGAGAACCGATTCTTAAAAATAGGAAATCTTTATGGGAGAATTACGCGAGTATCGTTCCCGATTTTTCCTTGTTCTGTGAGATTATGGATCAGATAACGGACGATTATACAGCATTATATGTCCATAATGCGAGTAAGTCGAATAATTGGCAAGAATGTATTTTTTGGTATAAAGCACCTTTAACACCTAAGAATTTTCGTTTCGGATGTCAAGATATGTGGGATTTTCACGAAGCACGATTCGACCCCAATTATGTAGATAATTTTTAATAATATAAATTATATTATTAAAAAAATTTAAATTTTTTTATATTTTTGTTATCAATATATTCATCCAAAGTAGGAGGTAGTAGTATTTCTGAATTTTTTTTTCTTTTTTGTTGATTCAATGAAATATTATTGTCAATGTCGGTCATATTAACATCGTTCTCATTAATCTTTTTTTCAGGTACGGTAATATCCATTTCACAGGGTGGGCATAAATTAGTAATATACGAATGAAATATATTTCTATTTATCATCATTTATTCTATTATTAAATATTTACTTTTTACCTTTTTTATTTTTTTGATCACTTTGAATTTCTCTATAAGACGTATAGAGAGAATCGTCATGTTTTCTTTTCACACTCAAAGGTGATTCCATATCTCCGAAAATATTATCTCTTTTAGTAATTACTAAATCTTCAAACATTTCATCTATATTTTTTTCATCTTCATCTCTTAATATAGAACCGCAACAGGCACATGTTAGCAATCCTTGAGGATCGACAATTCTGTTATTAATATTGCAATATCCACAACGAATTAAAATTATATTGTCCATAATACTTATTATTAATATTTATTTAAAAATATTAATAGCAATTCAATTTTTATAAATAATAATTTCTAAAATATTTTATCATTTCGTATAATATTTTACAATCTACATCGTTGTATTTTTCAATATTTTTAATGGTATCGCTACATGATTCATTATCCATCTCATCACTGTAATATTTCCACGCATTATACATAGCGTCTATACCATTATCGTATATATTATTTTTCTGTGAGACGGTAATCATCCCATTTTTTTCCATATTTTCCGCTATATCTTTTAATTTATAACTGAAACACCCTTTAATCACTATATTCTCTTTTTTAAAAAAAGTAGAGAAATCAGACCATTTAATATTGATGTTTTTCGTATTTAATGAATTGTGTCGGGCTTTAGCTCTATTCCAAAAATTCTTTTCAGCGTACCAATAACGGACTAAAGGTTTATTAAATTTTTTCATAAATTCTAAAAATTCTGTAAGGATCCTTAATTCTTCTTCCATACTTAATCTATCACATGTAAAACTTTTATAGTTCCATCCATTCTCCGTTTCCCATCCAACACCAATCATAAAAATTAATTCTGTCGAATTTTGTAACGGGAGAGTTGAAAAATCGTCAAAAATATTAGAGATTGTTTCAAAATCTACAAATAGCTCGTTTTGGTTTCTAATTAATTTTTTATTTTTAATTGTTATGGGATAGATTAATTCCGTGTGTTGTGTATTTACCGTTATCATTCTATCAACAATCTTCCCTATATTTCCTTTTAATCCGAGAAGTTCGCTATTACATTTTACATCTCTCCAAGATGTAACACCGTTTTTAATAGCGTTATCCCGATGTTTCACACCGCAATTCCATAAAAGAGAGATATCACCTAATTTATACGCGATTTCTTTTTTATAGTCGTTCCATTTACCCGAGTCTACGCATAGATTAGGATATAATTCAGGTCTGGAAGGAGGGAATAGTTTCCATTCATTCCCATTATTATAAACATTTCTAATCCATTTAATCCCGTTTTCAGTTTTAGAAATTATATCTCTATCTTTATCTATAAAATCTATCATTCCTAAACGATTGAATGAATTTGTAGATTTATCATTTACAGATTTCCACCCTCTCCCTAATATAAAAGAATACGGCGAAAAATAACCCTGTATTTCATTAATACATTTAGTGTAAATCAATGTTTGTCCTTTATAAGCAGGGTAATTTCCGGAATTGAGAATCGTCTTATCATTAACGTTTAGAGGAATTGTAGAATATTTTATATCGATAACAATATAATGATAGTTATCGTTGAGAGATGAACCAATCCTTTCATTCTCTTCGGGTATAGAAGGAACTTCAGTTAATTTATTAATGTAATCACTTCGAACCAATAAATCTATAACACCTTTTAATTTTAATTTTTTATCATATACAGGCGCGGAATGAATTATAGGAGTTCCGTTTTTCATTAATTCTATCGTTCGTTTAGCTGTTGTTTCATTCGCCTTGTTAGAAACATAAACGACTGGGAATTTTTTAGATATTAGATTGACTATAGACCTTTCAAATTCCTGACCTTTAATCAATAAATATAACGTTAAGTCTGGTTCTTTCTTAATATTAACGAGGTATAGATTTAACCAATCGACTAATGAATCATTTATCATATAATTTCTTATCATAGTTCCGGAAACATATTCTTTATCAGTATTTATTTTTTTTTCATTCCGTATTTTTTTACGATTTTTATTTGATTCAATAGAATTTGATTCTGTATTTTTTCTTTTCATTTTTATTTACAATTTGTATTTTTTAAAATACAAATTGTTAAAATATAATATATAAACATATAATTTAAATTATTTTTATTTAAGTTTCTGGAAAATATAAAATCTTGTATTTATTATTTACAGTTTCATAAGATAGTATACAGCTGTTCGTAAATGTTTATTTCGAGAATTAAGATATATACATTCGTGAATACCTCCATCTCTAGCATCAGCACTGATTGGTAAGCTGATATCATCATTCCAGACAATATGATCGCATGGAATTTCTACATGACTATTTGTTTCGTATGCACTTTTATTATAATCACAACCAACTATGTAATTTATGCTTTCACTGTAGATATTATTATATATAAGATGTGGGTAATTCTTGGGGTCTTTTATATTTTCACTTTTTAAGTGCTTCACCGCGGATTCACAATTATTTTTTTCAGCGTAATCTACCGCGTGTTTAAACTCATCATATGAATCGTTAAAGATATGTTTTAAATCTATCATAGTTCTTTGATCATCATGTCCCATACCAACCAAATATCTACATCTTAAATCAGGTGTTCCATTTTTTCCGTCGCAGTAAGCCCATCCAATTGGCGCGGGTGGTCTAATTTGATTTTTCGTGATCGTTCTAGTATCTATGTCACCATAAACATTGTTATTTTTTTTTATATATTGTGGAGGAATCCAAGCAATAATCATCCCTCTCGCAAACTCAACACTTTCTTTAGGTTGTTCTTTATTTTTTCTTTCATTTTCTTCCATCATTTCTATTTTTTCAAAAACTTTTGCATTTTTTGAATTATTTTCTGTTATGATACTTTCCAGTGAATTAAGAATTTCCTTATTTTTTCTATCGTTTTCTTCTAAAAATTTTATCTTATTCTTAAAAATATAGTTATTAATCAATCCATATATAATTTGAATGATTATTATTAATATAGTTATTTCAATAGCACTTATCATTGTCGCTAAATAATGTAGATAAAAATTGGAAAATTAATTCAATTTTTTCAGTAATCAAAGTTTTCGTATTTTTATTACGCGTTATAATATTAGAACCAATCACATTTATTTTTAATTTTTAATAATTGTGTATTGGTTAATTATAAATAAAAATGAAAGCTTATATAATGAGTTTAAATGATTCATCAGAAAAAATAGAATATCTTAAAAAATTCGGGATTGAACCTATTTTAGTAAAAGGGGTAAACGGTAAAACAGCGCCTGAAAAAGATATTATTGAAAGAGTTTCTAAATTATATGCAATATTTGGTCCTAAAAGTGCTATTGGTTGTGGAATAACACATATGAACACATGGAAATTATTTCTTGAAACTAATGACGAATACGCGATCATTTTTGAAGATGATGTTTTACTTGAAGATAATTTTGCCGAAAAATTAAAAATTGCTTTAGAAGAAGTTCCAAAAACATATGATATATTATATCTTGGTTGTGGCGGTTGTGATAATAATCAGACAATAAATATTATCAAATTTGCGGGTAGTGTTATAAGTCTTCCACATACTTTTAAGAAAGAAAAAGAAATTACAGATAACATCGCTGTTCCTTCAGCTGCTTATTTTACACATGCTTATATTTTATCAAGAAAAGGAGCTACTAACTTATTAAAATATTTAGATGGTAAATTATTTAATCATATTGATTTTTGCATTCAAAAACTAGTTCTTGATAATAAAATCGAATCGTATATTACAACACCTAGGATTGCATATCAAACTTCGACCGATAGCACAAAATCAGAAAATGTTATGACAAATTATCCTATAATTCCTAATAAATTACTTTCTAAAATTTATATTGATAAAATGGTTACAGCTCAATATCTGTTTTCTCTTTCGTTATTTAGAATAGGAAATATTAATATTAATATTTTTACATTAATATTTTTTTTACTCGGTTTTATATTTATGATACAAAATATAGATATTAAAAAGATTACAATTATTTTTTTAATAATTTCATTGCCTGATATCATTTTAATAAAAAATGAAAATGATATGCAAACAATATTATTTTATTATTTTATATTGATATTACCAAGTTTTTTAAAAAAAAACTTATTATAAATGAATTAATTAAATGAAAAAGATACCAGATGAAATTGATAATCCACTCGATAATATATTAATCAGTATTGCAGATAGTTTATGCCCTTTTTTTTATAAAACCGGACACACGCCAAATATGTTAACAACATATTCTTTAATATTTGGATTACTTTCATGTTATTATTTAAATAAAAAACAAATTGTTCTTTTTGGTTTATTTTATTTTATATCGTATTTTTTCGACTGTATAGACGGGCATTACGCAAGAAAATATAATATGACAACAAAATTTGGTGATATGTACGATCACGTTAAAGATATGACAATAGTTGCTTTAATAATTTACATAAGTTTTAAAAATTCGACGCATAATATTAATATGAGTAAAATTGTTACTTTAATTGTTTCTTTCTTATTAATGGCAACACATTTATCTTGCCAAGAACTAAATTGTAATAGTGAATTTAACGGAGTGGATAATGATTTTCTCCCAAAATCAAAATTTTTATGTCCGCATAAACATAATATTAAATGGACAAGATTTTTTGGTTGCGGAACCTTTACTGTTTTATTTATTTTTGTAATTGCACATATTAATAGAAATTAATAAATTAAAATGCTTTATTTATTAGTGATAATAAAATATAATATTGTGAAACATCATTTGATAAATAGTTTAGGCATGAGAGGGTAAAATTTTACACGTGGTTGAAATTTTTAATTTTATTTTAAATTATAAATATAATATATATGAATCTAGATTTTACAAAAAATTCTTCGAAAATTAAAATTTTTGTAATATTGTGCGCGGTGATTATTGTTTTTTACACTATTTATAGATCTTTAACAGTGAAAAAAGTATGTAATCCTATTTTTAACGATAAACTTAAAAAGACATACCTTGCAGATATAACTTCGCAAGGGTGCTCGGTTTTACCATCGACGGCAAAAATTTTATTCCAAGGCTTAGATAGACCTACATCGTATAAAGATCAGGTATCAGATGTTTTTACTCTAACACAAGGCGCAAAAGTTTTTATGGCTGATTATAGCGCTTATGCAAAAGCTGTAGGAAACGCGTTTTTTGTTTTAACCATATTAAAAAATAATCAACCATTTTTAACAGAAACAAGACAATTCTTCTTTAATGTACCTCAACAACATCTATCATTTAATCTAATTAAAATATATTACGATTCGGAATTACCAGCCGGCAACTATACATTAAAATTAGGCGTTCAATTACAAAATTCTGTTGATGTTGTTATAAACACTGATGATTTTTTATCAATAAATGTACTTACTTATCCTGTTAATACATCACCTAATCCGGACCAGAGTTCGCAGACAACAACGCCCGTAGCGACAACAACGCCCGTAGCGACAACAACACCATCACCTACAACAACACCGTTATATACAACAACACCATCACCTACAACAACACCGTTATATACAACAACACCATCACCTACAACAACACCGTTATAT
>Ga0214919_10008607_pt1 | contig 13381 bp, 15 predicted proteins | sample LL1503_MetaG_FD_177994 | JGI IMG/M metagenome (GOLD analysis project Ga0214919, IMG submission 177994) | Freshwater microbial communities from Lake Lanier, Atlanta, Georgia, United States - LL-1503 | ecosystem: Environmental > Aquatic > Freshwater > Lake | place: USA: Georgia | collected...
TGAGAAGTTTGTAACTCGCTCAACAGTTGCCAGCGGTTCAATTTATGTTGAAGTCTGTTCAGTGTGCCACCCGTTCTACACTGGTAAGCAGCGCATCCTTGATACTGGTGGTCGCGTAGCTAAGTTCGAAGAGCGCTTCGGAAAAAAGACTACAGACGCTAAGTAGCTTTCTAAAGAGACCGCATCGCAGCCTTAATGGTTGCGGTCGCGGTCTTTTTATTTCTATTTATTTCTATCACTACCGCGAATTTGAAAGGAGAAGCCAATGACAAATGATCGCTTTGCATCTGCACATGAAATGGTTCGTGAGTATGCCGAACTTGAAGCAAAGATGGCTGACCCTTCAATTCACGATGACCAAGCTAATGCGCGCAAACTTGGTCGCCGCTATGCCCAACTCGGTCCAGTTGTTGCTGGTTTCAAAGCTTGGAAATCCGCAGAGGATGATTTATTAGCTGCAAAAGAGTTAGCTCTTGTAGATCCAGACTTTGCATCTGAAATTCCAGCGCTAGAGGCCACTGCAATTGCTGCAGGGGAAAAGTTAGAAGAGTTATTACTTCCGCGCGACCCTAATGATGACCGCGATGTCATTTTGGAAGTTAAGGCCGGTGCAGGCGGAGATGAATCAGCGATTTTTGCCGGAGATTTATTGCGTATGTATATGCGATATGCAGAAAAACATAATTGGAAAGTCGAAATTATTGACGCTACCGAAAGTGAAATGGGTGGATACAAAGACATTTCTGTAGGTGTTAAATCTAAAGGCGTACCAGCACCCGGTGAATCTCCTTATGCGCGTTTAAAGTTCGAGGGTGGCGTGCATCGTGTACAACGTGTTCCAGAGACCGAGAGTCAAGGAAGAATTCACACATCTGCAGCAGGCGTGTTGATTTTACCGGAAGCCGAAGAAATTGACGTTGAATTGAATATGAATGATGTGCGCGTAGATGTTTATCGCTCATCTGGTCCTGGCGGTCAATCGGTTAACACAACTGACTCGGCTGTTCGTCTGACACATATTCCAACTGGAATTGTGGTTTCTTGCCAGAATGAAAAAAGCCAATTACAAAATAAAGAGTCGGCGTTAAGAATCTTGCGGGCCCGCATGTTGGCTGCGGCTCAAGAGGCTCAAGAAGCAGCAGCTTCGGCTGAACGCAAGAGTCAAGTTCGTACCGTAGATAGATCAGAGCGAATTCGTACATACAACTATCCAGAAAATCGAATTAGTGATCATCGCGTTAATTACAAATCAAATAATCTCGATGCTGTTCTTAATGGCGATCTTGATGACATGATTCAAGCGCTGCTTGATGCTGATAAAGCCGCACGTCTTGCAAATACAAAGTAAGTAACATGGAGATAAAAGTTTTATTGACTGATGCTAAAGCACAATTAGCTCAATCTGGCCTGGCAGAAGTTGATGCCGAACATTTATTGGCACATGTTTTAGGAATTTCACGGATGGACTTACATAATCCTGTACTTGTCGAAAATACGCTGTCTGCAATGAGTGATACTGAAATAATTGAAGAGCAGTTCTTTGCACTTTTGGATCGAAGAATTAATCACGAGCCCCTCCAGTATTTAACTGGATTAGCGCCATTTAGGTATTTAGAGGTTGAAGTTGGTGCAGGCGTGTTAGTTCCGCGACCTGAATCGGAACTGCTAGTTGACGCAGTTTTGAAGCATATAAAGAATCTTCCGGCTCCCGTGAGTGTGATTGATTTAGGCTCAGGCTCCGGTGCATTAGCTCTGGCGATTGCAACAGAGGCACCAGATACTCGAGTCATTGCCGTTGAAAAATCACCCGAAGCGCTCTTTTGGCTTAAGAAAAATGTCTCAGTAATTGCCGACAATGTTCGCGTTGTTGAAGGCGACGTCCGTGATGTACTGCCCGGCGTTAAGTGTGATGTTGTCATCGCTAATCCACCGTATATTCCTGATTCACAGAACCTGCCTCGAGATGTCGCTGGCTTTGAGCCGCATATAGCTCTATTCGGTGGCCCTACTGGTTTAGAAATGCCAAAAATCTTTATTGCTGCAGCGGCACGTTTACTTAAATCAACTGGCGTACTTGTCATTGAACATACCGAAGAGCAAGGCAAGGCAATTGCTGATGAGTTAACCGTAGATTTTGAAGACATTGCACTTCATAATGATCTTGTTGGGCGCCCACGATGGACGAGCGCCGTAAGGAAGCGTTAATGGGCAAAGAAATCAATTTGAAAACCGGTGAACTTTCTAGACACTTGAAAAAAGCAGTGAAAGCAATTTCAGATGGCTATATCATCGTAATTCCATTGGAGCACAGTTACGCTTTTGCGTGTGATGCCTTCAAGCATGATGCAGTGAGAGCAATGCATGTTTTGCGAGGTGATCCATTATTTACTGCTGCTCAGGTTTTAGTTGGTAATGAAAAAACAGCTCAAGGTGTAATCCGAGATATCACGCCAGATGTTGCATCTCTCATGAAGAAGTTTTGGCCAGGTATGGTGTCAATGAATCTTCGTCCCCAGACAGGGTTGAGCTGGGATTTGGGGGATGCAAACCAACTCGACCAAATAAGTATTCGAGTGCCAAAGAGTAAATTTGCCAAGGCGTTGTTAGCAGAGACTGGTCCATTAGCAGTGACAAGCGCGGTCCGAGTTGGTAATCCAATGCCTAAGTCACTCAGTGAAGTTTTTGTTCAGGATTCAGATTTAGCGTTTCAATTCAATAATGGAAATCTGCGCAAAGGCCCCGCAACAACTGTCATTGAGGCCGATGAAAAAGGTGTGCGTGTACTGCGAATTGGGGCAGTTTCCTTAGAAGAGATTCAAAATATCGTGCCGAGAGCCGCTGCCCTATAAGATTGCAATATGTCTACTTTCTACGGCCCCGATTTCGAAGCCTTAACTCAGCAAGATCCAGAGATTGCCGCAGTTCTACTATCTGAGCTCAAGCGTCAACAAACTAACTTGCAGTTAATAGCATCAGAAAATTTTACTTCGCGAGCAGTATTGGCTGCGATGGGTTCATCACTGTCAAATAAATATGCCGAAGGTTATCCAGGCAAGCGCTACTACGGCGGTTGTGAAGAAGTAGACAAGGCAGAGTATCTGGCAATTGAGCGCGCTAAAACACTTTTTGGTGCAGATCACGCCAACGTTCAACCACATTCAGGAGCGAGTGCAAATATTGCGGTGTATCAAGCTTTCACAAAGCCTGGCGATACGATTCTTGCGATGTCACTGGCACATGGTGGGCACTTAACTCATGGATCTCCAGTTAACTTTTCGGGTAAGTGGTTTAACGTTGAGTCCTATGGCGTACGTGCAGATAACGAGTTAATCGATTACGACCAACTGCGCGACCAAGCTATTGCAACAAAGCCAAAAATGATTTGCTCAGGTGCTACGGCCTATCCATCACTAGTTGATTTTGCAAAGATCCGTGAAATTTGTGATGAAGTTGGCGCAATTATGTGGGTGGATGCTGCGCATTTCATCGGTCTAGTTGCAGGTAAAGCAATTCCATCACCAGTTCCATTTGCCGATGTAGTTTCATTTACTACCCACAAAGTCTTACGCGGACCACGCGGTGGAATGATTTTGGCTAAATCTGAACACGCAAGTGCAATTGATAAAGCTGTTTTCCCTGGAATGCAGGGCGGGCCAATCATGTCAGCAGTTGCCGGTAAAGCAGTCGCCCTTGCAGAGTGTGCGACTCCGGGGTACCAAAAATATGCCAAGGATGTAATCGTTAATGCAAAGGCTTTAGCTGCGGCGCTTGAATCTGAAGGCATGCGAGCAGTATCTGGCGGAACTCAAACTCACCTTGCTCTGATGGATATCCGCAGTACAGGAGTGACAGGCAAAATCGCTGATGAACGGTGCGGTGCTGCGGGAATAGTTATGAATAAGAATTCAATTCCATATGATCCAGAAAAGCCAGGGATTACTAGTGGAGTACGCGTAGGAACTCCTGCCACCACTACTCAGGGAATGGGAGTTGAAGAGATGCAACAGATTGCATCTCTGATTGCTCGTGCAATTGCAACCGAAGACGGTGCAATTCATTCGGCAATAAAGTTAGAAGTACATGCATTGACTGCCCGTTTTCCTATTTATCAGGCGTAATTGATTTTATGCGCGAATATTTAGTTACTCTGCTCATTTCAGCTGCACTGTGTTACCTGATTACACCTTTTGTGCGCACACAAGCGATTCGTTTTGGCGCAGTCGCAGCTATACGTGGTCGTGACATCCATAAAACTCCTACCGCCCGCTGGGGTGGAGTAGCGATGTGGTTGTCAATGGCGGTAACTTTTTTAATTGTCAATCACTTGCCACTTGTTGGAAAATCTTTTGGTCACGAGTCGCAAGGGATTTTTTTAGCGGCAACTGTCATTGTCTTGCTCGGCATGGCCGATGATCGTTTTCAATTAGATGCGCTGACAAAGCTAGCCGGGCAGGTCTTTGTTGCAAGTATATTGCTATTGTATGGAGTCCAAATTTTGTGGTTACCGATTAACGGAGTAATTACGTTGCCTCCAAGTATTGGCCAGTTACTTACGGTGCTTATTGTCGTAATAACTATCAACGCAGTTAATTTTATCGATGGAATGGATGGATTGGCTGCCGGAATTGTTGCAATTGCAAGTGCAGCATTTTTTGCCTTTGCCTATCTTTTGGCCGTTGATTTCGGATTTAGTCGGGCAGGCGCACCATCTCTCATTACTGCAGTCTTAGTCGGTATATGCATCGGCTTCTTACCGCACAATGCCCATCCAGCCCGTATTTTTATGGGTGATAGTGGATCGATGCTGCTGGGTCTTTTATTGGCTGCAGCGGCAATTACATTGACTGGTCAGGTTGATCCAAATGCGATTTCCGCTGAATCAGCTGGTCCGACTTTACTTCCGCTACTCCTGCCGTTGGCAGTTCTTGCAATCCCATTAGCGGATTTATTACTTGCAGTGGCCCGTCGAGTAAAGGCAGGAAAATCTCCATTTGCACCAGACAACGAACATCTACACCATCGGCTCATGGATGCTGGACATTCTCAATTAAGGAGTGCATCCATTCTCTACCTATGGACTGCAACGATAGCTTTTCCAGTGACAGTATTGGCTTTTGCACCATGGTGGGTAGCTTTGTTTACATTAATATTGCTCGCTTCAATTACCCTAGCAATCAGTCGTACGAGTATGGTGCACAAGTGAGTCAATCAACGGAGTTTGAAATGTGGCGTGGTGCAATTCTTCCTGCAAGCGTTGTTGGCGTACTTGCAACGATAGGTATGACGCTAGCTCGAGGAACGTCATCGATCGTGGGCGGTATTCTGGCTGAGTTTATAGTTCTTATTTTTTTCGGAATCCACTTAGCGATTTCAAAATACTCTCAAAAATTAGATCCAATGATGACAATGGTTTTAGTTTTAATCTCTTACTTTGCAAAATTGCTAATTTTGGGGGTGTTTCTGCTCGTTGTAGTAAATACAGTGCCAGAGAAGTGTTTAGATCGAACCACTTTCGGCGTAGTAGCAGTTGCAATTACATTTGCTTGGCTTGCGGGTGAGGTCAGGGCTTTCTTAAAGCTTCGTCTTCATTTACCATTGCCTGGTGATACCAGTCACAATCAATCAGATGGAATGAGTGAACTGTAATGGCGATGAATGATGACGCAGCATTTTGGTCAATACTCGCCTACCTCATCTCTGGTCTAGTTTTTTGGGGAGGCGCAGGCGCTCTCGGTGACCATTTTCTTGGGACCCATTTCCTGCTTATCGTCGGGCTAGTTCTTGGCATAGGTTCGAGTTTTTGGTTGATCTGGCTCCGTTTTCTTAAGAGTTAAATCGGAGTCGAGGACTGGGCCTGCTCAAGGGGCGGGGGGGGGTTTTGATTTTGCAAGTAGAGGGGCAAGCCTCTAAGTTTAGGCAGTACGCCCCAGGGGCCAAGAGTTATTGACCATCGCTTGAGAAGGAGTATTCAGTGCGCGGATCATGGATACAAGCCAACCCAGGCTTCGTCCCTCCGAGCAGCGCCGACTTCGATTTTCAGCCAATTTTCGGAGATAGCATCCTATTTACCAAGCCAGTCCTCTTAGTTTTCCTTTCAGTGATTTTGGCTGGAAGTTTTTTTACATTGTCGGCACGCAAAGCCGCCATAGTCCCGTCAAAACTTCAATTTGCGGGTGAATCAATCTACACATTTATCCGCAATGAGCTTGGTCGTGATGTTATTGGGCCAGAGTTCATGAGATTTGTTCCATTTCTATTCTCACTCTTTATCTTTATTCTGACAAATAATGTATTTGGAATCGTTCCTTTATTACAGTTTCCAACGATGTCGCACATCGGATTTCCAATTGGCGTAACTATTTTTTCTTACGTTACTTATCACTATGTTGCAATTAAGAAACACGGACTAGGTAAGTATGTTAAAGACATCTGTTTCATGCCTGGAATTCCAAAGCCTGTTTATCTCATCTTAACTCCAGTAGAGTTACTCACCTACCTCGTTACTCGACCTTTAACGCTCTCAATGCGTTTATTTGCCAATATGTTTGCTGGCCACCTTTTGCTTTTGGTCTTTACTCTTGGTGGCGAGTATCTGCTGACCAGTGGGCTAATTCTTAAATTCTTAAGTTTGTTCTCATTCAGTTTCGCAATTGGCTTGAGCTTCTTCGAACTAGGAATCCAAGCATTACAGGCTTATATCTTCACTTTACTGACCGCTCTCTACATCGCCGGAGCACTCGCCGACGAGCACTAAAACCACACTAACTTTGACCAAACGACCGTTTGGCCAATATGAAAGGAAAGAGAAATGACAGGTACTCTCGCAATCGTAGGCTTCGGCCTTTCGACTATTGGACCCGGTACTGCTACCGGCTTGATCTTCGCTGCATACATCAACGGCGTTGCTCGTCAACCAGAGGCTCGCAGCATCCTGCAGCCAATCGCATTCCTTGGCTTCGCCCTTGCTGAAGCTTTGGCACTATTCGGCCTAGTTCTTGCATTCGTACTGAAGTAAGAATTAGCTAGAAATAAACTAGGAGTATTAGATGTTGAGTAAAATTGGATTTCTTGCATCCGCTGAGGCGGGGGCAAGTCCTGTCATTCCTAAACCTGCAGAGATCATTGTTGGTTTCGTTGCATTCGGTATCCTCTTTTTGCTTATTCGTGCACGTGCAGTGCCACGTTTCGAAAAGGCTTATAAGGACCGCACCGAAGCAATTGAGGGTGGCTTAGAGCGAGCAGAAATCGCTCAACGCGAAGCGGCAGCAGCATTGCAGATGTACAAAGCTCAACTAGCAGATGCTCGCGGTGAAGCTGCAAAGCTCCGTGAAGAGGCACGCGCAGAGGGCTCTGTAATTCTCGAGCAGATGAGAGCAACTGCTCAAGAAGAGGCCACGCGCATTACTGCTTCGGCTCGTGTATCGATTGATGCTGAACGACAAGCCGCCTTTAATTCGCTTCTTAATGAAGTAGGCGCACTCGCCACTGAACTCGCTTCAAGAATCGTCGGAGAATCTCTTGATGATGCTGCACGTCAATCACGTGTTGTTGAGCGTTTTCTAGCAGATGTGGAGAAGTCACAGTAACTATGACACTTTCACTAAAAGGTTCAAGTCGACTATCTCTAGTCGCAACCCGTGCAGAGCTTGAGAATTTGATCTCAAGTGGTGATGCATCGGCTGCAGCTAAAGTCTCTGCTGATCTTTTGGCGATTGTTACAGTTCTTGACTCTTCAATTGCTTTGCGTAGAGCGCTAACTGATTTTGCACGTGATGCTGCCTCTAAAGTTGAGTTAAGCAAAACGGTTTTTTCCAGTATACAAAGTGGAAAAGCCTTTGCACTTCTTTCGTCAATGGTAAGTCTTCGTTGGTCATCACCGAGAGACTTAGGTGATGTTATTGAGCTCCTTGGTGTAGAAGCTGCAACTGTTGCCGTTGAAAAAGCATCTCAACTCGATCAACTTGAATCGGAGATCTTTGCTTTTGCTCAAATCGTTACTAAGAATCCAGAGCTTCGTGCAACCTTTGCACTTCGTTCAATCTCAGAGGTTAAAAAGAGCGCTTTAGTGTCTACCCTCCTGTCTGGAAAGGCACTTCAAACATCGATTGATTTAATCTCATTTTTGGTTGATTACCCTCGGGGCCGCAGTCTTGAGAGTGGACTTAGCGAGTTCGCTGACATCATCTCTGCACGTAAAGCCCGCTTAATTGCACATGTTGTATCTGCTAACCCGCTCACACAAGAGCAAACCACTCGTTTAACCAGCGCTTTGACCAAGATGATGGGCCATGAAATTCGAGTGAATGTCAGTATTGAAAAGGAAGTCGTGGGAGGTCTGTCAATTCGAATTGCAGATGAGCTCATCGATGGAACTTTGGTAGCTCGTTTAGCACAAGCAGATCGCCTGCTTGCTGGTAAGAGTGCATAAGTTTTTAACTAGAAACAAGAAAAGGGAGAATAAAATGGCGGAACTTACAATCCGGCCCGAAGAGATCCGTGATGCCTTAGCGACATTCGTTAAGTCATACGATCCAGGCAGCGCGACTCGTGATGAGGTCGGAACTGTTAGCCAGGCAGGTGACGGAATTGCGCGCGTCGAAGGGCTCCCATCGACTATGGCCAATGAGCTTTTGCAGTTCGAGAATGGAACTCTAGGCCTTGCTCTTAACTTAGATGTTCGCGAAATCGGTGTTGTTATTCTTGGTGATACAACTGGAATCGAAGAGGGCTCATCGGTTCGACGTACTGGAGAGATTCTCTCTGTACCAGTAGGTGATGCCTTTCTTGGTCGTGTTGTTGATCCATTGGGTCGTCCCATCGATGGTAAGGGCGAGATTAAAGCCGATGCACGTCGAGCCCTTGAGGTGCAAGCGCCATCAGTAGTTGAGCGTCAGCCGGTTAAGGAGCCACTAGCAACTGGGATTAAAGCAATTGATGCGATGACTGCTATTGGTCGCGGCCAGCGCCAGCTCATCATTGGTGATCGTCAGACTGGTAAGACTGCAGTTGCCGTCGACACAATTATTAACCAGAAAGAAAACTGGAAAACTGGAGATCCAAAGAAGCAAGTTAAATGTATCTATGTTGCTATTGGTCAAAAGGGTTCAACGATCGCATCGGTTAAAGCTGCATTAGAAGAGGCCGGCGCAATGGAGTACACAACCATCGTCGCCTCACCGGCCTCAGATCCAGCTGGCTTTAAGTACTTAGCTCCTTACACAGGCTCTTCAATTGGTCAGCACTGGATGTATAAGGGTGAGCATGTTCTTATCGTCTTTGATGATCTATCAAAGCAGGCAGAGGCCTACCGTTCAGTCTCATTGTTGCTTCGTCGCCCACCAGGCCGTGAGGCATACCCGGGAGATGTTTTCTACTTACACTCACGTCTGTTAGAGCGTTGTGCAAAGCTCTCTGATGAATTAGGTGGCGGCTCGATGACTGGTCTGCCAATCATTGAGACTAAGGGAAATGACGTCTCTGCATTTATTCCAACGAATGTTATTTCAATTACCGATGGACAGTGCTTCCTTGAAACAGATTTATTTAACGCAGGTGTTCGCCCAGCAATCAACGTAGGTGTCTCTGTTTCTCGCGTGGGAGGTTCTGCTCAGACTAAGGCGATGAAGAAGATTGCCGGTCGATTGCGTCTTGATCTTGCTCAGTTCCGCGAGCTTGAAGCCTTCGCAGCATTTGGCTCAGATCTAGATGCAGCATCAAAGGCACAACTTGAGCGCGGTGCTCGTATGGTTGAACTTTTGAAGCAGGGTCAGTACTCGCCTTACTCACTCGAGCGTCAGATTGTCTCAATCTGGGCCGGTACATCCGGGGCGCTAGATGATGTTGCAGTGGCCGATATCCGTCGCTTTGAATCAGAGCTTCTGGATTACATTGGTCGCGAACGCAAAGCAATCTTTGACGTTATCGCCGAAACTAAGCAGTTAGAGGATGACACGGTTGCTTCAATGGTCGAGGCCGTTGCCTCATTTAAAACGCGCTTTGTTCCTACTATTGCCGTAGTCGTAAAAGATGCTCCAGTTGAAGCACTTGAGGGTGAAGTATTAGAGCAGATTACCAAGCACGTCCCACCGGCGGTGAAGAAGTAAACCATGGGTGCCCAACTCCGCATTTATCGCAGACGCATGCGATCCGTTAAAGCGACTAAAAAGATTACAAAGGCTATGGAGTTAATCTCTGCCTCTCGAATCGTTAAAGCGCAACAACGGGTAACTGCATCGACTCCGTATGCAAATGAGTTGACTCGCGCAGTATCTGCAGTTGCTACTTACTCTTCAACTAATCACCCGCTCACTACGCCATCTCCAAATCCAATTCGCGCAGCGATTTTGATTATTTCAGCTGACCGTGGCATGGCCGGTGCTTATTCAAATAATGCGATCAAAGAGGGCGAACAGTTGGCAACTCTTCTGAAAGAGAGGGGCTTGCAAACAACTTCGTATTTAGTGGGCCGAAAGGCAGTTAACTACTATCGTTTCCGTAACCGTGCGATCGCAGGATCGTGGACGGGTTTCTCAGATAACCCAACATATGAAAATGCGAAAGAAGTTGCCGATGCTCTGATGGTTGCTTTCCTAGCCGATGCACAGTCAGACATTGTTGGAGTCGATGAGATTCATATCGTTTTCACCGAGTTCGAATCAATGATGGTTCAAAATGCACAGGCCAAGCGCATGTTGCCACTTGAGGTCGTTGAATCTGATGCACCTGTCCCAACTGGCTTACTGCCAATGTATGAATTCGAACCAAGTGGGGAAAAAGTGCTCAATGCACTTCTTCCGCGTTACATTGAGGCTCGAGTATTTAATGCAATGTTGCAATCAGCTGCATCCGAGCATGCGGCACGCCGACGTGCAATGAAATCAGCAACAGATAATGCTGATGAGTTAATCAAGTCGCTCACGCGACTTGCGAATGCGGCCCGTCAGGCCGAAATTACCCAAGAGATCAGTGAAATTGTCGGCGGCGCAGACGCGTTGGCCTCAGCTAGTGCAGGGAGTGAATGATGTCGAGTGAGACAAATAATAAGGGCCGAGTAGCACGAGTAATTGGGCCGGTGGTGGATATTGAATTCCCAGCCGATGCAATGCCTGCAATCTTCAACGCCCTCAAAGCAGATGTTACCTTGAGCGGTGAAACGCGTACATTGACGCTAGAAGTTGCCCTTCATATCGGCGACAACTTAGTTCGCGCCATCTCAATGCAACCTACCGATGGAATGGTTCGTGGAACCCCCGTCACCGATTCAGGCTCTGCAATTTCAGTGCCTGTTGGTGATGTAACAAAGGGCCACGTATTTAACACGCTTGGAGAGTCACTTGACGTTCCAACTTCATCATTAGATATCAAAGAGCGGTGGCCGATCCATCGCAATGCCCCTTCATTTGACCAACTCGAGTCAAAGACAGAGATGTTCGAGACCGGTATCAAAGTTATTGATCTACTAACACCCTATGTAAAGGGTGGCAAGATCGGTCTATTTGGTGGCGCTGGTGTTGGTAAGACTGTTTTGATTCAAGAGATGATTTATCGCGTTGCTGAAAACTTCGGTGGTGTGTCTGTATTCGCCGGTGTTGGTGAACGTACTCGTGAGGGTAACGACTTATTTTTAGAAATGACTGAAACCGGCGTTATTAATAAGACTGCCTTAGTTTTTGGTCAGATGGATGAACCACCTGGAACTCGCCTTCGTGTTGCGCTATCAGCGCTAACAATGGCGGAGTACTTCCGCGATGTACAAAAGCAGGATGTGCTTTTGTTCATTGACAATATTTTCCGCTTTACTCAGGCAGGTTCAGAGGTTTCAACGCTTCTTGGCCGTATGCCATCTGCCGTGGGTTATCAGCCAACTCTGGCCGATGAGATGGGTCAGTTACAAGAGCGCATAACATCAACACGTGGTCACTCAATTACATCGATGCAGGCCATTTATGTTCCTGCAGATGACATTACAGACCCTGCTCCTCATACAACTTTTGCGCACTTAGATGCAACAACAGTTCTGTCTCGTCCGATCTCTGAGCTTGGAATTTACCCTGCAGTGGATCCTTTGGATTCTTCCTCTCGTATTCTCGATCCTCGCTATATCGGTGAGCATCACTTCCGTGTTGCTAACCGTATTAAGCAGATCTTGCAGCGCTACAAGGATCTCCAAGACATCATTGCAATTTTGGGTATTGACGAACTCTCTGAAGATGACCGTATCTTGGTTGGTCGCGCACGTCGCATTCAGCGCTTCTTGTCACAAAATACATTCGTGGCCAAGGTCTTTACAGGCCTCGATGGTTCATTTGTGCCCGTTACTGAAACTATCGCTGCATTCGAAGCTCTTGCCGATGGAAAGTATGACCATATTCCAGAGCAGGCGTTCTTTATGTGTGGTGGTCTAGAAGATGTAGAGCGTAAAGCCGCCGAACTTGCCGCCAGCGTTGGAAAGTAGTTAATACATGACACTTAACGTCGAATTAGTTTCACCAACGCAGCGCGTGTGGTCGGGAGTGGCGACCTCTATATCTGCACGCACGACGGATGGTGATCTCGGAGTTTTAACTGGGCATACACCGCTATTTGGTGTTCTTGTCGACGGAATTGTCAGCATTACAGCTGTTGATGGAAGCACCACTGACTTTAATGTCAGTGGTGGCTTCTTATCAGTTTCAAATAACAGTGTTTCAATTTTGACGGAAACGGTGAGTGCCTAACTTATTTTAAATGGTGCTCAGTTTCGATTACTCGGACTGTTTTAGACTTACCGCGCATAACAATCGATTGGCTAATTGCACCAAAACTTGTATAGCGAATTCCTTTTAATAACTCACCATCGGTTATTCCAGTAGCGGCTAAGAAGACGTCATCAGAGTTAATCAGGTCTCGAGTAAAAAGAACTCCCCCCGAGTCCTTGCCATCGATGTGAAGTTGCCCTTGAATCTCCCCACCTAAACAGATCATTGCTGCGGCAGTAATTACTCCTTCAGGTGTGCCTCCAATTCCCATCAAAAGATCGATTCCAGTATGTGGACGCGCAGTTTCTATCGCGGCAGCAACATCGCCATCTTGAATCAAGCGAATTCGTGCACCTGCCGCGCGAATTTCCGAGATTAATTGTTCGTGGCGTGGGCGGTTTAAAACAACAACCGTAACATCACTGACCGCGAGGCTCTTAGCTTTAGCGACCGCATTAATATTTTCTGCTACAGAGGCGTTGATATCAATAACACCTGCCGCTTCGGGCCCCGTAACTAATTTATTCATATAAAAGGAGGTCTTTGGGTCATACATCGTTCCACGTGGAGAAAGTGCAATTACTGAAATTGCACCGTTCATACCATTTGCAGTTAAAGATGTTCCATCAATTGGATCAACTGCA
>Ga0214919_10008608_pt1 | contig 13380 bp, 17 predicted proteins | sample LL1503_MetaG_FD_177994 | JGI IMG/M metagenome (GOLD analysis project Ga0214919, IMG submission 177994) | Freshwater microbial communities from Lake Lanier, Atlanta, Georgia, United States - LL-1503 | ecosystem: Environmental > Aquatic > Freshwater > Lake | place: USA: Georgia | collected...
CTAAAGGCCGATAAGATAGATAAAAAAACAGGTGAAACTATGGTGAAATCCGATGCACCTGTGGCAAAAAATATCACCTGGAAAGAATACAAACGCACTGAGGATTTATAATAAACTTAATAACTTATTAGCATATAAGCATATATAGCATATAATTGATTTAGATACATATCTTATTATATACATTAACATACTAAGATGTCCTACAACCTATTCATCGTAGAATCGCCCGCTAAGTGCGGCAAAATAGAGCAATATCTAGGGCCCGGCAATAAATGTATTGCCAGTTACGGACATTTTCGCGAATTAAACGGCTTACAGTCCATAGACATTCATAATAACTTTGAACCGACATTTATTATTAGTGAAACCAAGCAAACACAAGTAAACAAAATCAAGAAATGCATTAAAGATGCAAAGGAGGTTTTTCTAGCTACCGATGACGACAGAGAAGGTGAGGCTATTGCATGGCACTTGTGTGATTATTTTGGCTTGCCGTTGAAAATCACTAAACGTATTGTATTTCACGAGGTAACTGAAACCGCCTTAAAACAAGCAGTGCAACATTATCGTTATGTTAATATGGAGCTGGTTAACGCGCAATTGGCACGTCAAGTGTTGGATGTCTTAGTGGGATATAAACTTTCGCCGATTTTGTGGAAAAACGTAAAAGATGGGACTTCCGCTGGGCGCTGTCAAACACCCGCCCTGCGTTTAGTTTATGATAATTATAAAGAAATTAAAGCATCGCCAGGCAGCAAGGAATATAATACCACAGGCTATTTTACGAGTAAGACAATCCCATTTGTATTAAATCATAATTTTATAGAGGAGAATGAAGTCACTGCATTTATGAAAGACAGTATTGACTTTTCACACGTCTATTCATTTGGTGCACTTCGTGACTCAGTGAAATCTCCGCCGAGCCCATTTACCACGAGTAAATTACAGCAAGCGGCAAGCACAAGTTTGCATGCATCACCGAAGGACACTATGAGAATATGTCAAAAGTTATATGAAGAAGGGTTTATTACATATATGCGCACCGATAGCACAGTTTACGCACAGGAGTTTATGGATAGCGCAAATGCATATATTGTTAAAGAATATGGCAAAGAGTTTTTAGGGTCGTGTTCTTTTGAAACCGACTCCCCTATTAAGACTACCACTACAAGTAAGAGTAAAAGTAAAAGTAAAAGTAAAAAAAATGAAGATACAGATACAGATGTTAAAAAAAATGCAGAAAAACAATTAGCGCACGAGGCTATCCGCCCAACCAATATTGCCGTCAAAACATTGGATACCACTCTCTTTACTTCCAAAGAGTGTAAAATGTATGAACTTATATGGACTAATACATTACAAAGCTGTATGGCACCAGCTACATACAAAGGAGTAACAGCTAGTATTACATCTCCGCAGAGTCACGTGTATAAACTCTCTTCTGAACAAGTAGTCTTTGCAGGATGGAAGATTGTTACTTCCTCCGACGACGATAATAATAATAGCAAACTCTTTACTTTCTTACAAACACTGCAGCCGGAGTGTATAATGAAATATAAAAAAATAACTGCGAAGGTTAGTATGAAAGAACTGAAGTCACACTATACTGAAGCTAAACTGGTTCATTTATTAGAACAACAGGGCATTGGACGGCCTTCTACATTTTCATCCTTGATTGATAAAATACAAGAGCGTGGTTATGTGAAAAAAGAAAATGTAACTGGCTCACTCGTAAAATGCACTGATTATGAGTTGTCCGCTGGGAAAATAAGTGCGGCTGCTAATGAGCGCGAGTTTGGAAATGAAAAGAATAAGCTCGTTATTAAACCGATTGGCATTATGGTTTTAGAGTATTTAACGACTCATTTTAACGACTTGTTTGAATATGATTATACAAAACATATGGAAGAACAATTGGATGAAATAGCGCACGGCAATAAAGTGTGGCACGAGTTATGTAGAGAATGCTTGACAGATGTTGATACTAATATTAAAAGTATTGGAGAGAAAAATAAGGGCAAAGAGACTATTCGTATTGATAATGAACACACGTATATGATGGGTAAGTTTGGGCCGGTTATAAAATGCAGTGCTAACGAAGTGGGCACAAGTGAAGAAAGAGATACAGGTAAAGACGTAACATTTAAGTCTGTTAAACCCGATATTGATTTAGACAAGTTGCGCAACGGCGAGTATACGTTGCAAGATATTTTACTAGAACCCTCTTCTGACAAATCGGGGCGTTCATTAGGAGTGTATAAAGATAAAGAGGCAATATTGCGGTCGGGTAAGTTTGGTTGGTATGTGGAGTGGGGCACTGAAAAAAAAGCACTAAAGCTAACCTTAGAGGAAGCTACGGAACTCACGTTAGATGATGTATCGGATATACTGTTTGATATGGAAACTGGTGAAACCGCGATTATACGCACAGTTAGTAAAGAGACCTCTATACGTAAAGGAAAATTCGGAGACTATATTTTCCATAAAAATAAAAAAATGAAAAAACCTAAGTTTTTGAAATTAGCTGGGTTTAAAGAGGACTATAAGAGTTGTGATATTGAAATTATACATACGTGGCTAAAGAAAACCTATGACATTAACAAGTGCTAATAATAATATATAAATGTGAATAATATATAAATAATTAATTATATAGTATTATAAGATGACAATTACAGAATATTACACCAAAAAAAATGTATCTTTTCACGAATATCAAATGTATAAATATATTTATGATTTGAGTGCCAATTGCGAGATAAATGTTCCAAGACTTGTATCCTATAATGTAAATACTAAAACACTGATAACTGATAAAATCCCTAATATGAGTGTATCTGATTTTTATGGTGAGGGGTTTCTCTGCGTAGATAACAATACAATTGACAAAATAAGAGAGACTATTACTATTTTACATCAACAACATATTGTTTATCCGGATATTACGGGTTATAATTTTATTGAGTATGATGGAAAAGTATGGATTATTGATTTCGAACACGCACACTTTATGACAAATACAAAAAATATGTTTGTAGAAAGGTTTATTGACGGTTTGCAATCGTGGAATCCTTTGTTTGCATAGCGCAATTCCGCTTGCAGTCGGTGCAATTCCGCTTCCACTCGGGGAGGGGGGTTGACGGGGGCTCCCCCCGTTTTAGAGCGACAACATCGATGCAGTGCGAACATTTTTAGCCCTGAGAATCTCATTTCTGAGAGAATTGAACTCAATTGTAAAGTTAAACTCTAACCCGCGAAAATCCACTAAACGTCCATCGTGAAAACGAAACGTAAATCGTAATTTATTTATTCTCTCAATGGGCGGCTCATATTGGACAAAGTTAATAAGTAATAAGTTGCGCGAATCTTGATTGGTCAGTGGGTCAAGAGGTAATTTAGCAAATGCCGAATTAACCCTACCAGTATAGGCATTGTTATCAAAAGAGGATTTATTGCTTTCAGTGTAAGGATAGAGTTCATCGTAAGAATTGTATTTGTCCACTTCCATATAAATATCCTTCTCTCCTAGAATATTTAAAACTTTTTGTTGGGGTGGAACCATAAATAGAACTTTCTTACCTCCGCTCGCAGGAGGTATATAATTAATTTCTTGAACATCGTTTGTTGCTAAATAGCTTTGCTTGTCATAGCCTAAGTAATACGGCAAACCCCATCTGGCATAATTATACCATACGACCGGTTGAGTGCAAACTGCAGGATTGGTTTGAGGATATTCCATTTTATAATCAAAATCTAGAGTAAACGGTGATGCCGCATTTCCAAACCATAATCTATTACCAACTGTATCATAAAATACAGTGAATGTGCCTACTAATGCTGGATTATTACTGACTTGATTATTCATTACATTGGTTAGTTCAGTCGCAAGTTCACAAGGCGTATATGTTCCTTCTTGAATTGTTGCACATACTGGAACATCTCCTCCTAATAAATGTACAGTAAAATGAAATCTAGTATTTTGATATTGGTCGCTAAAGGTGTAATAATCTATAGGAAAGGTTGACTGCACCAGTCGCATAGATTGGATATTGTATATGGGCTGTGGTAAAATTATATCAAAACGACTAGGGTTAGGAAACTTAGTTACATCTCTGTCTTCAGAATGTATAGAGACTAATTTTCTATCTAGGTAATAATTTTGTTCACGCGGAATTAATGGATGAGGATTATTTACATTGAATGAACTGTTGTTATACATATACATACTTTTGAGAAAAGTATTGCAAAAATCAACCTTAAAATACTTTTGAGAAATACTTTTTTCAAAAAAGTATTGCAAAAATATACTTTTGAGAAAAGTATTGCAAAAATATACTTTTGAGAAAAGTATTGCAAAAGTATATATAGTAATGTTCGGCGCATTAGCAGGCTTCATCTTATCTCTAAACGATATTATCAGTTTTGCCTTGGCTAAGAAATATTATCTAAAGGAGCTAACTGTTTATGTAGGGCTGTATTTACCTATGATATTATATAGTTTGCAAATCTCCTTATTCTATTATGGTCTGCGCACTACAAGTATGACAGTATTAAATATTACTTGGAATCTATTTTCTAATATTTTGGTCACACTGATGGGAATATTTTATTTCAAAGAAAAAGTAAATGGCTTGAAAACAGTGGCTATTATAATGGGGATAAGTAGTATTGTGATTTTCTCTCTAGACTCTTATGTCAATGGCAACAAATAGAAAAGGTTGTTTGTTTTGGTTCAACCTTTTTTCAAAAGGTTGCAAAAAGGTTGTTTTTTTGTCTATACTTTTATTAAAGTATAATGGCAACTACTAAAGAATATCTTGTTAACAATTTTATGGCTTTTACATTTGTTGGTCTTATTATAAAACTATTTTTTAAAAGTGGCACTACTTCTGATGGTAGTACCGGTCCAGCCAGTGCATCGATATGGGGATATGGTCTTGTTGCCGCCGCGGTCTTTTCTGTTATGTTTCTCTCGTTTTCTTTAGCATCAAATATGGTAAACCTGAATAAAGATATAGTTGGCTTTATTAAACAATTATTGTCTGATTCATTGCCGTCAATGTTAACATTAATTGTTTTAATATGGTTAATTGTATTGAACGTCACTTATTTTAAGCGCATAAATCAGGGTAAAATATCTAGCGATTATAATCAATTCTCTACAATTAGCACTATTTTTCTTGTCATTCAGTTGATAGTATTATTTACCTATATGCGTGAACAAGTGTCGCCTAATTCAGCAAATAAATCGGGTAGCAGTAGTATGTTCTACATATTATGCGGCATAACATTTATCAATTGTTTATTTATCGGTATGATGAATATTATATTAAGATTTTTCTCGACAGATGGCTAGATGCGTCAACTTAGCTTCGCGTCAACTTAGCTTCGCGTCAACTTAGCTTCGCGTCAACTTAGCTTCGCGTCAACTTAGCTTCGCGTCAACTTAGCTTCGCGTCAACTTAGCTTCGCGTCAACTTAGCTTCGCGTCAACATTGTGTAAACTTATAGGTTAAACCGTATTCTAATTCATTAGACCATAATCCAGATATTTTAATCATAAAAGTAGCTTTGTGTGTACTATTATTTATACTATTATTTATACTTAATACTTTTATACTCTCATTTTTAATTTGGTCGCTAATGCGAAACACAGGTTGTTTGCTCATACTTATATTCATATTCATAATCATATTATATTTAGAAATAATGTCATATTCAATTTTACTGATAGTTTGTATTATATTGTTACTTAACATATTATCAAAATTACATTTAAACTTATTAAATGATTTATCCACGTGCGTTATATGTAAGACAAACTCCAAGCAAATACCATTAAACATGCATATGTCGTCTGAATAAATAATTCTTATAAAATTACTATCATCCATAATAGTATTTTTAATGGCTTCTTGAAAAAATACATTGTTAATATTAAATTGATTGACTGGAATAGCAATGTTCATATGCGGTTAAATATTATTAATAAATTATATTTAAGCGCTATTTATATATAAAATTGAAATAGTTTCTTACAATTTATATTATGTATTATCATAACAAAATGGAGCACCCGATTATTATAAAAGCATTTGAGAATGCAAAACTACGAGGCGAATCAATCATATATTTAACTTTCAAGCGAAAGGATTTATTTTATAAAGATTCGTATTATAATCTCGTCGGCACAAAAGAAGACGTGGAGGAAAAAATTAAAAAAATGTATTTGGAAGTAGAAAAGGAAAAACGTGATTGTCCCAGAGCGGATGGAATTGAAGATTTAGATACGCCATTTGACTCGTGGTGTAACGAAACGTGTATATATAAGAGAATGCGCACTTGCGACGCGAATACACGCGTTAAATGCGTATCATATTGGACACACGTAGAACATACCTCATTAAAAGAATTGAATGACTACGTTAATACTATAACGAGAGGAGAATACCCTCAGTTTACGGTTGACTATATGTAAAGGATTTATATAATATAATATAATATAATTGTATAAAAATTATATTATATTTGTATAAATATAATGATAATGGGAGTAAAGTATTATGTTATTTTTTGTATTGTAATGTTTTTAATCTCGTTTAGTGTTGATTCTATGAATATGATGGTTTATTCACTGAATGATTTATATATTTCGAAATCATTAATTATTTCTTCGTTATTTATGACATCTAATATGCTGTGGGGTCATCAAATTGTTCATTATTTGTCCCAGGGGCATTTGAATAAGAGTGTATTATTTATAGGCCTATGTTTAAGCGCGGTATTATTTTATATAATGCGGACGCAGATGTTTATTAAACCCAACGATTGGCTGAAGGAAATGATACCGCATCATTCAACTGCTCTTACAATGACAACTCGGTTAATTACAAATAATGATATATCAACGAAATCCGATATTTATAAATTGGCGAATACTATTTTAACAACGCAGCAGAATGAAATTATTACTATGAAAAATATGCTAAAGTAAAAGGTTACTTTCTATATGTGCTCGTTTTCCTTTTGCTTGTTTTCCTTTTGTTCGTTTTCCTTTTGCTCTTTTTAGATTTTCTTTTTCTCTTTCTAGTAAGGTTTCTCTTATTCTTTATACTACTTCTCACACCTCCTATCTCAACAGTTTTTCTTTTCCTTTTTATTTTACTTTTGCACGAATAATCTTCTTTTCTTGAAGAAAAAAATCTTTCAATAAGTGTATTAGCATTGTCAATATTATCGCGAATATTAAACTCAACTTTTAATCTATCTTCGCCATCTTCTTCATTTATTTCGCCATCTTCTTTCTCTTTTAATTGTTCCATTATTATTCTCTCTGCTCTATCATTGGTAAGTTCATCTTCTCCAGTTTTAAAGCTCTTAATAGAAGACGTTTCAAAACTCTTTATTACTATCAATGCTGATATAGGATTTTGTGCTGTAAGTCCAATTTTTTCTGGAACAAAAGATTCACTAATATGAATACTATCGCCGATATAAACTAAAGCAGCCATTAAAAATGTAATAAATCCATTCTCTTCATATTCTGGAAGTGTATCTATATTAATATAAATCATATTATATGACGCAATAAATATGTGTATATTAGAAACAATTTTACTTTCATTTATAAGTGAGAGATCCATTTGGTTTGATTGGTCTTTTGTAAACGTTATAATAAAATTATGACATTTTTGTGATAATTTTTCATTTAGTTTAATTAATTTTGTTTCGATAGTATGATCTGCATTGAAACTATTAGCCATATAATTAATATATAAAGATATTTTTATAGATACTATAATAACAATAAATGAAGTTTTATGAAACCACGTTTGAAGACTATTTAATTGCTAGTTCTAAATCATCCTTTCATCCTAAGTTAGACAAAATATACAAATCATTTCCTAAAAAAATAGAGGATTTAAAAAATCTTATTTTTTACGGACCGTCCGGCGTAGGCAAGTATACGCAGATGTTATCCGCAATTCAACCCTATAGCCCTAGTCAACTTAAATATGAGAAAAAACTCAGTGTGACCTATAATAAAAATACGTATTTCTTTAAAATAAGTGATATTCATTATGAGATTGATTTGGCTATATTAGGTTGTCATTCCAAGCAATTATGGGACGATGTTTATAATCAAATAGTGGATATTATTCAAGTTAAAAAATGTAAAGTGGGTGTTATCGTTTGCAAAAACTTTCACGAAATACATAATGAACTTCTAGAGACATTTTACAGTTATATACAAACTGTTCCAAATTGTGCGATTAGTTTGAAGTTTATTTTATTAACAGAGGCAGTAAGTTTTATCCCTGATAACATAATAAATTGTTGCAAGATGATTCACGTGTCTAGACCTTCTAAAATACAATACAATAAATGTTTTGAAAATAAAGTTAAAACGCAAGGGATAACAGATTTAGCTAATTTGTCAAATCTTAAGCACATTCATTCAAATATAACCAAACCTATACAACCTTATGATGTTATTTGCAATAGCATTTATAATTCTATCGTTAATTTAGAGGAGTTTAACTTTTATACATTGAGAGAACAATTATACGATATTCTTATTTATAATTTAAATGTAGATACGTGCATATGTATTATAATAGAGAGACTTGTCTTGGAAAATAAAATTAAAACTGGAGATGAACTCATAAATGTTATGACAAAAACGTATGAGTTTTTTAAAAACTACAATAATAATTATAGACCTATTTATCATTTAGAGAGAATAGCAATTAATCTTATTCAGGCAACCAACCTTTTGGAAGCAATTCCGCTTGCGGTCGGGTTATAAAGGGGCTGCGCCCCTTTAAGGTTGAACCAAAATAAAAATAAAATCATAATGCGTCCGCCTGTGCAAGTAGTGTCGGGTTTTGAGATTTTAATAGAGTTTTGCACTTTTACGCGCGATAGCGCGTATCCCTTTTGCCACACTTTTCCTAAAAGTGTTTAGGAAAAGTGTTGTGTATATACATAATGGTGCGAAATCTTACTCGTAAGAATCTAAATCTGCCGTGGTCGGGATGGACTAAAACAAAGCCGCATTATCGCGAGAGAACAGTAATGAAAAAAGAATGTGGTAAGCATTGTTTCCTAGGTAAGGGAAAAAGTTTTCCAATTTGCGACAAGGGCACATGCAATATAAATGATAAAGGCATTTGGGCGGCCTATGTGCGGGCGCGCGAGTTTGGCTCTAAGAGAAAAGTGAAAACATCGAAAAAACACGGCAAGTCATATTATAGGAAAATTGCAAATAAATCCAAAAAAATGTTAAAGGCGCGCGGATATAATGTTGGTGCGAGTGCGAAACGAAGTCGAAAAATACTTTTGTGAAAAGTATAATATTTTTTCTATACTTTTCTTAAAAGTATAAATATAAAGCGTTTAAATATTATATTTTAAGTAAAGTAAAGTATAATATGGGTAATATCGCAGGCAATCTTTCTAATTTAATGTTTCAACAAGTGCAATCTTCACAAAAAACTGTCAATAAACAAGCATTTGACTATTATAGAAGACCAGGAAACTCTATAAAACCGGAAGGGATTTATGAGGTGGAAACAGATGATTTTTCTAATATTGAAGATATTCGGCAAAAAATGTTAGCTTTACCGGATCAAGATACTATTAATAAAATGAAGGCAGATGTTATTGTAGCTTTAAACAATTATTTAAATGAAAATAAAAATGATAAAATAATTTTATCGCAAACCGACTATTTCGTATTTAAAAATCAGGCTAGAACGCCACCTATGTTGAGTATAAAAAATACACAAGCAGAAGCCAATAGAGAAAAGCTAAAGTCAACACTATGTGAAAATACTAAGTTTACAGGATATTATGTTGCTTCGTGTGATTTGTCAAAGCTTTGGATACACTTTTGAAAGCAATTCCATCTGCTTCGCTTGCCCTTGCAGTCGGGTTATAAAAGGGCGAAGCCCCTTTAAGATTGAATCAAAATCCGACACTATTTGCACAGGCGGACGCATTATGATTTTGGCCCAACCTTTTCCCAAAAGGTTGCTAGTGTATTCATAAAATTAACATTTCCAAAGAATGCTATTCTCCTTTTTGACTTGATAAAATCTATTGCTTGTTGTGGTGTAACATTATAATACTTTATTAAATAACACGCTGCTACTGAGCAAGATCGTTGCATACCAGCAAAACAATGCACCAAAACAGGTTCATTATTTGTTAATTTATTATGTATTTGCTCTAATGCATTCGTATTTAACATATAATGCAATAAAGCATTTATGTCTTCGCCATTATCATTTACAGGTATTCGAATAGCTTGTTTGCATTTATTAGAAAATGGTATATCTTTGCTACAATTAACTACTAAAGAGAAGTTTTCACTATAATTGTCTGCTGATAGTTTATTACCAACAAATAAGTTTTTTATTATTTCGTCATAAGTATAGCTCATTTATTATATTAAATATAAATTATGTTTAATATATTTTTGGTTCAACTTGCTTTGCTTAAACCTTTTTTTAAAAGGTTGTTGTTAAAAGTGTCTAATAAGTTTGTCTCCAAATCATAACAGTCGAGAGAAACGATAAATATTTCTTTATTGTCGTCGCAGTCGTCTTCATCCACTGTTCTCTCCATAAAATAATAGGTTAATTCATCACCGTCTGTAAAAGCGCGTCGGATAAAATATTTACTGTTGATGTCGAGAAGTGCAAGTTTATTTGGATCAATTCTTTCACCGCCTGGTTGATAATAGAACCCTTTTTCTTGGCAAAAGTCGAGAATGAGTAAAAGGTCTTCATTAATGTTACGTTGCTGGTAAGCCATTTTATTACTTATAATTGATAATGGAATAATAAAAGTATTTAAATTAATTCAAATCAATTTTAAATGAAAAAAATAATATTTACTAAGATATTATTTTTATATTATATTATGTTTTTATGTAAGTGTATTTTTGGTGCAACCTTTTCCAAAAAGGTTGCGTTTATTCTTCTGTCTTTCCAGCTACCTTTCTCTTAACCACTTTTTTCACCGCTGGCGTTGCTGCCGCTGCAGGAGCTGGTTGCACTACAACTGGAGCTGGAGCAGGTACTGGCACTGGAGCAGGTGCTGGGGCAGGTGCTGCTTCTGCTTCATCATCAGAATCTTCCGCCACTTGCACGCTTGTAACTGCACCGCCATCATCGTCCTCCGGGTCGAGTTGTTGTGTGTTAATAACTGTCTTGTCTTCCGGTGTCAATGCAATGAGGCAACGTCCCTTCATCGTCGGCTTCGGCTTCACAACAGCTTGAATCAACTTCCACGTCACTCCAAACTTGCCACCTGCAAACCAAATACCACCACACTGCACAATAACTGCACTTTGCGAAGCCTTAGGAATCAATTCAAGTGGTGACGAATGCGGGTGTGTTTCTTGCGAATAAATCAGCTTGCCATCCGGGCTATAGATTTCGCAGTCAAACTTGTTATCCCAATAACCAAGCTTGACCTTTAGAGTCGGTGCCTTGGTCATATTGACTTCGCCTGTCTCTTTATCCTTGGAATATTTAAGACTGCGCGAATAAAGAGCTTCCGCGACCTCCCGCGAAGGTGTAGGCTTATTGAATAGCTTCTTCCAGTTGCTCATCACCCACGTGAGAACAACCTCTTCCATATCCATCATATTGGCCAACCACCTCTCAGTCTGCGGAGTCGTATAGCCCTCGCTTGGGAATTGAATTGACATTGAATAAGACACCTTGCCAGAGGCTGGGTCAGTATATTCTTGTGCTCCCCACGTTAGAGCCAATGGGAAGTTCAATTTAACACTGCTGTTATTCTTGGTATTAATAATACCCACAGACTTGGCACTTGTCTTAGGGTTGACCTTTGGGTCGGCGAACTTAATATTTGTTTTGGGATTGAACTCGGCGGCATTGATGATCATATCGTAAACGTTATCAGCTGTGGAACTCATTTTCTTTGTTACTGTATTGTATATATAGTTGATTATCCCTTTAAATCAATTTTTTATTTAATTCAATTTAAATGGGGGAGGGCCTCCCCATTACCCCCGCCCGAAAATATTATGAATTAATTTATGTTGCTTGGTAGAAATGTTACTGTTTTCAATATATATACATTATTATTTTATTTTGCAAAGGCGATGTTTTTGACCAGACTACAAGGGCAAGCGCTTGTTTTACGGCAGCAGATGGAATTATTGTTTATTTAAAAGGATTAAGCTTATTAATAATATCAAAAAAAACATTTATATTTACAGGAATATTCTTTGGTTCTGGCACATCATCTGCCCCTGCAACTTTTGCTACATTATATGTAAATGGGTAATAATCAACATCGTATGCAATTATTAAGTTATCGTATTTTGACGCGTTATAGTGTAAACTAATATGTAGAAAATTAAGATAGGAGCTCAACTCTTTTGTTACACAATTATAGTCTTTGTAATTGTATTTGAAATCATCGCTGGAGGCTTTATTATTTATACGTCTTCTTATAATATCTATCCAACTTTCATCTTTGGGCAAATAAAAAAACTTATTATAGTTGCCGAAAATATCAATATTTAGTTTTTCATTTTTACCAGGTTCTTGAAAAGTAATCTCTCTTACAGTGCTTATTTTATTCGTTGATTCAGACTCCTGTTTAGCCTCGGTTTTTACTTCTATGCCTTTAATATTAGCACCGGCTCCAATATTTAAATTGAACTTTGAGGCGTGCTCGTGAGTGACAGATATTTTTATAGATTTGGAACACAGCGTTGAGAAAATAGAAATCAACTCATTCATTTTTGAATCTAGAAATCTCTCTTGAAAAACATCTGCAGGCACATAAAGTTTCTCTTTGGGTAGTCGTATGTATAAAACTCTTGGGGTTATATTACCGTCTATCTTATATTTGAAGTTTATATTATTGGCATTATTTAACTTGAAATCATCTAACTTTTCTATGTTTAAAATACCCATAAATAAATCTAGCTTGTCTATGAGTTTATCGTGCATTGATTTACTAAATGTGCCAGATTTATAATCTTCTCTCGTTAAAATAATTAAATATTGCAATATATCGTTAGTCTGTCTACGCGGCGATGATATAATTCTAGAAACGGGCGATAATGTGCAAGTCAATGACTCTAATTCATCTAATTTATATTCGGGGCTATATGGATTAGTGTCAGGGTTAAATAGGTGCGACATATAATATAATATATGAACAAATATTATGCAAATATTATAATTGTCTATGTCTTATATTTTATACTTCATTCTTAACATAGAGTTGATTTAATTGGTTATTGACACGAACAAACGTAGCGCATTTGGAAATATCTTTTATTTTTTTAGCACCTAAATACGTCATACAAGAACGTATTCCTCC
>Ga0214919_10008610_pt1 | contig 13376 bp, 14 predicted proteins | sample LL1503_MetaG_FD_177994 | JGI IMG/M metagenome (GOLD analysis project Ga0214919, IMG submission 177994) | Freshwater microbial communities from Lake Lanier, Atlanta, Georgia, United States - LL-1503 | ecosystem: Environmental > Aquatic > Freshwater > Lake | place: USA: Georgia | collected...
ACCAGAAACCTTTGTTCCCATTCCAAGAGCATTAACTTTATGAAGTTGAGAGTCAGCTTTTACGCCGTATGATATCAATGTTTTTCTTGATAGCTCATCTACCTGCTCAACACCTTCATTCACTTTTTTTTTAGTTACCTTATTCATAAGACGCTTTAGGCCAATAGTTCTGTTGGCAATATCATTAGCCTGCTTGATATCATTAGGATCAGACTTCTTGATTGACTTCTTAGCCTTCATAAGATACGCAAACTTCTTGATGTTTGTATCGAGAACCTCGTCTACCTGAACATCTTCTTTAGTTAGCTTGTCAGTAGCCTTGTTGATTCCCTGACGACGCTTCCATGACTTATCAAAAGCCTTGTCTGCGGTCTGACTGTCCTTACGACGCTGAGTTTCTTGAGAATAGTCGCCAGTCTTTTTTTGATGAGCAGCAATCTTATTTGAACGCTCAGCATGACGACCAGTTGCAGCGGAGTTAGTTGCTACATCGGTTGCAGCCTTCTTGATATATGAACCCAATGTTTTCTTTGATAGTTCATCTACCTGCTCAACTTCTTCCTTATGCGTAGGAAGACCCTTTGTCTTTGTGCCAGCAAACTTACGAAGCTCGGAAGTCTTCATAGAAGCCATGCGATTAATTGCGCCGCCCTTCTTACCGCCAGCATACTCGCCACGCTGTGTAGCAAGTGCTGCACCGGCTGCATGTTGCTGAGCCTTTGATACAGCCTTCTCGTCAACCTGCTCAACTTCTTCGTGCTGCTGACGATCCTTACCTGACATCTTTTCGCGGCCGCGAATCTTATCAGCCACAGCTGGATTCATTCTGTCAAGATAATGGCTATCTCTATTTTTGGCACCAACAGCCGCAGCCGCTGCGTTCTTTTTTTCTTTATTAGCAGGATTGCCTTCATCAACAACTTCTTCCTTACGAAGAATCTTGAAGTCTTGACCATCAAGCTTACCGTTATGATTCTTATCAAGTTTTGCTTGATTGCCCTTTAGTGCTTCACTTACCGCATTTACTAGCGAGTCGCTAATACCAAATGCTTTCTTATCAATAGACATTTTCTTATTCTCCTTAATTTTTATAAGCTATTCGGTTTGCGGTAACATCGGTGCCACCATCTACTGTTAATGTGTCAGTTGTATCTTTTTCAACTATAATTTCTGTCTGTGCCATTATGGTAAATGTTGAACGAATTTCACCATTAGCATATTTCTGCGTAATGATATGAGATGTAGATCCTGTTCCTTCATGGCATATTCTAACCAAATTGGCAGAATTTACAGTTGATCCTGTACCATTAAGAGTAATCTGCGTATTTAAAAATTTGTAAATACTAACCATTTTTCTTTGATGCCCTTAACATCCAAGCATGTTTGTTGTGAATATCAATACGGTCTTGCAGATAATTTGCAATACCTACAGCACCAGCAGATTCCGCAGCTTTCTGTGCAGGAATAAGCGTGGCAATAACTGCATTGTTATCATCATACAAACGGTTTAACATACCAGCAGCATTAGGAACTGTTAGTTCATCTTGAATCGCAGACAGTTCACTGAAACGCTTAAACGAACCAGGCGCATAAACATTCAATGTGCGAATGTGTTCTGCGAGACCATCGGTAGCTTCCCACGCATCTGTGTATAATGTTTCAAAGAAACTGTGATACTGTGAGAAGAACGGACCTTCCACATTCCAGTGAAAGTTATGAGCCTTCAGATAAAACGCGAATGTCGTAGCAAGTGACTTTTTCAGTAATTCTGAAAGCTCATCCATTTACTTCTTTCCTTTTCTGCCTCTCTTAGGCTTAGGCGCGTCTTCTGATTCTGCGATAACAAGTGGTGCTTCTTCTTTGACGGGTTCTGGCACAACAACTGGTTCTGGCACAACGACAACAGGATCAACATTGACTGCCACTGTTTCTGCTACCTTTACCTCTTCGACTGCTGCTTTTGCTTCTTGCTCATCAGCAGCAATAAATTCTTCTTTCTTCCATGGCTTTGCGTATACCAAGTATCCAACAATCGCTAGAAAAATACCGCAACCAATAATTAAGTCCATATCCATTTTCAATTCTCCTATGTTTATTTACACTTTAACTTTAGGTATCTTACGATACATAAAATTGCCATTTTTTCTTTTTACTCTAACCACCTTGTGTGTAGCATGAGTCTGAACAACATCTTCTGGCACACAATTAGGAACAGTCTTGCCATTCTTCTTCTTTACGCCAATTGCTTTATACCCTTTCCAGCAATCTTCAACCTGAGTTTCTTCACTGCGGCAGTTCCACTTACGCAACGCTAATGCCTTACGAGTTGGCTCACCATTTGGCTTCTTCATTGGACCCTCTACACCACCCATACGAGCGCAGAAAGACTTACGACGGCCTGCAGCTTTTGATCCAGCTTTTAGCTTAGATGGTGGTGTTGTCACTGGTGCTTTTAGATGTCCACCATCTTTGCTGTTATAATGATCTCTACCTTTTTGAGTTAAACCACCAGTAGATGATTTATATCCCTTAGCATCAACCGCACGTTCTTGTAAATCTTCATCCAACTTAGCAGCAAAACCACCTGCGATGAATGAGTTAACTCTATTGTATGCACGATTCACATTGTTTGATTCTGCCATTTCGCGAGCGAATACAGTATTTAGAACATCTTCAGATACTCCAGATTTCTTTGCTTTCTTGCGAAGGTCTGGATTTGGCTTACTATCAAGTTCTTTGTTCACTACATTATAGCGAACGCGAGAATATGTAGCAGGATCCTGTGTTGTTAAATCAATAAGCTTATCAAGCAAGTCTGCAAGATTCTTACGGAGTGCAGGACTCTGTAGTGCATACTTCTGACTACTACGCAATGCACTGCGATATCCTTGAAGCTCATCGGTGCTAACAAGACCAAGGCGCAATAGAACATCCATTTTTTGGTTCAAACGCTTTGACTGATTTGGATCTTCCGAATCTTCCTTTACAGTAGTTTTTTTCTTAGACGCCAATGCTGGATGATTGAGCCACGCACCACCACGCTCGCCCCACTTATGGATCATCTTATTTACGAACTTTGGATCCTTAGATGCTTTTACAGCCGCGCTATCTTTTGTCCAATCCATTTTTTCATTAGCCTGTGTGATACCAGGAGGTGCATCTGGATCATTTGGATTCCAGTTGCGAGCATTGAATGTTACTTCATCAAGCTTTCTACCGCCAAGAGAAATCTTAGGCTTATCTTTTGGAATACCATGAGATAATACGTTCTTAAATGCCTGCAAGCTTTTACCAGCAGCAACAGTTAGCTTCTGCTTATCAGCTGGTAAACGTGTGTGCTGAAACAAGTCCAACATTTTTCTTGCGTCAGCTACAGAAATCTTTACTTTGTGCTTATCACCAAATACCACTTCGTGTTCACCGCGAGCAATGATGACCTTACGCATTTGATAAATGATATTGGTATCGCCAGCATCTACAGCATCGGCTGCACTACTACGCGCTTCTGTACGCATACGAAACTGCGATAGACGTTTTGCGCCAGATGTGGCGTGATTTGGATTAGGTGCAGCACGATCAACTGTACTTGGATCAACTTTTGTTGAGTCGATCTTTGTTGTATCAATATGCAATGGACTATCGTGTGCAACATCAGCTTTTGATTTTTCCCAATCGCTTACTGAAATGTGCTTCTTTTTAGCCTGCTTGATATCTGATGCTCTATCTTTTGCAGAACCTTCTTTGCCTTCTAAGAACATGTGAAATGCCTCGTTTGTAGTTGAGCGAGCCTGCGCTACAGATGCTTGCGCTTTGCTACGGATACGTGGAAGAATGCGTTTTGCTATTCTATCAATAGCACCTTTCAATGATTTACCAAAACGCTGTGTCAGTGCATTATCAATCGCAATGCGTTGCGAGCGTGATAGTGCGTTATAATCAAGGTTCTTACGGCCGCTTGCGCGAGCGCGAAGAATCATAATAGCAGCCTTACGCGCACGAAGACGTAGGCGTTGACCAGCTGGCATTTGCTTTGATTTGATCTTACGCAAACGAGCCAAACGCTTGCTCATAGACTTCATTTTCTGCGAACGCTTCTGGCGCTGTTGAGAGGTCAGACCTTCATGAACATTCTGTGGTTCATCATCTGCGATCATATCCAACATCATAGCGTCTTCATCGCGCAAATCAAGTTCGCTCATATCTGTTAGTTTGTCGAGATATCTATCAATCTCAGCATCAGATGGCAATGGAATTTCTTCTTCAGCAATTACAGATTCGGTCATTGTTTTTCCCAGACGCGATTGAATGATACGAATCATCTGTTTGACATCAGCATCGGTAAGATGTTCGGACATAGCATCTCTGACTTTAGCAAAGTCACCAGCCATGGCCCACTTGCGAATGTCGGAAGCATGAACACCATCTAGATCACCGACACGAGTGTTTACGATAGAGTGGCGAGAATGAACTTCGATCTTGTCAAAATCATATTCAGTGCCATTGTACTTATCAGCGAATGCTTTTACCTCTGGTACTCTATCGTCACCCAATACGATATGCACGGTGTCATATTTACCAGATAAACTCTTCAGCACACCAACCATTGTTGGATTAGAAATCGGTGGCACATCGAATAGTTTCTTATAACCAGGAAACATCTTATTCAGGAATCGAATCTTTTCCTGAGGTGTCAGTGGATCTTTCTTCTTATTGACTGTGCGTGACACATAAACTTTAGCATCGCTGTGCGTTGACTTCGCAAGCTTGATAACCGCATCAACCAAGTGCGCGTGTTCTTTGTGTGGCGGATTGAAACGACCAAGCGGTACGATAACGATAGATTTACTCATCTTTCGGCGCCGCCTTTCTGAACGATCCTTGAGCGAAGTTCTGCATACTGAATACACGGCGCTTAACCAACTTAGCAGTACCGTGCTTACCAAGGAGAACATAACCTTCTGGATTAGTCTTTACTAATGCACCAAACTCGTTCTCAAAATATCTGCGAATAGGTTGATATGTGTCTAGCTCGTCAATAATCTTGTCCTTGATATCAGCAAGCTTGTTGTGAACATCTAGGACATTTGTGATTAGAGCTTTATTGGATTCAATTTGACCAGTGATGGTATCGTATGCAAGCTGCTTACTGGCCTTACCTTTTTCACTAGCAGCTTTGTCGATGAACTTCTGGAGCTTCTCTTTCATGTACGCAAGAAAACCAGCATATGACTGTGTGGTGTTATTACGGATCACATAGTTGGCATATGCAAGAAAGTGTGGATTCATCTCTTCGGATGAAATGTAAGTGAAAGCATCTCCCGGTATAGATGCAAGGAGCTTGTCTACCTGCGTGATATACTCTTTCAAATGGCCAACATGATCCAGTGATGGAGCATCAATTGGCATCAGGAACACATGTGAGTTTTTCTTAATGTCACGCGCTTGGATGGTTACGCGACTACCAGAAGCATTGTACTTGGTGTGTGGTGCGAATCCAACAACAGACTTAGCAATCTCGCGACCAAGCACCGAGTTCACAGGCACCGCATTGATAACTGTGTTGGGCTTGAACAACCAGTGCTGAACACCTTCGATGTCAACCTTCTTCAGGTCAACCTTAGCGAACATCATGTCGCCTTGAAGGATCTCGTTCTTGTTATTTGTGATGTAGGGAAAATATTCGAGGGCAAGCTTTAGTTTAGCTACAAGCCCTGGAGCGTGACCGTGATTGCGCTCAATGTCGTCAACGGTGAAATTGACCTTAGGATCTTTATTGAAGATAGATTTGGTCGCTACAAAGAACTTACCATTCTGATAGCCATAGAATACGCTAGGAGCACCGTCGATCTTAGTTTGATTTACGGTTTCAGGAATGCCCTTTATCAGGTCATGGAAGTAACCACTGATCTTAGCAATGGACTTCTTTCCAGAAACGTAAATCTCGTCTTCAATGTGGGTATAGTGCGACTTGTCTTCTTCGGAAGAAAACGCAGCTTCTACCACGAAGCTTTTAAAACTTTTCATCATACTCCTAGCGGGATTGGCGTACCCTAACCGCGACCATGCAGGACTGCCTTAGCTTTCTGCTATGTTATTTATAATACTTGACAAATGACTATTTCTGCGGTATAATAAGGATGTTATAACCGGTCAGATACTACTTAGCTATGACAAATTTACCAGATACTTCTGTGCGAGATGTTATGTATTGATATATGATATGAATATATGCGTCTGCTTGTTTCTTATCAGCATTAAGCCATTTAATGTACATCGGAAATATCTTATTTGTTACCAGCAAAGCACTCAACTCACCTCGTTTAGTATCAAATAATTTTTTATCTTTTGCTTTGAGGGCAACCATATCTTTGTCTTTTAATCTTTTGGCAAATTCTGCTTGTCCATCAGCATATGCTTTTGCAAATTTAGCAGCAAATGTGGAATCTACAGTTGCGATAAGTCTGGTCAGTATGTGTACAGATCCAATAGACCCGCCTCTTGCTAAAGCACCAGCAGTTTCCACTTCAGTTTTTAACACGTTGCTCGATGCGTCGTGGCGTGTTTTTATGTAATTTTTCTTAGAAGCTTTGTCATAGAAAATTTTTAAATCTCTAGTTTGGGGCGCGTCTTCTTTATATAATTTCCAATCACTCGTACCATGATAGCCATATTTTTTAATCTCTTCAAGTTCTTTCTTTCTATCGAAATTAACTTTGACAATATGGACTTTACCTGGTTGTTTTTTCAACGACACCGGTAAAAGATGACCATCAACAATTAACTTATTGAGAGAACTATTCATCTTTGTAAATGTAATTGGATTTTTTTGTGCTTCTGTTAGCAGCTTTTTAATATCTGTTTTTGCCGCTTCAGATGCAAAATAGATATCTGCTGGTGACCATTTGTTAACATCACCTAGAACGATACCACCAGTTTTCTCTTGAACCTTGTTTGCTATCTTATATAGGTTCTCAATATTTTTCATAATGTCAGAATCACCACGGACATAGAAAATATCTGTCCATTTTGGTGTCTTGATCTTATTAAAATTTTTGCTAATATTTTGAATATCTAATACTAGATGTTTAGCGATAGATACAGATGAACCATACCATCCAACGTCTTGTTGAAATAAAGCTTCAATATCAGTTAATGATACTCCAGGCGCATGAACGTGGTCATCAAATATTTTCTTTATTGTAGAAGTTTTATTTTTGCTATCCCAATCTTTTTTAAATAAACTGTATATTGGATATGTTTTGGTATCGAAAACTTTTTCAACTCCAGTGGCGCCGGTATAATCCGCCATAGCACAAAAGAGTGCTTGAGCCGCTTCTTGTATGGAAGTTTGATCTGCCATTTTTATCCGTTGTACCTCGTGATTCTTCCATCTTCGTGGATTAGAAATGCTTCGAAGCTGATCTTTGGAAACTCTGTGTGTAGTTCAATGAACTTGTCTAAATTTGCTTTAGCATCATCGAACATTCTAGCGACTTGATACTTACCTGCTTTTAGTTGGTCACGAACGATTTGCTTTTTGGCCTCAGCTCCCGGTGCTTTGATATTGCCTGCGCGATACACATGCACCTGTGTGATATCAAAGCCATACTTTTTGAAGGTATCAAGGAACAGCTTCTTGTCGTCTAGATCCGCGCGGGCGGTACAGATGATGATGCGCTTGTTAGGATGCGCACGGAATCTGCTAATCATCTTCTTAGCAGTCTTGAATACAGTTTCAATTGGCTTTGCAGTATCAGCAAACACCTGTGACGAACGGAATTGAGCAAAGTCAAATTCCTCACCATCTTTTAGCTTGTAAACATTAAACTCGGCTGGTGTCAATTTCTCGACGACCTTGCCATCTTTTTTGACGAGGACTTGTGTCGTGGTACTGAAAAGCGTGTCGTCAATGTCAAACACCGACAGACTACCAGAAACATCCTCAGCTATGAACTCGCGGAATTTTAGCATCGTACCCTATTTATAATAAAACGAAAAAGGGGGAAGCGTTATTGCTCCCCCCTGACTAATGACAAAAAAAGCACCTCCTTGGTCATCAGCCCAATTTACGGTAGCCCAGCAGCTTATTTGCTGGGTAGTAAGCTACGCTAACTTCTCTGTTCTGGTTTCCACCAAGAACCTTGATGTATTTCACACCATCAACAGTTTCCTCACCGACATAGAATCCAACATGGCCCGCTGAGCTATTCTTGCCTCGTGAGAACACCGCAATATCACCTTCTCTTGGATATGTAGTAGGAATTCCGTACCCCAAAAAGCTTCGTGCCATCAAAGATCCGGTACCTTCATATCCAGCTCTAGTCAAAATTGCATTTACGAATCCAGCACACCAAGGAATGCGAGCAGGATCAACTTTCATATTACCATCAGACAGAAGCTTGATGAGATCCTGTCTGTTCTTTTTCTCGTTGAACCCTTCCCATTCTCTTGCGATCCGTACAGGATCTGGTGCAAGTATAGGACGTGGATTTTCACGACGCATCGGCTTCTCAGGATCATATGGTTGAGAAAGCCTTGTACTGCCCTTAGGAAGTTCAGTATTCAAATCAATAACAGCCATCACTGGCTTTGGTTGTTCTTTTACTTTTTTCTTTTCGGGTTGTGGAGAATCTAATTTCTGCCAACCCGAAAAGAACTGTGATGCGTCAGCTCGTTCTTTTTCTTGTCTAAAGAAACTCGCTGCCGTATCATCTTCATATGTAGACGCAACAACTGCTGCCGCGGCCGGGATAACTTTTTTTGCTTGCAACTGCTTGCAATATTTTGCAAGATGCGCGTACCTGTCCTGTGCGCTTAGATTGCAGTATCTTTCAGCCTGTCTTGCTGATACCTTTTTCTTTTGTGGTTCAGCCTGTGCGACTCCGCAGAATAGCATTGTCGTGATTAAGGCTAATAGTAACTTATTCATATTTTATCTCCTATTTTGGCTTTCGCTACGAAAGGAAGATAGCATAGCAAACTTTATCTAGACGGTAAAACTTCAACGCGCACGGTTGTACGCCCTTGTTTAATTATCCCTAGTTGTTGGGCACCTCCTTTTGAAATGTCTAGATCCACGCCTTTCGTATTAGGTATCCTGTCATTTACCCTCACGACTATGGATCTGCCGTTGCGAGGGTTTGTCACTCTCAATTCAGTTCCAAATGGAAAATCCTTGTGAGCAACCGAGATACCGTTTGGGTTAAACTTCTCACCAGAAGCAGTCTTTCGACCCTTCTCATACCAAGATGCACTCATTTCATATACTATAGGTCTAGGTAATTCAATCAGAGACAGGTCACAACCTGCTGTAGCGAACGAAAGCATACATACGAAAAAAGTGAACATAAGATATTTATCATTATTTGAATCTTGGATCCTTGATTAGATCCTCATAGCCACCAACATGCTGTTCATCAATAAAAATCTGTGGTACCGTACGATAATCAGGATATTTCTCGATGAACTCTTCTCTTGTAATATGCTCGCCTATCTTGAATTCTGTAAACTCAAGTTGACGGTCTTTGAAGAAGTCTTTAGCCGCAGCACAATAGCTGCATACTTCCTTCGTGAACATTTTGATTTCCACTATCTATCTCCTAAAACTTGAAATTGCCAAACTTTGATTTAGGCTTGCTTCTCTCTCTGTCTTCCATGCCGAATTTCGAATTGTCCATTACGGAGTCATAACGCTTAGTTTTACCACCACGGGTATCGTCGATCAGATCATCTTGTGCGCTATCCTCAGCATCAAAAAGACGCATTTTGGTTCTGTCAATACCAAGCATGAATCGCTTATTTACAGCAGGATCAGCATAGCGGTTCTTCAACTGCTTTATCAATACCTGACCACGCTCGTCTGCATCTTCGGTACGGATCAATGCAATCATAAAGTCGGCTGTGGCTGGTAGACCAAAAGACTCGGATGTATCTTCTAGACCAGGATCACTTGATGTATAACCAGAGCGAGTCGTCTGTGTGGCTGATACGATAGGAACATTTCGCTCTACCGCAAGTCCACGAAGTTCTTCTGCGATTGCCTTAACATATGTATAACTATTGACATTTACACCAGGTTTGATTCGTGCGGACATGCAGATATTCAGGTAATCAATGTAGATGATATCTGGTACAAAGTTCCGCTTTAGATTTAACTCATTCAGGAGATGCCTAAAATGGCCTGCGTGTGCGGACGCAGTAGGGTATTCCTTGATGATAAGCTTGCCAGTTGTCTTTGCACGAAGACGAGCAATCTTCTTTTCGTACATATCACGAGGCAACTGTGATAGGTCTTCAAGTGGCACATTCAATAGATTAGAGTCGATACGCTCAGCAATCTTTTCTTCTGCCATTTCCATCGTGATATAGAGAACATTCTTACCAGATGCAAGATTATTTGCTGCGAAGTGGCACATCATCAATGTCTTACCAGCACCAGTGCCAGCAAGGATGATATTGAGAGACTTACGAGATAAACCACCACGAGTGATATCATTCATCAAAGCAAGGTCGAATGGAATCTTCTCTTCTACACGATGGTAAAAATCGTATCGCTGGTCAAAGTCTTCGATGAAATCGTGACCAACATGAGAGTCAAAAGACACACCGAGGGCCTCTGATAGAATCCCAGGGATGCTACTAGACGAGCGGTTCTTGTCTTTACCATCAAGAATGGTAATGCTTTCCATGATAGCGTTATGGACAGCTTTCTCTTGGCAAAACTTTTCAGTATTATCAAGCAACCATTGAATATCGGTAGGGTCTGGTTCGCTTAGATTGGCAACTACCTCAATTGCTCGCTTATGCTCTTCCTCGGGCATATTGGTTGCATTGTCCAACTCAACTGCCAAAGCCTCGCGTGTCGGGCGTGAATTATACTTCGTCATAAATTCATGAACGCGCAGGAATACCGCGCGTTCACTACCATTGGTAAAATATTCGTCTTTAAGAAACGGGAGTGTCTTCCGTGCGAAGTCCTCGTTGTGTATCAGGTTCTTCAGAATTGTCTGTTCTATCCTCATCGGATCCAATTTTCCCTACACTGTCTGCTAGAATATGATAAATGATGGAAGCAATAACATCTTCCATGCGTCTCTTCACTTCAGGATCTTCTGGCGGTAAACCTTCAACAATATGGTAATTGAAGGTAAGCAATGCGCCATCATCATCTGGCGTGCCAATCTTTAGATTCTCATAGTGGTATACTAAACCCTCAAACTCACCATCTTGCACATGAATGCAAGTGAAATTCTGTACGCTTGGGTGATCTATGTGAGTATAGCGTGGTGCAACGGGATTGTCAATAACATTATTCATCATCTTCACCGTCTTCCATGATAGCTCCCATGGCCATCTTGTACTTACCTTCGATGTACTGAGCGAAGTCTGTTTCCTTGAACATCTTCAACCAGAAGTCTTTGTTGTTGACGATATCTCCTGCTCGGAAGTTTGGTGTATGGACTTCTCCAGTTTCCTTATCGACTGTTGCATACCATCCATTCTTAGGCTTAATAATATAACCGCCGTCGAGAGCAACATCAAGGAGGCCTGACCAACGATTAATACCACCTTCGAAAGAGACGGTAATTGGAATCTTGGACTTTTCTTTGACATAGCGCGACTTCTCAACATTGATAACGAAATGATAGCCTTGGATCTCAGTGCCATCTTTGTCCTGTTGACGACCAAGAATCCAGATAGCGTCAGAAGAATAGTATGACCCAGTACCACCACCAACAATATCTTTGGGATACAGACCAATTTCCTTATATGTATGATTGACGACGATCATAGGCATATCTTTGAGCGTCAGGTGTGGCGTAATCATACGGAACAAAGACTTGAGTTGCTTTGCTCTGGACATATCTGCAACCGACTTGCCGTCGAGCGCATCGTCCACTTCTTTCTTTGATGCAAGATTACCAATCGAGTCAATAACAATCATCACATGTTCGTCACGAGTAATCTCTTTCATCTGTTGCATGATATCGAACTTCAGTTCTTCAATATCCGTGATCGGTGTATGCACCACATTATCAAACGGAATACCAAATGTTTCAAAATAAGACTGAGGAGTACCAAACTCAGAATCATAAAACAATACGATACCATCAGGATACTTCTTTAGAAAAGATGAAGCCATAAGCAAAGCAAAGCCAGTCTTGAAATGCTTTGATGGACCAGCGAGCATGGTAAGGCCCGGTACGATACCACCATCAACACTACCAGATAGTGCTACGTTAATCATGGGAACGGAAGTAGGAATCATATCCTTCTTCGCAAAAATTTTGCTATCAGCCAATGTGGACGTGAAAGCGATTGTAGAATTTTTGATTAGTTTATCTTTTAGTGACATAGTACCTCCATTAATATAAACATCATATCACAGGTATGCGCGATTGTCAATTCTTAATATAATCATCCATCTTCTTGATGAACTGTTTGATTGTCTTATCACGATTAGGCCAAAGTATGGTATCTTTCTCTGGGTTCTTCATCAAATTATTGAGCAATGGCATAATCATATCACGCACACCTTGCGCTTTATCAACAGCTTGTGATTGAATTTCTTTAGAATCAGAAAATGTAAAGCCAAAATCGTATTCATCATCTTTCATGTGAAGAATGCCTCCAGTGTTGATTGCTTTTCGGTATGCCAATTAATCGTATTCAGAATTGTGCGAAGCGGATCAAGAAAAGTTTTTTCGAACTGCATATCGTAGTCGATGTATTGATCCAAACCAAACTCTGATGGTAACTGAGAGATTACTGCTATCACATTCTCGTGGATAGGATTTGGCATCTTCATATAAGCAAAGCGGATCTTTTCACCATCTTTGATTTGCTCGTATTTTTTCGTAAGCTTCATCTGCTGTAGCTTCTTATTATATACGATAGCACCGCGGACGTGAATTGGAACACTCTTCGTCTCGTGTTGATATTTAGTAAGGTTCTGAACACTTCGAGGAAATGCTACATCTTCAAATGGCAACTTACGAAACTCTTTACGAAACTTTTCAATATATTTATGAAGATCATCTTCACTCTGCGTCATAATGATGTTGAGTGCATCTTTGATGGCTGTACGGCAAGCAGCAGGTGTTGATGACTTCACAGCTTCCATACCCATGATCTTTAGTTTTGGCTTAGCATAGCGCACACCTTCACTATCATGGACGTTTAGAATATAACGCTTCTTTGCAGTCCAGATACCACGGTCCGCAATGACTTCGCGTTTCATATTCATTTTTTGTTGAAAGGCAGACATGCGGTCAGCAAGATCCTGATAGATCGTTGCAATAACTGGTTCCATTTTATCACTAGCCACCTTATCGAGAAAGTTAATGATCTTCTCTTTAAGTTCTGGAGTGAGTCCC
>Ga0214919_10008611_pt1 | contig 13376 bp, 30 predicted proteins | sample LL1503_MetaG_FD_177994 | JGI IMG/M metagenome (GOLD analysis project Ga0214919, IMG submission 177994) | Freshwater microbial communities from Lake Lanier, Atlanta, Georgia, United States - LL-1503 | ecosystem: Environmental > Aquatic > Freshwater > Lake | place: USA: Georgia | collected...
CATGCGGTTTGCCATGATTTTGTCCAATCGTGATAGCCAAAATCACCGTTTCTGTTTAGTTGATCTGGATCTTGAACTTGTATTTCCATGCCAATGAGTGTGGCAATTTTGAGAAACTTGGTTACATTATTTGGTTCAGTTATCTGTTGTCCGTCTACCATGACAACATTTCCTTTGTGCATGGTTGGAACAGATTGTTGCATTTCTCTTGAGAATTCTTCTGCGTGTACTAACGTTGCAATTTCTTGCGGATCCATGTCGCGTTCCCGTACGTGCAGCCTGAACAATGCAGTCATTGCATTGAGTTGTCCCAACGCTTCGTTCATGATATTCACTTGTCTTGTCTTTCCGTGCGCGTTCTCAGGCAATGCGGAATCCTTTTTATTGCTTACATATGCTTCCCAACCTTGAACAACAAATTTCATGCAATCATTCTCCTTGTATCTTGTCCGGATTTTCGGGATGTGCAGCAATATTGGCAATTTTTATTGCCATGCTATTTGCAACAACATGCACTGCAGCCATCACTGATGAAGGATTGTCTGTTGCACGGGCTATCTGATAGGCGTATTCAAACGCTTCCTGCAATGTTGAACGATGAGAAAACAAGTCAACTTTTGCAATTGCCACATACTTTTTGATGCGCTCAAGCTTTTCTTTGTCAGTCAACATCAATGTCTCCATTGTCTTCAACAAGATTGCCTTGTTTTTCGACACAAATCTTGTTCTTTTGTGTCCCGAACAATTCATTGGTTTCTAGATGCCAGGTCAAATCAATAGTGAATCCCTTGTCTACTGCAGTGTTCAGCGCATTTGTCGGTGGCCCCCATGCTGTGCAAAACCACAAATGCAATTCATATGCATCATTGTCCTTTCGTATGTCATTCAATGTAACATGATCTGATTGTTCCATGTCATAGATGTCACCATTGGTATCCCAGGCATCCCATGTTGTGGCATATGCAGGTTGTTCTTCCATCGGAGAAAAATACTGGAGAAGATTTCCGTTCTTGAATGCCAAATAGGCTTCCTTCACTTTTTCCTCTTCCGGATGCCGTATCACAAGCGAACAGTAGCAATCAGTTGCCATGCTTGAGTTTCTCAGCCATATGCATGGTAAATGCAGTTGCAACAAGTGAACGAGCATAATTTCGCCGACCTGTTTCAATGTCTGACAGTAATCCCCTGCTGACATTGAGCATTCTTGCAGCATCGGAAATGCTCAGGTTTTCCTTTTGCCTCCATGTCATGTATTCTTCCTTGGAATATATCCGGGGATAATACTTGATAATTGTTTCAGTTTTTGTAATGATTTGCGGTGCAGGAGCGCTTAGCATGTACAACTTGATATGATCAGCAAGTTTTTTGGCAATGCCATTGACTTCAACACGAAGTCTGCCATATTCAGCCAAAGCCCATACAATATTTTCATGACCGTGTGAACAAATTGCAATATCTTCAGTAACCCAAATAAGTTCATGATCTTCAATGCATTTGTATGGACGCTTGATATCCGCAATTGTTAATTTCATGTTATCCCCATTGCTCTGCCATTGCTTTTGCAATGCCTTCAAATGTTTTTGAACGCATCATTTTTCTGTTATGCCTATTTTTTGATATTTCATACTCCCATGTAGAAAACTTCTTTCCACTAGAAATTGTAGTGTATTGCACTTGTTGTTCAACATTGTTTGTTGGAACAAGTGCAGGGAGATTTTTTAACCATAGACATGTTTTCTTGCTTGCAGGATCTCCAAAATAATATGGGTGTACAATACAATCAGGTTTGCGCAATTTGGAACTCATGATGCCAACAGGATTTTCTATGGCAATCTTGTTAGCATTTGCATTCCAACATTGAAGAAAGAAATCAATGCCTTCTTGTTGCCTTCCATCTTGCTGTTTTTCCTTGAACCATCTGCTGCCTGATACTGCAAGATGATCACACGGAGGATGAGCAATAATCATATCCCATGATTCTTTCAAAAGTGGAACAACATCTTGTTGATAATGATATTCAGGATATTCACCACTTGTTGGAAGCAAATCACATGAATATGCTTCATGTCCTTTCAATCGAAAATGTTTTGTTACAATACCTGATTCTTCACAAGCAATCAATATTTTCATGATAAAAATTGTCCTGACGTGTTATTGTACACGTCAGGACTTTTAAGATTTACTCGTTGTTACTTGCTATTACGAGTTTTAGCGCGTTCCTTTACAAGACGAAATGTCAATACTGTTTCGCTGGAAGAAATACGATGAATTTTCTTTCCAAGAATAGTTGCACTTGCATTGAGATATCGCATGACTACACGGCTTGTTTCGCCATTAGCAAGAGGAAGATTGATTCGGCTTCCATCGGGATATTTTGACAAAAACAAACGATATTGGGCAAGTTCAATTTCGCTGATTGAACCAGTAGCAACAACAACTTCGGCAGATTCAAACTTCGGCATGGTTTTTCCTTAGTGCAAAATATAATATTTTGATTGTTCTGGCTCAGTCCAGCATGATGTACATGTACCACAAATGCCTTTTTTCACAAGAGATGCAGGACAAATGATTGTTTCACTTGTTATTTCTGCAATTTTCTTATGATCCAAGACACCAGTTGGAGCAGACAATCCGTTGACTGGAACAAGAAAATCAAGACCAATTTCCCTGCAAGATGGACGTACAGTTACATTTGGCAATGCATTCAATTCTTGCAACATTGGAAGCATTTGCTCAAGATCGTGTTGTATGTTTTCGTGTGCTCCTTCTGGATAACTTGATGTTGGACTCCAGAAATGTACATGAGGAAAATTTTGCGCAATTTGAATCCATGAATCAACGTACAAAGGATTGAAAAAATCACCGCTGTCATGAATGCGAAAAAATTGCACATTTCTTGTGGCCCATTGAATGCCGTGAAACATGACATCAAGCCACTCTTGACGTTTTTCAGGAGCATTGATTTTATGAGCCATAAATGTCCAATGTGTACGTTGTGATTGCGCTGTCTTAGTAGGTTTCCATGAATATGCGCCTTTCTTTGCGTAACATTTTTTACATTTGTGATTTGGCAAATATGTTGCGCCAATGCAAGAATATCCAGCAGTCAACCCAAATGAATACACTTGTCTTGTTTTTTGAGAAGCATCCAATACTTTCATTTTACCTGGTTTGGTAAATAATGAAATAGTTGTATTTGGAATTAATGGATAATGTCGTTGTTTAGATAATACGTCAATAGTCATTAATGATTTGCTCCTCCACATTGTGCCAACAGGGAAATGACAAAAAATATCAAATATATAAGAATATAACTCAAAACTCTGCTTTCAAGATTTTTGTTATTGTAATATATTTAATATTTGTGGAGGTGATCGTGCTGAATTCACATGATTATTCTTTTACTCCCAGTCTAACTGATCAGATTTAGCAATGATATATCGCCATTCAGTACTTTCTGTTTGGACAATAGGATATAATCCATGCAATTTTCCTGCACATCGCGAAATGTGTTTATACACAATTTTATTGATATTTACTTTTGTAAGAAATTGCAATATTTTAAGATCATCAGTATTATTATTTACTGCAATCCAAAATAAATTTATTATGTATTCATAAAGTTTAGATTGCAAAATATCAAATGCATCATCACTTTCAAATCCTTCATTGTCATAATGTAATTTTATCCATAAATCTTCAAGAAATATACTGCATTTATCATATGATAGTAACTTCTCTACATAATTTTGTGGAAACGCATGCAAAAACATTTCCATTTTATTCAAATTATTTTCCATTAGTATACTCTTTAATTAATTTATTAATGTGACGAGTAATTTTTTGCATCGCTCCTGTTTCATTAAAATCTACTTGCTTAGTTATTTCAGGAACAGTATTAGTATAAATAGTAATTGTTATTTCTGTATCAGGAACAGCCATTTTTATACTTACAGATGAATTAATAATCCGTATTTTATAATCAGTTGTTATAATAACATTTGCAAACAACGTATTATCAAGTGTCCAATTTCGTTTCCACGTTGCAGTGTTTGCGACAGGATCTGTTGTTTTTGTCCAAGTGCCAATATCAATGTTCATGTGATTTCTTTTTAAAAAAGCCTTCTGGACAAGGGGGATTGTCCAGAAGGCGGCGGGAAAATCGCATCATGCACATCAATCACTACAGGTGCAGAGATATGCATGATGCTAGCCTGTCACTACATGCCACAAGGCTGAAGCATGATTGGCGGGGGAAGCGCCTGTGACAGATTTCTAAAAGTGCTTACCACCAACTCCAGTAATACACTCGATAGTCATCATTGATTGCTTGTCGCGCAATTTCAATGAATTCCTTGTTTTTTTCTTTGTCGGTTTCATCTGATTTGCCAAAGAAAAACCCTGTCGTTTCGGGAAGCGTTTCACCTTCGTTTTGATATTCTAGATCGGTAAGATCATCAAGCGTAAGTTCCAGATATACAGTATTGAACTGCATGTCAGAATTATTAACAACCAAGTCTTCATTGCGTTGTTCCCATAGTTGTTCCATCCAACCATGCAAATTAGGATTCTTGCGCCAATAGAATATCTTTTCAATATTGTCGGGAGTGAATTCTTCGATGGAAACCTTGCTTTTGTATGCGTACTGATCAAGACCCATTGTCAATATCCTTAGGAGTGTGTGTAGCCATCTTTTTCAATGCACATCAACATGTTGCACCAATTAACAAGAATTGGTACAGCATTTGTTTCATTAGTTGTTTCGGGACGATATTCTGCCATGCATGATTCTATAAATGCATCTAAAGAACGTATTTCTGCATAACGGTTATAAAGTTTTTGGAGTGAATCATATTGGTTTTGTGTAATCCAAAAAGAATACTGTGTCGTATTTATTTTTATATTAGTATTTATTTCCATTTGATTCTTCTTTTTCTTGCAATTTTTGTGCATAATCACCCATGAGCAACAAATTGTTTCGTTCAAGGTCGCTGTTCAGGTCTTTTGTTGCCCAGATAAGTTCATGAAGTTCCTCGTTGTAATCAAACTCATCATTGTCTACTGAAATTTCGTCAATCAATGCAAAATCGGCAACAAGATTTATGATCTTGTTGAGCAACATCAATGCATCTGTATCTTCCTGAAGATATTTTTCACAAAGAAATACTACAGCAGCGTGATGACGATCTAGATCATGTGCTTCCATTATTGTATCCTTGTAATTGTGCAGTTATTTACACACCATGCGTGTGTGTCACTGAGTTGATTGACAATGTCTTCAATAATATCTTCATATTCTGGTTTATTGCTTAGTGAGATGTTCAATGGTGGTTTTGGATCATAACGATCATTGAGTTCTATCAACAATGTTTCTGGCAAATCATTCAAATCTGGTTCTTCACCATCATCAGTTTCTGTATCCCAGTCAATGTCTTTGATTTCAAACAACATCATCTTTCCTTGGATTCATGACTTCGTGAATGTGTTTGTCTATTGCTTTGTCAAGAGCTGTTCCAATGTTTTCGTAAAACCAATCACGTATGTCTTCTTCTATTCGAGACAATAATACTTCAGCATCAGTTTCAGTAACATATTTATGATCATATTCAGTAATATGATCAAGAATCATTTCAACATCAACAGTTAACAATATGTCGTCAGCAAAAACTTTTTTAGACATGATACATCCTTTTGGGACACAGGTTGTGTCCCAATTGTTATTTAAATCTTGTGATAATTTGCAAAATGCATTTTTCGTACAGTTTCTGCAGCACGTTCAATTTGCCATTTTGTCATTTTTACAAGACTTTTCTGTTTCCAGTCCGTTGATTCAGGCAAGGTTAAAAGCAATTCCTGCATTTGCTCAATACAATGAGTAATCACACCTCGCGCTTCACCAATTAATTCTGGCAGCGGTTGCAACGGCAATTGATGCTCAAACCATTTTTTATCACTTGCATATTGTTCAATTTCAGGCAAATATCTAGCAATATATTCAACTGCAGTTGATTCACATGCATCATACATTTTTGCTTGATCAAGATTGTCAACTCGGGTATTGACACTGACATACAATGTATCAAGCTTTATTCTTTGCGTTTTGTCTTCCCATTTTAAGTCAACCATTTTAAACAACATCGATGCGTTCCTCATTTTTGTTTTGTGGATACAATTTGTTTTCAAGATTCTGTACAATCGTTTTTAGCTGATTGATTGTATCTGAAAGTTCATTGACTTGAATTGTCAAATCATCAATTGTTGATGACATATTGTTGACAATTTCTTCGCCATTGCATTGAATATCTTGTTCACTAATGTTTATATCAATGTTATCAAAATTGTCTCGTAGCAATGCAGTCAATTTCTTTTCGCTAATGATTGTTTCAAGAAGTGATGTGTTAAATTTTTCTTGCCAATCATGCCATTTGCCAAGACTTGTGCTTGTTGCTTCAATATATGTAAGCTTTTTTGTTATTGTTGCATTGAAATCATTTTGATTTTTGGTAAATTTCTCAACAGAATCAAAAATCTCTTTTATTGACTTGGCAACATGCTGGTTTGCGCGAAATTGATTGATGCTTAAATCGCGAATTGTTGTCCATGTATCCTTGATGACAAATGGAATAAATGTAATATCTTTGATGGTTTTTGAAAAGGTCATGTTAATTCTTTTCGTTACGATAATAGTTGTATACAGCTTGGCCAAGTGTTGCATAACTTACATTACGCAATGCTCGTTCAAACAAATCAGCAACAATGTAATCATATTCCATTTCATCGTGTGAAACACCTGATTGTTTTGCTTGTTCGATTTCTTCATGCATGCGCAATGCAAGATTCTTTTGTGAATACAATGAAATCTTTTGTGTCAAATAAAAAATTGCGTAGGTGTCTTGATTATCCTCATTATTTTCTATTTTGTGATCATTTAATGTTCTGATTGCTTCAGCATGTGATTCCTTGAATAATTCCTTGATTTCCTTTCTTACCAATGGTGCGCAATTCTTTGGATTAGTAAACCAATCATAAAGTTTGCGTGTTTCAGGATTGGTATCTTTGATGGGAAACTGACGAACTGGAACCGGATTTTCATTCTTGTACAACATATGTTTCTTTCTTAATCAAAATCTGATGCAGTCCACTCAATGTCAGGTGAACTATTCATGATGATGAAACGTGAGGAATATCCATCGATGTGATCAAACTCTTCATCCCATCCTTCTTCTTCTGAATCATCTTCATCATCTTTAGCAAGTGTTTCATCATGAAAAACTACATCGTTTGCATGCAACCATGTCTTTGCTTTTTCAAGAACTGCAATAAGTCTTTTGTCGCTAAAATCAACATCATCGTTTGATTGAATTGTTTCCACAAGTTCTGCAACAATGGTAAATGCTTCTTCGGTGATATCCACGTTCATGCTGACATCCTTGACAAAATTGAAATTACTGATGCAATAAACAATAATCCGAGCAATATCTGACCACAAAATACCCGAGTTTCTGGTTGTCCTGTTACTCCATGTTCTACAGCAAGCGTAACAATTGATGCTACAACAATAATAATAAACAACTCAAACATATTAAGATTCATTTTTTTTCCTTTTATGAAAATGACTGCATATTTTTTGTTTACCCAACAACAGAATGGTATTTGTGAAAACATGTACACATGTTTCGAATCCTTTTCTCAAAGCCATGATGACCTTGGTAGACTCAGCAGGATTTGAACCTGCGACCTGCTCCTTATGAGGGAGTTGCTCTAACCGCTGAGCTATGAGTCCATAAGCGCGGCTATTTTTCAAGCCGCGCCAGTGCTATTCCACTTTGAAAATTATGTTATCTTTCATTGTTACCGTAGCAAACCATTTACGCTTTGAACTACCATCTGCTACTGTAAATGTGCCGTTAGATTTGTATTCTTCTCCAAAGAATGATGTTTCCTTGTAGAACAATGACTTGCCAACTTGTTCCTTGAGTTCTTTTTTTGTTTTGTAAAATACCTGGATCATTGTATTATTCTCCATTTTTAGAGGCAGTTTTATTCAAAGATCTGCCAACTTTGGTGTGATTATTATTAAACTACGGTTTCGACTTCCTTGGTTTCAAACATTTTTGTGCAAATTGGACAAGTTCCTCCAGCATCGTCGTTGTAATACCCCACGCTTGCTGATACCAACGTTTCAAACGTGCTTACAAGATCAGTCATCTTGTGCAATTCAGCCAACTTGCTTTCAGTCGATGTTATTGCTTCGCGCAAACGTTGATTGCGGTCGTCTCGCTCTTGCCATGTTGCTCCTTCTTTTTCTGCTTCGAGCAACTTGTAATTACGGTCATTGCTGATGCTCGTAATCTGACGCTCGTGCACAGACTTGAGCATTTGTATTGCTTGCTGCAGTGTTTGCAATGCCTTTTCAGGAATGTAATTGTGGTACATTGTAGTCTCCAAGTAAATTTGTGACGGTTTTTGTGAGGGTTCACCGACAACCCTTTGCGATCACATTTGTGTGTCGCAGGTGTAAAATATTCGGTAGCCTTCCTCTACCGCTTGCTTGGCCAACTCCATTGCCGAGAGGTCTTCATTGACCATTCTGTATGATTTGTTCCAGAAATGACTTTCATTCTCCTTTTGCAAATCCATCGCAACTTCCATTGCAATTTCGTCAAGATCGTATTTATCCAATTCTACCCATGTAACAATCATATATTGGTTATTTGGATTGTAGAACCTGGATTTCTTGTACAATTCGATCATCTTGCCTTGCAAGTTTCCATGATTGAGCCACCCGTACAGGATTTGATACCCGAAACTCGGGTATTCTCCGCCTGCAGGCAATGGAGTTTCCAACTTGCTCATTGGCGCTTCGGGTGGCACAGCTACCAAGTAACCGCGGATTTCCTTGTCGTCCCAATCAGGCTTATTGACAAGAAAATCAATTTCTTCAAGAGTACTGAATCCACGTCGCAAGTTTCCCCCTGCTTTTTGTGCTTCGTGGTATTCAGCAACAATGCGCATGTTTTCATCTTCAATGCGCCAGTGTTCTTTGTGACTGCCAAATTTGCTCATTGTTGTTTCCTTTTTTAAATGCTGGCAGTTTTAAGGATCTGCCAACCTTGTGTGTGCTACAAGTAATGTAATTCTCTTTCGTTTTTCTCAAACTCCCATCTGAGCACATCATGCTCATCACAAAGATCATGAATAGTCTTGACTATTTTTTGGTGTTCCTGCCATGTAATCCTTACAGTGCCAGCATTGATGCTTTCTTCCAATCCGCTTTGCAATTGATCATCCAAGTTTTTGATTTTGTCATCAATTGCTGTCATTTGGGATTGAAGAACTTCATTACGTTCTTGAAGATTCTTTTTGATTTCACGCATCTGCTGAATGGTTGGCTTGCCTTGCATGATACGAATTTCATCTTCCTCTTTGATACACAAATCAAAGTATTTTGCAATGATTTCATTACACAAAACATCTGCTTCCTCAGATGTTCCCTTGAATTTGATTTCCAATCTTGGGTCGCGAACGTTTCCGTTTTCGTCCCAACCAAAAATGGACATTTCGATGTTGAATTTCTTGAGCATGTTTCCAGTCAATACAATGGAACTGCCATCGGTTTTGTCAATGATGAGCATGTTGCGTTGACCGGTATAGTTCCGGCTGGCGAAACCCATGCCATCTTTGATAAGCATGTATTTGTGCGGTGAATCATCAATACCACCACACAATGCAACAACGGTTTCAATTTCGTGGCTAAGCTGACTAATCATTAACGTTTCCTTTTTATTTTGAAAGCATATTTGCAACAAGAATTACAAAATACCCAAACAATGCTGAAAAAGTCATGTGTGCCAAAAACAAAAGAAGATATTTCATTGTCGAGGCGCACAAAGCAATTTTGTTGCAGTCAATTCCATGATCTTTGGATCAAAAATAAACTCTGCATTTATTGGCATTTCAGAATCTTCAAACAAATGTCCATTTATTCTTGGAAGAACTTGAAGAAGGACTGTTGCAGGATGAATGTCAAGGACATATATGCTGCCGTTATAGCGAAACGCCACTTCTCCGTCTACATGTCCAATATGACGCATTCCAAATAACTGCTGTGTTTTGGGAAGACGGCAATTCTTGATCATTGCCATCCTGATTCCAGGATCGTCTGCAATTGCTTCACGCACGATTGATTGTGCTTTGTCCCATTTTGATTGTTCGCGCAATGTATCTTCTCGTTGTTTGTTGTTCATTTTTTTAGAGGCAGTTTTAAGGATCTGCCAACCTGTGCATTTACGCAAAATGTTCTGAAGCAATTACTTGCAATTTGCCTGCAAGATCTGTATGAATGTTTTCCGCCAGTTCATAAAAACGTGGCAAACTTGCATCATCCATCTTCATTGATGGCTTCTTGTAATAGATATTGACATTTGTGTTCTTGCTGAGCGGATTGAATACAATCTCAAACTCAGGCTCAAACCAAATGTCATAAATTGGCATGTTTTCAGGCAAAAATAGCATGTCTTTTACGCCTTGAGGAACAATGCTCATCCAAGCAACTTTGCATTTTGCTTGCAAATCAAAAATCTGTTCTTGTGATACTGCCGGAACAAACGGCATGGAAATGTTTACGTAGAATTTCATTTTGCTTTCTTTCGATACGTCATTGATCGTTTACGCGCAGAAAAATCAATAGGTTTCTTCAGTTTTCCATCCATGACTGCATTCAAAACATCATCAAGATTTTCTGGTGTAGAATATGCGTGAATTCCCCAACCATCACCTCCATGCCAGTGATACCAAGTGTCTGGTTTGACCAAATCCTTGATGCCGATTTCAAAATCCTTGCTTTTCCAAGGCAAGGATCCATTTTCGCCAACAAATGGCTTGTTATAATGTTCCGAATAACTTGCACCTCCAAAAATAACAGATATCCTGATATTCTTTTCCAAGAAATCAATGGAATATCCGCGATTACTTTTGTACACCGTAAATACGATGTTTGGGTTATTGATTTTTCGTAATTCCTCGGCAGTTCCTTCCAATTGCAAAGAACGATCAGAATTAATTCTTGGCATTGTTTTTCCTATTGTGCGGTGTAGGTTCACCAATCTGCTTGATACGTTTGTGATTGATCTTGCCAGTAATTGCCTGGGTTTTGCGCCGTTGCACTTCAGACTGTGACAATTTCTTTTTCATTTTTTTGTTCAAGTGGCAGTTTTGAACAGATCTGCCAACTGCAATGACTACAACCAGTTGTTCTTGTACAAAATAGCAATTGCATGCAAGATGCTCTTTGCTTGCATCTTTGCAATAATGACGCGTTGCATGGTTGCCAGGGTGGAAATGGAAATTCCACTTGTCAAGGAAAACTCGCGGCGATTCTCACCATCAATCAATGCCTTGATAAATATGCGTTCGCCACGAGTAAGAGGATGTTTGTCAACCATTGTTGTTTCCTTTTTTACAATACTGCAAACAGTTGCGAGCCAATGCGCCTTCTCAGTTGTGCGGCAACCTCACTTTCATATAATGTTTCAAGAAAATCGGCATCGTAAATACTCTTGATGATTGCTGGAGCCTTGTGTGGTGGCAAATACCACGGCCATGATGCAAACTCATCATTTTTCAATACACCAATTTCAAGCAACATTGGATCATTGTATGTCGCAAGATATGCATGTCGAGCGACTGAAAGAATCTTATGATATTCTGGCAATTTGTCTTTGGTAAAAAAATGCGCTTGCCAATCATTATTGATCATTTGCCATGAGATATCGGTTGAAGCAACCTTTACCAAATCGTCATACAGTTTTTTCTGCGTATGCGGATCATTGACGTTGAAGATCTTGATGAAATTCCTGATCATTGTTGGCGGCACTTTCAAGGAGTGTGCAAAACGCTTCGGCAAGTTCCCAAGGAGTCTTTGCATAATCATCAAACCTTTGCGTGACAGTTCCCAGGCGGATTGCAACAATGTCCTTGCCATCCCGTTGTATTGCCAATGGGACAGGAAGGCAGAATCCTGTCCCACGGGCGTCATCAATCATTTCGAGACTGTCAACTTTGTATTTCAAAAGAATATAATTGACTACTTGTTTATGAAACAGCGACTTGGTAGTGAAAATATACTTCATGGAAATACTTCTCGATTGCTTTTTGCGCATCAGCATGAATGTTGGTGAATGTTTCCGTTGAATACTTGTCGGGAACAACCAGATTGATGGCAATTTCGGGCTGAAAATACCAAGGTCGTTCCACATCAATGTTCGTGCGAATCACAGGATAGCGATACTTGTCGCCAATCTTGTTTTGCTGGTTTGCCATGGACTCATTATGCTGAATCCAGATTTGCCTGATGTGCTCGTATGTGACGTCCTTTTCCTTGCCGTCAGGATCCTGATCGTTAAGAAAACGATGCGTTGTGTCAATGTAGGGATACGTGATGATGATCTCGAAATACTCATCTGGCTTTGATGCGGTTGATTTCATCCTGCACCTCCTTGTTATGTTGCTCTTCGGTTTTCTTGTCTTTCCACAAACGATAGATTTCCCAATACACGGTGTCGTCGACTTCCGTGTCATATCGTGAAAGCGCCTGAATTAAGTCATTGATCTCACCTTTTTCAAAAAAGATATCCTGTTCAACGCAGTCCTGAATGTACACAAGCCTTGATGGCCAGAATACGCCGTTGTGATCGTAGGAAATCTCATGGACACATGTAACGCGAAAACGGTCATACATGCCATTCTTGTTGGGCGTGATCTTGAAAATGGCAAATCCCCCAAGTTTTCCATATATCTCGTTATTATCAACTGACCAGACAACTTTCCTTGCCATCATGGTATCTTCATAAATGGCATGGTTCATGTCGCGCTTGTGCATTGCCATCATCGTGACGATGTTGGTGATTATCTGGACGTTGTCGATCCTGTTCATCCTTGCCCAATCCCTGATTTCGCGATCAGACAAAGCGTGGTTTGCCTTGAGAATGAACTGCTCATTTCCTGTTTGAAGACAATACTTATATTCCATTTTTCCACGTCTCATATACTGTTGTTGCAACAACTTCAAAATCAACAAGATCTAGACATTCGCGATAGAATGTCTGAGCAATAGAGTCAACTTTTGCGTTGAAATCATTATTGAAGAATCCCTTGACGTACAAGGCGGAAATCCTCAACTCGGCATCACCCATGGTGTTCTGATGACTTGCGAAATATTGGTACATTGACGTGCGCGTATTTTCGTTTGCAAGCAGTATGTTCGCAAGCAATGTTGAAACAACACTTGTCTCAATGCAGTACAGTTTCATTTGTTTTCCTTTTTTTGGCGGAAAATGAAGGATTGCGTCTAGGTCATCTGACCGTTCTTGGCTGGG
>Ga0214919_10008612_pt1 | contig 13376 bp, 16 predicted proteins | sample LL1503_MetaG_FD_177994 | JGI IMG/M metagenome (GOLD analysis project Ga0214919, IMG submission 177994) | Freshwater microbial communities from Lake Lanier, Atlanta, Georgia, United States - LL-1503 | ecosystem: Environmental > Aquatic > Freshwater > Lake | place: USA: Georgia | collected...
TCAGCACCTGTGAGGTCAAACGACTTGAAGCTGGGCTTGGTCGGGGCGCAAGCGCTCAAGGCACCCGCAGCAACCAGCGCCCCCGCCATGAAAGAACGCCTCGTTGGTTGGGTCATGGTCATGCCTTATATAAATAGTGGTCAATCAACAAAGCCGCAAACAACAAGCTCAGGTGGATAAGGGAAAATTTAAACGTCTTGCGCGCCAATTCGTCGGAGTACTGGCGCCACAAGGCATGGCCGTAATAGCAAAACATCACGCTCAATATGGCTGCGCAAACCAAGTAAAACCAGCCGCTCATGCGGTACACAAACGGCATCAAACAAGCGGCCAACAACACCCAGGTGTAGAGCACGATTTGCAAACGGGTGAATTCATTGCCGTGGGTCACGGGCAGCATGGGCAAACCCGATTTGCGGTAGTCCTCCACCCGGTACAAAGCCAAGGCCCAAAAATGCGGCGGCGTCCACAAAAAGATGATGAGGAACAAAATCAAAGCCTCTGGCCCCACATCCCCGGTCATCGCGGCCCAGCCCAACACCGGCGGCATGGCCCCTGAAGCGCCCCCGATCACAATGTTTTGCGGCGTCAAGGGTTTGAGGATCACGGTGTAAATCACGGCATAACCCACAAAGGGGGCAAAGGTCAGCCACATCGTCAACGGGTTGACATAAACCCACAACAGCCACGATCCCGCAGCGCACAAGACCGCCGAAAAAAACAGGGTTTGGGCGTTGCTCAACTCACCCTTGGCCGTGGGCCGCCAGGCCGTGCGGCGCATGCGCGCATCGATGCTTTGCTCGACGATGCAATTGAACGCCGCCGCCGCACCGGCCACCAGCCAAATGCCCAAACAGGCCACCGCGCCCAAGCGCACTTCGTCCCATGTTGGCACGCCAGGGACCGCCAGCACCATGCCGATCAAGGCACAAAACACGATCAACTGGATCACCCGCGGCTTGGTCAAGGCCTGGAACTGCCGCCAGCGTTGGCCAAAGGTAAACACTGGCGCAATCATGTGGCCCACCCCGCAGAAGTTGCCCGCTGCGCTGACGTGTCTGCCGCCGCCACGGTCAGGCGCAACAACCCGACCAAGGTCAACATCAACGCAGCCGACCCGGCAGTGTGCAGCAAAGCCGCCACCAGCGGCCAGCCCAACACCACATTGCTCAAGCCCGTGGCCACCTGCAACAACAACAAGCCGCCCAAGGTGGTGACCCAGGCGCGCAACTCAGGCCGCGGCCACAGCAACCAACACACGCCAGCCACCGCCAAGGTCACCAAGTAGGCCCCCAAGCGGTGCGCATAGTGAATGGCCACCAAGGCCGGCATGGGCAGCCAATTTCCGTCGGCTGACATGCCCAAGTCTCGCCACAACACAAAGCCAGCGCCAAAGTCCATCTCAGGCCACCAGCTTTCTTGGCACTTGGGGAAGGTGTCGCATGCCAATACCGCGTAGTTGGTGCTGACCCAGCCGCCCAGCGCCACTTGCACCCCCAGCAGCAGCAACAGCCACCACAGGGCGCGGCGCCAGCTGCGCTCGATTTCCAAGGGTTGCGACAGGCCCAAAGCAAAGCGCATCTGGCCCACCTGCCACGCCAGCAAAGCCAGCAACACCAGCCCACCCATCAAATGCAAGGTCACGATCAATGGGAACAGCTTCATGGTGACGGTCAAGGCGCCAAATGCACCTTGCAACACGATCCACACCAAGGTGAACCATGCCAAGCCCACGCCCAGCCGCTCTGAGCCTGGACCTGAGGCCTTGCTGGGCCAGCTGCTTGCAAACGCCAAGAAAAGCACCAAGGCGCCCACTGCCGTGGCGAAATAACGGTGGATCATCTCGATCCACGCCTTGCTCCAGGTCACCGCCCCGCTGGGCAGCGCGGCTTCAGCGGCACGGATGGCCTGCTGAGCGCCCCAAGGGCTGGCTTGGCCATAGCACCCCGGCCAATCGGGGCACCCCAAGCCCGAATCTGTCAAACGGGTGAAGGCACCGAACACCACCAAGTCAAAGGTCAAGAACAACACCCACACGGTGAGCGCATGCCGTTTGGCCAAGAGTGATTTTTCCGCCCCCCCGCGCCACCACACCCAGGCCAGCGGGCCCAGGGCCAACAAAGTGGCCAGCAGCAACAGGCTTGCCAAAGGGCTCAGGTCAAATAAAGGGGTGGTGTCCATGGCATTTGGGGCTCAGCGCCCGGGCAGGTCCCATGACGTGGCAGCTCGGATCAAACGTTCCAAATCGCGTTTGAGTTTGGGTGCACTTTCAGCCGCCAATTGGGGCGGGAAGCGCATCATCCAACGGCCCATGGGGTCAACCAGGTACAAATGCTCGGTCAAGCCATGCCCCGCCTCGGGCGCCAGCCATTGCCCCAAACCTTGCGGGTCCACGCGCAAGTTCAAGGAACCAGGAATGGAGGCGCGCAAAGCAGGGGATACCTCGGTGGCATCGGTGATCAGCCACACCCGGTCCACCTTGTCACGCTCTTTGCCCAAGCCGGCATGGATTTGGCGCTGGAAATACAGGTTTTTCTCGCATTCAGCGTCACAAGCGGCCGGGGCCACGCTGATCAGCAGCCATTGCCCCTTGAGCTCGGGGAGAGTGGCCACTCGACCCTCCAAATCGGTGGTGGTCAAGGTGGGCAGGTCGCGTTGCGGTTCGATCAACTCGCCAAAATTGCGGCGAGCCTCAGGTCGAATCAGGTAATACGTGACATAAGAGGCGATCACTGGGGACGCACAAACCAATAGCAGTGCCAGCATGCGCCACCGCCCAGCCCAACTGCGGTTGCCGTCCGCCTGCGCCACAGCCTCTGGCTGGGGCAGGTCATACACCGTCAAGCCCAAGGCTTGGGTTTTATCAGGATCGGGTTGGGGGGACATGGCGCAGGACCAAAATGATTTGAAACCAAACAAACAACACGGCCACCAGGCCAGACAAAGCGAACCACTGAAACGCATAACCCCGGTTTTTATCGGCACCAGACAGGGCAGGTGCCCAGTCGCGTGCCAAGCCTTCAGAGGCTGCGCCGGTTTGCAGCACCGTGGCCAAGATGGGCAATTTCATCTCTTTTGCCCATGCGTTCACATCCAGATTTTGCCTGATGGCCGATGACCTTGGTGCTGACCCCTCTTCGCGGGCCAACTCAACCATGCGCGAGGGAGGTGCCACCCAACGCCCCTCAATGGTGACCGTCCCTGGGGGTGTTTCTATCGGCGGCAAAACTTCGCTGGAGACCCGGTCACGCGGTGCCCAACCGCGCTGCACCAACACCATGGCCGTGGGTGACAACTGCAAAGGGGTCAGCACCCAAAAACCAGGCACACCGTTTTGGCTGCGGTTTTGCAAAAAAACCGTGTGCTCTGGTCGCCACACACCTTGCAAGCTGACGCGCCGATGCATGCCCTGGGCGGCATCCACGGGGGACTCAAACGCCGCGTTGGTCAAGGGTGCCAACAAGGCCTGCGCCTGCTGCAAGGTGTGCAAGCTTTCCTTTTGCTGCGCCCGATCGGATTGCCACACACCCAAACGTGCGGTGACGGCCATGGCGATCAGCGCCACGGCCGTGACAAACCACCACCGGGCCGTGAGCCAGGCTGCTTTGGTTGCAGGGCTTGGGTGATTGAGGCTCATGCGTGAACACAGCGGATAATGGAATACATGAAATGGATTGTCGCCCTGGGCTTTGTGGCCATTCTTGGCAGTTTGGGCACTGCTTTGTTTTTCATGATGCGTGACGGCCGCGATGGCCAAGCCAAAACCAGCAACATGATGAAGGCCCTGGCCATGCGGGTGGGGTTTTCCATCGTGGTGTTCCTGTGTGTGCTGCTGGCTTGGAAGCTTGGTTACATCCAACCCTCGGGCATTCCCGCAGGGCATTGAGCACCAGCGCCCACAGCCCGTCGGGTTGTGGGCCAGGCTTCAAAGCTGCCGTGCAGCCGGGTTGAGAAAAAAGGCCGCTCAGGGCGGCCTTTCATGCGGGAAGCCGGCTGGCCATCACAACCAATAAACCAGGATGTACAAGCCCAACCAAACCACGTCCACAAAGTGCCAATACCAGGCCGCGCCTTCAAAACCAAAATGCTTGTCGGCATTGAAGTGCCCTTTTTGCAAGCGCAAGGTGATGACCAGCAACATCAACATGCCCAAAAACACGTGAAAGCCGTGGAAGCCCGTGAGCATGAAAAAGGTGGAGCCATACGAACCAGAGGTGAGCTTGAGGTTCATGTCGCTATAGGCATGGGCGTATTCATAACCCTGCACAAACAAGAACACGATGCCCAACAACACCGTCAACCACATGAAGGCAATGGTGCGACTGCGGTGGTTTTCGCGCAGCGCGTGGTGGGCGATGGTCAAGGTCACACCCGAAGACAGCAACAAGGCGGTGTTGATGGTGGGCAACCAAAAGGGCGTCATGGTTTGGAACGGCTCAATGATCCCACCCGGCGAAGCCGTCGCACCAGCGGCCAATGTAGGCCACACGGCTTTGAAGTCTGGCCACAACAGGGCGTTCTCTAAATTGCCCAGCATCGGCACCGAGTGCATGCGCGCCCACCACAGGGCAGAGAAAAACGCGCCAAAAAACATCACCTCAGAGAAGATGAACCAGCTCATGCTCCAGCGGTAAGACAGCTCCACCTTGTGGCCATACTTGCCTGCTTCACTTTCAGCGATCGCTTCACCAAACCACTGGTAGAGCACAAAAAGCCAAAAAACCATGCCAAACAACAAGGCATATTTGCCCCAGTCTGAACCATTGACCCATTGGCCAGCACCCAAGATCACAAAAAATAAACCCAGTGCCGCCATGGCCGGGTGGCGCGATGGAGCGGGTACAAAGTAGTAAGGGGTTCCACCGTGGGAATTGGCGCTCATTGAAACGACTCCTAATTATTTCGCAACGACCCAGTTGACCAAAACGATCAACCCGATCACAAACAACACACCAGACAACAAGCCCACCAAGAGCACATGCAAGGGTGAAACCCGAGCCAAGTCCTCTTCAAAGCCACTCTTTTTGCGGATGCCCAAAAACGACCAGGCCACGGCCAGCATGGCCCGACCAAAAGGGTTTTTGGCTGGCTTGGTGGGCAGCACGTCGCTCACGAGCCGCCCCCAGCGCTGAAAGCCAAGGGCAAGGCAGCAACAGGCGCTGGCGGTGTTTTGGAGCCCACCTCAAAAAAGGTGTAGGACAAGGTGATGGTGGTCACGTCCTTGGACAGCTTGCTGTCAACCACAAACGCCACCGGCCACTGCCTTTTCTCGCCCGGGGCCAAGGTGTATTGGTTAAAGCAAAAACATTCCAGCTTATTGAAATGCGCGGCCGCTTGGCGCGGTGCATAGCTGGGAATGGCCTGGGCCGACATGGTGCGGTCTTGCACGTTTTCAAACTCGTACATCACGGTGGTCAATTCACCCGGATGGACTTGTACCGAACGCTGAGCCGGCTTGAATTGCCAAGGGCCACGGGCGTTGGCGTCAAACTCGACGGTGATGGTGCGGCTGGTGTCGACCTGGGTATTGGTGAGGGTCGCCCGCGCATTGTTGGAACCCTTGGCTTCTTTTTCACCCAGGGCCAAGATGTTGATGCCCGTGAATTCGCAAATCGCCTTGTACATGGGCACCAAGGCATAACCAAAAGCAAACATGCCCACGGCAATGACCACCAACTTGCGCAGCAAAAGCAGGTTGTGCGACATGGCTTAAGCGGCGCGGCCCACCAAAACAATTTTGGCCAGCACCCCCAAAAAGAAAACCACGGCCACGGTCGCCAAGATCAAGGCGAGCCTGAGGTTTTGCTTTTTTTGATCGGGGTTCATGCCGTTTCTCAGAACGCCAACACCTTGGTGGCGGTGGCATCGAGCTTAGGAGGGGTTTCAAAGGTATGGAAGGGCGCCGGTGAAGGCACTTCCCATTCCAAGCCTTCGGCAGCCTCCCAAGGGCGCTGGGGGGCGGTAGCGCCGTGACCGCGCATGGTGGGCAACACCACAAACAAGAAGAAGTAGACCTGGGCAAAACCGAAAGCAAACGCACCCACCGAGGCCAGCGCATTGAAGTCAGCGAACTGCATCGGGTAGTCGGCATAGCGACGGGGCATGCCGGCCAAACCCAAGAAGTGCATGGGGAAGAAGGTGACGTTGAATGAAATCAAGGTCCACCAAAAGTGGATCTTGCCGCGTGTTTCGTTGTACATCACACCCGTCCACTTGGGCGACCAGTAGTAGTAGCCCGCGAACATGGTGAACAAGGAACCCGCCACCAACACATAGTGGAAGTGGGCCACCACGTAATAGCCGTCTTGCAATTGCAAGTCGATGGGGGCCATGGCCAAAATCAAACCGGTGAAGCCACCCATGGTGAACACAAAAATAAAGCCCACCGCAAACAACATCGGGGTTTCAAAAGTCATGGACCCTTTCCACATGGTGGCGATCCAATTGAACACCTTCACGCCCGTGGGCACAGAGATGAGCATGGTCGCGTACATGAAGAACAACTGCCCGGTGACCGGCATGCCTGTGGTGTACATGTGGTGCGCCCACACGATGAACGACAAAATGGCAATCGACGATGTGGCGTACACCATGGATGCATAGCCAAACAGGCGCTTGCGCGAGAAGGCCGGAACGATCTGGCTGATGATGCCAAACGCCGGCAAGATCATGATGTAAACCTCGGGGTGGCCAAAGAACCAGAAGATGTGCTGAAACATCACCGGGTCACCCCCACCAGCGGGGTTGAAGAAGGTGGTACCGAAGTGGCGGTCGGTCAGCGTCATGGTGATGACGCCAGCCAACACAGGCATCACGGCAATCAGCAAATAAGCGGTGATCAGCCAGGTCCAGACAAACATGGGCATCTTCATCATGGTCATGCCAGGCGCGCGCATGTTCAAAATGGTCACGATGATGTTGATCGAACCCATGATGGAAGAGGCACCCAAAATGTGCAGGGCAAAAATGCCGGCATCCATGGAGGGGCCCATTTGCAAGGTCAAGGGGGCATACAAAGTCCAGCCAGCCGCAGGCGCGCCGCCCGGCATGAAGAAAGAGCCCGCGAGCATCAGCGCTGCCGGGATCATCAGCCAAAAGCTGAAGTTGTTCATGCGGGCAAAGGCCATGTCGGACGCGCCAATTTGCAACGGGATCATCCAGTTCGCAAAGCCCACAAAGGCCGGCATGATGGCACCAAACACCATGATCAGGCCGTGCATGGTGGTGAACTGATTGAACAACTCGGGGTTGACCAGTTGCAAACCAGGTTGGAACAACTCCGCACGGATCAACAGCGCCAAAACGCCACCGATCATCAACATCGCGAAAGCGAACAAAAGGTAAAGCGTGCCAATGTCTTTGTGATTGGTGGCATACACCCAGCGGCGCCAGCCGTGCGGGGCACCGTGGTGATCGTCATGCCCGTGGTCGCCAGCGGTGTGGCCATGGGGGTCGAGAACTGCGCTCATGGAATATTCCTTCTCAATCGGGGCATGGGGTTAACGGGCGGCCTTGACTTCGGCAGGCTGGACCAACTGACCGGTCTTGTTGGACCAGTTGTTTTTGGTGTAACTGATGACAGCGGCCAAATCGGTATCGCTCAACTGCTTCCAGGCGGGCATGGAGCCATTGTTTTGGCCGTTGAGCAAAACCTTGATTTGCTTGGTCTTGTCGGCATCGAGCACCACAGCCGCGCCGTCCAGGGGCTTGATGGGGCCCGCGCCTTTGCCAGTGGGTTGGTGGCATGCCACACAGTTGGCTGCATAAACCTTCTCGCCACGCTTGACGATGTCGTCCAAGGCCCACACTTTGCTCGGGTCATCCAGTTTGGCGGCCATTTTCTTTTGCTGGTCCTGCACCCAGATCGCATATTCGGGGGCACTCACCACTTTGACATGGATGGGCATATAAGCGTGTTCTTTGCCGCACAGTTCCTGGCACTGGCCGTAAAAATCGCCCGTGCGCTCGGCGCGGAACCAGGTGTCACGCACAAAACCAGGAATCGCGTCTTGTTTGATGCCGAAGGCGGGAACGGCGAAAGCGTGAATCACGTCATTGGCCGTGGTGATGATGCGGACTTTTTTGTCGACTGGCACCACCAATGGGTTGTCCACTTTGAGCAAGTAGTTGTCAATGTCCACGCCCTTGGCGCCATTGTTGGACATTTCGCGATGCTCGTTGTCCAAGGTAGAAACAAAACCAATGCCCTCACCCTCGCCCTTGATGTAGTCGTAGCCCCACTTCCACTGGTAACCAGTGGCTTTGATGGTGAGGTCGGCATTGGAGGTGTCTTTGCTGGCGACGACCGCTTTGGTCGCTGGCAAGGCCATCAAAATGACAATGACGAAAGGCACAATCGTCCAAGCAATTTCAACCTTCACCGACTCGTGAAAAGTCGCTGGCTTGTGGCCCACGGATTTGCGGTGCTTCCAGATGGAATAAAACATCACCCCAAAAACGACCACAAAGATCACTGTGCAAATGATCAGCATGAACCAGTGCAACCAAGCTTGCTCTTCGGCAATTTTGGTTGCGGCGGGGTGCAAGTTCAGCTGCCTGACAGCCGGTCCGCCGGGCAGGTCGTTGACCGCCCAGGCAGAGCTTGCCAGCCAAGCGCCCAGCATCAGCGCGGCCGCGTTCAATTTCCCAAAGAGCTTGTTCATGGTGTTGGAAGACTTGAAAATTTGAGTGGCACGGGAGATGGATTCATATCGGGGCCACATAGAAGGATGCATTTGAATGGATTCAATCCTTGTATTCTAACAATCTGCGCAAGACCATTGGCTGACGCTAGGCTTTCAATTCGCTGGAGGGCGCCCCAACATGGCGCGCATGTCCCCCAGAGAAACCGCACTTTGAGCGGCCATGGGCACACGGGGCAGCGGTTTGATGGCGTGGCCGTAAATCACCTCAAATGTGAGCTCTAACCTGCCCTCGCTGGCGTTGCGTTCGCCCCACTGTTCCACCGCTGCCAGCCATGCCCCACGCCAAGCTTTGCCGCGGCAGGCTGAAAAACGGTCGCTGCGGGTGTTGCGCCCCAAGCTGCGCAGATCGGTCATCATGTCCACGGCGTTGGCATAGGTGAGGGTGATGCGCTCCATGTCCATCACCGGCTGGGCAAAACCAGCCTCTAACAACATGTCGCCCCAATCGTGCATATCGGTCATGTTGGGACCAGGCGGGCCCCATGGCATGCGCTCGTGTACGGCATGCAATTCCCGCAGGCTGTCGGGGCCCAAAGCCGAGAACATGACAAAACCATCAACGCTCAAGGACTGGTGCCAGTTTTTCAGCAAAGCCAGCGGTTGCTCACTTTGGTGCAACAACATATTGGCCCAAACCATGTCCACGGCCTGCGCGGGCGCCAGCCCAACCTGGCGCTTGCCACGGCGCCAGGATTGCCACCAGGGTTCGGCCAGGTGTTGGCGCGCCCAGGACAGGCGCGACGCGCTGGGCTCCACCACCCAACAGCCCGCGTGGGGGTAGCGTTGCCGCAGCAAAGCGTGCCCTTGCCATCCCCCATTGCCCGGGTGCCAATCGGCCCAGCACTTGGGCGGGGTGCGTATCCAGTCCAAGCGCTGCTGCATGCGCCGGGCGACTTCTTCGCTGAGCCAAGCGGGTTTTGGCCGCGACCTTTCCAACCAGCCGAGCGCTGCTTGGATATCCAGAAGTGGGGGAAGCGCAGACTTGGCCAAAGACATGTCGGGCAGTATATTGGTGCCATGGCATTGTTTGGTTTCACCTCCCCTGCCCACTGGGTCACCGTTCAGCGCGGTTACAGCGTGTGCGCCGTCTGCCACGCCTGGCCCGCTGAGCCCATTTGCAGCCCCTGTGTTGAGCGCTTTGCCCAGCCCTTGGCGCGCTGCCCCCAATGCGCATTGCCAGGACACACCACCACATGCCCCGAATGCACACAACACCCGCCCCCTTGGGATCACTGTTTGTGTGCCGTGGCCTATGGTTATCCGTGGGATGCCTGCTTGGCGCGATTTAAATTTGAGGGAGACAGTGCCATGGGCCGCGCGCTGGCCCATGTGATGCAGCACGCACCGGGCATAGAGCCAGCCTTCGAGATGGCTCAATGGGTGGTGCCCATGCCCCTGTCTTCAGAACGCTTGCGTGAACGTGGCTTCAACCAAGCCTTGGTCTTGGCACGCGATTTGGCCAAACGCAAAGCCCTGGACCAAGCCCTGCTGCGCATCAAAGACACCGCCCCACAAGCGAGCCTGCCCAAGGCGCAGCGTTTGCAAAATGTGGTGGGCACCATGGAGGTCCATCCGCGCCACGCCAAGGCACTGCACCAATGCAGTGTGGTGCTGCTCGATGACGTGATGACCACGGGCAGCAGTTTGCATGCCGCCGCACTCGCGCTCAGGCAAGTGGGCGTGCAACACATCACAGCCATGGTGTTCGCGCGCACCGATGCGCCCCGCGTGGACGTGTCCGTCGCGCCATAGGCCATGGGTGAAAATGCGGACCATGTTTCACATCGTCTTGGTTCACCCTGAAATTCCACCCAACACGGGCAACGTGATCCGCTTGGCCGCCAATACCGGATGCCAACTGCACCTGGTCCAACCTTTGGGTTTTGACTTGAGCGACAAACAAATGCGCCGCGCCGGTCTCGATTACCACGAACACGCGCCGCTCAAAGTGCACACCGATTGGGACGCTTTGGCTTCCACCATGGCCGCCATGGGCGGTCAAGCCTATGCCTTGACAACGCGGGGCACAAAGCGGCCCCACGACTGCGCCTTTGCACCTGGCGACTGGCTGGTGTTTGGCAGCGAAACCGCCGGTTTACCGGTTGCCGTGCGCGATGGCTTCCCCGCTGAGCGGCAATTGCGCTTGCCCATGCGCGACGGGCAACGAAGCCTGAACCTCTCCAACGCGGTGGCCGTGGTGGTGTACGAGGCTTGGCGCCAGCATGGCTTTATTGACGCAGCAACACCCGGCTAAAAACCAACCGGTTTGGGCCAGGGCATGCCGCCCTCACCCCAGAAAAGCGTCGACCAGCAGTTTCAATCCCGTGCAAAACATGCCAATGTGCACCAGACGGTAAAACAGCACCGGTTGAATCTTGCGCGCCACGCGCACCCCCACCCACACACCCACTGGGGCCAGGGGCAACAAGATCAGAGATGTCATGAAATTGCGCCAGTCCAACAAGCCCAAAAAGGCATAGGGAATCCATTTGCCCGCATTCACAAAGAAAAAGAAAAACGCCATGGTGGCGGTGTAGACCATGGGCGCCAAGCGCATGGGCAACACATAGGCGTTGATCGGCGGTCCACCGGCGTGGGCAATGAAACTGGTGAAGCCTGAGGTCGCGGTCAATAAGGCACCCACCCAGGTCGGCGCGGTTTTGCTGCTGGCCCCGGGTGGAAATACCAAGCGCTGGGCCAAAAACATCAGGGTGGTCACGCCGACCAAACCGGCTACCCAGCGGGACTCCATGTACCTGAAGAGCAAAAAGCCCACACCGATACCCACCATCCCCCAAGGGATCAAAAACTTCAGCAGCTTGACGTCGTATTCACGCCGAAAGGCATGCAAACCGAGCAAGTCCATCACCAGCAAAATGGGCATCAAGATCGCCGCCGCTTGGGGCACGGTGATGGCCATGGCCATGATGGGCACGGCCAAAGACCCAAAACCCGCTCCAAATCCACTTTTGCTCAGGCCCAGCAACAACACGGCTGGGGCCGCCAAGGCATAGAAAAAGGGATCGGTGATGTAGGCTTCGCTCAATCGATGGACCCCATGAGCGGGAAAGCAGATGCCAAGGGGTGGAGGTAGGACATGTCCGCAGCAAAGCTCTGGTTGGTGAAATCTGGCAAAGGCCATCCAGGTGCAGGGCAATCGCCCAAATGCACACTGGTCATAGGGGCATCTTGCCATGGTTGGGCTGCGGCTTCGGCGCGGCTGTCCCCAACAGGTCAGGTCAGCCAAACGTTCGACCGCATCTGGGCGACAGCCCCAATATGCAGGACCGCAGCCACAGCCCCAGATCACGCATGATGCGCTGACTTAAAATTAAGTTTTAATTCAGTGCCCTATTGCTCATGAGCGCCTTTCTCGAAGAAAAAATATTGACGGTTCACCATTGGACCGATCGCCTCTTTAGCTTCACCACCACGCGCGACACAGCCCTGCGCTTTTCCAACGGGCACTTCACCATGATTGGCTTGCCGGTGAATGGCAAACCTTTGTTGCGCGCCTACAGCATCGTCAGCGCCAACTATGAAGAGCACCTCGAATTCTTAAGCATCAAGGTACCCGATGGGCCGCTGACCTCGCGCTTGCAACACATCCAAGTGGGCGACACCTTGATCGTGGGTCGAAAGCCCACCGGCACCTTGCTCATTGACTACCTGCTGCCCGGTAAAAACCTGTACTTGCTGGGCACCGGCACAGGCTTGGCCCCGTACCTGAGCATCGTGCGCGACCCCGAAACCTATGAGCGGTTTGACAAAGTGATCGTGGTGCACGGGGTGCGCCAGGTCAACGAGCTGGCCTACATGGACTACCTGCGCCAAGACTTACCGCAGCACGAACTTTTGGGTGAGATGGTGTCGGCGCAACTGCTGTACTACCCCACGGTGACGCGCGAACCCTTTGAACACCAAGGCCGCATCACCGATTTGATCGCCAGTGGCAAAATTTTCAGCGACCTGGGTCTGCCCCCGCTCGACCCGTCACGCGACCGGGTCATGCTGTGCGGCAGCCCGCAAATGCTCAAAGACACCAAGGCCTTGCTGGAAGCGCGTGGCTTCAAAGAAGGCAACACCACCACCCCGGGAGACTTCGTGGTGGAGCGCGCCTTCGTTGAACAGTGAGTTTCAGACCCGTTCGATGACCAGGGCAATGCCCTGCCCCACCCCGATGCACATGGTGCACAAGGCGTAGCGCCCACCCGTGCGGTGCAATTGATTGATGGCCGTGGTGACCAAACGCCCACCGCTGGCCCCCAGCGGATGGCCCAAAGCAATCGCCCCCCCATTGGGGTTGACGCGGGCATCATCATCAGACAAACCCAGCATGCGCAACACGGCCAGACCTTGTGCAGCGAAGGCTTCATTGAGCTCAATCACATCCATCTGGGCCAAGGTCAAGCCCGTCAATGCCATGACTTTTTCAGTGGCCGGTGCAGGCCCAATGCCCATCACCCGGGGCGGCACACCCGCCGTGGCCATGCCCACCACACGGGCGCGCGGCTTGAGGCCATGGAGAGCTGCCGTTTTTTCATCGGCCAACAACAAAGCGCAGGCCCCATCGTTCACGCCACTGGCATTACCGGCTGTCACAGTTCCGTCGGGGCGCACCACCCCTTTGAGCTTGGCCAATGCTTCTAAGCTGGTCTCTCGGGGGTGCTC
>Ga0214919_10008613_pt1 | contig 13375 bp, 10 predicted proteins | sample LL1503_MetaG_FD_177994 | JGI IMG/M metagenome (GOLD analysis project Ga0214919, IMG submission 177994) | Freshwater microbial communities from Lake Lanier, Atlanta, Georgia, United States - LL-1503 | ecosystem: Environmental > Aquatic > Freshwater > Lake | place: USA: Georgia | collected...
ACCAACAAAAGAACCGCGCTTTTCAGTTCTTCGCTGGACGGTTCGCGTTCGATGGCTTGTTCCAATTCATCTTGCGGTGTGGGCATGGATGCATCTTAGCTTGGGCTGAAGGTTTCATGCGCGGCGCAAAATCACCTAGTTCAATGCGGTTTGCTTGATATGCCTGTGATCTGCGTTGAAACTAATTTCGCCACAAGTTCAATTGGATGCAGTGGCTGCGCGCTGGTGCCATCTCTAATTTGATGGCGGCAACTTGTGCCCGAGGCAACCACCACAGAGTCTGGCGCGCAACGAATCGCAGGGAACAATGATTGCTCGCCAATTTGCATGGACAAGTCGTAGCGATGTTTGGCGTATCCAAATGATCCCGCCATGCCGCAGCAACCAGAGTCAAGGGCGTTGAGTCGATCTCCAAAAATTCGTCGAAGCAACCGAGCTCCAGATTCATTGCCCCACAGCGCTTTTTGATGACAATGACCGTGAAAAATCACGGTTTCATTTCCAGGGACTATGTCTGGTCTGCGTGGGTGGTCTTCCCAACGCGCCTCAAGAAACTCCTCCACCAACATGCTGCGCGCCGCTAATTCATTCAGTTGCTTGGTATCCAAGCCCATGTTGAGATCCAGCCAATCATCTTTGATCGCGCTCAAGCATGATGGCTCCAAAGCAAGCAATGCCACGGCGTTCTCGCTGTTCAATGCGGACAAAAGTTTTTTTGCGGTTTGCGCGCAAGCGCGAGAGGCCTCCGCCAACATTCCCACGCTGATTAATGTTCGTCCACAACAACCCGCGTCAGGCATCACAACGCGGTAACCGAACGCCTCCAATAACTCAACAGCGTGACGCGCGATATGTGTCTCTGAAAAATTAGTGAAGCAATCGGCGAACAACAACACGGTTGGCCGCGCCACGGCCCGACGTTCACTGGATTCGCCAACTGCATTGTTGGTGGAATGTCCAGCGCTCTTGTGCGCGCAATTTTTACGCGCCACCCAACGATGCGTTGCGGGACCAAATCCAGGAACGGTTCGAGCCGCATGAAAGCCAAGCGTGGAGCGAATCACGCTTGCAAGCGGCGTGTATTGAAGCAAGGCGTTGGCGATGGGCCATATGCGCGAACCTATGCGATTTGCCTTGCGAATACGCCCAATCAAGCGGGTTGCAAAGGGAATTTTTCCACGCGCGGCGAATTCTTGCGCCTGAAATTCCGCCTTCATTTTTGAGATGTCCACATTGCTGGGACATTCACTTTGACACGCCTTGCATGAAAGGCACAGATCAAGCGTGGCTTTGGTTTCTGGATCGCTCCAGATCTGGCCCGGAGAACTGATTTGATCCGGTGCGTTCATCTGCCCCGACAGCGCGAGACGAAGCGCGTTGCCACGACCGCGCGTGGAATGGCGCTCATCAAGCGTTGCACGGTACGAGGGACACATCACGCCGGAAGGTTGAGTTTTGCGGCACAAGCCCGCGCCGTTGCACGACTGAACCGCGTGATCAAATCCATGTTCTTTTTCAAAGCGGAAAAATGTATTTGTGGTTTGAATTTCAATCTCTTGGTCAAGGGGCTTCACACGCAACGCCCGCATGATCTGCGATGGATCGCCGGTGGTGATCAAGTTGCCAGGGTTCATCAAGCCAACGGGATCAAAAATATTTTTTACTTGGCGAAAGAGTTCGCACAATTTCTGTCCAAGCACTCGATCAAGCAATGGTGTGCGCAAACGTCCATCGCCATGCTCGCCGGAAAGCGCGCCGCCATATTTCGCCACCAAGTCGGCAACCTCAACAGCGATAGCTGTCACATTGGCTCGACTTGATTCATCTGATATTTTCACCAACGGCCGAATGTGCAAACACCCCACGCTAGCGTGCGCGTAATAGGCCGCCGTGGTTCCATGTCGCGTCACAATTGCCTTAAAATCCCGCACGAAATTCAGTAATTTGCTTGGATCAACCGCTGTGTCCTCCACGAAAGTCATGGGCTTTCTATCGCCGGGAATATTGTGCAGCAACGGCTCGCCAGCCTTGCGCAATTTCCACGCCGAAGCGATGGACTTGGGCGTGAGATAGCGCTGCATTGGAGCGCCAGGAACCACCGCCGCCAACGAATCAAACGAGGCGTTCAAATCCAACTCCGTTTCGCCTTGATATTCCACATACATCACCGCGCCCAATTTGCCACTGGCTGGCTTGGGCATTAAGTCCACGTAGTGGGTGTACTCCGTATTGTCACGCGCTGCATCTAGGACAACTTCATCGATCAACTCAACGGCGCTTGGCTTGGTGTTGATCATGCCCATCAATGGCGTAAGCGCGTCCTCAATACTTGTAAAACCAATGATGGCCAAGCCCGTGCGCTTGGGCTTGGGAACAATTTTCAGCGTGGCTTGCATCATCACCGCCAACGTGCCTTCTGATCCACATAACAGTTGCGCCAAATTCACCCGGTCAAATGTGCCTGGAGTGCTGGCTTGGAGTTGTTGCAGCAGAATGTCAATGTTGTAGCCGTCCACGTGGCGCATTATTTTTGGAATGCGTTTGTGAATCTCATCGGCAAGCGGCAGAACAATCTCCGCCAAACGCCGCGCCAAGAGAGTTTGCGCGGGATCGCTATCGCATGAACCTTGGAACAATTTCAACACGGCTCCCTCGGCGGTGACCACAGTCATGGCGATCACATTTTCAACAGTGCGCCCATACAAAATACTGCGTGCGCCCGCAGAATTATTGCCAATCATGCCTCCCAGGGTTGCGTGGCTACTGGTTGCGACATCGGGTCCAAACATCATGCCATGCGGGCTAAGCGCCGCGTTGAGTTGATCAAGCGTCACTCCAGGCTCCACCGTGACGGTGCGGGCGGCCACGTTTATTTCGCTTATGCCTCGGCAACGCGCGCTCATGTCCATCATCAGCGCTTGATTCACGCATTGCCCGGCCAAACTTGTTCCACCGCCTCGTGGCAACATTGGAATATTTCTCGCACGGCAATAGCGCACAATGTCAACGGCGCATTCGGGTCGATTGAGAATCACCACGCCAATTGGTTCAACTTGATACATGCTTGCGTCGGTGGCGTACAGCATGCGATCGTGTTTTTCAAAACGCACCTCACCCACGTTCATGTTGCGTAAATCATTGACGGCGTTTTGGCGCAACTGAGAGAGAGTGGCGAACATTGGCAAATGAATCGCCGATGCGGAATCAGAAACAGATTGATCGTTGACCTTCTTCAAGACGACACAATACTAGTTGGCTTGTTGGCATTAGGCATTGACTTCAATCCCACATTCGGATCTGGCATTTGCTTTGGCTGCCAAAAATTTCAGGCTACGGCTTGACCTCTGGAGCGAATTTGATTTCGGGTTTCAATTGCGCATTTGGCTTGGTGGAATCTTTCAATTCAGTGTCAACCTTGATCGGGGTCGGCTTTGGAAGATCATCCAAGCGCTCAACACGGCGACGATCGCCCACATCCAAAGTCAACATTTCAGAGGGAATCGCCACTGCGTCAAATGTCATCCGCCATTCAATTGCGGCATTTGGCGGCACGCGTGGACCGCTTTCGATTCGACGCGTGGCGGCGCGCAATGCGGAAGTCTGGTCATTGAACGTGAGTTCAAGCGAACCGTTCTTGCCCACAAGCAAAACAATAATTGGCCCATCATCTTTTTTTACAAATGATTTCAAAGCCAGTTCTCCAAGTTCAGGATCGATTGCTTTCCACCACTGTTCTGATTGATTGCGAAGCGCGACACCAAGTTGCGGCCAGGGACTTTCCGGAATTTCCATGCGCAACGCCTGGGCGGGTTCGATTGTCAGTGCGCGATCCACGGCGGCGTCCGCGCCGGCACGCAAACCAATCATGCGTGTCGAATCCACCAACACGGTCAGCGACCCTTGAGTCAAAGCAAATTTGTGATCAGCCGCGTCCCATGCGATCATGCTTGGCGCGGCTTCTTTTTCAGCGGACAAATCTCCATCTTGAACCACCACATTCACTTTGCATCGCGCGGCCCCCGACGATGCTGCCCATGCCTGACTGAATTCTTTCCAATTGTCAGTGGGTGAATCCTTGATGTAGTGTTCGCCAGTTGAATTTGCCCACGCGAATTGAGCCAAGACAAACAACGCGGCGCTTGTAAGCGCGACAAACAGTCGCGTGCTGGAATTGCACATTGCATCGGCGTGACTTGGCACGTGGTATTTTAATCGCGACAAATTCAACCCTTGGTCGCTAGAGCCGCCTCAACATCCTTCTTTAAATTTTCCACGGACTTCTCATCAAAACCCATGTGAATGGCGGCAATTTTGCCGTTTGGAGTAATAACCACGGTGAAAGGAATTCCGGTGAGTTTGTAATCCTTGCCCACCTGCTCATCAAAATCAATCAATGTTGGAAAAGAAAATGCCTTGCCTTTCCAAAAATCACCGACGAGTTTCTCGCGCGAGTTGGGAACCTGCTTATCAACTTTCTCCATTACATTCACGCCATATACGGCGATTGGCTTGCCGCTTTCGTTGGCCCACTTTGCAAATGTGTCAAGCAATGGAAGAGCCATCATGCATGGCTTGCACCACGTGGCCCAAAAATCAAGCACCACAACTTTGCCCTTCAAATCAGCCAAAGTTATTTTTCCACCGTCAAGTGTTTGCAAGATAAAGTCCGGCGCGGCGTCACCAACATCAAATGGTTGGTCGAGCGAGTCCAACGTATCGGTCATTTTGCGCCCAGCTGGATCGAAAGCAATAGGTGTTGGCAAACCTGCGTCATACACCTTTCGTTCAAACGTGACTGACATTGGCAAGCGAAGTCCTGGCGGAAATTGCGGATTGGTCAGGGACATGTCGATTGAAGCGAGCAAGCCAGTCTTTGGATCAATAAATGCCACGACTTCTGTTCCTTGCGGATCGATCATTAAAATCTGATCAGGCTTGCCGTCGACACCCGCGCGAAATCCTGAAGGAAACATGTCTGGGTTTTGACCAAGAGTCATGGCTGCAGCGACATCGGCCGAATCTCCACCAAGCAAAATCAGCGTTGGCAAAGGCAATTTTCCACCCATCACTTCGCCCAACGCCTTCACGGCGGTGCCTGCTTGTTTGATTTGCGCGTATTTAGGTCGGCCATCCATTTCCACATACACCTGATCATTGAGACGTGTCAATGTGATTCCAGGCATGATCACTTTTGCATCCCCAGACTTGGTGGCCAAAAGTTGAACCTTCTGATCTTGTCCTTGAAATTGAGGAGAACGGATGATCATTGTTTCTTCAAGAGCGGGTATGGCTGAGTATCGGGCTGGAAAACTTTTCACAATTGCGGTGGCTTGAGCAACCGCTAATGCTGATTTTTCATCCGCGCTCCACGTAGTTGATGGCGCTGGCGCTTTGAACTCAGGTGGAACATTCATTGGCGCGTTGGGCGGCGGAGCCATTTGATCTTGAGGCTCGGCTGAATCCATATCTGGAGCAGTGGTTGGAGTCGCGGCTGGAGCTGCAGTGGGAGTAGTAGTTGGAGTCGCAGTTGGAGCCTTTGCCGCTGGCGTGTCGGAAGGATTTTGAGCGAGACAAATTGGCGCGCAGGCCAAGCTGATCCCAAACACAAGGGTGAACATGACTGACTGGACGGACAACGATGACTTTTTCATGCGAGCTCCAATTTGAATAAATTTTTCAATCACTATTTCGCCACACGGAGAAATATTCACCACTCATTTGGGTCATGCTTCAAACTTGAAGCGGACCCACACAACACTCGATCGCCGTTTGATCTAGCGATGCGAGGAGAGAGTGTACGCTCTCTTTTTGCGTGGGAAGGATCAATTCCCCGGCTATTTCCGAAAGCGGTTTCAGCACAAATTGCCTTGTAAACATGCGCGGATGTGGCAAAATTAATCCAGGCTCGACGACGTGGCGTTGCCCGTAAAACAACACATCTAAATCAATGGAGCGAGGTCCGCCCTGCCCCTCCACCGCGCGATTTCTTCCCAGCGCGCTTTCGACACTCATGCAAACGGCGAGCAACTCGCTTGGCGTGAGCGCGCACAAACCCGTGATTGCGGCGTTGATAAATTTTCCACCAGCTCGTTCTCCAACCGCGATTGTTTCATACATGGAACTGGCGCGAATTTGGGTCAGCACTTTTTTATCAACGATCATGCTCAACGCTTGTCGCAGTAATTTCTTGCGATCACCAACGTTTGATCCAAGCGCTATGCCAACACGTTCTGCGACTACGCTCACTTGCTCCACTCCCAAATAAATGGCGCCGCAAATGCATCCTTGCCAAGAATCGCGAAGCGCACTAACGCCAACGCTGTCTTGGCGCTTCGGTCACGAATAGATGCGCGGTCGCCTGGGTAGTGAAATCTTCTTACCGCTTCGAATCGCGGGCCACATATTCCAATGAACACCTCGCCCACGGGTTTGGATTCGCTGCCACCATTTGGACCAGCGATGCCGGTGATGCTGGCGGCCCACTCTGTCTTTAACAACGCCGCGCATCCACGCGCCATGGCAAGCGCAACTGGCGCGCTTACTGCGCCATGCTGGGACAACAGATCATGGGGCACGTGCAACAAATCCATTTTCGCGCCGTTGGCGTACGTGATTGCGCCACCCGCAAACCATTCGCTTGATCCGCTCTGAGCCGTCACCAAACTTCCCGCAAGTCCACCGGTGCAACTTTCCGCAAGCGAGAGCCTTTCTGACCTAGAAACAAGCAGTTTTCCAAGCGCGCCCGCGAGCGTTTCCTGATCGCGCCCATACGCGTAGGGCGCCCACAATTTTTCAATCTCCTGCATCGCCCTTTCCATGGACTCGGCATTTGCGGCATCTTGAACTCCGCGAATGCGCGCGCTGACAATAGATCCACTGGCGGTGGTTCCAATCAACGGATTGCGATCGCGCAACATGCGTGAACCAAGTTGTTGCGCCAAGAAACTTTCACCTTGACCAAAGGAGTGCACCGCTGCCGTGGACATTGCCACAGTGGGAAGATGCACAGCGACTTGCGCGTCGAACATGGGCTCCATTTCGCGCGGAGGTCCGGGCAAGCACCAAATGCGCGCCGCGCCAATGTTGGCGAACAAACCTGGAGCGGTACCCAAGATATTTTTTAAGCAACGCGCGCCCTTGGGCCGCAATGCTTGTACTTTGTTGTTGACGGTCATCGGGCGACCGCGATCAATGAACCAACGATCAAGATCGGCCAGCGCTTGCGGATCAACCTCCAGTGGTTCGCTCACATCCATCGCGCGGCGCAGTGCCTCGCGCGTGAGATCATCCTCGGTGGGACCAAGTCCCCCCGTCATCACAATAATGTCGTAGCGGGCGGCCAGTTCACGCAACGCGGATTCCGTGGCAACCACGTCATCCAACACCACTCGAATCTCACCCACCAACACTCCATGCGTGGCGAACCGCGACGCCAACCATTTTGCGTTTGTGTCCTGGGTTTGACCCAGCATCAACTCATCGCCAACCGAAAGTATGGCGGCGCTCACGCCGATTTTTGTTGTGCCGCTTGATCCACGATCCACTGGTAATTCTCCTTAAAAAATGGCAAAAACTTTTGTCGAAGCGTGTCGACTGGCGCGCCTTGCTCGGGCCAAAGCCCTTGATCTTTCCACTCGCCCTTGAACCAACCATCGCGAAGTTTTTTGAGTTGATGTATATCTGCGAGTTCCACGTATCCATGTGGAGTTGCGACCATGGGCAACGCGTCAAATTTTTCCAGCCAACTTTTTAATTGCGTGTCGGCCACATCGGACGCGCGCACCACGCCAAAATTATTCTTGGGATACGCGGGATGCGACAAGATCGCTTTCCAAGCCGCCCGCAATTGCGCGTGCGTATCCATGGCCATGGTCTGAAATAAAAGCGGAGTGAATGCGCGCATGCTTGGATTATCAAACATTGGCGCGGTCGCGATTGCAATTGGATCCACTTGATCAATGAACTGCGGCAACTCTTGGGTGTAGAGCGAACGCATCACTGGCATGCGGCGCAATTCAAATCGCCGCGGACCACCTGGAGTGCCTGCGCGCAATTGCCATAACCGCTGCGCATCTTTCGACAGGCAAAATTCCATGAAGCGAATCGCAGTCTCTCGGTGCGGCGGATTGCGCAGCATTCCAATAGGGTCCGGATCCACCGAACTTTGCCCCGCGGGCGCGGTGAAAATAACTTTGGGCTCGCTGCCTTGGCGACCCGCGCGAATGGCGGCGTCGACCATTGATTGAATTTGAAATCGCGCATAAAAATCAATCGCCACGCCAGCCGCCGCGTCGCCACTGGCAACATCAATTGGCACACGCGAACCACTGGCCGCAAATCCCCTGGCATTGGCACCGGCGCGGCGCAAAATATCTATGGAATCGCGCCAACCAACCCGTTGCGAAATCGATTCAAACGCCGACAAAACGCTTCCAGATTGAGAAGGATTGACCAGGCTCACCCATCCGTACAAACGCGGGTCCGCAAGATCGCTCCACGTTTTCAATTGCTCGACATGCAACGTGTCAAGCACATCCAAGTTCATCACAATTCCGAAAGTCGACAGCGCGACTCCGTACCAATACCCCTTGGGGTCGTACAAATTTTGTCCCGCGATTTCATTCACTCCATAACAGCCCATCACCACGGACTCGGGCAATTGAACCGGCTCCAAAATAGTCGCTGAATATTTTTTTGCGTCGGCCCCCGTGCCCACGGTGACCGTCACTTCTTTTTTAAGCGTGTCAAATTCGTAACTACCTCCGCCAAAAATTAAATCGGCGTCGCCACCCACTGGAATATTTTGAGCAAGGCGCGCCTCCCACGTTGACACAAGCATGCGGCGAATTTCAACCGCGCCACCCGGCGTGCTCCACATCACTTCCGCGGGCTCGCCATATTTGTTCTGATGCCACGCGCTGAAAGCCTGGCCGAATTCAATACGTATTTGCTCGTTGCTTGGCGTGAGAATCACCACCTCGCGCATCGGCGTTGCGGCGCCAATCTTTGCAACTATTTGTGTTCGTGGTGAATCACTCCAACGCAACAGCAATGGCGTGGCCAACAACGCCGCGAACGCTATGGCAAACAGCGCGATTCGATTCATGCTGAATTTGAGGAAGTTGGAAGATGGGTTTGCAATCCTGAGGATATTTCATGCGCGAACGATTTCGCGGCTTCCGCCACGTGTTGCGACCATTCGCCATCGCGATTTTCAAACGCCTGCATCACGGAGCGGCTCGCGGTGATCAAAGCCCCACGACCATGAATAAAACAACGCATTGCGTCGGCGATGCCGCCACCTTGCGCGCCGTAGCCCGGCACCAAAAACGGCGAGTGTGGCATGCGTTGTCGAAGTTGGGCTGCGTCGAGGGATTTAGTTGCGCCAACCACAGCGCCAAGCGCGCTGAATCCGCAAGATCCCATGTAGCGCGAGCCAGTGTTCGCGACCACGTCGGCAACACTCTGCGCAACGGTGCGTCCATCATGCAATCGCTCGCCTTGCACCACATCTCCCGATGGATTGCTCGTACGCACAAGCGCGAATACGCCAAGACCCGCCTGAAGAAAAGGCAAGAAACCATCCACGCCTAAATACGCGTTGGCCGTAACCCAATCGGCGCGAAAGTGCTCGATCACGGCGGCGGCGTAATGTTCGGCGCTGATTCCAATGTCGCCGCGCTTGCCGTCTAGAATCACCAAGAATTTTCCGCGCGCATGCGCCAACAATTTCGCAAGCGCCGCCATGCCTGCGACTCCGTGGCGCTCAAAACACGCCGACTGAAATTTTACGGCAGGCACATGCGACTCAATCGCATCAAGAAATGTTTTTCCCCACGACTCAAATGCTTGCGCAGGCTCGTGCTTTTGACAAGCAGACGGCAACCGCTCAAACACCGGGTCCATGCCAACGCACACCGGGGCGCCGCGAAGTTTGATCCAAGAATCGAGAAGATCCGCGGGGTGATCGTGTTTGACCATGCGCCCATCATAGAGGAGCGGCAAATCATCTACCATGCGCGCCCGTGAATTCGCCCAACGAACCAACCGAACCGCCGCCGCAGTCTTTGCACCTGGAAAAATCAAAGGGGCTCACCGTGACATGGCGCGATGGAAGCAAGGGTTTCATAGATATTGTCACGCTGCGTCGCATGAGCCAAAGCGCAGATGCCCGCCAAGAGCGTGAATCCATGTCCACCAATCCGCTGCATATTTTAAAGCACTCCTCATCGGAGCCACTCACCGCTTTAACCGCGGAACTTGTGGGAAATTACGCCGTGCGAATTCGATTTTCTGACGGCCATGACACGGGTTTATTTTCCTGGCTTTATCTGCGATCCCTCGCCGACGGTGCGCAGTAAGTTTGAATCGATGCAGTTGCAAAGGCAAGTATGGTTAGCGCATTTCAAACAAAGTGCGGGTACAAATCTCGCCATGCAAACCACAACTTTGTCGCGTGACGGACTCGCGTTGATGCCCAAGCTATTGCTCTTGCTTTTTACAAATATGATCAGGACATTCTTTCGCAAACGGTTCACACAGGTTGCCGTGAAGTGCGCCTCAATATGCGCCTCGACATTCACCTTGTTCGCTATCGCTTTGTGCGTCGCAAACGCATCCGCCACTCCGCCGCCATTTATTCGCGAGGGCAAACCATATATAGATCAACAAGTTGTTCCAGTGTCCATGCCCGATCGTCCTTTTCGCATCGCCATTCTTCCTGACCGGACCACCGGGCGCGATTGGGGATTGCCATATCTGCAAGCCGCGGTGCGCGACCTGAATCGTATTCAGCCCGACGCCGTCTTCACCGTTGGCGACATGGTTCAGGGCTACACCCGCGATCCAGCGACGTGGGAAAAAGAAGTTGCCGTGTACAAATCAATCACGGAAAAAATAAACGCGCCCTTTCTTCCCGTGGCTGGAAACCACGATGTCATCAGCGGCACTCGGGTTGCTGGCGACCGAACGTTCGCGGATTTGTATCTGCAACAATTCGGCCCACTGCAATACATGGCGGAACTTGAAGGAGCCAGCGTGATTGCCATGTTCTCCGACGAGGGCCTTGGCGACAGCAAGATGCAGGTGAACGATGGCCAATTGAATTGGTTGCGCACTTCGCTTGATCGCGCGGCTGCGCGCGGCAAACCCATCATGATCTTGATGCATCGACCACTGTGGCGCTATGACAGCGTGAAATGGTTCGAGCGCATTCATCCGCTGCTGGTCAAAGCCAAAGTCTCGGCTGTAATCGCGGGCCATTTGCACAGTTTGCAAGACGATCCCGCCAAAGACGGTGTGAAATATTTGGTGGTTGGAACGTGCGGCGGCGCGATTGATCAACACCCACTTGCGGGCCAACTGCAACATCTCACCTTTGTACAAATCGCGCCCGATGGAGCGCTGGAAATTTTCCACCAACCAGTCGGCATGACATTGCCTGAGGATTTTGTGGTGCGCGAAGATCAAGATTGCGTCTTTGCGCTGCGTGAAAATCCAGGATGCCTTTCGCTCGTGGGCGCGCTGCCTGATCCATTCATGTCAACCACCGCGGTCAGTGGCGTTGTCACTCTCAAAGTTAAAAATCCGCTGGATCGAACGATCGCAATTACTACTTCCATCGCGCGCGATCCCATTCCTTGGATTGTTGATGGCGAGCAATTTGTCAGCCGCACTTCAATCGACTCGTTCAATCCATTCACCACCGACGCCAACACCACGTGGACACTCGACGCGCCCGCGAGCGTTGTTGTTCCCGCCAAGGGATCCGTTGACATTGCGTTGACTTTGAAAAGTATCGCCACAAAAATTCCTTCGCAGCCTCCAACCATCGAGTGCGTGATTAAGATGAAAGACACGAAAGGTCGAACTGTTCCAACCTATGTGCCGTTGCGACCGGACCTGGATCGCGTGGCGTTGTATTCAGTCGATGCCGCCAAACCAGCCGCAAAGTCATTGATTTGTTCATGGAACCCCACGCCCTATGACACGTTGGAGGCCGACCCAACGGTTGGCTTCAGCAAGCCAGCCGCCAACCCAACTCAATCAATCGTGCTTCGCATCGAAGCATCTGACCAATCACAAAGTGGTTACGCCACCGACAAGCGCGACACGAAGGATCGTCGAAAAAATCCCGCCGCTGACGCCGTGGAAATCCGCTGGACCGACGACAAAGGCGAGGCGTGGTATTTCATAGAACCATTCTCGCCATGGAGCGCGGCAAGTCGCAAAGATTTTAAACCTATAACACGTACTGGGCCCCTTGAAGGCGCGCTTGGTTGGTGGTTGGAAGTGGAACTTCCAGAGTCCACCCAAACCGTGAATGTGGGAGTTGCGGATAATGATGACACGTATCACACACAATGGCGGTGGCTGACGCCCGAAAATCGCCTCGTGCCGTTGCGCGCGCAATCGCCTGAGATTGGCAAAAAATAGCAATAAACTTTTACTCTTGACATCACAAATCCACTTGACGAACCTTGCTTTGATCTGATCCAATACACTACGGAGACACCTATGAACAAAATCGTTTTAACATTTGCAACCCTCTCGATCCTCGCACTTGCCGCATGCGGCCAAGGCGGCGCCACTGCTGGAAAGCAAGCCATCACCCCACGCAAAGTCGACACCTCTAAGAAGGTGGAGATGAAAGCTGGCGGTAGTTTGAATTCCAAAGAAGGTTCGGATCCTGCCACAACCAAAAAAACTCCCTAATCTATTTGGAAATTGACGGGCAGGTGGCTTGAGTGAACGCATTTACATGCGCAGTATTTTAATTTGCCAACGGATGTGCGCCCTGAGTGCGCACGCTTCAAGTTTGCGCACACTTATCGCTTATTATTCGATCGCACTTGCGAACGCTGACGCACCAAATCAAATGTGGCGCTGGAAATAGTTTTCACCCCCGCGTCCGAATGCGCCATGTGTTCTTGCAACATGGCGTACATCATTCGACATGCCTCGCGCGGATTTCCGCAACCACCCAAAGCCTCCTCCACTTTGGCGCGGCCAACATTCTCGTCGAACAATGTTTCTACAGCCACGGCCGAATTTGGACGCGCCGAGGCCGCGCGGATTCTCGCGTCACAAACCTTGGCCAACATTGATCCAGACCATTGCAACCGCTCCACCGCGTTTTGCTTGTCCAAACGCGCGGCCCTGAAGAACGCGCCGTCCTCGCGATTGAAACGATCGCCAAGCTCCGCGGGCAAAAGCAATTTCACCGCCATGCCACGATGTTGCAAGAACCTGCTTGAAAGCAGCGGAGCCACCAGGCATCGCATGTGATCCACATCGCCCGCGACCACCGTTGGTTCATCCACGCGGTCCACCAAAATGGCGATGCTGCCATAGTCAACCACTCGCAGCACAGCCA
>Ga0214919_10008614_pt1 | contig 13375 bp, 9 predicted proteins | sample LL1503_MetaG_FD_177994 | JGI IMG/M metagenome (GOLD analysis project Ga0214919, IMG submission 177994) | Freshwater microbial communities from Lake Lanier, Atlanta, Georgia, United States - LL-1503 | ecosystem: Environmental > Aquatic > Freshwater > Lake | place: USA: Georgia | collected 2015-03-15
ATCATCTCCTTGGCGCCGCACTTTTCCTTTTTCGTCCCAGTATATATTGTAGCACTTATCACTATAGAGATCCAAGGCCGTGTGGACGAGGAAGTCGCCGTGGGCAGCGTCGCGCTCAAAAAGTTGGGCAAAGGTCGCGCCCACGGGAGCCACGCCGAAAAGTTCAACCGGCTGAGTGCTGTAGCCAATCGGTTGGTCGGGCATGAGGCTGATGTAACTGGCCTTTCGCAAAACTAAGCCATTGGGGTAGGCAAAATAATCTTCCGTGCCCCGTAAGCGCGGTTGCGAATCATCACGCATATTAACGGCGAGGTAAGTCCAGCGCACCCAGGCTCGCGCAGGACCGGCTTCCATGATCTCAACGGAACTATTTTTTTCCTTACGCCCGAGATTGTTCATCAACTCCGCCTCGCCGAGATTGCCTTCGAAAAACTGATTGCACATCGCCGCCCCACTAGGGAATTCGAACATGGGGCAGTAGCTCGCCTCATGGCTAAAAATAAATCGAGCGGGTAGGCCGGGCCACGCAATAATCACGGCTTGGCGCGGATTGCCGTCAGCGTGGGGCGGACTCGGCGTGAGTAGGCCCGTATAATGACCGGGCGCATAATCCGCTACCGCGAGGGCCGAAACAGAACTGATTTGCTGAGCTTGCGCACCGTGAGTTAAACCAGCGGTGGTCGACGGCGGGGCCGGCTGATCGGCGGCTTGTATCGAAATGCGGACGAGCAGAAAGATGACAATATAAACACCGCGGTGCATCTGCTTAGAAATTAATACGACGATCGAAGTGCAAGCCAACACGCCAACGCGGGTGGGTCAGTGCCAACGCCTGCGCATTCGCGGTGATGGCAGATCGATTGTGGACGGGGAGCGGATAAAATCGCGCCGGACTTACTCGGGCTTAAAATGCAGTGTGAGAGTAGTGGGTTGGGTAAAAATGGCATTGAGCCAGAGCACTTGGCCGTCCCAGGCATAATTCTCGGGAGCCAGCGGCTGATCGGCTTGGGTAATAGACAGCAGTTTACCTGGCGCGCTATCGAGTTCGATTACGGGATTCACGCATGAGCTCTGGGGAATTAATTTCAGCTGAATTTTTTCAGCACCATCAGCCACCAAGCGAAGGGCGCGGCGTTCTGAGAGGTAGCCATCGGGGTGGACGTGCGCACCGATGGCCTCAATGGAGGGAGGTGAGGCAAAACTTTTGGCCCGCGCCATGACTGCGCTATCTGGTGCTGCGGTCATGCCGATCAGCCAAACCCATTGCTCCGTCGTCATGATTTTCGCCCGACCAAGTGCGTCTACTGATGGTCCCGTACGAGTGCTAATCGGTTCAGGTTTTGCGGCCTGCCAGGTCATCAGACTGGTGTGGTTGGGCGAGGCCTGCACGCGTGCGTCTATTTTGTAGCCGGTGGCATTGCCGCGGGCCAACGGCCAGTGACTGCCCCAATAGGCGGGAGTCACGAGCTGGCCTTGGTCGTAGAATGCGCCGAACACGCGCGGCAACGCACGTTCCCGCGGATTAAAATAAACCACCGAGGCCGGATCGTCTCGGTGCGGCCGTACGCGATAGACCGCAGGCAGATCGCGGGGTTGTCCGAGGGAGGCTTGTTTAGCCGGAAAATTAATGTGACGTGTTTCACCGTCCAAAAATAAAATGTCGGCCGGTTGCGTAGGCACGAATGCGAATGGGTACGTCGCTTGCGGAGCAATCAGGATAAATTCACTGAGTTCGTAAACTCTCAGCGGATCGCGTTTCAACGTCAGTACGCGCGTCCCAAACCCGTCGGGATAAAAATAATAATCCTCTACCGCCTGATCGCCCCACACTTTGTACACGAGGTCATTCGACTGGTAGGTCCAACGCACATGCACGCGAGCCGCAGTGGACGCCATCACTTCCACGCGGCCGTAGCGCAATTCTTTATCCATGAGCGGCTCGACACAATCAGTGACGTCTGGCGGGAAAGGCGGGATGATTTCTGCCCATTCGCAACAGAGGCCAACATTGGACCGACTCGCCCAAAAAGGGATGTAACTTGATCCGCGCCAGAAAACGAAGCGGCTGCCGTTCGGCAAAGCTACGACCACGTCTTTAAATTTGGGGGCCCAAGCATCCGCGTAGGCGAGATCGGAAAAATTTCCGGCCGCGTTGCGCACTGAGATGGGGGCATCGTAGCGGAGTTTGGTTTCCACGGCTCCAAAGAGTGGCAGGGCAATGGGCTGGGCGATCCGCATGGTGGTTATTTTTTTCTCCCACCGCGTCGACCCATCAGCCGCGAGGATGGCGATGTGCAGAATATCGTGCTCAGCCGTGGCGAGACTGGCTAAGGTGATAATCTGTTCGCTGCGGACACCGCGCGGCAGAGAAAACGCGAGGGAGGTTGGTTGGTCGGCAGCCGATTCGAACCAGGTTTTAACCTGAAGTTTTTCGTTAGCCTGACTGCGCTGGATTGCATGAATCGTTAGCCGTCCCGTTTGCCCGGGTCCTAAAAGCAGCCAGTCACTCGGTACCAGCACCGTGTTCAAATCAACTGGGTTGATAATCGTCTCGGGGTGCGCCGCGGCGTCGGCCTCAAAGGCGGGCAGGGTAATTTTTTGGCGGGCGAGCTCGAGCGGTGGAGTGTCGCCGGAGGACTGCAGCTGTAGAATGACTTCATCAAAATTAAATAAACCGGCAAACCACACGTGGGCTGTTCGTGGCGATTTTTCGGAAAAAATAACAGTTTGTCGGGCGACTTCATGGTCACCAGAGCGGGCGATCAGGATTAAGGTCCCGCTGGGCAGCGCTGGCGTAGTTTCGACCACCACCGTTTGTGACTGCCCAACCCGTTCCGGTCCAAACGGTGGCCGCCAGGGGTGCACGGCTTCGACGCGGAGCCCCGCCATGACTGGCGTCGGTTCAGTCGCAGCGGCAGCTAGGCCCAGTGCAACGAGACCGTACAGATACACTACTAGTGGAATGCGGATAGATTTCATAGAGTGACTACGGTTGAGCGATTTAAACCCTGCGCATCAGATTTGATGAACCGAAAGCTGAGGCTGCTTTTTTAAAATTTATTTTTCGCTCATTGTCACTGAAAACGCGGCTGAAATGGCGAGGTATATGCAGTCACCTGATAGCCTAGGTGGGGGTTGATTTTTTTAAAATGAGCCGCATCCTGCCGAGGAATCCAGTTTTCTTTGAGTTATCTTTCTCTCATCGCAGTTGTTTTTATGGTGTTCGTGGGCGGCGCGCGCGCGGCTGAATTGGCGTCGCCCGTGGGTGCGCCCCCGCCGGATCATGCGGCCGACAATTTGATTTTTTTCGAGAACAAGGTTCGTCCGCTGCTCGCTGATCACTGCTACGAGTGTCATGGGGAAAAAAAGCAAAAGGGCGGCTTGCGGCTCGATTCGCAGCCGGGCTGGCAGACGGGCGGGGAGAGTGGGGCGGTCATCGTTCCGGGTCATCCGGACACCAGCCTGCTGATCGAGGCTATTCATTATAAAAACGAAGATCTCCAGATGCCCCCGAAGCAGCCGCTCAGCGCTCCGGCCATCGCGATTTTGACTGAGTGGGTGCGGCGGGGAGCCCCCGATCCGCGCGTCACCACGCCCGCCGCTACAGGTACAAAAATTATCGCGATGACCGCCGCCGGAGCGCGGACGCATTGGGCTTATCAACCGATCACATCTCCGCCGGTGCCAGTGCTGCCGCACGCGACGCCTCAGCTTAATGCGATCGACCAATTCGTGCGGGCGCGACTCGCGCAAGAGGGCTTAACGCCTAATCCCCCAGCCGATCCGCGCACGCTTGTGCGGCGGGCCTACCTCACCTTGATTGGCTTGCCACCGTCTTTTGAACGGGTGGAGCAATTCGCGGCTCAGCCCACTCCGGCCGCCTTCGCTGAACTCGTTGATCAATTACTGGCCCGCCCAGAATATGGTCAGCGTTGGGGCCGCCACTGGCTCGATGTTGCCCGCTATTCCGATACCACCGAAAAATCCGTTGATGGCGAACGCCGCATTCCCTTCGCGCACACCTATCGCGACTACGTGATCGAATCCTTCAATACCGATCGCCCCTTCAATCGTTTTATCTTGGAGCAGATCGCCGCGGATCGATTACCCGCCGCCGCTAAACCTGACTTACGCGCCCTCGGCTTCCTGACTGTAGGCCGGCGGTTTGAAGGTAATATTGAGGCGCCGAATCTCATCATCGACGATCGCATCGACACCATTGGGCGCGGGGTGCTGGGGCTCACACTCGCGTGTGCGCGGTGTCATGATCATAAATTTGATGCAATCCCCACCGCCGACTATTATTCGCTCGTGGGTATTCTGGCGAGTAGTCACGAGCCAATGGATCTGCCGGAGGTCGGCCCGCCGCTCACCTCGGATGCCATCACCAAATATCGCACGGACCGCGCCGCGCTTTTCGCCGATTATGAAAAACACGTCGATACGACGACTGCTTTAGCGCGGCGGCTCGTGCGCGAACTTGCCCCGGAATATCTGCGTCACTTGGTCGAAGAATCGCCCAATCATCGCATCGTTGATGGCTTCATTCCGCTGGATACGCCCCGTGGTCTGCTCGTTTTGGGTGGGGCGCCAGCGTGGGCTCGCTTGATCGATGAGAGCGTGCAACGCGGCGAACCCTATTTTGCTCTCTGGCCGCAATTCATGAAACTCCCGGCGGTCGGCTTTGCCGAGCAGGCGCAGGCCCTGCTCGCGGCCGCGGCCCGCCAGCCCGAGCGGCACGATGCTTGCGTGCTCGCAGCTTTTGCCGAAAAACCAGTTGCTTCTATGCTCGAGGTGGCCGATCGCTTCGGGGCAGTAATCACGGAGGCGTTGAAAACACCGGAGGCTCCTGGGCTAGCTGCAGTCATTAACGCGCCGCATTCGCCCCTGCAGTTCACGCGGGCAGCGGTGGCTGAAGATCTGCTGCGTTTTGTGACCGAGGCTTTAATCGTGGCCCGACGCGACAACGAGGCGGCCGGAAAAATTCGCGAAAAAATTACCACGCTGGAGGCCAACGCGCCGATCGAGCGCGCTCAAGCGGTCGCCGTGTCGGCGGTGTTGGTCGATCCCACCATCTTGATTCGCGGTGACCGCCTAAAAATCGGTGCAGCCGTGCCGCGGCGGCTCCCTCATTTACTCGCGGCGATCGATGATCAGGCTTTTGCCGATGATGGCCGACTGAAACTCGCGGAGGCTTTGACCAGCGCCAAGAATCCGCTCACGGCGCGCGTGATGGTGAATCGTGTCTGGCAGCAGCATTTCGGTCGGGGGCTCGTGACGACGGCAGATAATTTTGGCGCCATGGGCGAACGCCCGTCCCACCCGGAGCTGCTTGATCACTTAGCCGCATGGTTTATCGAGCATGGTTGGTCGCTCAAGGCGCTGCATCGCTACATCCTCGCTTCCGCGACTTGGCAGCAGAGTGGGGCGGGGCAAGCGGTCGCCTTGGAGCGCGACGCCAGTAACCGCTGGCTTTGGCGCATGCCGCCACGCCGGCTCGAGTTTGAGGCCCTGCGTGATAGTTTGCTGCGCGTGGCGGGTCGGCTCGATACCCGCCTCGGTGGCCATAGCGCCCCACTTGATGATGAGAATGTTCGCCGCGCCGTCTACGGTTACACAGATCGCTTTCGCATTTCTGCGCTGTTGCGGAATTTTGATGCCGCCAATCCCGATCAGTCAATTGCCCGTCGTTCGGAGACGACTAATCCGCTGCAGGCGCTTTATTTTCTCAATAGTCCATTTCTGCGGGCCCAGGCGGAGAATGTTAACCGTCAGCCAGAGATCGCCGAATTGCTCGACGTGTCTGAACGCGTTACGGTACTCTACCGACGCATTTTGATTCGCCGCCCGCAGAGCGAAGAAATTAACTTGGCCAAGGCTTTTTTAGGAGTCGCTCCTACGACGGCTCAGTGGATTCAATTTGCTCAAGTGCTGTTGCTCTCGAACGAATTCTTCTTCTGCGACTAGTTACCGCGTATGGCTCATTCCCCCTTTTCTTTTTCCGACCCAATCTCTCGCCGTGAAATGCTGCGCCGTTGCGGGGCGGGCTTTGGGACCTTGGGCCTCGCGTCCTTGTTGAGTAATGTGCCGAACTTGGGTGCCGCGCCGACGGGAAATCCCTTATTGCCGCGCGGGCCGCACTTTCGTCCCCGGGCAAAATATGTTATTCAGATTCTCGCCAATGGGGGGCCGGCGCAGATGGACACGTTCGACCCGAAACCTTTATTGACGAAATATCATGGTCAGCGGTTGCCCATTCATCTGGCGACTGAACGGCCGACGAGCACCGCACTCGGCTCGCCCTTTTCTTTTGCCCGTTATGGTCAGTCGGGGTTGGAGGTCAGCGAGCTCTTCGCGGGGCTCGCGGCGAAACATGCCGATGATCTTTGTGTGATTCGCTCGATGTATTCGGACACGCCGGTGCATGAAAATTCGCTGCGCCTGATGAATTGTGGCGCGAGCATCATGGCCCGTCCCAGTATTGGTTCTTGGATTACCTATGGGCTGGGGACAGAAAATCAAAATCTCCCGGGCTTTGTCGTCTTGGTACCGCGGGGTCTGCCCGTTGCTGGAGCGGACAATTGGCAATCCTCGTTTCTGCCGGGCGCGTATCAGGGCACCTACATCGAGACGCAAGATCGCAAGGCGGCGCAGCTGATCGATTATCTCACGAATTCTAATCTTAATCCCACCGAGCAGCGCGCGCAGCTCGATTTAGCCGCGGCGCTCAATCGTCGGCATCTGGAAAGTCGCCAAGATCCCGCGCTCGAGGCCCGCATTCAAAGTTTTGAAACCGCCTTCCGCATGCAGACGGCGGCGACTGATGCCTTCGATATCGATCGCGAGCCCGAGCATATCCGTACGCTTTACGGCAATACTGCCCAAGCGAAGCAGATGTTGATTGCCCGTCGCTTGGTTGAACGCGGGGTCCGCTTCGTGCAAGTTTGGCACGGCACGCTCCAGCCTTGGGATAGTCACGATAATATTGAGAAGGCGCATCGTCAGCTCGCCGCGGAAAGTTGTCAGGGCATCACCGCCTTGTTGACGGATCTCAAGCAGCGCGGGCTGTTCGACGAGACGCTTATAATCTGGGGTGGGGAGTTTGGGCGCACGCCGACGGTTGAACTTTCGCAGACTGAAAAGGTCGGCCCCACGGCGGGTCGCGATCACAATCACCACGGCTTTAGCATGTGGCTCGCGGGCGGTGGCACTAAGGGCGGTATGGTTCACGGAGCGACCGATGATTTCGGTTTTCAGGCGGTGAAGGATCGCGTTCACGTGCATGATCTTCACGCCACGGTCTTGCATTTGCTCGGCCTCGATCATCAGCGCCTCACCTATAAACATAGTGGCCGCGATTTCCGCCTAACTGATGTTTATGGGAACGTGGTCCCCGCGTTGCTCGCTTAGGCTAAGCTGCCTCAGCCTTAAGGTCATTTTGACGCCGGGCCGCGCTTCGATTGATGGGCACAGGCGCGGGCCGTGGTGGCGATCCAGCGCACCTCAAATTCAATCACAAAGTCACCGTAAGATTTTTCCGTCCAGAGATAGTTGCCCGACAGGGCCGCATTGTTCTCGCCGATCAGCACGCCATTTTCGGCGCGCCAGAATGCGGCGGAGTTCGCCGCCTTAAAGTGCGTGAGATCTCGCCCATTGAAGAGGGGCGCAAGTTGAACCTCCGCCGCGAAACTGCTCAGAGCAGTGGCAAAGGCTAGGCAGACCATCAGCCTGCGGGTCGGATAATTCATGGCGGCGATCGGGGGGCGTTTATAGAGCGGAGGAAAACTGACGTGGTCGAAAAAAAGTGGGGGCGTGGGCCGACGGTCAACGAGCTTTGTTTGGCCTTTTTCGTATCCGCATTTGTCGTTCCCGACTGCGCGGGCAGGGGGCCTTGACATAGCGTCATCCGGCTTAATCTATCCATCAAAATCAGCGAAGCCGCCTTCGCCGCTTACTTGTAAGGGCGGCGTAGGACTAGCCGGTCATTTGAAATGATCGGTAGTTCTCCAGCCAATAATATATATAGATATTTACAGTTCATTAATGAAATAGGTAAATGCTAATAAATTTTGACTATAGCGTATATAGTATGCTGTAGGTACAGGCTGTATGAATAATAATGCGCTTAAAAAACTCGCCCAGTATCAAAAGAAAATAGCTCAACTCGAGCGTGGCCTGGTTAAGTTTAACCAGCAGCTCACCCAGTTGCCGGCTAAATTTGGCTTCAAATCAATGGCCGACTTTATCGCAGCACTGCGTCAGGCAGCTTCTGCAGGTCCCGGCTCAAAGTCGGTCGCGCAGAAGTCGACCAAGCGGCGGAAGCGGGCCGTGATCACCGCGGAAACTAAATTAAAAGTTAAGCAGCTCGTGGCGGCGAAAAAAACCGGCCAAGAGATTGCGCGGGCGCTGGGAATTTCCTTACCAAGCGTACAGAATATTAAAAAAGCGCTTGGTTTGGTGAAAAGTCGCCGCTGAGGTGGCGTGCGCGCCAAAGTTAATCTTTAAATAACCACTTAAGCCGCCCGCGCGGTGACCCGTGGGGCTATTTCTTGGGCGGACTGCTGGATTGGGCATCATTGGTAACCTGGCCCCTGCAGTTTATTTGTGGACCGGTTAATGCAATGATTACTCAATTTAAGCGGCGTTGCGGGCCGTCTTTTGTGACTGGGGGTGGCCGGTCACAAAAAATGACCAGTGCTTGTACTGCCAAAGGGGATAGACAGGAAAAATAATTTAGCGCAGTTTCACGACAAATTGCCAGAGGGCGGTTTTCCGCTATTCTTTTACCTGCATGTCTACTCCCTTACGTTATCAAGATACCGGCGAGGTCCATCTGGATTTTCACCGCACCACCAATGGCACCATTGCTTATCTCCGGCAGAAGCATGGGGCGGAATTTCTCGACGATGTCTTCCGGCACACGGCGCAGGATGTTTACCGCTCAATTTGGGATGACCTTAAGCAGGGTGATCCTGAGCAACTTGTGACGCATTGGACCTATTTTACGGAGCGCGAGAAGGGCGTCTATAAAATCGAGCGCGAAGGTAATGAGATTCGCTTTATCGTCCTCCAGTGTCCGGCCACGACTTATCTGCGTAATCGGGGAATAGTCGTAGATCCGGAATTTCGGCGACAGACCGTTACCATGAATCAGGCGTGGTCAGAAGGGACGCCTTTTGAAATCACTACTAAAATCACCGGCGAGGATGCTTACGTCCAAACCATCCGGAGGGTAAAACTATGATTCCCAGCGACCATTTTGTTCGGTTCTATAACGAAGTTTTTAAGTCACTCGACCGGAAGGGTCGCGTGCATCTTGTCGATTACTGGCACGAGCTGGGCCGGTTGCAGGTGACGGAGTTGGGCGATCGCTTCAAGACCGGTGGCTTGGAAGCGGCCTATGAATACTGGCAGCGCATTTTCCTCGAAGAGAATTGCGAGGGGGAGGTTAAGCTGAACGGCGATGTGCTGGAGCTCCGCATGCATAAGTGTCCGAGTCTCTCCAAGGCGATGGATAACGATGCTGGTGCGCATGGGCTTTATTGTGATCACTGCATGGCGTGGGTTGAGCCCGTGATGGCGCACGCGGGACTTCATGCGGTCTTCGACATGGAATCACGCACCGAGCCGCACTGCGTCATGCGGGTCACGCGAGACAAAAAAAAGGCGGAGGAGTTTGCTAAGCATGCGAAGCTGCCCTCGACGCCTTATATCCCCGCCTCGTTGCCTCCCCGCTAGCGCTGGCCGGGTTAAGATTTAATAATGCCACCCAGCCGGATTTTCTCCGGCAGGGGTGCGGGCAGCAATATGCTCGGCCATGGCTTGGACGTGTTCAGCGTTCGTCGTGGGTCGCCAGCCATGGCGAGAACCCGGCGGGCCGTAGAGAAAGGTGCCCGCATCATGGGGATTTTGAGTGCCCTGCATAAATTCATCGAGCAAGCGCACGGCAAAATTAGAATAGAAGTCATCGGTGGCCGCTGCGCAGACATGGATTTTGCCGATGAGTTGTGGGCCTAGGCGGGGCCACTCGCGGGCGAGCAATTCGCGCAGATCGTAGTTATTCGCACGCATGGCTTGGACGACTGCTCGATCGATTACCCCTGTCTGAAGATTCCAAACGGGGAGGGGGTAGCCGTCAGGACCGACCGGCGTATGTTTCCACCACTCAAAGCGGCCTTCCTGGGTGCCGAGGATGGCGGCGCGTTGGCTGTAGCGGCGATTCATGGCCGCGCCCCCCGCGAGGCCCGGCGTCGATTTTTCGATAAAGGCATTGGTGTCGCGGTAAAGATCAACGCCGCCGTAATAGAGACGGAAGTCCACGGGGTCCGGAGAAAAAGCCCAGGCCCCACCAAAAAATTGGGGATAATAAATTTGCAAGGCGAGCGCCCCCCAGCCGCCGGTCGAGCTACCGCTTAAGACGCGAGCATAGCTGGATTGAATTGTGCGGTAGCGCGCCTCGACGGCGGGAATCAGTTCCTGCATGATCGCGTCACCGTAGGGACCGCAATTAGGTGAATTAACCCCGTAAGAATCGTCAAAATAAGGCGTGGGATGTTGAAACGTGACGACGATCATTCGGGGGAAATCCGTGGAATTCCACGACTCATAAAATTCCTGACCAGTTTCTGTATTCGCAAATGCTCCGGTCAGCGGGGTGCCCGGTGGCGGCTCGGGGCGCGGCCGGTGCTGCGCGGCCGCCGCGGCGCGTTGGCGACCCCAACTCGCTTGCAGGCTCGCGCTCGGCGTCGGGTCAAAGCCAAACCCCGGAGCGAGACTGAAGTGATTCTGCACGTAGATAACTGGATAGTGAGTGGTGGGGTGTGCGGCGTAGTCTTTGGGCAGGAGAATGGTCGCCCCGAGGTACATCGGGTGGCCCCAAAACTTACTGAGTAACGGACTTGGGAATTTGATGCGCTGCACCCAGGCGGTATCGGGCGGGACTTGTATAGGGGGAATAGTTTGATCCAAGGGCAGCACGACGGACTGGGGGGCGCGTGGGTCTAGGCGGATTTTCTGGGGGGCGCTGTATAAGTTACCTGGCGAACGGGCAAAGTTTTGGCCTTCCCACTGATCCTGATGGGCCCAAATGATGTGGCCATCTGCGCGGTGGAATTCTGTGAGTATATTAAATACTGCTTGCACAAAATATTCGCCGGGTGGCAGGTCGGCTAAATTTTTCTCAGGAAAGCCCGGCGTTGTGGCGGGAATGATTATAGACTGCCCAGCGCTGGCGGCTGGTACTTCTACGGCGAACAAACTCGTCTGGGGAGCGAAACGCGGCTCGGCGTCGGACGTTCTCGCGATAAAAATAAATAGTCGGCCCGCGATCAGCCCAGCGGGTAAGGGGGTCGGGAGGACCACGGAAAGTTGCCGCGCGGCGGGCGTTGGGGCGACGGGGGCGGCCGGCGAGACATTGGCCCAAGCGGTCGCTAAACAAATTAAAATGCAGCGCAGTAGGTACCGCTGGGGGCAGCTTGAGGAAGGGGGCATGTTGGCGATGAGCCGTGGCTGGTTTGAGGGTGTCTGACGAGCGTGGGAAATTTCACGGAAGTTATGGCGTGCTGTCAAAGCAGGGCTGCAGCTCAACGGAAAGGAGTGATGGGGAACTAAAGTACCGGCAATTTCCCGCGTTGTCACACTGCCGTCACGAAACCGTAACAAAGCCCCGCTATGTTCGACGGGTGCATCGGTGTTCTTACCGCTGCACTTACTCAAAACTAACTCAGAACACATCCCATGCTTAATCTAAAATCTAAATTCCTCGCGATCACCGCGGCGCTTTTGTGCGCTGGGGCGGCGTTCGCGCAAGACAGCGGCCCGCTCATTGATCTCTTGGTCAAGAAGGGCATCATCAATAATCAAGAAGGCGAAGACCTCCGGGTTGAGCTCACGAAAGATTTCGTGGCGAACACTTCAGCCGGAAAGCTGAACCTCAGCTCCTCGATTGCTGATTTCAAGCTCTCGGGCGACATGCGCATGCGCTATGAGTACAATAATCAAGCTCCCGAAATCGCCGCAGGCGGTTATTTGCTCAGCAACGAGACATCCCGGACGCGCTTCCGCTTCCGCTTGAATGGTGACGTGACGCTGCAAAAAGGCTGGACCACCGGTTTTGCCTTAGAGAGCGGTCAAGCCAGCGATTCCGCTAACCAGACCTTCACTGGGGCGGCAGATGATTATGGTGTATTCCTCGCTCGCGCCTATATTGGTTGGCAGCCCAGCTTGAATTGGGCCTTCGTGCTCGGTAAGCAGAAAAATCTGATGTACACGACCGATCTGCGCTGGGATGCGGACATCAACCCACAAGGGTTGAGCGAAGTTTACAAATACTTCATCGGCGCGAAGGACACGTTTGAGTTCCGCGGGATGCAGCACTTCATCGACGACCGGACCGAAGCCAACAATGCCGGCCCGCTGCGTCGTGACACATTCATGTTTGAGAATCAGGCCGTCTATACGCACTGGTTCGCGCCGAGCAACCTGAGCAGCCTCATTGTGGCCCTGGGTTATAATAAATATAACCAATCGACTATCGTGACGGCGCCCCTCGGTTCCGCCTCATTTGCTGGTTCGGTGCGCAAGCAAGATTACGTCACTTTCGCCGGCGAAGTTAACTTCGCTAACGTCAATGGCGCTGGCACGGCCTTCAAATTATACTGGGATTCATCGGTTAACACGACCGCAGATACCCGCGCTTACCGGGTTTATAATCTAAATCGGACGCAGTTCAGCAATGGCGGCAAAGCGTGGCTCGCCGGCATCGGCTACAGCTACGGCCTGGGTAAGATGCAAGGCGACTACAGCGCCAAGCTCGACTACCGCAGCGTGGGCATCACGGCCACCGATCCTAACCTCAACGATTCCGATTGGGGCTTCAGCAAGGATAACCAAAAGGGCTTTGAGTTGTCGCTGGTTTATAACGTCACCGACTTCGCGACCTTCGGCATCAAATATTTTGACACTAAGATTATCCAGAAAGGCATGACCTTCTCCCTCGGGAACCTCGATCACTCGCAGGAGTTGCTCGTCGATCTCGTCGTGAAATTCTAAGCCTAGGTTAATTTAATTTTTTAAAAATCTATTCCATGAAAAAAAGTACTCTCATCCTTCTCGCGGCTGCGCTCACGCTGAGCGTCAATGCCGCTGATAAATTAGTCATCAAAGGTTCCGATACGCTCGGGGCTAAACTCGTCCCCATGTTGGCGGAAGAATATAAGGTCCAACACACCGGCACGACGTTTGAAATCGCGGCGGAAGGTTCCACCACCGGTATTGCGGCGATCACCGACGGTACGGCGCAGATCGGCATGTCGAGCCGTCGCGCTAAGCCCACGGAGATTTCTGCGGCCAGCGCCAAGGGCGTGACCATGAAGCC
>Ga0214919_10008615_pt1 | contig 13374 bp, 13 predicted proteins | sample LL1503_MetaG_FD_177994 | JGI IMG/M metagenome (GOLD analysis project Ga0214919, IMG submission 177994) | Freshwater microbial communities from Lake Lanier, Atlanta, Georgia, United States - LL-1503 | ecosystem: Environmental > Aquatic > Freshwater > Lake | place: USA: Georgia | collected...
CCGTGCGGTCCGCCGTGCGCACCTCAACTTTAATCGAAACCCCTTTTTCCAATATTTCTAACTCGACATTGACCGCATGGATTGCGATGGGATGACAGAGCGGGATGAGATCCGGCGTGCGTTTGGCCGCTTGAATTCCGGCGAGCCTAGCGACTGCAAGTGCATCACCCTTGGGAAGCTCTCCGCGACGTAGTAGCGCGATAACATCTTCAGAAATTGCGACAAATCCTTCGGCTTTAGCTACGCGCACCGTTACTTCTTTAGCGGACACATCTACCATGTGAGCTTCGCCTTTATCATTGAGGTGCGAACTAATTTCAGACATCTCAATTCCTTCCCAATAACATCACTTTTACTTGCGAACCTGCTGCGATGCTTTCGATCTCTTCATTTACGATAATGAGAGCATTTGCTTGAGAAAGTCCACCAAGCATGTGTGAGCCCTGTCCCGCTACCGGCGCTACAACGAATCCACCCTTTTCAAACGAAGCCCTACCGCGCAGGAATGAGCGTTTTCCCAAGGGTGACTTCAATGGTTCAACTACGGTGGCATCCACAATTGGGCGTTCAAGATCGTGCACACCCAGTAGCGCTTTAATCATTGGCCTTACAAAAAGTTCAAATGAAACATACGCGCTCACCGGATTCCCGGGGAGCGTGATGATCGGTGTGGAATCGGGTCCCACCAACCCATATCCCTGGGGCATACCTGGCTGCATGGCGACTGATTCAAAGGTGACGGAGCCAAGTTTTCCTAAGACATTCTTGACCGTGTCATATATGCCTTGACTCACACCACCACTAGTGACGATCAGATCGGCCCGCACTAATTGGTCTTCAAGCACTTGCATAAATTTCTCTTCATCATCGGGGACAGCCCCTACCCGATACGCGATGGCTCCCGCTTCACGAGTGGCGGTTGTGAGTAGCCAAGAGTTTGCGTCGTAAATTTGCCCATGCTTGAGTGCCAGCCCGGGTTCGACTAATTCATCGCCGGTGGAGATGAGCACAACTCGTGGGTGTGGCCGCGTGATCAGCGAATCAATACCAATCGCTGCCGCTGCACCGATATGCGTGGCATTGAGCTGCGTACCCGCCGTAAGGATGAGATCTCCTACGTTGATGTCGCTACCCATCTTGCGAATGTGTGCGCCGTATGCCGGTGACTTTTCAAAAAAGATGAGGCCGGCCTCTTCGCGCGACCACTCGACCGGAATGACTGCATCGCAACCTTCGGGTATCGGCGCACCCGTCATGATGCGCATCACCTTGCCTAACGGTAAGACCGATGATTCAGCATCACCTGCCGCGACCTCTCCGGCAACCTCCATCGGTCGCTCAGGAAAGATCTCGGCCGCACGCACAGCAAAGCCATCCATTGCAGAGTTATCCCATGGAGGCAGCGCAACGGATGAGCGCACATCAACCGCCAGAGTGGTCCCATGAGCCTCTAAAAGCGGCATTGCAAAAGGCTCCAGCGGCTTTGCAAGAGCCAAAATGTCTTGGAGATGTTGGTCCACACTCTTTAAAGGTTGCGACATTTATTTGCTGACCGCATTCCCTGAGATGTACGTCTTGAGCCATTCAGTGAATTCCGGACCTAAATCGCTCTGCTCACAGGCCATGCGAACAACCGATTGCAGGTAGCTCAATTTTTCACCGGTGTCGTAGCGGCGGCCACGAAAAATAACTCCATGAACTGGGCCACCTTTATCTGCGCGCTTTGCTAAAACTTGAATGGCATCAGTGAGTTGCACCTCGCCCCCACGACCCGGTTTTGTAGTGCGTAAAGATTCGAAGATCTCTGGTGCGAGCAGGTAGCGGCCAAGCACCGCAAAGTTGCTTGGCGCTTCGGCGGCGCTCGGCTTTTCTACCAAGTCGTTGACGCGCACCACATCGGCTTCCTCGGTAACCGAAATTGCAGCTGCTCCATAACGAGAGATTTCGGAGTTCGCAACCTCCATGAGCGCGATCACTGAGCCTCCGAATCGCTCATGAACCTCAATCATCCGCGGAAGAATCGGGTCGCGACTATCAATCAAGTCGTCTCCGAGGAGCACTGCGAAAGCTTCGTTGCCCACGTGATCAGCGGCCGTCAGCACTGCATCGCCTAAGCCTCGTGGATCGCCCTGGCGAACATAATGCATATTCGCAAGATCACTTGAATGACGTATCGCGGCTAACAAATCGTGGCGACCGCTCTTCTCCAAGAGGTCTTCCAGCTCGGCATTCTTATCGAAGTGATCCTCGAGAGCGCGCTTATTGCGGCCCGTGACCATTAATACGTCTCGTAAGCCCGCCGCGACCGCCTCTTCCACCACATATTGGATGGCTGGCTTGTCGACGACTGGCAGCATCTCTTTCGGGGTCGCCTTGGTCGCCGGCAGGAAGCGTGTGCCCAATCCTGCAGCCGGGATTACCGCCTTCGAAATCATGTGATTACTCTAGTACCTCACCGACATAGGGGACCGAGTGACGAGTCAATTGGGGCCAACGAGCAAGCAAGTAGTTCGTGCGCGCGCCCGTGAAATGCGTGCGAGGCTGCCTATTCTTGAATCGCGTCCGGCCGCGCAACTTCTTGCGGCCCCTGAAGTGAAAAGCGCAACTACGATTGCGGCGTACTGGTCGCTCCCGCACGAACCCGATACGCACGAACTCCTCAACTTTCTTCAAGGTGAAGTTCGAATTCTCTTACCCATCGTCCTCGCCGACTGGAATCTTGATTGGGCGGAGTGGAATGGCGAACCGCTCATTGCGAAGAAGGGCCTTTGGGAGCCTGGCGGTGCACGTCTTGGCATTGCGGCCATCAGCGAAGCAAACGTAATCATCACTCCTGGTCTCGGTGGAGATGCACGAGGAGCTCGACTCGGCCAAGGTGGCGGGTGCTACGACCGCGCCTTTAAGTTAGCCGGAGATTTCCCATGGCGAGTGATGCTTCTTCACGACGAAGAATTCTCAACAACAGAACTCTTTGAAGATGATCACGACGAGCGCGTGCACGCCATTGCTACACCGACGCGACTTATTCGTATTTCTTGATTTGTTCATCCCGTCGAGCTAATTCTGCAAGATATGCGTTATAGCGCGTGTGCTCATCTTCACTTCCAGATGCTTCAGCGCGATCGGCCGCACGATCAATTCGCTTTGATTCGCGCGAATCATCTTTCACCCACTGAATAAATGTGGCGATGAGTGCAACCACAATGGGAATCTCTCCCATGGCCCAACCAATGGATCCACCGAGGTGCTGATCGGCTAATAAATCCATCGACCATGGCCTATTTAAGCTTCCGAAGTATCCGTTATCGAGCAGAGAGTTCGTTGACATGAGCGCAACCGAAAAGAATGCATGAAGACTCATCGCTACCAAGATGAGGGTTACTCGCACGATGTGTGGAACTTTGCGTGGTGCCGGATCGACACCCACCACAATGTAGAAGAAGAGAATTCCGGCAGCCAAGAAGTGAAACTCCATAATCCAATGGCCAATATGAGAGGTCATCAGGTCACCAAAGATCTTGGTGAAGTAGAGCACGAAAAGCGAGCCATCAAAGAGGGCGAGGGCCACGACTGGATTGGCATAAAAGAGTGTTACTCGGCTGTGCAGCACCGCCAGGATAATGCCGCGTGCTCCGCGCTCTTGTTCATGAGAGCGCAATGCACGCAGTGCCAAAGTAATCGGGGCACTGAGCACAATGCCAATCGGTACCAAGGTTGCCAACATCATGTGCGCGATCATGTGAAACGAGAATGCAAACCTGCCGTAGAGCCCAAGCCCACCGCTAGTCGCAAAATCTAAGAGGGCAATCGATACTGCAAACGAGATTGTGCGGCCCACTGGCCACTTATCCCCTCTCTTAACAAGTGTGCGTACACCCATGACATAGAGAGCAACCGCCACCACAAGAAAGGCAAGTACCAATGCATCGGGCTGATAGCTGAGTAGCACTCGGGCGAAAGTCGGAGCGGCTGGCAACGGCACGCCGGTCACCGACTCTGCCTGCGTAATTACTCCAGAGTTAATCTTTGTTGGCGTGGGAGTGTGGGCGAGTGCAACTGCAATTCCCACCGCTGCACTCATGACAAGGAATTCAATGAGAGATAAGCGCAAGAACATCTTTCTCGGCGACTCGTTCCACTTATTTACAACTCTTTCACGTTGCAAATAGCCAATCCGAATCAATACGAAGAAAGCGAGCGCTTTTGCAATCAGCAGGGCCCCGTATCCAGTCCAAAGACCAGCGAGATTACCCACCCGGATCCAGCCATTAAGCACGCCACTTATCCCCACCCCAATGACGCACCACAGGGCGACTCCACTAAAGCGCCTCATCGCATCATTACTTATTTCTGAAGTTCGAGCCACTAACCAGAGAGCTAATAATCCAGCGATCCAGATCACGAGTGAGAGCACATGGATGAGAATTGTTCCAATGGCCAACATGTGATTCCCAGCCCCAGCAGCGTGGGCGTTGAGTAGTGCAGGCACAAAGAGAAGTAGTGAGAGCAGTAACGACCCGAATGCTCCCCGTTGCCTTCGAGTGACGAGTGAAAAGACCACGAGCGCCGACGCGATTCCCATTTGCCATCTGATGCCGGTGCCTTGGGAGGTTTGGGTGAGATACGACTTAAGTGAATTCCAATCAAGAGCTGAAGAGAGCGAAATTCCCACTTCGTACGAAAAACGCACAACTATTGAAACTATGGTGAATACAAACCAAGTGATAAAGAGTGCGGGGAGTAATCGAAATACACTTAAAGCCTTCTGCGATAGCGCACCTTTCTCATCTTGAAAATAGAGAGCGCCAGAGAGTGCAATGGCGACGAAGAGAATTTGAATGACGAGTAAGACGAAACTCAACAATGGAACTAGCCAACCGACTAGTGTGCCCGCATCTGGTAATCCTGGTGTACTTGCTGCGGGCGCTCCACCGCCGAGCACAAGTGCAACTGCGAGCGCCACGAATCCCAACGCACCAGCTGGAAGTAATTTATTGAGAGAGAACATTTCACCGACGCTTGCGTCGCGCGAGGCGCGAAAGCAGAACAGTGAGCAAGAGAACTCCGAGCAGAATTCCGCTGCCACCACTCTTTAAGTTACTCCAAAAGGAATGAGTTGCAGTGCTGGTTTCTAAGGGAGGCAAAGTATCAACTGGTGTAGGTACTGCACTTGCTGTTGCAGAAGGCGTCGCTAACGCGGCGGCCGAGACTTGAAAATTGCTTGTGCCCGAAAGTGAGACTCCGTCAGCACCTACTACTTGATACTCAACCGTCATCACTCCCGTACTAGTCAGTGTGGTGATTCCCACCAGCGCCTTGGAGCCATTGACTTCTAGGGAACCGTCGTCAATCCGCTTTCCGTTCGGGTCGGTGACCGTCACCGAATTGCCTTGCTCACCTAATGCGCTATCGAAGGTGAGCAGTACCTGGGTGGGCGAGTGCGTCAACACGGCTCCCGCGCTTGGAGTCACTGCCACCAAGGTGAGGGCCTGCGCACTGCCGACACCCAGCATGAAAAAGAGCGCGCTCACGCTCGCCACGACCCCGGCTCGCCTCAACATGAACTCATCTTCTCACCACCGTAAGATTATTCCCATGCCGACCTACCCATATGCCTGCACCAGTTGCGAGCACTCCTTTGAGATAGTCCAATCTTTCTCAGAAGACGCCCTGACGGTCTGCCCGGAATGTGGTGGAGCGCTCCGGAAGCTCTACTCCTCAGTTGGAATCGTCTTTAAGGGAAGTGGGTTCTATCGAACCGATTCTCGCGGGGAGAGCAAGGGGGCTTCTTCAACTACTTCTTCGTCGGGTACAGCCTCTTCAACCTCGTCGGCTCCGGCAAAGAGTGAGGGCGCTTCGAGTAGCAGCAGTACTTCGTCACCTTCCGCGCCCTCAACTTCCGCGCCCTCAACTTCCGCGCCCTCAACTACAACAGCGAGCGCCAGCTAAAGTCTCAACCACCGTGATGAGGGGGCACATCGCGACGTAACTCTTCATCGCGATCATCGTCTCTTTCATTCCACCCTAGATCTTCATCATCTTTTGATTTCTCTGGAATATTCTCACTCATCGACGCACCCCCAACATGTGCGCTAAGGAATCAAATAACTCATCGGCGGCTTCTGCGGGTAATTGACCTTCAAGAATCAAGGTGGCTACCCCGTGCACGGCAGACCAGACAAGAATTTCGCTCTTTTCACGAAACTCGGTGGTGAGGAGTCCGGCCTCAACTAATTCATCGAGTGCACAAGTCAGGATCGTCCAAGCGCGCGATGGCTCTCGGTTTTCACTCCCTTCTGGAATCGCGCAATGTCCACCGAAAGCTAGCCGGAAGAGATGCGGTTCATTGAGCGCAAAATCCACATATGAGCGCCCGAGCGCCCGAAATCGAGCCACTGCGCCATCAGCTCCGGTCGCCGAAATGATGGCGAGCGCTAACTCTTGTTGGTCGGCCAACTTATCGATAGCGGCAAAGCCGGCCGCGCGGAGCAGGGCGTCTTTATCGGGGAAGTGGTGATAGGCCGCGCTGGGACTTACGCCGAGATCAGCGGCTAACCCGCGCAGTGACACCTTCTCTGCGCCCACCTGGCGGACCCGCTCGAGAGCCCCCGCAAGGAGCGCGCTCTCGAGGTCACCGTGATGGTAGGCGGGCTTAGACATAGCCTTGGACATACACCCAGTATCGCTGAAAACTTGACACTGTTCAATTCATCAGGCACGATATCTGTACAGTGTAAAGATCACTCTTCCTCAGGAGCGCCATGTTCGAACGCCTCGCCCGCTCACTCTTCGCTCGGCGCAGAGCCGCCCTCGCACTCTCCCTTATCGCGCTGGTCGTGCTCGGCAGCATCGGCACCCTCCTCTTTAGTCGGATGCAGACTGGCGGTTACTCGGATCCTGGAAGTGATTCAGCGCGCGTCTGGAGCGTGCTGCAGGAGGACTTCAAGGTTGAAGCTCCCTCGGTTGTCTTGATTGTTGATTCACAGTCAGGCAACGCGGTGAGCAATACCGCTGCTGCGACAGAGGTGGAACGTGCCGTAAAAAACTCCCCCGGCGTCGCTCGCACCGTCTCGTTTTGGTCATCTGGAAATCGTCCAGAATTTTTAAGCAAGGATGGAAAGGCTGGTTACCTCTTCGTCTATCTCAAAGATTCACCATCAATCGACGAAACATCAGCTGCCTTGCAGAAGGAATTTGACGGAGACCGCGGCAATCTGCACATTTACGCAACCGGCTTTGGCGTTTTTTCAAGTTCAGTGAACAATCTCGTTAAATCTGACCTCGCTAAATCTGAATCAATCGCCATCCCAATTTCAATGTTGCTCTTGGTTATTGTCTTTGGATCGTTGGTCGCCTCGGGAATGCCCATGCTGGTAGGGCTCTTTGCAATCATGGGCGCTTTCTTCGGCGTCTGGGTCATCAGTCTCTTCTCAGATGTCAGCATCTTCGCCCTCAACCTCATCACTGGTTTAGGGCTCGGTCTTGGCATCGATTACGCGCTCTTAATGGTCAACCGATTCCGTGAGGAACTTCATGCAGGTAAGAGCGTTGAAGAATCTGTAGTGCGCACAGTCGCTACTGCTGGCCGCACTATCTTCTTCTCTGGACTTACAGTTGCCGTAACTCTCGGCTCGCTCCTCGTCTTTCCTCAATACTTCTTAAAATCATTCGCCTATGCGGCGCTCACCGTTGTAGTGATGGCCGTTATTGCCACTCTTATTCCCTTGCCAGCCATGTTGGCAATTCTGGGACACCGGATAGATAAAGCTGTTGTACGGAAGAGTTCGATCATTCCCAAGGAACATGGTGCTTGGTCTCGGATTGCTCGTGGGGTCATGCACCGTCCAGTGCGCGTGGCAGTAGTAGCGCTTCTCTTCTTGGGTGTTCTCATTCTTCCATTGAAGGGAGTGCTCTTTTCTCAGGTAGATGAACGCGTGCTTCCGGCGAGCAATAAGGCGGCTATTGCAGCGCAAGTTGAACAGGAGCGCTTTGCTGGAGCTGTTGCAAATCCCATTCAATTCTTAATCCCTAAAGATGCAAAGAGCGATCAATACCTTGCTGCCATTGCACAAACTCCACATATAGTTTCGGTAACCCCTAGCGCCCAAACGGATAAATACACCCAAGTTCAAGTGGTGAGTGATATTCCTCCACGCACGCCAGAGGGGGAGAAGCAGATTCAACAATTACGTGCGATTTCCGCGCCAACAGGTACTCTTATTGGTGGAGTAGCCGCTGATTACGCAGACTCGCAAGGCGGAATAAAGAAGAAGCTCCCACTTGTGGTGCTCTGGATCATCATCACGGTGCTCTTGCTACTCTTCGCTTTCACCGGATCAATCATTCTTCCTTTCAAAGCGATTTTGCTGAACTTTCTCTCACTTGGCGCCACTGTCGGTGCGATGAAGTGGGTCTTTGTAGATGGACATTTGGGTTGGCTAGTAGGCTCATTTACAAATACCGGAACGCTAGATACTTCCATGTTGGTGTTAGTGGCAGTGACTACCTTTGGCCTGTCGATGGACTATGAAGTTTTCTTGCTTTCCCGGATCAAAGAAGAACACGATGCAGGCAAAGGCACGATCGATTCGGTCGCAATAGGTTTGCAGCGATCGGCGCGCATTATCACTGCAGCAGCTGCATTACTCGCTATCGTTTTCGCCTCATTTGTCTTGAGTGGAGTCACGTCGATCAAGATGCTTGGCTTTGGCGTCGCTCTTGCCATTCTGCTAGATGCAACATTGATTAGAGCCCTCTTGGTTCCCGCCCTCATGCGTCTCTTTGGCGAACGAAACTGGTGGGCACCCCAGTGGATGAAGCGCTTCACCATTCACCATTAAAGAGTGAATCGCAATTACAGGAGCAATTAAAGGTTCTGGATTTGCTTCACTACCGCGTGCAGCGAAGATGCGAGAGCGGTAACCTCTTTTGAAGAGAGTGCACTGAGCATTAATGTTTCTTCGGCATTGAATTTAGGGAAAATCTTCTTCATCATGCGTTTGCCGGCGGGAGATAACGAAACCACAACTTTGCGCTTATCCTCTGAGCGGGAGCTACGGATAATTAATCCGCGACTATCAAGGGTGCCCAGCACACCACTCAACGTGCCTTTAGATATTCGAACCTCGGCGGCGAGGGCAGTGGCTTCCATCTCTTCCCAAATCCAAGTCACCCACAACACCACAAATGCAGTCCACGTGAGATCCACATCTTTCAAAATCGCCGACTCGACTCGATTACGCACCGCGTTTGCCGCAAGATAGATATTGCTAATCGCCCGCATCGCCTCATAATCCAGGCCTAGCCCGCCTAGAGTTGCGTTGAGAGCGCGCTCGGATTCATCAATCGTGCGCTTAGTCATAATCCAAGAATAGGGGCTTGACTCCATGGCTCTAGACTTTTCCCAGGTCCCCGTAGCTCAGTCGGATAGAGCGACCGCCTCCTAAGCGGTAGGCCGCCGGTTCAATTCCGGCCGGGGACACGTGCCGCAAAAGTGCGCCGAGAGAAGTTCAGAGAGAAGTTCAGAGAGAATTTCACAGAGAATTGGCACGCTTCTCCGGCACGCCATCACAACTCTCCACCATCTCGACTATTAGGCTCCAGCCATATTCAAATATTGGAAAGGGTTCTGATGCGTACAGGGTTCGCGAAAGTTGTGGCCACCGGCCTTCTTATCATGATCGCTTCGTCAAGCCTGCCCAGTAGCGCCCAAGCAGCCGTTGCACTCCCCGGCGGCACCTGCGCGAAAGTGAATACCAAGACCAAGATCGCAACCGTGGCCTACACCTGCACAAAGAATGCCAAGACCAAGAAACTCACCTGGACTCGCTCAAGCCCACTCCTTGCCGCTGCGCGCTGCGCAAGTATCAAGAGTTCATATGACGAATCACTCGCTGGCTACGAATCTGCCGTGAAGCAACTCAACGAACTTGAAGCAAAGCTCAATGAACCTTCGCTTACTGCGACTCCCTCTCCGCAACTCGATAACTTGCGATCCGCAGTAAAGGGCATGAAGACCGTCACGCTTCCGCTACTCAAGGGACTTGTCGATGATGCCGGAGCTGAGTACCAGGCAGGGTGCGTCAAGTAATCGGTTTCGCACTTAAGTAGGTAAATCGCTCCGCCCATTAGATTTACCTACCCATGCATCAACGTCATATCCTCGTACTTCCCAATATCCTGGTTTTACCTCTGCTGTAGCCGCTATTTCCTTAAGCCATTTCAGGGATTTATACCCATACATCGGACCTACAAAGAGACGCACTGGACCACCATGTCGAGGCGTGATTGCTTGACCAAAGAGTGAGTCAGCTACTAATACGTCGTCACGCATCGCTTGTTCAAGGGTGAGCGACTCGGTATATGCGCCATCGCTCGAGAGAAATTGCAATGCGCCTGCGGAAGCCTGCATCCCGGCGGCGTTAAGTAACTCCCTGAGGAGCACACCTTCCCACGCGACCTTCTTTACCCGCCAACCAGTGACACATTGAAAATCTCTGACGAGTCGAGTGCGCGGCAACTGCTGCAAATCAGCAAAAGTGAAGGTGCGGCTCTTCTCGACGAGACCACCAATGCGAAGGGAAAACTCCGCTGGAGTAATAAGCGGATCTTTATCAACCACGGTGTAGTACTGAAAACCATCGCTTTCAAAGAGCGAAGGTTTCGGTACACCCCCACTTCCGGCGCCCCCACTTCCGGCGCTCTCAGTAAGTGGTGCAACTCGATCCTTCACCTTTATTCCCGCAAATGCAGTAAGACCTACTAGGCCCAAAGCCACGGCTCCGCGTCGGGTGATCTCTCGCACCAGGTCATGGTGGCATTCTCACTTACTCTGCGCCACCGGAAGCGAGAAAACCAAAGGCCCCGGAGGGTGATTCCGGGGCCCGTGATCTCGTACAGAGAAGAGAGTATCTAGGCGCGCTTCAAACTCGTGCTTCCCCCGAGTGTCGTCGAAGTTCCTGAGGGATTTACTGAAGGCGTTACCGGAGCGACTGCGGCCTTAGCGGCGGCTATCTCAGCGGTGTAAACCTTCTCGGCGGCATCGAGCGCAGCGGAAAGTTGTGCCTGCGCGGGTGCAATGGCTGCATTGTATGTAGCACGAGCAGGCGCAGTTGCTGCAGTGTAGGCATCGAGGGCTGACTTGAGCGCTGCTTGGTAGGCAGTGCGCGCTGCCTCTCGTCCACCAATATCCACAGCTCCGATGCGGGCAGTGTTGTAGGCAGTGTTTGCTGCTTTTTGAGCGCTCTTCAATGCGCTCTCAGCCGGCAGCAACGCTGCCTTGAAGGCGGTGACGGCGGCAGCAGTCTGTGTGGTGTAGGCAGCGATGGCAGCTGCGCGCGCCGCCGCGAACTTGGTCTCTGCGGCGATGACAGCGGGGCTCTTGGCGTTAAAGCCGCGACCCTTTCCACCCATCTGTCCGCCCATCTGGCCACCCATTTGCGGGCCCGACTTGTGACCCTGCTTCTGTCCGCCCTGTGGTCCGCCCTGTGGTCCGCCGATCTGCGGTTGACCCGTACCAATGGATGGCGCGGTCGACGGGGTGGGCGTGGCGTTCTCGGCATAAGCCGGAAGGGTGCCCAGTACGAGCATGGAGAGGACGGTTCCCGATACGGTGAGAACGGATTTGCGGTTCATATTGACTCCTTTGTCAGACACAATCTCACGATAGTCCGGACGCAAGGCTACGGCCGCCAATCTTTGGATCCTCACAGAGAACTCCACGATAACCCGCGGTTAGCAGAGTGGAACAGCATCCTCCACGCGACGTTCGCTCTCCCCAAAACTCTTCTTCAGGAGCGTGATGAGCAGCGGAGGGCGTTCACGATCTGCCTCACCGAGACGACAAACGCTTCGTTGCACGATCGAATTATTGGGAAGCCGAACAACGATACGAGGTTGCTCGAGAAGTACGCTCGTCCAGTTGTTATCGGCAGTGAGCACATAGCCCACAAGTGTTGATGGTTGATCCTTAATCGTGGCATCTGCAGTTGCATCCGTGGTTGCAAGTGAAGTAGAAACCGCAAGACGCTCCGGTGCTAACCACAACTGATTATCAAAGAGCAACTGCACACCCGCTACAAATGCAAGCGAAATGACGAGTGCCTTTACCGGACTCGTCCAATTCTTTGGCCAACCCATCCAGGCAAGAAGAGCCGAATATGCAATCGTAAGAAAAGAAGTGACATATGCGACCACTGCAACCACGGTATTAGATGCAATAGGGCTAGGAACTGCGGCGACTACAAGAAACCAGGCCGCCACCGAAAACCAGACCCGCGGACTACGAGCAATACGACCCGTGAGTGGCGACCCAAGGAGGTAGACCGTCGCTGCGGTAGCTGCTGTGAGCAAGAGGAAAGGAAGTGCTTGCACCACCGCACCAGTGACAGTTCGACTGATACCTTGCGCGTCCAGAAAACTCAGTGCTGTGGGGGCGCTTCGTCCGCTGACGGCGATCAAACGGGTCAAGATGTAGAGCACACCTGCACCGCTAGCAACCTGCGCACCTGAGCCCTTTGCTATTTCGGCAAGCGCACCCCAGTGATTTCCGCGGGCCTCATCGCGCGCTATGTCGGCCTCGGTAAATCCTTCATCATCGATGGAGAGATCAACCTTGGGGTCGTGCGCATTATTTTCGGTCATGAGACAGCGCTCCAAATCACTGGCGTACTCACCGGGATAGAGATGGCATTCAAAGTCATTTCAGATGCATCTAAGGCTTCATCGAAAGGCATTCCAGCAACAACTGGCTTACGAGTAAAGAGCGTTCCAGCCGGTACCTGCATCTGCCACGTCACGCGTAATTGGGGAAGCGACTTACCGGTAGTCCAGGGAACTGCGATACAAATATCTCCATTGTCCGTGGTCTTTCCACGAACTTCGCCACCAGGATAAGAGACGATGATTGATTGGTTTTTAGCCGCTTGACTAGTTGCCCGCTCTGGGTGGCCCGTCACTACTTCGTCCTTGTCGTACCCAACTCGTGTTGCAATAACGTAGACGTGAAGTGATTGGCCATCAACGGTTGCTGTGGCTGCGAGCGCACCTTGCCCGACATCATCGAAGGGATACTTGCCAGTCGATGAACGGTCAACCATCGCGCCAGCAAGATCGGCAACTTCTTGATCGAATGTAAGTCCTTGATCTTCAAGCCCCATCATTGTGCGCGAAGCGAGCCACGTAGCGATCGTGCCATCGCGAGAAGTAAGAGCCAAAATTTGTTCCGTCAATGCTTGGTCGTATCGCACTGCGTAAGCAAGATTACGCACTTGACGTAATTGAGATACCCAAGCGTCATCACCTGTGGCGCGTCCAAGATCAGTTAAAGGTACTGCGCGCATCGTTTCGGTGAGTTTCTTCGATGTAAGCATTCCG
>Ga0214919_10008616_pt1 | contig 13372 bp, 12 predicted proteins | sample LL1503_MetaG_FD_177994 | JGI IMG/M metagenome (GOLD analysis project Ga0214919, IMG submission 177994) | Freshwater microbial communities from Lake Lanier, Atlanta, Georgia, United States - LL-1503 | ecosystem: Environmental > Aquatic > Freshwater > Lake | place: USA: Georgia | collected...
GCGTAGCTCTGTTGGAAGAGGAAAGGATACGCTCTCATCGGCAGTGGAAATCATTTCTACTGTGATGTCATATCTTTCAGCAAATGCGTCCATGATTTCCTCAACGAGGACTTCCGGTGCGGAGGCGCCGGCGGTAATGCCAAGGGAGGCGATCGAGCCAAAAATTGACCAGTCAATTTCTCCGCGTCCTTGAACTAACTGGGCAGGGGCGCCGGCGCGTTCAGCCACTTCACGCAATCTCTGAGAGTTAGAAGAATTTGGCGATCCGACGACAATTACCGCATCAACATGCGGGGCGACTTCTTTAACCGCTGCTTGACGATTTGTTGTTGCATAACAAATGTCTTCTTTATGTGGCCCTACGATAAGTGGGAAACGGCGGGTTAATGCGCTCACGATTTCCCTAGAATCGTCAAGAGAAAGCGTGGTCTGGGTCACATAGGCCAAATTACTTTCATCTTCGAATTTTAATTTTTCAATATCCTCAAGGGACTCGACGAGTATTACCACTCCCTCTGGTAATTGGCCCATTGTGCCAACAACTTCGGGGTGTCCTGAATGACCTACGAGCAGAATGCGTCGACCTCGACGCCAATGTATTTCTGCTTCTCTATGCACTTTGGTCACGAGCGGGCAGGTCGCATCAATCGCCAGCAAGTTGCGGGCGCTTGCCTGGGCTGAAACAGATTTTGCGACGCCATGAGCAGAAAAAATAACTGGCGCGGTTGTCTCGGGAATTTCCTCGAGCTCTTCGACAAAAATAGCCCCCTTGCCTTTTAGGGACTCTACAACATACCGATTGTGCACAATTTCATGGCGCACATAGACAGGAGGGCCATATTTCGCCAGCGCGCGTTCTACCGCGTCAATGGCGCGCACAACGCCGGCGCAAAAGCCACGTGGGGAGCATAATAAAATTTTTAGCGGTGGAAGGGCGCGGCGAGTTTGAAGATCCATCTTTACGCTTTCAGCAAGAGCGGCCTCCGCAGAGCTAAAGCCTGAGCTGGGCCGGGTACTTTCGCAACTGATGTCGCGCAGCTGCAGCTCTGTCAAGTTGTCCAGGAGAGCCGGCGGACTCGGTGTTTGGATTTAGTTCATTTAGTCTCTTCTTAACGCTAAGAATCTTACGGCCTCAAGCGTTGAAATGGTCAGTTAATTCGTCGAGCGGCTAAGCGCGTATTTTGGCAAGGGATTTTGTTAGGGGGATAAAATGGCAGATATCACTAGGCTTCTTTCTACGGCTCAAGAAGGCCAGTTGGCTGCAAATCTTGCGCAGCGGTTTAATCTGAGTGAGGAAGAGATTAATAAATCTATTCAAGCGCTTGGATTAGCGCTTGCCTATGGGATGGATCATGCGGTTGAGCAGCCCCAAAATTTTGAAAAAGTGGTTCAGTGCCTCTGCGACTCCTCCAATTGTTGCGCCCATGACCATGATGAAGCCGCGTATGGGACTGATTCTCTAGCGCGTGGACAAACGGCCATTCTCAGTCTTTTTGGTTCCGAGGCGCAAACAGATGAAATTTTGCAAGCGGCCTCTCGGCAGAGCGGCGTGTCAACCCAGATCCTTCGTCAGTTATTACCAATTATCGCTTCAGTTTTATTCAGCGGGCTCTCTAAGTCCCTCAATGAGCAAGGACTTGGCGGGTTGCTCTCCAAACTGATCAACTCTGGAGCGCTCGGTACGCTTCTTGAGCAATTGGCTGGAAGCCAGCTCTCGCGCGGAAACAGTTTAAACAAAGACCTTGATGATCTCCTTGGGCAGGTGCTGGGTGGAGGCGCGCGCTCTCAGGGATCTCCGCCAATTTCACCGCCTCGGACTGAAAAGCCCCAGGGCGATGCACCGCTTGGCGGCCTGCTAGGCGGATTGTTGAACTCTATTTTGGGGAAGAAGCGGTCGACTCCAAGCGATTTTAATCGTGAGTACGAGATGAGCCGCACGAGCCCTGTCGATCCTTTAGATATGGACGGGGGAAAGCCCACCTCAGAAATAGGGAGAGGGTTTGATCAGGGGCAATTGGAGCAAGCGCTCGAGAAGGTCAAGCAATCACTGCAAATTGACGGCGGAGGCCTGCAGAACAAGAAGAGCGCGACGGATCTGGATAAGCTTTTGGGTCAGCTGTTTGGTCGCTAAAGATGCGAAGTTTCTGTAATCGCTAGGCAACCAACAAAAGCGTTAATCTGAAAGGTTGACGCTTTTGTATATTGATCCATGGTCAAAGGATTTATGCTTGGACCACTAGCTTGCGCTACGCTGGCTGCGTAGAAGTTTTACAACAAAAGCGCTGATCACTACCCCGCTAGCGCCAATCATTGACAGAGAGCGTTCGAGCGCATGATGGTCTATGTAATTACTTAAGTAGTTACTTACAATTACGTCGCTGGCCATCATTTCCCCGCTAACCCAGCCCAGTAAAGCTGCTCCCGCCCAAACCAATAAGGGAAAGCGTTCAAGAGCTTTCAATAAAAAACCTGCGCCAAACATCACAATTGGTACTGATAAGACTAACCCAAAAATAATTAAGCGCGCTGAACCGCGCGCAGCTGCAGCAATAGCAATAACATTATCTAACGACATGACTGCATCGGCCATGATGATAGACATAACCGCCCCCCATAAATTGGGCTTAGCTTTGACGTCTGAGGGCTCGGTCTCGTCAATTAATAGTTTAATGGCGACAAGAAGTAAGAGGAGTGAGCCGACGGCCTTCAATAACGGCACGCCCAAGAGTTCAACGACAATAAGAGTAAAAACAACGCGTAAAATCACGCCACCGAGCGCGCCGAGGAATACGCCCCAGCGGCGCTGGTGTTGAGGCAGCTGTCGGCATGCGAGCGCTATTAGGATCGCGTTATCGCCCGAGAGCAAAATATTGATCCATATAATCTCAAAAATTTCCCAACCTATGGCTGGGTCCTGATTCATCATTTCTATTCCATTCAAGGAGCTTAGGATAAATTACGATATTTATCTTGCTCGTTAAATTAATATTGCGCGTGAAAAAAGGCCAATCACGAAAATATTTTGTAAAAAAGAGTGGTTACAGCCCCCATCTGCCTGGGGAATAGAATGTTGTATGGCGAGGGAGAGTCTTTTGGTTTTCTCCAGCCACAAAGGCTTAGGTCTTTTTGGTTTTTTAGCGAAATTTGAGCCAAGCTTTAGCAGTTGTTCGAAAACTAATAGGCAAAAGAATATTTTGAAAGACGAAATATTGTGGGTTTTCCTTTATAAAAATATTTTCTCGGGTGAGTCTTTTATCAGACGGTCAAGAGATATTAATTGTTTGATCAATTTTGCAAGATTATTAAGTGGGAATTGTGTAGCGCTATCTGACAAAGCGTGTTTTGGGTTGGGGTGCGTCTCAATAAAAACGCCAGCAATCCCAACTGTAATTGCTGCTCGGGCTAGTATCGGCGTAAAGCGCCGATCGCCACCTGAGGTAGAGCCTAGCGCTGTAGGATATTGTGAAGTGTGTGAGGCATCAAAAATGACTGGCGCGCTCGTTTCTTTCAAAATAGAAAGAGAGCGCATGTCCGCAATAAGATTGTTGTATCCAAAACTTGTTCCGCGTTCAGTAATGATTGCCCCTCGAAATTTTTGGGCGCGTGTTTTCTCTATAGCGTAAAGCATGTCTTCGGGCGCCATGAAGGGGCCTTTTTTGATATTGACAGGCAGACCAGTATTTGCGGCGGCGATAAGGAGGTCTGTTTGTCTGCTGAGTAAGGCTGGAATTTGTATAAGATCTATGTAGGGAGCGACCTTAGCGCATTGTGCGCATTCATGGACATCCGTCGTGATGGGCAGGCTCGTTAATTGCTTGATTTCCTCAAAAATAGGCAAGGACGCCTCAAGTCCTACGCCTCGTGGGCTCTGACCGCTTGTGCGATTGGCTTTATCAAATGAGGCTTTAAAAATTATTTTAACATCTAGTTGATCGCTAATTTGGACTAATTCTTGCGCAACCTCTATCGCCATGCCGCGGTTTTCCAGAACGCAGGGGCCGGCAATGATCGTTAGGGCGTGATCATTGCAGATTGTCGCGCTTCTTGGGCCTTGTCCAACGATAACTACCGCCAAGATCTGTCTCTCATAGGTTGATCAATTGTGTAAGATCCTTGCATAAAGCAGAAAAGGGAATGTTTTCAAATCATAGATAACATATGAACGAGACATTACGAGCTTGGAGAGACAGGAATAGGGGGGTGATGCGAGGGCGTATTTCTTAAAAGCCAGCGAGGGAGATAATGTTCAAAATAGTCAGGGGTTAAACAAACATCAGACATGACGTATAGGGCAAGAATTTTTATGCTTTTCCCTCTATTACTAGCATTATTTTAATTTAAAAGTCCTGTTAAATCATTTGTTATTCAAATAAGCGGGTTTCTTTGTTAATATCTTTGGCTCCGCTTAAGATAAGATGTCTTGAAAAAATTCTACCAGAACATAGTAATATATTGCTCGCACACAAATTTTAAGAATTATTGTTACGCGTGATGACGCCATCTTGCAGATTGAGAGATGACATTGACACGAGATCCAGGCAAAAGGTGTCGGTGGAAGTATTTAAGTAGCGTCAGTGTGGTGCTTGAGTCTAGGCAAAGAGTTTATAGTCGTCCTAGAAGTCTATTAATTGCGTAAATTGACCTTCGGATTTCAAATATGACTCAAATTGAGCCCGCTATCGAAGAAACTTCAGCATTAGTTCTTTTTTCGGGAGGTCAGGACTCGACAACATGTTTGGCCTGGGCTTTGTCTCGCTTTGCGCATGTTGAGACCATTGGGTTTGATTATGGTCAGCGGCACCGTGTCGAGCTCGACTGTCGCAGCGCGCTGAGACAAGGCCTGGCTTCTATATTTCCACAATGGATTAATCGCTTGGGCGCGGATCATTTAATTGAAGTCGACGCCTTAGGTCGAATGTCGCAGACAGCATTAACGCGGGAAACCGAGATAGAGTTTTCTTCTAATGGATTGCCAAATACATTTGTTCCGGGACGTAACTTGCTGTTTTTGACCTTTGCTGCAGCATTGGCTTATCGAAGAGGCATAAGCGACTTGGTTGGGGGGATGTGCGAGACAGATTTTTCAGGCTATCCGGATTGTCGTGCTCAGACCATTCAAGCCATGGCTCAAGCGCTGAGCTTGGGAATGGAAAAGTCTTTTGTCATTCACACCCCTTTGATGTGGTTAGACAAGGCTCAGACATGGCGTCTAGCGCATGATCTTGGAGGCGCGGCCCTGATTGACCTTGTCCGTGTACAGACGCACAGTTGCTATTTGGGCGATCGTCATCATAGCTTTGATTGGGGCTTTGGCTGTGGAACCTGTCCTGCTTGTAATTTACGCGCAGTCGGTTGGCGAAAATTCACAGAGGAAATCTCGACCTCTCCCGGGCTCTAGAGGCGCGCCTCCCAAATGGCGCGGAGTGTTAGAGAGATCACTTGATCCCAGCTAGGAAATTTGGCATAGCCACATGCAACAAGCACTGGGCGGCTTCCCGGTGGAGTTTACATTGCCGGGGAATCACCGATGAAAGTTCGCAACTCACTGAAATCACTGCGTTCACGCCATAGAGACAATCAGCTTGTCCGCCGCAAGGGCCGCGTCTACGTAATTAATAAGGTCCAGAAGCGTTTTAAGGCGCGCCAGGGCTGAAGTTTTTTAAAATTCTCAATTTGATGGCTTGCCCAATCCCTGGATCTCGAGCGTATCATATTCCCATGAGCGCGCGCACATGCCCTGAAACGCATAGGCCGAGCGCCTGAAGATTGTAGCCGCCTTCTAGCATTGAAACGATGCGACCTTTACTACGACGGTCGGCTACTTCCATAATTCGTTTAGTTGCATCGCTAAAATCATCAGCGCTTAGCATCAATCCGCCAAGCGGGTCATCTGCATGTGCATCAAAGCCTGCGGAAATTAAAATTAAATCAGGCCTAAATCCCTCTACACGCGGCAAGATCCTCTGAGAAAGCGCTTCCTTGAAGGCTTCGCCGGACGCACCTGCAAAGAGAGGGGCATTAACGATTGTGTTATGATCGCCAGTCTCATTTTGTCCGCCTGTGCCTGGGTAGAATGGCGCCTGGTGGGTGGAACAAAAAAGGACAGAGTTGTCTGACCAGAAAATATCCTGGGTTCCGTTGCCATGATGAACGTCAAAGTCGATAATGGCGATGCGCTCTAAGCCATAAGCCGCTTGCGCGTGCCGCGCTGCAATGGCCGCATTATTAATGAAACAAAAACCCATCGGATTTGTTATGCTTGCGTGATGACCCGGGGGGCGCGTGGCGACAAACGCGTTGTCTGTTTCGCCACTTAGAACATGGTCAACAGCTGACACTGCCCCTCCTGCAGCGCGCCAGATGGCAGCAAGCGAGTAGGGGTTCATTTGCGTGTCGGAGTCGAGTGGAGCATAGCCTTGCGTTGGCGAGGCCTGGTTGAGGGCGTCTAAGTAGGACTGCGGATGTACTCTCAGCAAGCTCTCTTGTGGAGCTTTGGGCGCGGAAATCCATTTTAAGGATGCAAAACATTCAGCTGAAAGACTTTTCTCTATCGCATGCAACCGCGCCGGCTGCTCTGGGTGTCCAGGGCCCATCTCATGCGCAAGGCAGCTCGAATGAGAAAAGAACGAGGTTTTCAATAGATCATCATGAGGTTGCGCTACCTTATGTGGAGATCGATTGCTGCGTGAATTGCATTTAATGACTTAAAACTAAATAAATTAAAAGTCATCGCGATGACAGTTTAAGTAAATTTTGACTGTACGCGTTATTTACTGTTGTAGATTTGCAACAGCGTGACGCTTTTACAACAGTTGAGGAATATTGCGTTTGGTGGACTCCAACTTTGCATAGGACATGGTAAGGATTTTTTTAACGTCTCAACATGCGGCGGGAAGGAGTGAGCAAATGAATTACAAATCTGTGATTGCGGCGACGCTTGCAGCCGTCGCTTTATCGGCTTGTAACGGCACGAGTCTGCCAGATCCAAAACTTTCAGGTCGTGACGCAGAATTTATGGCGCTAGCGCCTAAAGCTTCTGTAGGCTCAGAATTTGAGCGTTATCTTGTAGATTATAAAACGGGCGAACCAGTCGGAACCATTATCGTCGATTCTCAATCTCACTTCCTCTATTATGTAATGCCTGGAGGTAAGGCTGTGCGTTACGGCGTTTCAACCGGACAAGATGCGATGGGATGGACAGGGCGGACATATATCGGAGCTATGCAGGAGTGGCCGCGTTGGATCCCGCCTAAAGATATGCTTGAGCGATGGCCACATCTTCAGCCGACGGCCGACGCGGGCGGCCTACCAGGAGGTCCTGATAATCCGTTGGGTTCGAGAGCTTTATATCTCTATCAGGACGGCAAAGACACGCTTTACCGGATTCATGGCACCAATGAACCTGAAAAAATTGGTCAGGGAGTCTCCTCTGGGTGTATTCGTATGCGTGATATTGATGCGATCGATCTTTATAATCGTGTGAAGGTCGGCACTAAGGTTGTCGTAATGTAGTTAACAAAACCCTTCTAGAGCTTATTGCTCTGGAGGGGTATGTTACCTTGCGAGCCATAGCTTGTTGATTGTTTTTTCGAAAACTCCTGCACTTTCCGGCGGATGATTTCATGTAGTCGTATGAGACAGCTCTTGTATTGACTTGGTGATATGATCTTAAGGATGGACTAAAAATACTGAAATTTCATCTCTCTGTTTAAAGTTTATTTCCTATTTTCTGCTTCTATCCAATTATCAGATACAGGATATCCAAATGCGCAAAGCTACTTTTTCGGGTATAGCGGCTCTGTTTTTTGTTATCAGCGTCTCTGCAGCAATGGTTTTATTTAAAACTTCTCCTGCGTCATCAGGAGATTTATGTTTTGGCTATGCTGTATGCGATCAGCAATTATCGAAGTAAGGATTTTATTTTTGCTGTCCCTATTTTGAGCCAATAGCGAAGCTTATTTAATACAATAATTGAATATACTTTGATGTAACGTTTGATCCCAAGGACAATCGAGCTAATCTGATATCTTAGCGGCGCGAGCAATCGTTTAGACCAAAGCCGGATTCTTAACGCCAGTGCATAACAATATTTAAACCAGGTTATTTCCAGCAGTTTTTTGCGTAACAGGTCAAAAAGATAAGATGCTACGCCGAGCGCTAAAATTTTCGCCAACAGGATTGAAAATAAGCCGATTGCAAATCTTCCTTTGGCAATCAAAGAAAGCGCAATAATTTTAACTGGCAGAATTAGGCCGGCAGGAATTAAAAAAAGACCAAGAGCAGCATAAGGAGAATGTGTTTCGGCCCATTTCTTCAGCCAAAGATCAAAAAGTTCTAGCCCAAGAATCCGATTGAGGGCTCGCAGCCACTCACGGACATGAACCCAGAGCCAGCTTTCAAGAATAAAAGCAAGCGCGAGGACGATACAGAGGAGTTGTTTTAGGCGGTTCTTTGAAAAGGCCATGACCTCTTTTCTGGGCGCATATAAATGCGCTTTTATGCATATGGGCGCCCATCAGTCTGAGGGTTAGCATCGTCGTAATTGGCGCAAGTCCCCGATAATTAAAATCAATAAGGATTGGATGCTTATTAAGTTAACCTCAGATATGTAAGGCGCGTCGAGCGACCGCAAGTGCAGCCTCCCTCACGGCTTCCGAAAGTGTTGGGTGTGCGTGACATGTGCGTGCTAAATCTTCGGAAGAGCCGGAGAACTCCATCAATACGGCTGCCTCGGCAATTAATTCGCCGGCGCCTGCGCCGATAATGTGCACGCCCAACACGCGATCTGTCGCAGCGTGCGCTATAATTTTGACTAAGCCATCGGTTTCTCGCATCGCACGCGCGCGACCATTTGCAGAAAAGGGAAACTTCCCTACGGCGATTGGAATCTCTTGTGATTTTGCTTCTTCTTCCGTTAATCCGATAGCAGCAACTTCTGGGCTTGTATAAACAACGCTGGGAATGACGTGATAATTGACGTGACCAGCCTCGCCAGCGAGAATTTCCGCCAGGGCTATCCCTTCATCTTCAGCCTTATGGGCGAGCATTGGCCCCCGCACAACATCGCCGATAGCGTATATGCCTTTTAAATTAGTTGCAAAATGATCATCGATAATAACGCGCCCTCGCTCCATAGCAACGCCAATTTCTTCTAAGCCTAATTGGTAGGTGAAGGGGGTGCGACCTGTAGCAATGAGAACAGCTTCTGCAGAAAGTGTTTCTTGTGATGATCCATCAACTGCAGCTAAGCTAACGACAGCGCCTTTTTTTGTCTTTGAAACATTTGTGACCTTGGAGGCAAGTTTAAAGGAGAGTCCCTGTTTTTCTAATATTTTTTGAAAGCGTGAGGCGACTTCTGCGTCAAAGCCAGTCAAAATACGATCAAGATATTCAATGATCACGACTTCCGAGCCAAGTCGTCGCCAGACAGAACCGAGCTCTAGCCCAATGACGCCAGCGCCAATAATGATGAGTTTTTCTGGTACTTTCTCTAATGCCAGCGCACCAGTTGATGAAAGTATTGTTTTTTCATCTTTTGCAATTTCCGCTCCTGAGTCGTCGCGCAAGGGCGCTGGCGAAGAGCCCGTTGCGATAACAATGTTTTTGGTTTCTAAAATCTGAAGCTCGCCTTCAGATGTTGTGACGATAACTTTACCGGGCGCTTCAATTTTACCTACGCCATGGTAAGAGTCGATTTTATTTTTTTTGAAGAGGTAGGCTACGCCATTTACATTTGCATCAACAGTTTGTTGTTTGTGTCGCATCATTGATGCGAGATCAAGTCTGGGTGGACTTACAATTACTCCGAGAGGCTCAAGTCCATATTGAGCTTCTGAAAACATATGTGAAGCATAAAGGAGCGCTTTGGATGGGATGCAGCCAACATTAAGACATGTCCCTCCGAAAGTTTTTTCTTTCTCAACAACGGCTGTCTTTAGTCCAAGCTGCGCTGCGCGGATTGCGCAGACGTAGCCTCCAGGCCCTGATCCGATTACGACAAGATCGTATGTCATTTGCGCTTCTTTGAAATTTAGAACCAAAACTAAATAGACGCCCAGATGAATGACGCGCTAGCGATTAGACCGATCAAGGTTTGGCCTAATTCCAAAGCTCCCCATAGGCGAATGACGCTCCTGGCTTCGTGTGCGGCCTCAGCGCCAATTAGTCCAAGAATGCGATCATTCAGCGGTACGATTGCAAGGTAGGTGTAAGGCAGCGATCCAAGAATAATCAGCGAGCCATAGAGCCAGCGTTGATCGTTCAAATCACGATAGGCAATAAAACCCAATAAACCTGTGAGAAGCGCTAATCCAGCAAGAAGAATAAAGCCCCTATGGTCTGAAGGCTCCCATTCTTTTATCAAAGCATCATCAGATAATTTCATCCGAGCGGGTTGTTCAACATAATTTAAATAGAGGGACGCGCCGGTAAAAGCGCCCGCCATGATTAGCGTGAGAGATCCAATTATCATATTGGCTTCCTTGAGGGAGTAAGAGTTAATTTCATAGAATATTTATGCCGACTCAATCGCCTCTTCATCGCAGACAACGCGAGCGTTTTCCTCTGCCTCGGCAGCAACATCAAACTTAACGGCATTTATCGCCAGATTTTCATGAGACTTGTCAGTGAAATGATCAAAGAACATTTTCATCGTCCGATCAATTCCTTGAGTGTTAATTCTGCGTGTATCGTCACGGTAAAAACGCGCAGCGTTTGGAGACACGTTTACCAGGTCGTAAGAGGGGAAATAGGCAATATTAGGTCTCGCGCGAACAACCTCATCTGCAGCTGCGCGTAATATGGCCTTAACAGCTGTGTTTGAAACGACGACATGGCGATCTTCATATGTCGCTATAATGCCTACTGGCGAAACGCTAAGCACAATTCTAACTTTAGGATTAATTTCGCGTATTCGATCAACAGAGGCAAGAAAATCGCGCACAACTTCGCTGACTGTCATATTATAAAACTCATAGACATTATCATCCCAATCGCCACCTGCTACGCCCGGGGCTAATTGTAGGATGGCGCCGTCCGATTTATGTCTCCATGTTTCTGTATGGCCAAAAGTGAAAACAAAGACATCCATCGTTTCTATCATATGACGCACGGCGTCAAAATGACGATTGCGCTCCTCATGCATTTCTTCAAGGGTCGCGAAGCCTTCTGGTTCTATTCTTGGACGGAATGGATCCACAATCCGACCGTCTTCCTCTCTCGTCCAATAATCAAGTTCGGGGATAAAGTCGCCATAGGCGCGGTCAATGAGTTGGCGTAACTGCGCTGTCGTATAAAGATTGCCATAGCGGCAGGAATACATGAAATAGTTGCGGCGATCCGCCTCCGCCGCAGACATGCCGTTAGGCGGACGCTCGGCGAGATAATATGTATAGCCGCTGGCTTGTAGTCTGTGAGCGATTTCCTGAGCGAAGCAACTTCCTGCGGTAGCCACACGGTCATGACGCGCGATTTTAAAGGGGGTCTCAAGTAAAGGATCGATCGCAAATGGCGGCAAGGAAGTCACCGCCTTGCGCCAGAAGCGATGGTCAGGTAGGGAGCTATAGGGATTCTCGGCCATGGGCCAGGCTCCTTATCGATGCTGTTCGATTGGGTCTGATACGGCTTTGTCAGCTTTTTTTAAAGCCGTTACTGTGTGTCCGGAACATAGACAAGACCTAGAGGCTTGTCACCCAGAACTCTCTCTAAACGCGCGACTTTGTCGCAATAAATCCGGTGAATAACCGCATGTTTTCCCAGATAGATAAGCAAATTTTGAAGTCTTGGCGTCAATACGCCATTGAGCCTCGACTCGCTAAGCTGACCGGTAGAGTGCTGCGCAATACGGGACCCCGCATTGCGGTGATTGGTAATTGTCAAAGTTTTGGCGTCGCTTACTCTATGAAGCTCATGGATCCCAGCGCAACCGTTGATCATTTTTCTGCAATTGGCAGTTCACGCGCTCACATGTCGCTATTTGTAAAAACTTTAGCAACATACGACTATATCTTTACCCACGATTTTGTCGCAGGTCATATACGCGGAGGAGACTCAAAGAATTTATGCGAACAGCTCCCTAAAACCTTCGTTTATCCTGCGATTGGATTCGCCGCTTATCATCCGGACATGATATTGATCCATGACTTGTCGCGTACGCATGGTTTCTTGTTTGGTCCAATCGGCCCTTATCATTCAGCGATCGGGTTGTTTGCGTATCGGAGTGGGCTTTCGCTTGAGGAATGTAACGCATTATTTAATGAAAATGTATTTGAGGCGCTTGGTTATTTTAATGTCTGGAATGACGCCGCTAGTGAATTGATTAACTCGATCAAGGCGGGCTGTGATATCGATCTTTCAACAGATTTATTAAATTGGTCGCGTAAGGGTGTATTTATGTTCTCTACGGTTCATCCAAAAAGTTTTGTTCTTTATGATTTAGCCCGGCGTCTATGGGAAAAGGTCGGGCTCACGCCTCGAGAAGTTGATTTTAGCTTTTATGGCGTTGATGATTTGTCTCGTTCAGAGGTCTTTCCAGTTTATCCGCCAATTGCAAAAATGTTTGGTGTCAGAGGAAGTTATCTTTTTAAACAGCAGAATCATAATTTTGCGCATACTGTTGGGGATTTCCTTACCCTGCCGCAGTATCTTTCATCATGTTACAAAACATATGCCGCGACCGAAGCCGCTAAGCTTTACAACGCCCGGGTTGAGACTTGGCTGACCAATGAAGACTTATGCAGTTCTTTACTTAAAATGGCCCGCGAGAATTTGCGCGCAGGCCTTACTCACTCTCTTTAATTTCGACGGCTAAATTGGCCTCTATTAGCCAAAGCGCGGATCAAAGCGACTGAGATTGAAGGGGGGTTTGTAGGGATGAAGCGGGTTCTCCCCCGAGAATGGCTTCGTCACGGTGATTATTTTCTCACGGTGCCTTAGCGCTTTAAAATCCGAGGGATCTTTGTCGCCAAGCGGACCGGTAAGATGGCTTGGATCAATATTAACCATGATACCTTGCGGCGGCCGCATCCATCGTTGAGAGATCACATCCATATAGGCGGTCTTGAGCATATGGTTGAGGCCCCATTGCGTCGGCACAAAACAAGATTTCGAGGAATCGGACATATCCCAGTAATAAGTGTCAGGACGGAGTTCGAGCGTTGCGTCTCCTTCGAAGATGGCGATGGAATTTTCATGCATCAGATGGCGGACTTCAGCAAAGCCAGCAAACGGATCGACAAGGTGATAATAGACACCAAGACAAATGATGATGTCGAAGGTTTGATTTAGTTTTGACGCTTCATAAATCGAAACGCTTTGATTAATTTCTGCTTTAGACTTAAGCAGCTTGTGGGCGAGCCTCAAACCAGCGCCATTA
>Ga0214919_10008617_pt1 | contig 13372 bp, 16 predicted proteins | sample LL1503_MetaG_FD_177994 | JGI IMG/M metagenome (GOLD analysis project Ga0214919, IMG submission 177994) | Freshwater microbial communities from Lake Lanier, Atlanta, Georgia, United States - LL-1503 | ecosystem: Environmental > Aquatic > Freshwater > Lake | place: USA: Georgia | collected...
GGCATTTTATTAGTAAAAAGTTTAATTATAATTTTATTAATCCATATCCTAATTCTAATTTTTCAAGTTTTGGACAATTTTTTTTCAAAAAAGGCAAATAAATTGTTTCTAAATTTGGGATTAATGTTGTCGTTTTTGTATCACAATATATTACTAGTTGTAAATTTACAAGATTCGGCATTTGAAAGTTAAGAAGCCTAAAAATTTTTAAAAAATTATGCATACAATTAACTACCAAATCGATATTTTGTAATTCAGCTGTAGCTGAATAAATACAAATTGATTCTAATTTTGGAATCATTGTCAAATAAGAAGCAATTATATCCAACTCCAAGAAATCAACCATTAAAAATATATATTTGATGGCGGTAAATTTTATCAAAATATTGAATAGTGTTACAAAATTAGTATAATTTAGTTTTGGTCCTAATAATTCAAATTTGGACAATTTTTCTTGTTTTTGTAAAAGTTCAACAAGCTCCATTGAAAAAAAGTCATTAATATTTATTGTTATTGATAAATTTACTAGATTACACTGGAAAAATGTTTGATATAACCAATCTACATCTCTAGGATCAATAATTGAATCTAATCTAATACTTAATGTTTCTAATTTTGGAAAAGCATGATGAACTTGAAAATGATATTTTATTGATTCTGGGTCCAAAACTAGAGATAAAGTAGTTAGATTTTTTAATTTGTATTTTTGTAAAAAATTTCTAAAATCTAGTGATTTTGTTAATTTTAAATCTTGGTATTTCACTGAACCCAATTTTAATGTTTTTAAAGATTTGCATGTTTTCCCAATATGTTCTAATTGAGTCATGGTTAATAAATCAATACTTAACGATTCTAATACATTTGTCAATAAGGGAGTAAAAAGATTCCCCTTTGAAATATTATATTGTGGGTCATATTGATTCCAAACGATTGTAATATTTTGTAATCGAGAGCAAAGAGATTGGCTATATAAATCAATTAATTTGCCGAAATTTTGCTTATTATCCAGATTGTCATACAAATCCTCAATAGAAAAAGTTTTCAATCTTATATTTTGATGAATACAGCTTTGAAAAAAGAATTCAAGAAAATCAGTAGAAGGATATTCCATTTTGATGCTTTCTAATTTTGGTATTTTATTGATTACAAATGCTTTAGGAGATAATGTTTCAGGATGCATGGAAAAATCAATAGCCAAAGCTTTTAAATTATTTAATGGTATATTTATATTCCATAAATTTTGACTTAAAATTTCGAGTTGTTGTAAATGGGAACAAAAATTTGCAAAAAAATAGTCTAATAATGCCGACTGGAGTGCAGAGTTTCCAAAATTTTCTTCCGCGTCATAAACAAAATAAAATTGATCGAGTTGAAAATTTCCAGTATTTACTATTTGAAAAAATCTTGTCAATTCAGCAGGACGAGTATAATAAATATGAAATTTTATTATTTTTATATTGGGCATATATCTAATATTTCTTTGAAGCCATGGTAACATTTCGCTGTTTAAAAAATTCAATTCGTAAACTTGTAATAAAGATTCTTGACGAGCTTTTTTACTTGCTACTTGAAACGATCTTAGTTGATCAGGTTTTAAAAATGAATGTAGTAAATCAATTGGAATTTCTGTTTTTTCCCCAACAGGTCGACTTGCTAATGTTGCTTGTCGGTAAAGTTTTGCATATCTTTGACGATGTTTCTGTGGAATTTTAGATTGCTTAAAAACAATATTTTTTCCATTAGATAATATATCAATATAGTTTACTAAATCAGGATTTCTATCTAAAATATCTTTTAAATTTGGTTTTAATGCTATAATTGCTTGTTTCTTTTCTTGCATTTTATTTGATGAAAAATTATTTACGACAAGAATTATTTACAGGCCATGGAAAATTCTCTTTTGTTTTAAATTTATACATTGGATAATATTTCGATGGATTATTATAAAATTGAAAAGCTCCAAAACCATTATTTTGTGTGTTTTGCTGAGATAAAAGGTCTTCTCTCCATTCACATTGATCCCTATCAAACGAATAATCATATATGGAATTATGTTTATTCATAATGGGGACTCTAGTATAGTAAGGTTTTATACCCCCCATAGGATCAATCATTAATTCAGGGATAGTATAATTAGGAATAAAATAAGTAGGTCCTCCAAAAGGAGTATCATTACCTAAATCCGTATAATATTTAATGTTTCCTCCTTGAATAGATTCATAATCTTTGTAAAATCCTGTTTGGTTAGAATTTAGCATGTCTAGATTACCTTGAGGTTGTGTTCCTAAAGAAACTAAAGGGGGTGAATCAAATTCTAATCGTTGTGATCTTGGAGAATCAAATGTTCGCGGATCAAGAGAAGCGTAATACCCTTTGGGTGTTTTTACAAAATCAACAGATGCCGGTTGAACAGATGTATTTTGGTTTAAAAAAAACACGGTATCATTATCTAAATATTGAACAGGCTGTATTTGAATGTTTTGGTATTGACCCTGCATTATTTGTATTTAACAATATTTGTATTTAGCAATATTTGTATTTAACAATATTTGTATTTAACAATCTTTATTTTCTAAATTGCCATGAGACGTCCATGGAAAATGACCATCCACTGGATATTTATACATGGGATAGTATTTTTCTCTTTCGTTGAAAAAACGGTATAAATTACCAGATCGAACTCTTGGTTTTTGATTTCTTAACCATGTAATATCTTCTCTAAACTCTGCCGAATCCGACAAGAATGAATAATCATAAACAGCATTTTTTTTGTTATTAATAGGAATTCTTTGGTAATAAGGCTTAATAGCTCCCATTGGATCCACCATGATTTCTGGAACTGTATAAATTGGGATGGAAATGTTGGAAGCGTTTCTCCCCGGCATATCAATTTTCAAGTCCGTATAATATTTGACATTTCCTCCTTTAATCGATTCATAATCTTTATAATAGCCAGTGGAATTACCGTCATTGTTATATACATTTCCCTGTGGTATTGTTCCCATGGAAACTAAAGGAGGTCGATCAAATTCTAATCGTTGGTTATGAGGAGAATTATAAGTTCTTGGATCTAAAGAAGCGTAATAACCATTGGGTAATTTTACAAAATCTACAGGTGCGGGTTGTACGGATGTATTTTTGTTTAAAGTGTATACAGTATCTTTTCCAGGATATTGGGGTGGAAATATTGTAATGTTATTGTACATTTTTTAAAGAAGGAAAAATAAATATTTAAACAAATTAACTATTTTGTTTAAAATGGAAACTCCAGAAGACGGAAATTTAGATGAATTAATGGCAGCTTTTAAACAATTGGAAAACAAATCTCCTACCTCCTCTGTAAAAGGAATGTCAATTGGTAAAGAAAAAATGTCCACATCAAAAGTTATTTTACAAAAATACGGTATTTATATAGCTTTTTTTGTCTATTTGATAATTTTAATTCTTATATTACAACCGTATCACTTGTTTAAAAAGAATGAAGAAACTCAAAAATATAAATTCATGTGGAAAAAATTTTTCATGATTCTTTTCATTAGTTATGCTGTCTTGGTATCTGTATATTTAGGAGTTAATTATTACTTAAAAAAAACTGCATGAATCAATTAAATAATGTTGGACTGTTTTTATAAATTAGAACCCAGAAATGTATATTTAATTCAAGAAAATTATTTCTTGTTACAGGCTCCCAAAGTAATAAAACCTACTCCGCAGTTAAGAACCAATCGAGCTCGTGAAAAAAAAAAATTGGCTGAAAATCCCTTTGACACGACAGAAGAAGATTTTATATGTATAGTTTATTATTTGGATTCTTACAAGGTTAAAGTAAAGATTTATCGATTGGATAAACCAACAGGTTGGACACAAAATTTACAATTAAGCATTGGAGACCATGAAATTTTCGATATTGGTTCAAGTTGTGAAAATTTATTGGAAAACGAATTTTTGACAAAAAGTCAAGTTCATCCCAAGATTCCAATAGAAACTAAAATACCAAAAATTATTATTCAAACTGGGTATTTTTCTAAACAAGTAGATAAAACAATTCAAAGTTTCTTGGATTTTAATCCAGATTTTTTATATATTTTTTATGACAATTTGGATTGTATTTTATTTTTTAAAAAATATTTCCCCAAAGATTTGGAATACTATCTAAAATTAAGACCTGGAGCTTTTCGAGCTGATTTTTTTAGATATGCATTTTTATACAAATTTGGTGGCTGTTATTTTGATCATAAATTAATTTGCAGAGCTCCTATTGATTCATTTATTAAAAATGAAAATTGCGTTTTATGTGCAGATTGGAATTATGACTTGTCTTTGGATACTTTTAAAGATCTTTACAATGCAGTTATTATGATAGAAAGTGGACACCCTTTATTAGAAAAAGTTTTAGAAGCATGTCGAAAAAATATTAAAGAACAAGTATATCTAGATGGAGCTTTTTCGGTTACTGGTCCTGCACTTTTTAAAAAATGTTTTGACTATATTTGTGCTTCTAGTGTATCCCATATAAAATTTAAACACTTGGCTTTTATTCCATGGACAAATCATAAAAATATGATTGTTGTTCATCGAGAATCTAATAAAATTTTTCTAAATAAATCTTATTTTGTTCCCAATCCAAAATCTGGGGAATATCATGAACTTTATGCAAAAAGAAAGATTTATTACCCGTGGGTTTTGATTCAAGAACACTTAATCATGTATAGTGACCAAATTTTAGAATTGAATCAACTACAACTATCCAATCAAAATCATGAAAATGCAATATTAGAAATTGTTGATTTGGAAAAAAAAGTAATCAAACAAGAAATAATTCTTGGACAAACTAATTTCGACGTCTTGGAACTATAAAATTTGGTTTAGAATCTTTAGTCATAGACAATCCAGTGAATCCTTTACCTACATACGTAATTTTTTTATTTTTTGGAATTGCTTTTTTGGTAATAAATAATCAAGATATTTATTTTCTTTATCAGATAATTTATAACGAACAAAATTTTCTTCCAATTCTAAAAACTTTGACATTGTAAGAGAAGCTGGTCTATATTGTAAAATTAAACTTTCTTGATGATTCAAAAACTTTTTCCACGATAATTCATCCATAATACTTGGAAAACGTATAAATTCTTGTATATATTTGTTATTATATTTTGAAAGAACTGTAAAAAATATTAAATCTGCCCAATTTTGTTCATTTAGATTTGTAATATAGGCTAGTTGGGGATTTATATGAACATTTAAATCAGCAAATAAAACAATAGGTCTAGTTATTGATAATAAATAATCAAATAATCCAGGTATTTGCAAAATGTCATGAATAAAATTTATATTAAATAAAGACTTTTCTTGAGATAAATTATTAAAAGCTTGAATAAATATATCAGGATCAATGTTTAATTTTTCTAAATACATTGAGGTATACATAGTTAGTTTTATTATGGTAGATACCGCTTCAACATTAATTTTAGGTATTACTTGAATTGGTTGTAGAGAATCATTTAAAGAAAATCCAATATCCATTTTTGGAAATAGATTATAAAGATTTGTAATATTTTGAACATTCAAATTTTTTAAATTTTGTTGACTCCATTGCAATATTATTTTATTAATTTCTTCTATTGTCAAGTCAAATTTTATCAAATAGTCAAGTAAAAATTGTGATTCTTCCGTATACATATTATTTAAAATGCTATAAAGCATTTCATTGATTTTTTTAAAAGATAATAAAGCCACACAGTTTGGTGGATTACATAAATAAATTTCATTATGAAAAGATTCATCACTACTTTCGTGCCATTTGCTTAGCCATATATATCCATCCACTTTGGGAAATGCACTACAAAGAAAGTCTACAATAATTTCATCAGCTTCATATTCGCTTTTTCTGTATTTTTTTTGCGTTTGATGACTTGACATTCTTATTGCAAAAGCTTGAGATACTAGATACTGGGCTCTTTGATTGATATTAGCAAATCTTTCTAATAAAAGGGCTTGTGTTCCAGGATCCGTCATGTCTAATAATTTTATCGGTTTTGTTAATTCTACCGCACATATTCTTCCCGATTTATTATCTGCTCTATCTGAATATGATTTGGCCGTTTTAATCGACCCATACCATCGACCATGCTCTCCTCTTTCCACAGCCAATTTTTCACAATTTTTACTTCTAATACCCCTATAAAATACAGTTCCTATAGGTAATATAACTTGTTTATATGACAGTCCTTGTCTTGATTTTACGTTTTGAGTTAATAAATCATCCAATTGGATAGGTTTTATTGGATCATCATTCATGTAAGCAGGTGAAGCGCTTTGATCGTTTCCCATTTTTATTAAAAAAAAATTTTAATAAGACTCAACAGAAAAAACTTGGCGAATTAACGCTTAAGATGTCCATCCATACAATTGATTTTGATATTGAAAGGATGGAACAAATTGCTGGGCTTGTCCTACATAAGCATCCAAAGCACTTCCATTTAATTTGAAATATTTTTCTAAAATCGATCCTTTGATTTGTTGTTTAATGTTATTTTCATTATTCATATAGGCCAAGTAAATTCGACCAATGACATCCATACAAATCATTGGATTTTCCAACATTTTTTGAACGAGAATGTCTCCATCAATTAAACTTGCATTACCTAAATCTTTGACCCATGAATAATTTGCAACTTCATTATTATAAATTTCAATCACGGGTGAATTAGCTACATTACTGTCAAATTGGGTCACGGTTGGTTTTTGTCCTGGAACAAAGATAAATTTTCTATAACAAGTATTTCTCAACAAGTCTTGACCAATTGTAGGTTTAATGTTGTAATAATTTTTGGCATTGGTGTAGGCAGCGGTATCAATCACTCCCATATTTGGCCAATAGGTATCCTGATTTAAATCCACATAAGCTTGGCAATATCCATCCCATTCTTTCATACAACGTCCAGACATGAACGACATACAGCTTGCATTTTGGTTTGAATATAACATTCCAGCAGATGAGGAACCATGAACGAATTGACTGTTTAAGGAAGGAACTAGACAATAAGTAAGTGGATTAGAGGCACTTAGTGGGTTTTTAATATTATCATTAAGTGCTTTTCCAAATTCAACAAAAGTTGCGTATTTTTTTGACATCTTTTAATGCATACAAAAATTTTTATTTAATTTTTTGAAATTGTTTTTACTCTTTAGATGCCAATCCAATTATTGCACAAGCCATTCTACCACCCGCATTACCAGTAATTAAGCTTTCGGAATCCAATTTTTCCGCAAGTTCTGCTTTAGTTTTGTTGGAAGGATATCCTCTTTCTTTGGAAATTTTTTGTAATTGTTTCAATGTCATTTCTTGATAGAGGATTAAAGTGTCATTATGAACTAGTCCTTTTTGTCCACAATCATCGCTATGTTTATGAATGACGACACTTCTTCCTAAAATACATTTAGATGACCTATAAGAAACAGACAAGCATTTCGATTGAAATTCTAATTTGACTTTTCCATTATGGTCACTATGTATATTATTCATAAGATCTCCCGCATGATGATGCTTTTGATGTAAATCAGAGCCGTGATGATGGTTTGTTGGATTAAAATGACCTCCTAATGATTTACAACCTTGAGATAAGTCTCCAAACTCATGAATATGGATAGCATAATCTTTATTAGGTTCAAATCCTTGTAAATCAATTTGAATGTTTAAAACTTTTTGGTTTTGAGAAAATAAAATCTTTCCAGAAATTTCATTATTTAAAATTGCAATTGCACGCATCTTTTTTTTTTAACAGAAAATTATTTCTAGAAAAAAATAATTTTCAAGACAAGACAATTTTGCTTGGTAAATTTTTAAACCCAAAAAAAGCCAAAAAATATTAAAAGAATGTTCTATTTATATGGATATTTGAAATTACCAAAATTATTGTGAAATTTCCAAAATGATTTCTTGTAATTTCAAATTTGGTATTAATCTCGTATCTCGTAATCTTATATTAGTCATGGGAGATCGATCATGATCTTGTAACCATCGTTCAATAGCACTTTTTTCATAAGTATACCCGTCCATCATGATCACTGGGTTTTGCATTATTTGATGAGTAATAGGACATTTTAAAAGGTTGGAAATATTGTTTTCAGTGACAACTGGTTGAGTTACGGGTAATTCAAATTCTGGCAAATTTAATTCATTAACGGGTAATTCAAATTCTGGCGAATTTAATTCATTAACGGGTAATTCAAATTCTGGCGAATTTAATTCATTAATGGGTAATTCATTTTCTGTATATAAGTTTAAAAGTGGAGTATTAAAATTTGAAAATAAATTTTCATTACTATGAATCCAATAATTTCTATAATCTTTTTCAAACATTCCCAAAAAAATCGAATCATGTTTTACATACATTTGCCAGTCGGACAAGTAAAATTTTCTAGACAAGTTTGTATCCACCAAATCATAATAAATATGCCCATATCGTTTGTGAGAACCTATATTTTTGAATATTTGTGGGTAAGATGAATATAGATCTACTTGGCCTTTGAACCGCTCATGACAAAATATCATTTATTATTTATTTTATTTTAAAATAAATGATGTTGATTTTAGTATTTATCATTTTATTAATTCTAGTCATCTTAATATATTATAAAGTTAGAATTCAAAAGGAAAAATTGAAAATAACCTTGGGTGAAAAAATAGTTATTGGAGGCCTAGTTTATAATTGTGAAAAATATTTAGATCCAGTGTTTAATAACATTACCAAAATTTTATCCAGATTTCAATCTTTTGAAATTGTCGTTGTCATTGACAAAGGGTCAGATAATTCTTTAAAAGTGTTGGAAAAGTGGAAAACCAAGCTTACTCACATGACCATTATAAAAGGTAAAAAAACAAGCGCAATACGAACTAAAAATATTTGTATTGCAAGAAATAAGATGCTTTCTAAAATTTTAGAATATTATAATATGGAACCTTTTTCTCATTTTATAATTATGGACATGGATGATGTTTGTTCCTCTCCCATAAATTTAAAAGTTTTTGATGAAGCTTGGAATCGGCGAGATGAATGGGAAGCCATAACCTTCAATCGTATTCCATATTATGATGTATGGGCTTTGTCTTATGATCCTATGATTATAAGTGCTTTCCATTGGAAATACGATGGAGTAAAGCAAATGCAAGAAGCTATTCATCAACGAATGGAAAATTGGTCAAAAGAAAAATTATTTCCTGTTTATTCTGCATTCGCTGGGTTTGGTATCTATAAATCAAAACCTTTTGTATTTTTACGATACGAATGGAAATTTCAAAAAAGTATTGAATTTCTAACTCCAGAAATGAAAAGACTCAATGAAGATGCCATGCATCCAAATACCTTTACTGGCTTGGAAAATCAAGAAATGGATTGTGAACATCGCTATTTTCACTTTGATGCAACCTTTAATCACAATGCTCGTATTCGTATCCTTATGAAAACTTTATTTCCAAAACCAGTCCATTTAAAAGGATAAATACTTTTAGATAAAATTAATGTACAAGTATAAAAAAATTAAAAGAGAATATCAACGACAACAAAATGTTCGTCAAGGATGGGAAATTTTAAATTCCATTGTTTTAACCATGAGTTCTTCAAAAATTAAACAAAATATTCTTTTATTAGACAATTTTGAAGGAAATTTAAAACAAGAATTATGCCAAAATGGTATTAAAAAACACAAGGCCATGGATATTTTTAAACAATATTCTACCTATATGAAAAATAAGAAACATTTTGAGCATGGTATTATTAGTATGTATTGTGTTTCACTAAAACACTTGAAAAATTAGATTTTGGCAATTCTAAAAAAAAGAGGTGGAACTAGAGAAATTAATAACATGATTGGATACGAAAAAGGATATTTGGGAGAAGATTCTCTAATTTTGAGTTCTGAGTAACTTTTCCATGCATTGATATGATGATCAGCGTGAAATGGTAATTTAAATAAAATTAAGGAACTCCACAAGTATGGAGCGTCCCAAGAATGGATCTCATTTACTTTTTCATCATCTTTTCGGCAAAGACCATAATGCTCTAAATAATTAATCATTTCTAGAAAAATTATTGAAAAAAAGGACGAATACATATGGAATCTAGCTACTTGAAATCCTAAAAATAAATTTAGAAACATTTGAATCATACATGTTCGATGAACAGATAATATAAATTCAGCTGGATTATGTTTCCATGCTTGGATTATTGTTCCATATATAGATCTAGGAACAAACTGGTATACAGACATTCCCAAAGGAGCAGTAGCAGGATCTTTAGGTAATCCTACATTTTGATGATGGTAATACAAATGTTGCCATTCCCAAAAACCATATCCAGAAAATTCTAATAAACGTCGTCCAAACCATTTATGAATAGGAGTAGGTTTATGAATTAATTCATGGGCTACGTTTATACCGAGAGCCATTATTAAACTCATTACAACAGAATCAGTCCAGCTAAATTGCTTTGTAGTTATAAATAAACTAAATAAAATAATTTCAATGGGATACCACAAGTGTAAAAGCACGTAATCTATTGGTTTTTTTGATCTCGGTTTTAATAAATACATAGGTAAAGGTATTAATAATTCCATCATGGGTAATACAATAAAAACAAAATAAAGCAAATTTATGGATTGTCGTTGATAAATCCAATAAAATGTTAATAAAACTGGTATATAATTGGCAATAAAAATACTCATTTTAATGAGAGTGGTTATCTGTTTATACCATTTTTGTTGATTTAAAAAAATTTCTTTTAAAATAAAATTATGTATTTAATAATTTTATTATGTTTAATTGTAGTTGCCGGATTAATTATATACTTGTTTTCTAAAAAAAGAACACCGCCTACTACAAAAATTAATGTAACAGTTCCAGTGATACAACAGCCAAAACAGGTGGCACCCCAAAAAACCAAAAATCCAGATTATTTATCCTTATGTGACATAACTTTACCATATACAGAACCTCTTATTTTTGAAAATATTTTATCAAAAGAAGAATGCAAATTAGTAAAAAAATTAGCATTGGATAAAGGTTTAGAATCTTCAAAAGTTAAAAATGACCAAGTAACAAACGAAAGAAAAAGTAAGACATGTTGGTTGTCTCCTAATGATCATCCTTTTATTTATGAATTATATGACAGAGTGGAAAAAATCACCCAACAGCCAAAATCAAAATTTGAAGAATTACAAGTGGTACAATATCATCCTAATGAATTTTTTAATTATCATTATGATCAATGTTTCATGAAAGACGATTATTGTAAAATTGAATTAGAACGTTACCATGATCGTCCACGTGATCGAACAATGATTATTTATCTTAATGAACCTACAGAATATTCTGGAGGAGAGACAGTCTTTGAAAAATTAGATAAAGAATTTAAAGAACCAGCGGGAACCGGAGTTCTATTTGAAAATTTGGATCAAAGTAAAACTTTTGTTCATCCCAAAGCAAAACATGCTGGAACAACTGTAATGTCAGGTGAAAAATGGATTTGTAACTTGTGGATTCGTAGTTGAAAATAAAACTGATATCAATAAATTTTTTGAAAATTTATTTCCAGTATGTATTCTCCTTTTGCTCAATCATTTTCAAAAACCAGATTTTCGATTTGGCAAGAAGTACAAGATTTTTTAAATGGGCTTGGTTCAAAAAAAAAAGTATTAGATGTTGGATGTGGCAATGGAAAAAATATGTTGTATAGAAAAGATCTTGAAATGTTTGGAATAGATAATTGTCCAGAATTTGTGACTATTTGTCACACAAAAAATTTAAATGTCGTGTTGGCTGATATTTTAGAAATACCATTTCCAAATGAATATTTTGATTCAACAATGTCAATTGCTGTCATTCATCATTTGAAAACTTTTAAAGAACGATGTAATGCTTTACAAGAAATGATTCGAGTGACCAAAAAAGGAGGTCAATTATTTATAACGCTTTGGCAACAATTTGGATTGCAGGGTTGTACCAAGAAAAAAATTACAGAGCTTGGTAATGGTGATTATTTAGTTCCATTTGGAAATTATAAACGATTTTATCATATTTGCTCCATAGAAGAAATAGAACAAATGATGAAAATAATTGGACATTTTAATTTTTCTCTTTCCATTTCTAATGGGAATTGGAATTTGAATATAAATCTATAAATTAATTATGCCCACAATAATTAGAAATAATTGGCTTGGAAGAGTCATAAATTCCTTGCCTTTCTGCTTCGATTAATTGATTTTGAAAAATATGATTAAATTTAGGTGTATGACCAATTTCGTCACACAAGACGTGAGATAACTCATGAATGGCAACATAGAGAAGCATATTAAAATCATAATATTCCTGATTTTCGTCACGAAGACACAGGTAAATTTTTCTTTTATTAATAGTATAGCTTTTATTTCCTTCGTAAAAATTTAATTCCCTTACTCTGGGATGTAACGGCTCGAGTGTATCCTTAATTATTTTCAACATGGGGTCGGATTGTTGATAATATTCTGTCATTTGAGAATAAATAATATAGATTACGACTAATAAAATTAAAACAATGACACAAATGTATAAACAAGTTTTTAAAGCACTCATTCTTTATAAATTGATTTTTTTTTTATTTGGTCAAAAAAGTTATAAGCTTTAGACTCGATAATTTTAAAAAAAATTTAAAGATTAGTTTTAAAAATTAAAAATAATGAATTTAATTGATGCTGTCAAATCCAACAATATAAATCGTGTTGAAATTTTATTAAAGCAAGGAGTTAGTCCTAATGGAGATAACCCAAAGAATTATCCTCCTTTTCATTGGGCTTGTATTTGGGGATACGTTAAAATTGCTAAATTATTAGTCAATGCTGGAGCTGATATAAATTTGAAATTTCGTGGAAAAACGCCTTTAGACTTGGCAGGACATTACAAACAAAATGAAATGATGAAATGGCTCTTAAAAAATGGAGCCAACCCTGATTTAAATAAAAATAGTATTTCAAAAATTCATAAATATAACTTATCCTACGATGAAATGTTAAAACAAGTATTAAAATATACCGGAAATCACTATAGTCCATTTTCTCTTTCTTTAATTATCGATGTATTTATTTACAATAATTGTAGATACACACATCAAATTTTATTTTCAATATTGACAATAATATTTTATCACATGGAAAATGAAACAGAAGTACGAAAGTATTTACTTTCTAAATTGAGAGTAAAAGTCTAAAACAAGTGGGTTGACTTTTATTTTGTCACGATCAAAAGAATGTAAAAATACTCCATTAATTGTCTTAATTCTAGACAAGGCAACATAAATTTGTCCACATTCAAAAATTTGGCTACCCAAGTCCATCAAAG
>Ga0214919_10008619_pt1 | contig 13366 bp, 13 predicted proteins | sample LL1503_MetaG_FD_177994 | JGI IMG/M metagenome (GOLD analysis project Ga0214919, IMG submission 177994) | Freshwater microbial communities from Lake Lanier, Atlanta, Georgia, United States - LL-1503 | ecosystem: Environmental > Aquatic > Freshwater > Lake | place: USA: Georgia | collected...
ATATAGGCTTCACCAATTGTATCATCTTTAATAATATAAACAACAGGCCACAAATTGTTCATATAGGTATTCAAAACATACTCCGCTGATCCAGCTTTACTGAAGGAATATTTATTGATCTCTACCGAACTCACAAAATCATCCATCATAATTCTGTGTACTTTGTAGCAGTCCCTTTTGCTTTCTCCACCGGATATTTCTCTGCGTTTCTTGCAATTTTATCCAACACAATTTGCTTCACATCCAATTGATGTTTTTCAGCCAATAGAAAAGCATATGCAAAAACATCTGCCAATTCTTCTTTTAGTCTTTTTAAATTAACTTCTTCCGATTCTTTGCTTGTTTTCCAAAGAAAAAGCTCGTTCAATTCTGCTACTTCAATAGATAAAGCTATGGCCAAGTTTTTAGTATCATGGAATTGTTTCCAATCGCGTTCATCACGAAAATCAACCAAGGCTTTAGTAATTTCAATAATCTCTGACATTACAAATAAATTTAAGAGTTAAAGTTAATAAAATTGAGCTAATAGCAGAAAATAGTATTGCTAAAAGAAGTGGTACTATCTAAAGTTGTTTTGAAACCACGATTAATCTAACCTAATTTTTCATTTACTTGTTTCTTAATCTTTGAAAATCAAATGTTAATCTTTTAAAGTTATTCTCCCGTCTAAAATTTTAATTTTATTTGCGTAAGAAATTGACATCTCGTCACCTATTTCCTGGTAATCTAATTCTCTTCGCTCAATTTCTTCACTCAGAGCATTCATAAATCCTTGAATGGCAAAATTGAAATACCTAATTCCAACTTGACTATTAAATTTTTCTGCTAATTCCTTATCGCTTAAATATTTAAACTCTTTTAAATAGTGTTGCTTATATTTTATGGAATTGAAAATGGTATTCATATTAATACCAATAGAAGAATTAGCAGCACGAAAAGAATTGAAAAATTCTTGAGGTTAATCGCCCAGTATTTCATTAATAATCAACACTTAAATTCTCAAGTTCATTAGGTGAGAAGGTGAGGGGCCAGGGCATCATTAAAATAAATGATGCTTGAGATTGAACCATAAATGATCCCTCATTCCTATTTTTACAAATTGTAGCTCCAGAAAATCTACCATCTTTTTTGAATTGAAGAACCATGCAATCCGGTTGGTGGCTCAAATTCAAAAGCGTTGTTAATCCCTGGTGGTTTACCTCAATAAAAAGGGGTAATTCAATTGAGTTTGTTGGAAGCATCGCTTGGTTAGTCGTAACCTCCATTTTTTTTGCCTCTACAGGCAATGTTTTGCCATTTTTAAAATTTAAAACAACTGTTTTTTTCATACAAATAGTATTAATGAATAAATTAAAATAGTTGTATTTCGATTAAAATTGGAAACCAACGTTAATTTTGACTTTAAAAGCCCGTATCGTTTTACCACCGTGGTGTCTTCACTCGGTTGGTACCATTTAAGGTTCGAAATACACGTCAAATTTAATTAAAAAAACTAAAATGGTTACAAAAAATAAATAAATTAAATTTTAGTGTAACGAATCTAAAACTTGTTGTTATTAGGGTATAATCATCCAGATTTCTGTGAAAGCAGATGCCAACCGACCCGGCAGGGCACGGTGGAAAAACGATGTGAGTCTTTGACTAAATAAAAATGCTTGTCTCAGCTTTCTGCATGATTTTTATTGTTTAACCAGCCGAAAGGCATAAACTAATTTATTATGAAAAGTACAGAGAAAATGGCAATTTTGCCGAAATTAACGATCCAAAGAAGAAGCTTCTTTAGTACAGGATGTTTAAATCTAAATTACAGAAAACGTATTTGCTTAAAGCAGCTATTTTTTTTGTTCACATTTTTGTTTTCCTTTAATTTATTTTCTCAGATGCTTGGACTAGAAAGGTTCAAGCGATCAGAGGGTAACATGAAGTACATCTTGTTTGATAAATTAGAAGATGCAATTGACGTGTACAAGTCAATCATCGTTGACAATGGATTCTATATTGGTGACGTTGATGTGGAGTTAATTCCTAACGAGGAGGTTCTATTAGCAAATACAATGTTAAATGAGAATGATGTGTGTATGTTTTTTATTGCAAACCGACCCACTGGAGGCTTCATCTTGGAGGTACACACTATGCCAAACGACAAGTATATTGCGGTAAGGGATAGCCAAAAAGATGATGGGACTTTTTGGACGTACTACTTTGACCCAGAAAAAGAAGAAGAAGAGTGATAACTTAGTTATGAATGAGTTCTTTATTCTTATTTAAACTCAAGCCCTGAATTTTTTGCAAGATTTTATTGTTAAACCAGCCGCAAGGCATAAAATAAAAAGTATGAAACGTTTTGAATTAATTGTAAGATATAGAAAATTTCTTGCCCAAATGCATAATGAAAAGATGGCAAGTATAATCTTAATTGGATTTATTTTGTTGCTATCTATGGAATGTAAAAGTCAAGAAAACCCCTTAGAACCACCAGTGTCCTATACAAAGATGAAACTCCCTGATGGCTCAAATTATTTTGGACAAGTAGAATCAGGAGAATTAAATGGAATAGGATCTATAATTCCTAAATCTGGTGCAGCAAACACAGGGTATTTTCAAGATGGGGAATACTTAGCAGACTTTATTGCAACTCCACCATGGCATATGATTGCTATCGATTATCAGTTAGATACAAGCTATTTACTCGAGACATTTGAAATAGAACTTAATATACATACAGAAATCTCGGATAGTCTTTATTTATACATCGCTCCAATTGGAGGAGGACAAATAAATGGTCAATCATATTATGGTGGTATTCAGACACACTGTGGAGGCTACAATTCTATAAGAAAAAATGAAAATTACGGTGAATTTTCAGAAATAGGTCGAGCAATGATTTTCTCAAGGTGGGGAGATAGAAGAGGAGAAGCTTTAAAACAAGCTGCCGGTGGAAAGTGTGAAAGTAGTGGATACGAGGGAGATTTTATTTCTGTACGAAATGGCATTAATTGGGGCAAGGGGACCTATACCATATCTTTAGTAAAAACTAAAGAAACGGTTGTCTTGGACAGTGTACTTCATACCTTTGTAGAAATGCGGGTTTTTGATCATAAACAGAAAAAACTATTTGTTTGTGGCTCATTGGCATTTCCTGGTACAGACTTAATCCTCGATCCACGACAATTTATATTCTTTGAATTGTATTTAAAACGGGTGAATGTAAATAAGCTATCTTCTGCAAAATTTACGTGTGGTAACATTCGAATTAATGGTAAATCTGTGAACATTCCTTTTGCAGCAACAAATTATGATAAAGGCTTCCCAAAGTTTGCCAGTGCGACTTATGAAAATGGAAATTTTTCAGTAGAAATAGGAAAACCAATCTATGGAGATGTTTTGGAATTAGAAGATATTTTCTATGAAATATTAAAGGAAGAAGAATAGCATAAAAAAAAGCTATGATTCTGAAAATAAAAAATTAATCTTTACTTTCTTTTCTCTAAAAACTTGTTTTATAATATTATACTCTTAACTTTGTTGCATCATTAAGAATCCTTAAGTGGATGCCAACCGAGCCGAGAGGCCACGGTGGTAAAAAAGATGAGGACAGTTACAGTCAAAATAAATCGTAATTCCTCTTTAATTTTCTTGGTGTATTTTTTAACTTTTAAAATTATATGCAATGAAAAAAAATGAAAAATCAAAGAAGAAAGTCTTAATGCATTCAGACTTAGTAAGAATGGCGATGTTGTTTCCACCAAAGGAAAGTACAGAAAGTCAAGATTTGTCGACAAGGGAAGTTGGCAAGAAGTTTTTAGAGGAATTAAAAGAACAAGGCCCCACGTTGGATAGAGTGGAGAAGGTGTTTGTTAAATTCATAAAGAAATGAGATTAATAAGCCTCTAAACATTCTATCATATTGCGGGTTTTTGGAATATTTCGAAAAGATCCTCGATGAATGTCGTGCGTGAATTATCTGATTTGAACGATCTCAAACTCATCGTGAAGGATAAGCATGTCGCGAAAACAACCAGAGCCTAAGATAGCTATATTTCCAACAAAATTTAATTTCATAAGATATGAAAGCGCAAGAAGAATCAGTGAACAAGAAGAGATTAACTCAAGACCAAATCGAGGAGTTGATGGCTTATCCAAATTATTGGAGAAATACTCTAAGAGAAGCAGCGGAACGAGGGGAATCAATAAAAGAAGTTTACGAGGAACTAAAAGAATTGGATTACTTGACTTAAACGTAGTAGCTGAATATACTCTTTATAACAAGGTAGATTCCCAACAAAATTTAATTTTAGAAGATATGAAACAGCAAGAAGAATCAGTGAGCAAGAAGATATTAACTCAAGACCAAATCGCGGAGTTGATGACTTACCCGGATTATTGGAGAAATACTCTAAGAGAAGCAGCGGAACGAGGGGAGTCGATAAAAGAAACGTACGAAGAACTGAAAGACTTCGAGGCAATGATGTAAATGTAATCGTTGAATATACTCTTGACAACAAGTGGTCAATATTCCATGAACGTTCAAGTACATATTTGTTACTGATGAAATCAAAGTAGTTGTTTCTAAGCTATTGAGATAAAACCAAATATGTGGGACATAAAAAAAAGGAATGAACCTCATTCCTTTCTAATACAAAAGTACTTGAAGAATTATCTTTTTATAATTCTATTAATTCCTAACACTTGTTGGTCTTGAATAATTCGAATAAAATAAGTACCTGCATATAAGTGACTTAAATCCAATAATGCACTCTCAGATAGAGTTTTGCTGAAAAGGATTTTACCGGATAAATCTAGAATCTCAACTTGATTATTTTCAAAGTTTTTTGGAACTTGAATGGTAACAAAATCGTTTGTAGGATTCGGATAAATTTTAATTTCAGAATTATTAAACTCTCCAATATTAGCCGAATTTTCATAAATCACTTCAAATACAAAATTCTTGGTTGTTATGCCAACAGGTGTTCCATTGTCGGTAGCTGTTAGACTGACATGATAAATACCTGGTGTTACGCCTGTAGCATTAAACGATGCTTGAATTTCATAATATTGATCACTAATCGGAGTCATGCTATAGCTGAATGCCCCTGCAGGTGCATCTGAATTAGTTGAGATTTGAATGTTTTGTCCAATTTCCGGCGTCATAATTCCAATAATGAAATCACTTGAATTCATGCTTTTTAGTAAGGTGTCTCCTGTTAGTACATTTATCGTATCACAAAGAGCACTACTAATTAATAATGGAGGGGTGTTTGTTGCAGAGATTCCAGCAACATTAAAATAAATCTCTTGGCCGTCGAGAAAATCTACGCCATCAAAATTATTTGTTGGGCCATCAAATGATGTACCTGATTGTACAAATTGTCCCACTTGAAAATAATCGGTTCCATTTCCAACGTTTACTCCAACTGTTGCAGGAGTTCCGCCAAATCCTCCAGATCCACTGGAAGCATCACCGGTTGTCCATTGCATGTCTTCATAACAAAAAGAAACATTTCCTCCCGCTGAAACTAAAGAGTCTGAACCGTTTGAAATGATCAATTGAAAAGTAGAAACGAGGTCATTGTGCATGTTAAAATAGCCAACTTGATTCCAATTGATGATTAAGGCAGTTGGTGTTACCTTGTACCAAACATTTCCTCCATTTCCAAGTAAATTCCCTAAAGTATCCATTCCGCCACGTGTATCCACATCACCCCAGAATGGAGCAATCATATTATAAGAAGAATCAGGGAAAGAGTTTGAAGTCCATGTAATATAAGGTGAAACAAATGAAATATTCCCGTTGTTGTTGATGTAAACTGAATTGTATTGATTTCCGTAAAAATCAAACGTAAAAGGAAGATTTATTAATCCGGATGAACCATCATCATTGGGTAACATAGCCAAAGAAAAAGTTGAATCCAACGGAACAATACAATCACAAGTACCATTTTTTTCTATTCCTCCATTATATTTGATGTTGGAAGGAAAAGAAAGATCAGAAAAACTATATTGCGTGTTTGGATCAATTAAGCCTGCTTGTTTCATTTCTTGGTATTCTACCTGGGTTACAGTAACTGAGTTTTGACCGTATGCAACTGATGCAAAAAACAATACAATAGATAGGATTTTTTTCATGAGATATTAGTTTAGTTTTTATTAGACATGTATAATTTCCCCCTTATTTAGGACAGGGATAATTCAAATATAGGTTTATTTTTAATAATCAGATTAATTGGATTAAAATATTTTTCAGGGGTGTTATTATTTAGGCTCTTAAGCCTTATTTCTGTTTTATAGTTTTTTATTTTATAAAATAAAAGTCCTTAATAAAAATTATAAATTCTGATATTAAAAAGGATGATTTATATTGTTTAGTTTAACCGTAATTTTTTTATTATTGTAATCTATTAAACGATTAATGATAAAAGGCAATCTGTTCGTGCGGAACAAGTTCGTCAAGATATCTTTGATGGGCGGTATAGAACAAAAAAAACCTTCAAAAAAGGTATATAATAGAAGTAAAATTAAACGTAAAAAGGTGTAAAATCCCGTTTAACCCCGTTAAAAACTGTTAAACGCCGTAATACATTAATTTTTTTTTTGGTTGATAAATTGAAAATCGTTAGTGTAAAATAGTCAAAAAACTTTCCAGTTTTTTTCTTTTTTTTCGTTAATTAGTTTATTGAATTTTGAGGGGTTTTATGTTGTGTTTTCTTTGGAATATAATATAATTTTGTGTCATGTAGTAAATCCCTGATGGTACAATTATAAATATTAACCAATTGGTTTCAAATGCATTTTTAAAGTTAAGCTCTATAAGACTGATGAAAGCAGTTGTTAAGCCACAACCGGGACAATGAATACCAAATATCGACTTCCAAATGCACGGAATACAAATATCAATGTCAGAAACTGCTTTTAGTATTGAAGAGAACAAAATATAAAAACCTAGAATTGCTAAAATTTTATTCTTAGCAATATATTTTATTATTGTTTTAGACATTTTTTATAGGATTGCCTTGAGCATCTTTGAAATTTCCTGAGACGATAATAATAAAATCAATTAAGGCCCAAATGCCACAGCCTCCAAGTGTCAATAGTTGTAATACTCCTAGTGCCGTATGACCAGTGTAAAAACGATGAACACCAAGAACGCCAAGAAACCAACATAATAACAAGCAAGTAATCCATTTATTTCTTTGTTCCACTATTTCTGCACTCAGAGGTGTTGCTATTAATTGTTGTCTAACGCCACATTTTGGACATATTTCCGCTTTTATGTTTATTAAAACTCCGCATTCGATGCAATATTTTTCGTTATCTTGTTTCATAAGTCGAAAATTTAAGGAGGGATGTAATTTCTTATTCCCTCCTTATGTTTAAACTAAGTCTCTTCCGTCAGCCATTTTCATGCTGCCCGTGATAATTTGAATAAAATCAATTAAAGCCCATATACCACAACCACCGCCTGTGATAAGCATTAACCACCAATTAGAATAACCCATCATTAAGCGGTGGATGCCCAATCCGCCTAATAAGAAACTAATCAAAATCATTGTTGATTTTGATTCTGCTGGTTTTTGTTCTGCCATTTTGTTTGTTTAATTATTTAATGCCTACACTGTTCAGTTTTCGGCTACCCTGTTTTTTATGTCCTGAATTTAGTAATATAATCCCCCCTTATTTAGGACAGGGGTAATTCAAATATAGGTTTATTTTTGGTATTCGTATCAATTTATTTAATATCTTTTTCAGGAGTGTTATTATTTATGCTCGTTTGCCTTCTTTTTGATTTATAGTATTTTATAAAATAAAAGTACAAAAAAATGTAAATTCTAATATTAAAAAGGATTATACATATTATTTAGTTTGATCGTATTTTTATTATTTATTCTAAAAAAAAGTACTTGCTTTCGATTTTTACAATTTTTAACCATTTTGGATATCTAATTTTGGATTCTAATAAACCTAAAAATTTATTAAAGAAGTAGAAAAAATTAAAAACAAATCAATATGAAAGTAAATAGAACTTTAATTTTAAATTCCATAGTTATAGTTATTTTGTTTATGTCTTGTAAGAAGGATGATAATAATCCGACTCCGACTCCGACTCCAAATCCAACACCAACTATAGTAATACCTACGGTAACAACTACAGCAATATCTGCAATAACTACTGCCTCAGCAAGTAGCGGCGGAGTGGTTACTTCTGATGGTGGTGGTGCTGTATCAGCGTGGGGAGTTTGTTGGAGTACTTCTACTAACCCCACATTAGCAAATAGTTTTTTACAAAATAATGAAATCTCTGGAGGTTTTACCAGTTCACTAAGTGGATTAACACTAAATACTACTTACTATGTTCGTGCTTATGCGATAAACAGTGCAGGAACTGCCTATGGAAATGAACTGAGTTTTACTACTGCCAATACTGTTCTTTTGTACATTGGCCAAAGCTACCAAGGAGGCAAAATCGCCTATTTTCTTCAAGCTGGTGATTATGGTTATGATGCAACTATTCAACATGGCTTAATAGCAGCACCGAATGACCAATCTACTGGAGCACCGTGGGGAACGGGTTGTGGGGATTTTGTAGGACTTTGTAATGATCTATTTATTGGAACTGGAGGTTCTAATACCGATGGAATTATTAGTAGTTGTCAACAAGCAGTTATAGCAGCAAGAATCTGTGGAGATTTAGTATTGGGTGGCTACAGCGATTGGTTTCTGCCAAGTAGAGATGAGCTATTGATGATGTATTATAATAAACTTGCTATTGGCGGTTTTGCTAATGACTACTATTGGAGTTCGTCTCAGAACTGTAATGATATGTACATGGATGAAATTGGACTTTATGCGTGGTGGGTGCTTTTCAGCAATGGCGTACAGGGCTGGGGCGATAAGAACGCTCCAGACTATGTTCGTGCCGCTCGGTATTTTTAACACCGCGAAAAACAAGAGTCAGAGTTAGCTATTTAATTCCCCCATTATTTAGGACAGCGGTGTTGCTAAGCTAATATTTTCTAGAGCCAATACCGCACAATTTTAAATAACGATTTACTCCAAGTTTTTCATCCTATTAAGCCTCTCTACATCCTCTCTCAAAAAGTTCGATAATTCAGACCTTTGGCCCACAAATCATTAAAAGCCTCGTCAATGGGGCTTTTTTTGTTACTCAAATATTCAATATTCAAAAATTTTAATAAAGAAACCGACGTCAAATAAATTATTAGACTCCACTTTTTAGGTATTTACCTTAAATAAAATTTGATAAAGCTATTACCTTTTTTCTTAAAAATATTTTAAGGCTTTAATCAGACGAAAAACAGTAAAGAATATTTGCTTCTACAGCAAACCGACAAGAAATTAGAGCCTAGATTATTCCTCTTCAGTATTTTTCATTTTCATCAGTAGAGTATAAGCATCTTTAACTACGAAAATTTTATTTCTCATTTCTGTGTTGTCGGGAAAGGAAATTTGCGTGAAACCGTTTTCATTATTTGCAGTAATAACTTCCTGCATTTTATACTTGTTTGGTTCGGTTTGTGTGAAAACATATTGTTTCCCTTGAAAGCGAACTAAGCCATCATTTGGAATTACAAATGCATTGTTGGTTGAAACTTCAGCTTCTGCATTCATATACATTCCTGGGATTAGCGTTTTATCGTATTGCTCAAAGTGGCAATGAACAATTACAGCTCTTTCGGCTGAAATGTATTTACCGATAAAAATAATTTCGCAATTGAATTTTTTATTGTAATTATAATTGTTGTAAGCAATAATTTTCTGCCCTATAAAAAGTTTGTCTAAATCCTTTTCAAAAACGGTTAAAGCCAAATGAATATCGACAGGGTTTACTAATTCAAATAATACATCAGAGGGACTTACATATTTACCAATATTCATTTTTATGGAAGAAACAAAACCGTCTATTGGAGAGTAGATATTGATACTCCGTGAAATTTTATTTTCGTTTAAGTTATCTGGATTGATACTAATTAATTTTAGTTTTTCAGACAAAGATTTTATCAATATTTTTTGTGTAAGATACTCAGCTTGTGCGTTCTCAAAAACCTTATCGCTACTTGCTTTGCTTTCATTTAATTCTTTTTGTCGCTGAAATTCTTTTTCTAAATAACTGAAATGAGCTTTGGCTGTGAGGTAATCTTGTTGCAACTGTATGTATTGTTGGTCTTCCATTACTGCAATTATTTCACCTTTGCTAATGTGCATACCTTCTAAAAGTTTGGTTGATTTGAGATAACCACCAAGCGGAACACTTATGGAAACCATGTTTTGAGGTGGCACATCAATTTTCCCATTCACTTTAAGCAAAGACGAAATTGTTTTTTGTTCAATTTTCCCTATTTCAATAGTAGAGTTTCTTAATTGTGAATCGGTAAGTTCAACTATGTTTTCAGTTGATGTTTCTACCCTTTCTTTATTTTTGGCTTGCTTATTTTCGCAAGATGAGAGGATTACAAACGCTAATGAAATGATTATTATGTTTTTCATTTTATTTAGATGTTAAGTAATTGAGCTGAATAATAAATTGGTTAAGATCTTTTATAGCATCAATATAATTGCTTTGAATACTGAGTGCATTGTTAATTAGCATTGTCCATTCCAAATAATTTATGTCTCCATTGGCAAATTGTTGGTTGGCAGTTTTAGTTATAGTGTTTGCATTTTGCAGGGCTGTTTCCTCAAAATACTTTATTGTTTGTAATTGGTTTTGATACTTTTTAAATACAGTATAATATTCAGTATTCAGAGTTTGTAAACCAATTCGATAATTGTTTTCACTTATTAATTCAAGGGTTTTGTTTGAATTTATTTTTGCTTTTTGTGCACCGAAAAACAAAGGAACGCCTATACCAAACTGAACCGAATTGAATCTTGTTGTTCTGTTGTAAAATAAATTATCGGCTCCTATTCCATTTATACTCATATTGGAGTAACTAAAATTCAGATTAGGTAATAGTTTAGATTTCTCCAATTGCAAATTAACTAAAGAAATTTGTTTTTGCTGTTGTAAAAATCGTAAAGTCGGATGCATGCTAATTGTGGAAGTATCAAGTGATGCTACAAAAATAATTTTAGGATTTTCTACTGAGGGTATAAATTCAGCCGTGGTATTGAGTAACAACTGAAATTGAAGTTGGACTATTTCAATATCATTCTTCAACTGGTTTAACTGTATTGAAATTTGTCCCCTTTGAGTTTCTGCAGTGGTTTTTTCCAAAATATTGGTTTCGCCTTTTTCAAATCTAAAGTTTGCCTTTTCCAAAAATTCGCTATAAACACTATCATTTTCCAAAAGTATTTTTTGTTTTTGTTGTAAGTAAACCAATAGGTAAAAAACGATACTTACTTGTTTTTTTAGCTCTACTTCTTTTACAACAATGTTTAAAACACTGCTTTTGTAATTTTCGTTTTGAAGTGATTTTTGTTTTGCATAAACGATTGGGAAACTTATAGATTGAGAAATTCCAAACTTCGTATCTTTATAAAATGAGTTGATTTGACCATATTCACTGATCAAATTTGTTTGAGGGATATCAAGGGCTGCTGCCTTTAGTTTTAACTGATATTCTGCATTTAATTTTTCATTTTTTACTTGTAAATTATTTTTTAAAGCAGTATCAATAGCACTTTGCAAATTAATTGGTGTCTGAGCATTTGGATTTTGAAAAGAAAAAAATACGAAAAATAAAATAATTGTCGTTGTAACTTTTGGGTTGTTTTTAAAACCTTTCTCAAACAAAATGTAGAGAACTGGTAAAACAAAAAGCGTCAGTAAGGTTGCAATTAACAAACCACCAATTACAACAGTTGCCAAAGGCCTTTGTACTTCTGCGCCTGCGCCATTGCTTAACGCCATTGGTAAAAAACCAAGTGAAGCAACAAAGGCAGTCATTAAAACTGGTCGCAATCGGTGTTTTGTGCCTTGCAAAACAATTTGTTTCAAGTTAGTTTCTCCCTCTTTTTTAATTCGGTTATATTCTGATATTAAAACAATTCCATTAAGCACAGCAACGCCAAACAAGGCGATAAAACCAATTCCAGCACTAATACTGAAGGGCATGCCACGAAGGGCTAAAAATAAGATGCCGCCAATTGCTGAAAATGGAATTGCCGAATAAATAAGCATACCGTGTTTCACCGATTTGAAAGCAAAATAGAGTAATAGAAAAATGAGTAATAAGGAAATCGGAACTGCAAGCGATAAACGATTTTTTGCTGCCACTAAATTTTCAAAGGCCCCACCGTAGGTAACATAATAACCACTTGGAAATTTTATTTGCTTTTCAATTTGTGTTTGCAAATCGTTTACAATACTTTGAACATCTCTATTTCCAACGTTGAAACCAACAATAATTCTACGTTTGGCATCATCTCTTTGAATTTGATTTACACTTTCCTGAATGGAAACATCGGCAATTTGATACAATGGAATTTGAGTTCCTTGTGGTGTAGGGATTAAAAGATTTTGCACATCTTCTAACTCTTGTCGGTTTTCACCAGCAAGGCGAACAACCAATTCAAAACGCTTTTCATCTTCATAAACTAACCCGCTGCTTTGTCCTGCAAATGAGGTGTTCACTACTTTGTTAATATCTTGAATATTTAAGCCGTATTGAGCAATTTGATTGCGATTATAAGTGACAATGAGTTGCGGAAGTCCGTCAATTGGTTCAACATATATATTTTCTACTCCATCAATTTTATTGACAACATCGCCCAATAATTTTGAGTATTTTGAAAGTGAGTCTAAGTTTTCGCCAAATATTTTGCAAACAACATCTTGCTTTGCACCTGTCATTAATTCATTAAATCGCATAGCAACAGGATATTGAAAACTGTATGTAACGCCTGGAACATCTTTTAATGCTTCACTCATTTTTTCGGAAAGTTCATTCCATGTTTTTGCAGATGTCCATTCGCTTTTTTCTTTCAAAATAATCATCATGTCAGATGCCTCCATTGGCATTGGGTCGGTAGGGATTTCTCCGCTTCCTGTTTTACCTACTACTTTTTCTACTTCGGGAAATTTGGCTAATAAAATATGTGCTGATTTTAAGATGGCTTTGGAAGAAGTGGTGATATTGCTACCTGTTAAAACCCTTGTTTCTACAGCAAAATCTCCCTCGGGTAATTCTGGTATAAATTCACCTCCAAGTGTCGAAAGAACTAACAAAGAAATGGCAAACAAAGCCACCACAAAACCAATAATTATTTTAGGAATAGCTAAAACTTTGATTAGATATTTTTGATGTATACGTTCCAAAATTTCCATCATTCTATCCGAAATGTTCTTTTTATGTGAAATGTTTTTGTCAAGGAACAAAGCTGTCATCATTGGAATGTATGTAAG